>Ga0070694_100002455_pt1 | contig 10943 bp, 1 predicted proteins | sample KBSK1251metaG_FD_65470 | JGI IMG/M metagenome (GOLD analysis project Ga0070694, IMG submission 65470) | Corn, switchgrass and miscanthus rhizosphere microbial communities from Kellogg Biological Station, Michigan, USA - KBS K1-25-1 metaG | ecosystem: Host-associated > Plants > Roots >... | reverse complement strand
ATTGCCATCGTTGCTGTAGCGCATTGGTAAGACTTGTCAAATTGCCATTTGCATCATAGGTGTACTGGGTAAGTGCATTGTTGGCATCAGTGCTTGATTCGATCCTTCCCATCGCATCGTACGTCACACTTCGCCGGCGATTCAGCGGATCAATTGCAGCTTTGATCCGGCCGATTCCGTCGTACTCAAAGGTCGTACGGTGGTTCAGTGCATCAACCAAACCGGTAAGATTCCCCTGCGTGTCATACTCGAGGGTCGTAGTGTGGTTAAGTGGGTCCTTAATGCTGGTTAGCTGACCAAAGCTATCGTAGGTGAGCGTGACGGTCTGATTGAGTTCGTTTTTAATTGAGGTGAGATTACCTCGTGAGTCGTACCCAAAGTCAGTCACGCGACCCATGCGATCTATTTCGCGCGTGATCTTGTTGAAGACCTGATCATATTCCCAATGAGCTGTTTGCCCGAGCCGGTTGGTACTGGCTGTTAGATTACCTCTCGCATCATACTCATCCTGCGATTCACTGCAGCCACACGATCCGACTGAAGCGATACCCATGTTAGTTGTAATATCTCTGGTTATCTTTGTGGTCTGTCCTGACGAATCGGTCGTTTCAAGCACGTATCCTCGAGCATTGAAGCGCCTGCTCTCCACCCGGCCGAGCGAATCAGAGATCTTTGTAGACGTTACGACTGTGCCCGATGAGGAATACTGGAAATCCTCAAACCCACCATCAGCGAACGTTTCGCGGGCTACTCGCCCGTTGAAGTCGTAACTAATTGACTTGGCGACGTGATTGCGGCCGTCAGTAATTGCCACCAACGGTCCGGACTGATAGGCGTATTGGGTGACGTTATTGAGTGGATCAGTTACTGTTGCCAACTGTGAAGCAAAAACAGCAGTGGAGTAAGTGTAATCCCAGTGCCTTCCTATGGGATCAGTGACCCGCTCGACAAAGCCCTCGGCGTTGTAGGTGAAAGTCAGCGAACGGCCAACGGCATCTGTGACTGATGTTAAGCGTGATCCGGTGTAATTAAGAGTAGTGGTATTGCCATTTCGATCCACAATCGCCACTAACCTGCGCGTCGAGTCAAATCGCAGCACGACACCATTCGAGAAGCGAAATTCAAACGTGCCGTCGATCAACTTTCGCAGCGTGTTTCCCTGCTGTGAAATTATTCCCGTCGAGGTGAAGACGAGCGCCCCAGTCGCATCGGTACTTAAATAATTAAACAATCTGCCATTTTTTTCCTCCGGGAAAATCACACGTCCGGCGCCACCTGCCTCGAACGTCCCACTCAACCGAAAATCGTAATAGTCCTTCGTGCCTCGACCGAAGCGCCCAATCGCCGGCAGGTTCGCGGACGAGCCCGCATTTAGATCGGTGGTGTAAACTCGAGTTAGCGACAAACCACCGCGCTCACCAGCAATCGTAACGTCGGTCGTTGTTTCAATCTTCATTCCCGTGGATAAATCAACCGGATCACCCGTTCGGTTTGCAGGGCATGAACAGTCTCCAGGATTGCCATCGCCGCCGACGCCAGGGAAGTACCAGGAGAAGTCCACTAGTCCGTAGGGTTGGCCCGTTGCGGGATTGATCTCCGGTTCGATAAGCCGTCCATCGGCACTGACACGTCCATAACCGTAGACGTACCACTGCACCGTGTCGTGATTGAACGCATAGAGCTCCGCGCGCGTGCCGGGATCAGCTCCTTGCAGGTTCGGAAACACCATCGGCATCGGTGTGTCGGAGATCGCGCCGCCCGGTTGATTTGTATAGACCATCGCGGTGGTGACATTCGACGGCAGTGGTGTCGGCGTTCGATCGATCGGCACCGGAGTGATCGAAACACGCGTCACCGGAGTGTTGTCGCGATTGCGCAGATTGGCGCCGGCTGGAACAGTTAACTGCAGACCCGGCACACGTGGAGTAGTGACAACTGTCGTTTGTGCGGGCGCGATGATTACTTCATTCTCGACGTCGATTGGCGGTAAATAGAAAACATAAGGCACCGCGTTCGCCTGACCAGCGACGATGTTTGCGGGTTCGGCAAGCACCGGGTAAGTTCGATTGGGCGCACTCGCAGTGCGTCCATCGATCATCACCGGCCGGGCCGTGCCCGCATTCACTCCAGCCAACAGAAACGCTCCAGCCGCATTAGTGGTGGCGCTGTGGCCGTCGAGTGAAATCGTCGCTCCGATGATTGGTTCGTTTTCAGTGGACAACACGCGACCGGAGAGTGTTGTTTGACCCGCAGCGATCACGCTCAAATTCGCGGGTGCGGTTCGTGTTGTTTCGTTGCCGTCGATATCCGCGGCTGCGTTGATATTGAATACGTAACTTCCGGCCGCCAGATTTGCCCCGGCGAGATTCAGCGTCAGAGTTGAAGACGCACCGGCAGTGATCTGCGACGCTTCAAACGTGGCGACCACACCGGCAGGCACATTTGTAGCCGTCAAACGAGCGAGTTGCGTGAAGCTTGGGTTCGTGCTGGTAACGTGGACGACGTAAGTTGCGGAACTTCCCTGCACTGCACTCGCCGACGCAGGCGCAACTGTGATCTGAAAGTCCTGCGACGCACTTACCGTGAAGTCCTGAGCAGTGGACACCTGTCCCCAAACGTTCGTCAGCTCGATTCGACCCGTCACTAACGCATTCGGCACAATCGCCTGGACCTGAGTTCGGCTCGCAAAAGTGACCAACGCCTGCAACCGTGTGTTGCCTCGTCCCGCAAACGTTACGGTTGGATCGCCGGTATTCGCCTTCAACCACTGACCAGACAAAGTAACTGTGGTTCCGATTGCGCCTGCCTGAGGACTGAAACCCGTAATCATCGGAATCGGCGCAAGAACTTGAAATGAATTTGGACTAACAGCAGTTCCACCTTCAGTCTGAATCGTCACTGGACCAGTCACAGCATCATCCGGCACAACAACAACGAGCGACGTTTGCGTAGCCGCAGTCACTGTGGCCGTGATTTGTCCGCCACCAGCTTCAGGGGCGCGCGCAAAGCGGACGGTGTTCCGATCAGGACCACGCGCATCGAAACGCGCGCCATTGATGGTGATGGTTTCCGCCGGCCGTGCGCTTGCAGGTGAGAATGATGTGATGATCGGCGGTAACGTCAATCGGCGCAGCGTGTGATTGCCCGTGTCGGCAACGATGATTGCGCTGGAAGACGTAGTTGCAATGCCTCGCGGCGTCAGAAACGCAGCTACACTGCCGGCGCCATCCGCCTGTCCGCGTTCACCTGAACCGGCAAGCGTCGACACCGCATTGCTCGATCCACTCGCAGCAAGTGAAGGATTAACTTGCCTGATGAGCGAGTTGATTGCATCGGTTACAAGAATGTTGCCGGTACTATCAACCGTGATTCCGGAAGGTTCCGCGAAGCGCGCGTCAGTGGCAGATCCGTCTCTGAATCCGCGATCCTGACCGGCGATGGTTATCGTTGAGCCGGTGGAGTCGAGACGGCGAATACGATGATTGCCTTTGTCCGCGAGGTAAACGTAAACACTCGAACCATAAACAACGATGCCGGCAGGACAGTCGAATCGTGGCGGCGAGTCGGTTGAACCAACTGTGCCGTCGCCTGCGAGTGTGCTCACTTGTCCGGCGGAATTGATCAAACGGACCGCGGCGTTGCCCGTATCGGCAACATAGATGTTGCCCTGCGGGTCCACTGCGAGACCGCGCGGTGAACTGAACCTCGCCTGCACACCTGCGCCGTCCACCAACCCTGGCGTCCCATCTCCGGCTAACGTCGTTACTGTTCCGTCAGTCGCAATCTTTCGAATGCGATGGTTTGAGGTGTCGGCTACAAATACGACTCCCGATGCATCGACTGCGACCCCCTGTGGATTCCTGAACTGTGCTGACGTTGCTGGTCCATCCGCGAATCCAGCGGCGCCATTGCCGGCGAGCGTGGCGACCATCCACTGCGGATTGCCAAACGCGTCGAGCTGCGTGCGTAGAGTTCGGATGCGATTGTTGCCGGCGTCAGCGATGTAAATTGAGTCGTCTAAACCAACCGTTAGACCGGCCGGATTTTGAAAGCGGGCCTGTGAAGCTACGCCATCAGCAAAGCCCGGAGTGCCGGCGAATCCGGCAATGGTTGACACGGTCGTCGAAGCTGGACCAGGCGGTGTCGTTGCAACGACAGTAAACGCGTCATTGAGTATTACTGATTCCTCGATGACAGTTAACGGGTACGGCGCCGGGACGTTCGGCGTAACCACTCGCACACTTCGTGGAGAGAGCGCCGCCGTCGCTGAAACCGTTACTTGCGCAGTGGCTGTTGTAAAGTTTGTAACTGTTACATCTCCGAGCTCGCCCGCAGCCGCACCGTTAACAGAAACTTCCTGACCAAAGCCGGCCTTTGTGACGCCCTGCACCCAATGAGTGTTTTGTCCATACAGAGTGACGGACAGAGTTTGACCCTGAGTAGCGCGCGTCGGGTTGATCGAAAGCAGACTGGCCGGAGGTAGAACAGTTCGGATGCCGCTGAAAGTGATCTTTAAGAACGAGCCGATGGAACTCGTCAACTTAACGGCAAGCACATTGGTACTCTGCAACGTCACAGTTTGAGAGATGGACGGCGTACTATCCTTAATCTCGTTCTGTGTGAACAACTCAACGCCGTTGAGTTGAATGGTGGCGCTCGACACTCGATGCGATCCGTCAGCAGCACCGTTCAGAACGTTGATTGTGTATGGCGCGACAACTCCAAACGGCACGGAGAACTGCTCCGTAACTGTGACCGGTGAGCCTGATGCCCGAGTGAACTGGCGTGGTCCATAGAAAACTATGCTATCGCCGGACTGAGGAGTTGTTGCCGTTGCGGTCGACGCCGGTTTGACTGGTCGTTTGGCCGTTGCGAGTTTCGTGGCCAAAGCTGACGGCGCAATGGAACCCATCACGACTGCGAAGACAAGCAAAAGCGAGAGAAGCAAGGGTGGTGACAACACCGTGAAGATGCTCGGTACGTGCTTGTTATGCTTGTCCTGGTGCTCGTCAAAAGATTTAGTGCAGTCCATCTTTAACTCCTCAGTCACTCAGTTGTCGTCTGTGTCACAAAGCGCAAAGTTTCCCAACCAAATGCTCGCTACGGACTGGTCGCGCTGATCGTGACCGTTCCCATGTTCGCTCGCCACGGATTTACCGAAATGCGATAAGTGCCCGGAGTCGGCAGGACCACCGGCGTCAGATCGAAGCTCGCGCCGCTGTCCAGGCAGTAAGTCAGTGGGAGTTCGGAGACCGAAGGCTTAGTGATTTCGATCGTGATCTTGCCAACCGTGTTGTTAGTGATGTGCAACGTGACCTGCTGGCCCGTGGTCCCGTCCATCGCCAGCATTGCGTTTTGACCGGGACTGGTAGTCGTGAGGGTAACGGGTGGCCCATTTATAGTCAGCGTGCCGGTGAGATCAGGCGCCACATTGAAGAGACGAACGGTCGCGCCGCCCGTGAAGTCGAAACTCGGATCTACTGCAAGGATCTGCGGAGTGCTGTTGGTCCACTGATACACACTGAAACCACCGGGCTCGCCGGCATGGCCCAGTTCCTGGAAGCAGCATTCGAGATCGGATGCACTGGCAGTGACGTTGCCCGCTGGCATCGTTATGTCACTCCTCTGCAAGGCGGTCCGTTGCCCTGCCGTCACGTTGAATGTGTATCGCGCGACTTGTCTCGAGCTGGGTACATTGATCGTAACGGGTGGCCCATCGACCGCGATCGTTCCGGTAATGTCGGACGAGCCCTGGCCCAGAGTTAGAGTCACACTGTCGCCGGTTCCAAACAGTTCGGCGAGGATTGTGTAAGTACCCGTCACTGGAAGCGTCGTCGTTTCGATAAGCTTCGACGCAGCGTTATCGGCGAGACGGCGATTGAGTTGAATGCCATCGGGCCTGATTATCGATACGAGGTTCAGCCAGGAATTATTGTTGTCGATCTTTAAGTAAACAGATTGTCCGGCGGTGCCCGTAAATGTCAGGGTGCGATTTTGTCGTTCCGCGGTTGAGGTCACGGTTACAGGTGGACCACCGATCGAGATCGTGCCGTCAGAAATATCAGTGGGCACTTCGTAGAGGTAGAACGTATACGTGCCGGCAGTTTTCCAAGTATTGGCTTTTATCTTGTAAGTTCCAGTGGTAGGCAACACAATCGTCTCAAACAGCTCCGCTTGAGTTGGTCCAATCTGCCGGATGGACCGCACTGAAGCCAATGTCTGTCCGGTTGGCCGAAGGATTGAAAGATCGGAGGCGAGTGGGCCAGTGCCTTTCAAACTGATCCGTTGTCCGGCCGTGCCATTGAAACTTACTTCCGCATCATGACCGGGAACGGCGGCTGTCACTGTCGCGGGTGGACCACCGATCGTTGCTGTTCCGGTGGCGAGCACAGGCACGTCGTACAAACTCATCGTCGTCGTGCCCGCGAAACCGAGGTAACCATCGATGACGATCGTGTACGTGCCAGTGGTTGGCAGGGTAAACGTGTCCTCAAATCCTGACGGTGGGGCCCCGGTAGTAGGCGGCTGGGTCTGAATATTTACCGCGGTTAGGAACGTGCTGTCCGGTTTGAGCATGGAAATCTCGCTGTAGGGATAAATCGCCTCTGTCACATTCAGGCTGAGCCGTTGGCCTGCGGTGCCCGTAAAGGTAAGGCGCGCATCTTGTCCCGGCACCGTGGTCGTAATGGACACAGGCTGGCCATTGGGCAGGATCGTGCCGGTTACATCGGGCGGCACGTTGAGAAGTTGAAGATCGAGTTTGCCGCTGCTGCCGGAATCCGGGTAAACGGTAATCGTGTACGTACCGGTCGAGGGCAGCGTCATCGTGTCGATCAGTCTTTCCTGATCCAGGAAGCCGCCGTCGAAGAACCACTCGGGATATGCATAATCATCATTGAGATAGTTGCCCTGTGGATCGGTGACCACGACGTTGGCCCAGCTTTGACCGAGCTTCACGTTGTTCATCTTGAGACTGACTCGCTGGCCGGCAGTGCCGTTAAAGGTGACGTAGGCGATTTGACCATAGACAGGCACGGTGACTGTGACTGGTGGTCCATCAGCAACTATTGAATAAGTTACCGGTTGCGGAACTTCGTAGAGGATCCTCGTTGTATTCCCCACGCTGTTGCCCGCAGGATCGATCAAGAGCGTATACGTTCCGGTGACCGGCAGCTGATAGATGTCGTCAGCGGTGGAAGCTCCGTAGTCATCTGCGAGTGTAGTACCGTCGGGTTTCAAAATAATCGGTCTGGTAAAGAATGAGACTTCACCAAACCAGTCAACATCAATGATCTGGCCGGCAGTACCCGTGAAGGTGAGTCGCGCGTTCTGTCCGGGAGTTGCAATCGTCACGACAACCGGTGGGCCACCGATGACGATCGTTCCGGTCGCGTCGGCCGGTATGTTGTAAAGTGCAAGCGTTATCGAACCGGTTGCGGTGATCTTCGGGTCTATGAAGATGGAGTAGGCGCCGCTCATGGGCAGAGTCGTTGCATCGAAGAACACTCCACCTGTACCGACGTTCGTGTTTGAAAGCAACGTCGTGCCATCCGGCTTCTTCACAGTTACGGAACTACTGCTAATCGTCACGTTTGTTAGGTCCAAACTGATCCGATCGCCGGCGGTGCCGTTAAACGTCAGCGTCGCGTTCTGTCCGGGAGTTGTTGTCGTTACGGTGAATGCTGGTCCGCCGGCAGTGATGGTTCCGGTGATGTCCGCTGGAACACCGTACAAAGTGAAATTCATCGTGCCGGTAAACGTTGAGTTTGGATCCACGACGATCGTGTACGTACCGGTCACCGGGAGTGTCAGCGCGTCGACGAACCAATTCCCGCTAAGGGAAGTCGGATTGAGCAGGTTTGAACCGTCAGGTTTCGTAACTCTGACAGTGCTGCTGGAGATCGTGCTGTTCGTTGCCTGAAGAGCGATTCTTTGGTCCGCAGTTCCATCAAAGACAAGGAGCGCTATGTGATTGGCAACGAGTACCGACAGAGGCTTTGTCTCACCCATCGCAATTCGCCCGGTGAAGTCGACACTCGCAGCCGTAAATGGCGACGGCGGAACAAAGAAATCGGCGCTGCTGACCGCAGTGCCCGCAGTGGTAGTGACAGAGATGTGTCCGGATGTAGCTCCAGCCGGAACTGTCGTATCGATCGTTGTTGGTGTTGCGGAACCTACAGTCGCTGTCGTGATGTTGAACTTGAGTTGATTGTTCACCGCAACGGGATCGAAATCAGTGCCGCTGATTTGAACAGCGGTTCCCGGTGTTCCGATCGTCGGCGTGAATCCCGTAATCGAAAGTGATTGCAAGACCTCAAACGAAGTTGTGCTGACCGCACTTCCGTTTTGCGTAGTCACTGCGATTGGACCAGTCGAGGCGCCCGCGGGAACTGTAACGATGAGTTGCGTTGCCGACGCGGCAGTGACAGTTGCAGCAACGCCATTGAACGAAACGTTGTTTTGAGCCGGTGTCACACTAAACCCGGTGCCGTAAATCGTGACTGAGGTACCAACAGCGCCCTTATCCGGAGTGAATTCGATAATCGAAACTGTGGCGGTAGTTTGACGCGTGATCGAGACGATGTTTCCGGCTGCGTCGTAGTTGTAAACAGCGACATCTCCGGAGGGAGTGATGACCGCTTTAAGCCGGCCTAATTCGTCGTAAACATAAACCGTCGTATTGGTAGGAGTCTGCGGTCGTACCAATGGACACAGAAGGAACAGCAAGCCGGCAATTAAAAGTGTTTTTGAGATAAAGCGTGTCATTAACTGTTCCTCCGTTCAGCGAAACGTGAACTCAATTTGCGTCGTCGCTGTTATCGATCTGGCACTGCGAAGTAGCCGGTGAGTGTTGGTCGCGGCTTCGAATTGTCACCATGCGTGTGTGCGGCGATTCTTTCCTCCGCCCATTCCGGATGTGCATCGAAGAAGCGATTTGCAAACACGTCGGCAAGCGGGTCGTCGCGCCACAGCAGGTAAAGGCGATGAGCCCGGTCAGCGTCTTGGGGTGATTCAGTCAGGTAGATTGCTGCCAGAAACTGGTAAGCACCGGAATCGTTGGGATCGATTTGCAGCAGCGATTCAAAAGCCGTGCGCGACGCGGCGATGTGACCGAGCGAATAAAGTGTCTGGCCCAATTGCCGCTGCACTTCTCGATCGCGCGGGTATTCGGCGGCAACTTTCGCCAACTCATCGGCGGCTAGTTGGATCTGGCCCATGCCGCGCATGACTATCGCGCGGAAAAAGCGTGCACGCGCGTGTGTCGGATCGACTTTCGTCGGCTGAAGCTTCAGTGCTGCATCGAGAAGCGGTAGTGCTTTGTGCAGTTGCACTCGCTCTGGTCCATATCGTTCCGTCCGCATTTCCGCAATCGCCGCGTTGATCAGCAGGTCCGGATCTTTCGGACTGAGTTCACTCGCGCGCCGAAACGCTTCAGAAGCTGCGCCATACTGCGCCTGCTCGAGCAAACCGATGCCGTAGTCGTTCCATCGTCTCGATTCCTGTTCCTGCGTGAGTGAGTTTCGACGTGACTTGTTGCGTATCTGATCCGGTGCGACGAGCTCGAGTTCCGCCGTCGCCATTTCCACTACCGGCATTTTCAGATTCGTCGCGTTATGCCGCTGCAACACGTAGTCTGTGTACTCTTGAATAAAGCGACGGTAATTGACGCGCGCTCGAAGCTTGACCGAGTTGAAGCGACCGCGTTCATTCGCCGGCAAGCGGAATCGATAACGCGCGACATCAGAACGACCCGGTGGAATTGCGTTGTCGTAAGCCTTAACTCTCGCAACCCAAACCTGATGCCGAGTAATGGATCGTCCTGTCTCATCCAGCAGGATTGACTTGTAAATGTGTGCACTCTCATCGAGTGTTCCGTCAGGCTTGATGAATCCGCTGTGAAAGATCGACTTGCCGGCACTGTCGAGCACTTCGAATTCAACCCACGGCTCGTACATATCGCGTAATTCGGGAGGGAAGGAATGCGCTGCCTTGCGATTGAATATGACCACTTCTGCGGTCACCTCTTCACCGGCAGGCAAGTCCACCGAGTTCTTCGATGATTGACTGAGTGGCGCGATTAAAGCCCCGGTAGTCTCACGTCTGAGCGCGAAGATATCGACGCTGAGAACGTGGCCGCGCAGAAACTTTTCGGTGAGTTCCACCTGGCGAGTCTGTTTATAAAAGAGCGGTGTCGCGGTGTTCGCTCCGATCCAGCGATGTGAAGCGATCGTACCTTGCTTGGCGGCGAGGTCGGTCGCTGCTTCGACTCGCGGCATGTGACAGGTGCGGCAGTCCGCACGGCTTTCACGTTTATAAAAAGGAAACACAGTCTCGCGAGAAGCTGCCGATTGTTGCCACTCGTCATACGCCGAGAATCCACGCAGGAATTTGTAGTTGTTCAGGGTCGTTGTGACGGCTGACTTGTGACACGTGCCACAGAACTCCGGTGTCTTTAGCAAGGGCCTCATGACGGCGCGGCGGTGACCGGGAATGTCGGCCATGATCGCCGCGTCGGAAACGTCGCCATACACAGGCGTGCCGTCTTCGCGCGCAAGCAATGCAGGCCGGCGGATTGTGTAACTGCCGGTGCCATCGAGTCGCGCTTCGGTTATCGCGTGGCAAACGGAACAAGTAACGCCTTCGTCGTCCATTGCTCGCGACTCTTTACTTTCCTTCTTTAGTGCGCCGGAGAAGACCGACACGGGAGCGTGGCACGACTCGCAGTGTTGCGCTGGCTCAGTTCCGAGGGTGCGCTCCAGGATCTCGACACTGTCTTTGTAGAACGGTTCGCGACCGGAGTTTCTATGCAACGACTCGGACCATGCTTCGTGAGTGTCCTTATGACATCGTGCGCAACGGCTTGCAGAGAAGAACTGGCCGGCAGGAATTAACTTGCCGTCTTCAGTGCGCGCGTTTGAAGGACTGAAGCTTGTTGCGGGTGT
>Ga0070694_100002452_pt1 | contig 10956 bp, 10 predicted proteins | sample KBSK1251metaG_FD_65470 | JGI IMG/M metagenome (GOLD analysis project Ga0070694, IMG submission 65470) | Corn, switchgrass and miscanthus rhizosphere microbial communities from Kellogg Biological Station, Michigan, USA - KBS K1-25-1 metaG | ecosystem: Host-associated > Plants > Roots >... | reverse complement strand
CTGGGGCTTCACCAACACGTACGCGGACTGGGGCGACCTCGTCGAGCTCGAGACCGATCCGGCCAATCCGGATCGCTACCGGACGCCCGACGGCTGGCGCGAGTTCGAGCGCTTCGACGAGACCATCGACGTCACCGGCGAGGCCGCGCAGCACGAGCAGGCGAGATGGACGATCTGGGGACCCGTTCTCGGGCCGGATCACCGGGGGCGGCTCCGGGCCTACTCGTGGGTGGCGCATTCCGCGGATCGGCTCGCAACGACCGTTACCCCGCTCGAATCGGCCCACACCATCGAAGAGGCGTTCGACGAGGTGAACGGCGTCGGCATCCCCGGCCAGAACCTCGTCGTCGCGGATCGCACGGGGCGCATCGGCTGGACGGTCTACGGCGCCATCCCACGCCGCGTCGGTCTCGACGGCGTATTGCCATCGTCCTGGGCGGACGGATCGCGCGGGTGGAACGGATGGCTCGAGCGCGGCGAATACCCCCGGATTCTCGATCCGCCCGACGGCCGCATCTGGACCGCGAACGCGCGCGTGGTCGGCGGGGACATGCTCGCGAAGCTTGGCGACGGCAGCTACGAGGTCGGCGCCCGCGCGAAACAGATTCACGAACGGCTCATGGCGCGCGAACGATTCACCGTCCGCGACATGCTCGCCATCCAGATGGACGCCAGCTCCGAGTTCCTCGATCGCTGGCGGCAGCTCCTCCTCGATACGTTGACGCCAGCCGCGCTGCAGGGCCACGCGGATCGCGCGGACCTCCGGCAAATCCTGGGGCACAGCTGGAGCGGCCGCGCCGCGCCCGACTCGGCGGCCTACGCGTTCGTGCACCGTTTTCGCGACCTGATGTCCGAGCGCGTGATCGCGTTCGTGCTGTCGGAGTGCTACGAAGCCGACCCGACGTTCGACTACGCGACCGTGCGGCGGCGCGAAGGGCCCGTCTGGAAAATGGTCACGGAGAAGCCGCAGCATCTGCTCGACCCGCAGTACGCGACCTGGGACGAGGTGATGCTGTCGACCATCGATCAGGTCATCGCGGACGCGAAGGGCAAAGACTCGACGCCGCTCAACGAGCGCCGATGGTCCGAATACAACGTGACCGCGTTCCGGCATCCGCTCTCGGCGGGTGTGCCGCTCGTCGGCCGGTGGCTCGACATGCCGATGAAACCGCTCGCCGGCGACCTCTACACGATCCAGGTGCACTCGGGATCGCTCGGCGCGTCGGAGCGGATGGTCGTCTCCCCGGGGCACGAAGCCGAAGGCATCATGCACATGCCGACGGGGCAGAGCGGCCATCCGCTGTCGCCGTTCTACGCGAACTCGCACGACGCGTGGGTGAATGGCGAGCCCACGCCGTTGCTGCCGGGGCCGGCCGAGCACACGGTGATGCTGGTGCCGTAGTGATCGGCCGGGGTCCGGGATCCGGGATCCGGGATCCGGGATCCGGGATCCGCTAATGGCGCAGCGTGAACCCCGTCAGGAGGGTCACGCGCGTGCCGGCCCTGGCCGGCACGACGGCCACGTTCATCGGAACGTTGAGGACGCCGGCTCGCATGGTCACGCCGGCCGCGAACGCCAGCGCCACCCCCGTGGGCGTGACGTTCGGTCCGATACCGAACTCCGCCCCCTCCTGCGTCCGCAGTCCGACGAGCCAGCTCAGGCTCGGGATGGCGACGCCCTGATCCAGCCCGCCGAGGAGAAACACCCACTCGTTCAGCGCGGTGACCCCGCCCTGCTTCGAGTAGAACTGCCTCTCCGACTGCCATCCAAACTGCGAGATGATCGGCCTGAGATTGATGCCCTCCGTTTTGAGTTTGTTGACGACGCCGTCACCGAGCAGCGTGAAGCCAATGCGCGGCCCGGACAGGCTCACGGTCCTGGCTGGCGGTGGCGCCTGGTCACCGGACTGGGCGTGAAGGGGCGAGGCGACGGCGACGAACAACAAGGCAGCGGCAAGCACGTTACGCATGTAAACCTCCTGTGCACGTAACGTAGCGGCCGCGGCGGGCGGTTGTCCTGACGAATGGCCTGAAAAGTCCTGAAACCCCGATCAGGATGCGCGGTCGCGCAGAATCGAAAGGGTTTCCGCCCAGACGTCGCGGTGGGCCACGACGTGCAGTAACGGGTCGACGGGCACGATCCATCCCGCGGCGCCAGGCTCGGCGTGCGTCAGCGCCTCCGCGCACAGCTGCGCGGCGCCGGCGTGGTCTCCCCGCAGCGCGCGCGCGGCCGCACGGACGACGGCGACGTCCACGGCGTTCCCGTCCTGTCGCGGCGTTCCCGACGGTGATGCGTCCGACGCCACCGCGCGCAGGCCGACGAGGGCAAGCGGATGGCCGGGCACGCGCTTCAGCGACTCGTGAAACGCCGCGGCCGCTTCGTCGCGATGACCGTGGCGAAGTCGAATCGCGCCGAGCGCGTACCACGCGTTCGCGCAGCATTCACGCGCGTAGAGCTGCCCCTCCTGCTCGAACGCAAGCTCGCTGGCGAGCTCGTCGAGAGCGCCGTCGTCGGCGTCCTGCGCGGCGAGCACCAGGCCGTGCAGCAGGTGCAGTCCCACCGCGTTGAACCGTCCGCTCTGCTTCCGTTGTGCGTCCTGCGACGCGCAACCGGGACGCAGTTCCTCGAGCGCCGCGTCGAACGCCTGCCGCGCGACGAACACCGTGGCCGCGAACCAGTACGCCAGCGCGAGACGGGGATACAGCGTCAGCACCCGGCGCGCCGCACGCAGGCGCTCCTCGCCCCAGCTCACGAATGCGAGCCGCAGGTAATGACGCCAATCGTCCGGGTCGAGCGTCACGGCCTTGCGCGCGGCGGCAATCGCCTCGCGGGCCTCGCCGCGTCGATGCAGCACGAACGCAAGCGTGCTCCACGCTTCCCCGGACACGGGATCGAGCCGGCAGCCTTCGCGGGCGTGATGCCCTGCCAGCTCGAGCGCGTCGACGTCGGGCGCCTCGTCCGCTCGCGTCGCCTCGAACGCGAGGACGCAGGCGTTGGCCATCCCGATGTGCGCCGAGGAGTAATCGGGCTGGGCGCTGAGCGCCTGCGCGAAGGCGTCGCGCGCCCGCGTCACCGCGTCGCGATCGAGCGTTTCGAGCGCCGCGCGTCCGTCGACGAACGCGCGATACGGCTCGAGCATCGCATCGAGCGCCGCATCGGACTCCCGCGCCGCACTTCGCTCGACCGGGGCGGCAAACCGGTATCCCTGGCGCGCCAAGGTCTCGATGTACGCCGCGCCGCCCGGCTGGTTGCCCAGCGTCCGCCGCAGGCTGGAGATCGCCTGCTCGATGCTGTTGTCGCTGACGGCGACGTCGTTCCAGCCGGCTGCGATCAATGCATCTTTCGACACCACGCGTCCGGCATTCGACGCCAGGAACGTGAGGATGTCGAGATGGCGAGCAGGGACGGTCACGGGCGCACCGTCACGAACGAGACGGTGGCGGGACGAATCGAGCTCGAAGGGACCGAAGCGGTAGACGCCGGCTCCGCTGCGCATCATCGATGCGCAGATTATGCGTTAACGAGCCAGCGCGACCGTGTGCGATGACGGGATGCTGACCCCGTTGATCATCTCGTAGTCGTACGTCATCGTCATCGTCGAGGTGCCGGCGAAGCGGATCTGAGCGGTGGATTCGACGCGGATGGGCACGCGCAGCCCGTTGATGCGCGCGTACTGCTTGAGCACCTCGACCCGGCGCGTCCAGAACGACGGGCTCTTGGCCAGCTGCCCCTCGACGCGAACCAGGTCGGCGTCGGTGTCGGTGACGAAGACGGCGCCGTCGATCAGCGTCACATCGCGCCGTTTCGGCCGCGCGAACAGCTTCACGAGGCCCGGTTCATCCGCCGCGGCGGGTGTCAGCTCGTAATTGATGGTCGTGAAGCTCGAACGGGTCGCATCGCCGCTGGCGAAAATCTCTTCCTCGTTTTCGAGCATCGAGCGAAATACCCGGCGTCGAATCAGGTCGCTGCCGCCCTCGTCGGTCACCTGATAGTGGAAACCCTCTGCCGTTAGTTCCACTGCGATTTCCATCCAGCCCGAGACATTGAACCGCTCGTTCCGTCCTTCGAGGCGGCGCGTGCCGCGGTAGGTGACGAGCGGCTCGTCGGCCCGTGACAGGAATCTGTGGAGTACCGGGTCGGACGTGGCAGGAACGGACGCAGGCTCAGCCGCCACGAATGTGGTAAGTGCCGCCAGTGCAACAGGAAGAACAGCGAGGCGACGCATGGCGACCTGTCGCTGTGCAAACGGGAAGCCGACTTATGGCTGGGGTGAAAGCGCGGCAGCGACGGAACCGTCAGGCCGGACTAAATCAGTAACGCGTCGCGCGCGGAAACTACACGATCGAGCGCTTCGTCCGTCGTTCGCCCCATGGCGGTCATGTGTCCCATCTTCCGGCCGCGGCGCGCTTCGGACTTGCCGTACAGGTGGAGCTTCACGTCGCTGAAACGCGACGCGGCCGCCCAGTTCGGCTCACCGTCTTCCCACAGCTCGCCGAGCAGATTTGCCATCGCTGCAGCGGGCGCCAACAGGTTCGTCGATCCGAGCGGCAGCCCGCAGATGGCGCGCACCTGCTGCTCGAACTGGCTTGTGATCGCGGCGTCAAAAGTGAGATGCCCGGAATTGTGCGGACGAGGCGCCAGTTCGTTGACGAGCAGGTCGCCGTCCGTATCGACGAAGAACTCCACGCACAGCACGCCGACGTACTGCAGCTCTTCCAGCACGTCGCGCGTGATCTCGGCGGCCCGCGCCGCAAGAAGTGGGGTGATGGCGGCCGGCGAAGTGGTCACGTCCAAGATGTGGTCGCGATGGCGGTTCTCGAACGGTTGATAGTGCGCGATCTCGCCATCGGTTCCGCGCGCGCCGACGACGGAGATTTCTGTCTGCAGGCTGACGAACTTCTCGACGACCGCTTCCTGATGGCCGATGGCCGTCCAGATGTGCTCGACGTCGGCAGGCGTGGTGACCTTGTGCTGGCCCTTGCCGTCGTAGCCGAACGCGGCGGTCTTGATGACTGACGGCGTGCCGATGCGCGCGACCGCGTCCCACAGTTCGTCCAGCGTCGCGGCACGTCCGAACGGCGCCGTCGGAAAGCCGCGGTCCGCGAGGAACTGCTTCTCGCGCGCGCGCTGCTGCGCGGTGTGCAGCGCGACGCCGCACGGCCTGACGGGCGTGATCGCCTCGATGGCGTCGATCGCATCGATGGGGACGTTTTCGAACTCGAAGGTCACGACGTCGACCTGGCGGGCGAAGGCGCGCAGCGCGTCGAGGTCCTCGTAGTCGGCGACCACCTCGACGTCGGCCGCCTGCCCGGTCGGCGTCTCCGACTCGGGGGAGAAGGTGTGTACGTGGTAGCCCATTCGCCTCGCCGCGATGGCGAACATCCGTCCGAGCTGCCCGCTGCCGAGCACGCCGAGCGCCGCGCCCGGCGGGATCACCTTCGTCACGGCAGCCGTTCCTGCCTGACCTTCTCCGTCTGATCGTCGCGGAACTCGCGGAGGCGCGCGCGCAGGTCCGGCCGCGAGTTGGCGAGGATGGACACGGCGAGCAGGCCCGCGTTGGTCGCACCAGCCTTGCCGATGGCGAGCGTGCCGACGGGCACGCCGCCGGGCATCTGCACGATCGAGAGCAGCGAATCGAGGCCCTGGAGCGCGGCGCTCTGCACGGGGACGCCGAGCACCGGCAGCACCGTGTGCGCCGCCACCATCCCGGGCAGGTGCGCGGCGCCGCCGGCGCCCGCGATGATCACTTCCAAGCCGCGCGACTCGGCGCCCGAGGCGAACTCTGCCATCCAGGCCGGCGTCCGGTGCGCCGACACGATGTGCCGCTCGTGCTCGACGCCGAACTGCTCGAGCACATCCACGGCATGCTTCATCGTCTCCCAGTCTGATGACGAGCCCATGATGACGGCGACGAGTGGATGAGGTTTTGAAGCGGACACAGGCGGGAAACGGAAATTCTACCCCGCGGGGGACGAAGGGCACAAAGAAGGGGAGTGTTATCTTTGTGGCTCCCCTTCTTCGTGCTCCTGGACTGGGACTTAGTCGAGCGAGGCGGCCAGCAGGATCAGAATTCCGATCACGGCGCCAGCTGAGGCCAGCGCGATGCCCGCGATCTTCCCGCCCGACAGCGACGCCGGCTCGACGCGCGACAGCGACGCAATCGCATCGTAGGGAACCTGCTCGATCGCGACAGGGACGCGCGTCTTCCTCTGCACGGCAATGGCGTCCTCGTGCGCGCCGATGAACGTCGCTTTGAAATGCTGTCCGTTGCGCAGGCGCAGGTCGACCACGGCGCCGGCGTCCAGGTGCTGCGCAAGATCGCGCCACGCGCTTCCGTCGTACCCGGACTGCGCAAAGACGGGGGCCGTGACGAGCGACAGCATCAACGCCGCAATGACGGCGAACGAGAGAGTCTTCATTTCACACCTCCTCAAAAGTCGAAGCCGATGCCGCCGCGCCACTGCAGCGCCAGCCCGCGATCGGTCGAGAGCGCCGCGCGCACCTCGGTGCGCACGAACGCGTTCGGTGAAACGTAGAACTTGAAGCCGCCCGCGACGAGCGGGCGAACCGACCAGTTGACGCGATCGATGGCGGGCAGGTCGGGCAGGATCAGGCCCGGTGCGACCGTCGTCAGACGGAGCGTCTGGCCCGGCAGCGCATCGGACGTGTGCCGTTCGCGAACGACCTCGGCGCCGGCGCCGACGAACGGATGCACCCACTGGTTCTCGAAGAACTGGTACTGCGCGGTTGCCCCGAACGCCGTCTCCTGGAGCCTGTGTTCGCGATAGCGCGGGAAGAGGACGGTCGAACCGGAGAGCGCGCTCTCTTCGGCGTCGATGCGGCCGTGCCCTGCTGCCCCGATCTCGAACTCGGTCTTGAAGTGCGGTGTCCAGTACCGGCCGGCGGTCCCGTCAACAGCCGGCGCGGAGTACCAGTGGTCCCACCGCGAGAGATCCGATCTGTTGCGATTGAGCAGCGCGAGCTGTCCCGAAACGTCCCAGCGCCCGAGTGCCGGCAGCGCTGGCGTGCCCGGCTGCTGCGCGGCTGCGTTCTCCGCCGCCGCCAGCGCGGCCAGGCACAACACCATGGTGAGCCCCTTCATGTCGTCCTCCTGCCCGGTAAGGTGCAGGCGGGAGGAAAACCGGCTCAGACCCCGAATTCTTTAAGAGAGTGCCTCGAACGCCCCCGTCTCGCGATTTTTGCGGACCTTGTCCCACCGGAAATGCCGCCCGTTCATCGCGATGTAGACGCCGGGGGACAGCACCTGCACGAGTGACAGCGCGCTGCCAAGGTTGAAGAGTCCGTCGGAGGAACCGAACGCGTACGGAATCATCGCGCCGGTGAGGACGATGGTCTTGCCGTTCACGGCGCCGGCGATGGCGGCGGCCGTCTCCACCATCGTGTCCGTGCCGTGCGTGATGACGATGCACGACTCCTCGCACTGCTGACAGTTGCGGACGATCAGCTCGCGATCGGCATCGGTCATCTCGAGGCTGTCGATCATCATCAGCGTGCGGACGCTGACCTCGACGCGCGAGCGGCCGAGCCGCAGCATCTCGGGCAGGTGCGTGTCCCTGAACGAGAGCTGACCCTTGATCTCGTCGTAGGTCTTGTCGAACGTGCCGCCCGTCACGAAGATGCGAATCACGCTCGAATAGTACCGGAGAAGGTAGGATCTTCGGCGTGACCGACACGACGACCCGCGAGTCCACCGATCGTCTCGTGCGCGGCATCGGCCTCGCGGAGGCCACCGCGCTGAACATGATCGACATGATCGGCGTCGGGCCCTTCATCACGATCCCGTTGATGGTCGCGACGATGCACGGGCCGCAGGCGATGCTCGGCTGGATCCTCGGCGCGCTGCTGGTCGTCTGCGACGGGATGGTGTGGGCCGAGCTGGGCGCGGCGATGCCGCAGGCGGGGGGACCCGTACGCTACCTGCGCGCGATGTACCCCGGCCGCGCCGGCCGCTGGCTCTCCTTCCTCTTCGTCTGGCAGCTGACCTTCAGTGCGCCGCTGTCGATGGCCTCGGGCTGCATCGGCTTCGCGCAGTACGCCGGCTACCTGTGGCCGTCGCTGATGCGGACGATCACGTCAACGAAGATTCCGATTCCCCTGCCAGGCATCGGCACCACGACCATCGAGTTCACGATCACCAACGGGACGTTCCTCGCGATGGGCGTCGCCGCGTTCGCGGTGCTGCTGCTCTACCGCCGGATCACCGTGATCGGACGGATGGCCGCGTTCCTCTGGATCGGGGTCGTCGGCACGACGCTCTGGATCATCGGGTCGGGCGTGACCCACTTCCACGCGGCGCAGGCGTTCTCGTTCCCGCCGGGCGCGTGGGACCTGTCGCCGGCATTCTTCACCGGTCTCGGCGCGGCTCTTCTGATCGCGGTCTACGACTACTGGGGCTACTACAACGTCTGCTACCTCGGCGCGGAGATTCGCGATCCGGCCCGTGTCATCCCGCGCGCGATCCTGCTGTCGATCGCCGGCGTCGCCGCGATGTACCTGACCATGAACATCTCCATCCTCGGGTCGATGCCGTGGCAGGAGGTCGAGAAGTCCAGCTTCATCGCGTCGGACTTCATGGCGCGCATCTGGGGACCGCGCGCGGCGGCAATCGTCACCGTGCTGATGCTGTGGACGGCGTTCGCGTCCGTGTTCTCGCTGCTGCTTGGCTACTCGCGCGTGCCGTATGCGGCCGCGCTCGACGGCGACTACTTTCCGGTGTTCGCGCGGGTCCACCCGAAGCACCATTTTCCCCACGTCTCGCTGCTCGTCCTCGGCAGCGCCGCGATCGTCTTCTGCCTCTTCCGCCTCGCAGACGTGGTCACCGCGCTCGTCGTCATCCGCATCATGACGCAGTTCCTCGCGCAGACGCTCGGCATCATCGTGCTGCGCACGACGCGGCCGGACTTTCCGCGCCCGTTCCGGATGTGGCTGTATCCGGTGCCGGCGCTGCTCGCCTTCGGCGGCTACGTGTACACGGTGGTGATGCGGCCGAAGTCGATCGAGTCGATCAGGCTTGCGCTGCTCGTCGCGATCGTGGGGACGATCCTGTTCTGGCTCCGCCAGCGCCAGACGCAGCCGGTTCAGAGCTCCTGAGCGAGCTGCCGCCGCTGCGTGTCGGCCGCGTCAAGCCTCTTCCCCGCGGCGGTCAGCCACGCGCGATCGCGGTCGAGCCGCTCGCGCGACGCGGCGAGCGCGCGAGCCGTCTCCGACGGCGCCGGCCCGCCTGGCGCGCGGCGGACTTCGACGAAATGGCGCGCGCTGGTGATGGTCGCAAGCTCCTCCGGCGTGTATTTCTGAAGGGCGTCCTTCACGTCGCCGGACAAGTACGCCGCCACGAGCGCGTGCGCCTTGCTGAACGGAACGTCGTGGTCGCGCACGAGCCGATCCGCAAGCTCCGTCGACGTCGTGCCGCCTTCCTCGGCGTGGGCCCGCAGCCGTTCGACGTCGAACTCCGCACCGCGAATCGACGCGGCCACCAGGGCGACCGCGCGCTGCGCGTCGCGGAACATCGAGGCGACGAGCGGCTGCAGATCGTCCTCCGTATCGACGATGTCGCCGAACGGGGTGTTGTGAACGGTGGTGACGATCGCGGCGGCCTGGCCGAGCGCCTTGCTGGTGATCGAGCGCGCGTGCTCGAGCGCGACGGGGTTGCGCTTCTGCGGCATGATGCTGCTGCCCTGCACGAGGCCGTCGGCCAGGCGCAGGTAGCCGAACTCGCGCGTGCACCAGAGCAGCAGGTCCTGCACGACGCGGCCGAGGCCGGCGAGCAGCACCTGCGCGGCCGACACGCTCTCGAGCAGGTAATCGACGGTCGCAATGCTGCCGTAGGTGTTGCCCGTCGGCTCGTCGAAGCCGAGCAGGTCGCTGGTCAGCTGACGATCGATGGCGAACCCCGTTCCCGTGATCGCGCAGGCGCCGAGCGGGCTCTTGTTCGTCGAGGCGTAGGCGGCCTGCAGCCGCACGTGATCGCGCTCGAGCTGTTCGACGATGGCCAGCAGGTAGTGGGCGATCGTCGTTGGCTGCGCCGGCTGTGTATGCGTGTGGGCCGCGAAAACCGTCTCACGGTTGCGCGCCGCGACGTCGACGAGCGCCTCGCGCAGGTCGAGTGCCGCGGCCGCGAGCGAGGCGACGAATTCCCGCTGCCGCATCCGGTACATCGTCATGTCGATGTCGTTGCGGCTGCGCGCGACGCGGAGCCGTCCCGCGACGTCTTCGCCGCAGGCCCGGAGGAGCAGGCGCTCGATGAAGAAGAACAGGTCCTCGCACGCGTGATCGAACGGCGTGGCCTTGACGTCCGGCAGCGAGATGGAGTCGAGCGCGTCGCGGAGCGCGCGCGCGTCGGCAGCGCTGATGATCTGCTGGCGCCGCAGCATCACCAGGTGAGCGTAATGAATCGCCATCAGCGGCGACAGGAACAGGGCTTTGGCGTCCTCGAAGTTCTCGCGCAGGACGCGCGAGACGTATTCGGGGTCGAACGGCATTACTTCCGGCTCACCCCTTCAGCCATCCATCCAGCATGCGGCGCAGCGCCTCGGTCGCGGCGGGCGACACGTCCAGCCGCCACGCCTTGGCGGGCTCGCTCCCGAAGGTCACGGGAATTCGCACGAGCTGCTCCCGGCGCGCGACCAGGAACGTCACCTTGTCACCGCTCTTGTACTGCTCGAGTCGGTTCTCCAGCCGATCGGCCCGGACACGAAAGTCGTCAATCGCGAGAATTTCGTCGTCCACGTTGAGGCCCGCGATGTCGGCCGGAGAGTCGCGTTGCGCCTGGCTGATGAGGAGGCGGCCGTTGTCGGTGCGCGTCGTGATGCCGAGCCACGGCTTCGGCGTACGGTCGGCGGACGATGGCGCGGCCGTCTTGAACCGGAGACCGTACGTCGCGAGCGCCTCGGAGTAGTCGAGCTCGGAGGTGCCTTCCACCGCCGATTCCCAGAACG
>Ga0070694_100002447_pt1 | contig 10963 bp, 3 predicted proteins | sample KBSK1251metaG_FD_65470 | JGI IMG/M metagenome (GOLD analysis project Ga0070694, IMG submission 65470) | Corn, switchgrass and miscanthus rhizosphere microbial communities from Kellogg Biological Station, Michigan, USA - KBS K1-25-1 metaG | ecosystem: Host-associated > Plants > Roots >... | reverse complement strand
CTGGCCGGCTGGTAGGGTTTGCCCATATAGCTGTCGACGCGCACCGTCGCGCCCATGACGACTTCGGCGCCGGCGGTGCCGCTGATGAGCACGCTTTTGAGTTCGGGTTTGAGGGTTTTGCACTTTTCGATCAGTTCCAGCCCGTTCATTTTGCCCATGGCATAGTCGGTGACCAGGAGGACCGGTTTGGTGCGGGCTTTTTTGAAGGCGGCCAGGGCGGTTTCGGGATCCCGAAACTTCTTCAAGATGTAATTGCCGTTTTGCAACGACATCTCGGCTAAATCGAGAAGGATGGGCTGGTCATCCACCAGATAAATCAGAGGAGCCTTTTCCCGCGCTTTGGTTTTGGAGGCGCTGCGCTTTCTTTGACTCATGATCCCGGTGGCCGCATGAACGAGGCGAGTTAACACCCGGAACCGGGCCCCTGGCAAGGAGAGTTTAGGACGGGGGCAGTGCGCGCCCAGTTCACTCGGGGCTCCGCACCCGGTAGAATCCGCGGGGGCGATTGCCGGCGCCGTTATCCAGAAATAGCGCGCTTCCGCCCGCGTCCACGGTGAGCGAGGTCACGGGACTCCAGGTCACCAGATTGGTGGAGGACTCCACCAGATAGGTGCGCCCCGGATTGGCGCTGATGCGGAATTCAAATCCACGGGACGTGGTGCGCGGATTGCCCAGCGAAAGTTGCGTCGCCTGATTCACGACGGTCAGCACCGCCGCCTGGCTGAGAACGGAGCCGGCGGCGTTGCTGACCAGGACGCGGTACGGGCCGGCCTGGGTGGCATTGACGTCGAGCAAGCTGAGGTTGGAGTTGGTCGCGCCCGCAACGCTGGCGCCATTGAACTGCCATTGATAACGCAGTGGCGCCGCACTGTTGGCGACCACCGAGAAACTGGAGACGCTTCCAACACTGTTCGTGCGGCTGACGGGTTGAGAAATGATCGTCGGAGGCGTCGAGAAGGTCGTGGCTGAAATACCGTAATTGTCGAACAGCAGATAATTGTTGCCCGGCTGGACTGGGTCGCGCAAAAACCATTGCAAACTAATGTCGCCGAGGTCGAGGACGCGTCCGCCGGCATGAAAACGGCGATTGCTGAAAATGTTGGTGTTGCCGAGGGTGGCCGACCAGGTGTTGGCTCCAAAATCAATGGTGACTACCAGCCAGATGGAGGCATTGTTCGGGAACGTCCAGCCAGTGTCAAAGACAGTCCCGCTGCGATCATCCCAGGAGATGCTCAAATCCTGATTATCGAGAATGATGCCGGCCAACAATTGGCCCGAACGATTGAAAAAGCTGAACGCAAAATAGTCGTAATGGCCGTTATCTGAATCCATCACCGCCATCGTGGTGGCAAAAGTCACGATGGGACGCCCTTGCGCGACCGGTTGGAAATTCACCGGCCGATACACCGTGACCGACTCGACGAACCCGAGGGGGTTGGGCGGGTTATAGCCGAGGTAAGCGCCGCGTCCCATCCCGGTGAAGGCAGCGGTCGTTCCTTGCACGCCGCCCGAAGGATCAAGCCCCAGCCAGCCATCCACTCCCACCAACGCGTCGGCGCCGTCGTAGAAGGACTCGAAATCCGTCGAGTACAGAAAATCTCCCGCCGGCTGTTGGTGGCCGCTAAGACGGATGGTGCCCATGGCGCCGAGATAACCATCGATGGCAATGCGATAGGTCGTGCCGGCTGCGGCCCAGAATTGCACGGTACTGCTCGGATCATTCGCCCCGTCATCATTGCTGGCCACATAATTTAACCCTGCCAGCGTCGTGCCGGTGTAAACCGCCAACACTGTATCGAATGTGCTGCCCGCCGTGCGCAGCGTCATGAGCCCGTTGCTCGGCGCCGTCCAGCTCCACCAAACCGAGCGGCTCGCAAAATTTCCGGCATGCGCCGGTTCACCCGCTTGCGCCGTGGCGCTGACGTTGTTGGCGGATGCCGCCGGGTCGCTGCCCGTCAGCACGTCCGCATTGGCAAAGGCATCGTTGGCCGGCGCCGAGCTCTGAGTCAGCAAATGCAATTGAATGTTTCCACTCGCACCGCCAAATCCGTCAACGGCGATTTGATACGTCTCTCCCGCGGCCGCCTGAAAACTGACGCGACTGGTGAGAGTGGCGTCGGCGTCGTCGCTGGCGACGAAGGCAGTGAGGGTGCCGAGCGCGCTCCCGGTGTAAACCGTCAGCACAGTATCGAACGAGCTGCCGGATGTATCCATGGTCACTAATCCGGCCGCACCGGCCGTCCAACTCCACCAGACCGAGCGGGTAGGCTGGGCCAGGACGCCTGGCTCACCCACTTCGGAGGTCGCGCCAATATTGGCGCCCGTGGTCGACACCGTGCTGCCGTTGAGGGTGATGCGATTGGCAAAGTTGTCGTTGGGCGGCGCGCCACCACCTCCGACCGGCTGCAAACTGAGAACAATGTTCCCCGACGCGTCGTGATAGCCATCGACGGCAATCTGATAAGTGGTTCCCGCCGTGGCATCGAAGACCAGTCGACTGGTGTCATTGCCACCACTTTGGTCGTCGCTGGCTACCGGCGTGAGCGCGTTGAGCACGGTGCCGGTGTAGAGCGCGAGCACCGTGTCGAAATCGCTCCCTGCGGTGCTGACTTGGACGGCGCCGTTTTGCGTAGCAGTCCAGCTCCACCAAAGCGACCTGGCCGCCGTCGAGCCGGCATGCGGCGGCTCTCCCGCTTGCGCGGTGGCGTTGATGTTGCCTCCGGTGGTCGAGAAGCTCGCCCCGGGCAGAACGAGCCGATTGGCGAAGGCGTCGTTGACGGGCGTGACGCTCGTCCCACTCCAGACCACACTCAAGGCGATATTGCCGACGGCTCCGCCGTAACCATCGAGCGCAATGGCATACGCCGTCCCTGCGACGGCCGTGAAGGTGGCTCGGCTGGTATGATTTGGGCCGCTCTCATCGTCCGAAGCGACGGCTGTCAAGGTGCTGACGCTCTCGCCGGTGTAAATCGCCAACACCGTGTCGAAATCGCTTCCCTCCGTGCTGAACGCGGCGTGGCCGTCTCCGGGGGCCGTCCAGGTCCACCACACCGACCGCGACGGCGTATTCAGCGCATGCGCCGGCTCGCCCGTTTCGGCGGTAGCGTTGTTGTTGCCGCCAAAGACCGTGTTCGTCCCAGCCAACACCGCGCGGTTGGCAAACGCATCGTTGGCCGGCCCAAAGCTGCTGTCTCCCACAACGGACAACAGCAACATGGCGAAACCTGTTCCGGAGGCGTTGCTCGCGCGGAGTGTGATGGTGTGATCGCGAGCGAGCGTCGGCGTGCCAGAAATCACTCCACTTTGCGCATTGAACGTCAGTTCTGCTGGGAGCCCTTCGGCGCCAAAGCTCGTTGGGTTGTTCAAGGCTATGATGCGGTAGGAAAAGAAGCTTCCAGCGCGTGCCTCCACCGTCGTGGGGCTCGTAATCACCGGCGTGCCGTTTGGCGGCGGATTTATCGTGAGACTCAAGGCGCGATTGCCGGTTCCGCCAGCATTGTTGGCGGAGAGTTGCACGGGGAAAGTGCCGGCCTGCGCGGGCGTCCCTGAAATTAATCCGTTGGCTGTATTAACCCCGAGGCCCACAGGCAATCCGGCGGCGCCGAAACTGGTGGGCGCGCCATCCGCAGTAATTGTATAGGAGAACGCAGCGCCCACCGTGCCCGAGGCTGTCGTGGCACTGGTAATCTCCGGCGTCGGCTGGAGCGAACCGGTGATCGTAAAGCTCAAGCTGCCGCTGCCGGTTCCACTTGGACTGCTGGCGCTCAGGCTGGCCACGAATGTTCCTGCCGCGGTGGGAACGCCGCTAATCAGGCCGCTCGTGGTGTTGATCGTCAATCCGGGCGGCAATCCTTCGGCGCCGAAACTGGTCGGATTTCCGCTGGCTTGAATCGTGAAGCTGCAGGTGGCTCCCACTTGCAGGTTGGTGCTTCCCCCGTTCTGAATGACCGGCGGATTCAGCGCGGAATTGCCGTAGGCTACCGCGCTGGAATTATCCGCGTTGCCTGGAATGCCTGCGGCGGCAGTGGCCAAAGTCGTTCCGGCCGCATCCGTGATGCGAAAATCGGTAATGCTGGCCGGATTGCCCGCAACCGAGTCGCTCACCGTGAGGTAATAACGATTCAAACCGCTGGCCGCGATGTCGGAGAGGTCCACGACGAATGTGGCCGTTCCGGCCGTGCTCGTCCCATCGAAGGCGAAGGCGCCCCCCTGATTTTGCCATGCCCCAGGAGTCCAGGTGGTGGCGGGCGTCGTGGCTGTGGTGGTCGAACGGCCGAGACGAATTTGCAGTTGGCTCCGCGCGCCATGACTGAGGGTGAATTGAGCCAGCAACTCCGGGGTATAAGCGTTGCGCGCCCGCAGCCAGTACACCTCGTTATACCACCAAGCCGAGCGGCCACTGCCCAGATTGCCCGGGGCACGATTCGGCGTGCTGGCGCCGGGCACGATGGACGTCGTCCGCAGCGCGTCGTAGGCCAGCCACGTAAAACCGCCATCCGATGGCCCGGCGCTGCCCGGCAGCCACGAGGCGCCCCATGAATTGCAGATGCGTAACGCCCCCTTTTCGCCATTGTCGACCACGCCGTTCTTATTGATGTCACACCAGATGTTGTCGTTGTAACCAACGACGGTCATGGCATGGCCGCTGGCTTCCGCTTCGACGTAAGAGCAAATCCGCTTGCCCACGACGCCGTTGTCCTCGCTCGTGGCGGGATCGTCCGAGATAGTGGTGAAGCGCCAGCCGTAAATGTCCGTGGCGTAAAGCAGGACATAACCGTCCGCTAACAATGTTTTGAGGTCATTCAGGCCAGCCGCGGTGTGCACGCCACTGATCGTACCCGCCTCGGCCATGCGGTAATGGATGGCGCGTCTCCAGACCGCGCCGTCGCGGCACCATTCGCGATAGCTGGAGGGCACATCCAAACCGCTGTAAGGCCAGTCGGCCCAGGTGGCGGCGCCATGGCGCAACAACACGTCGAAGGTGGGCGTGAACCAGGACCCGTTGTCCTGGCCGCCATTAACCATCGGGTAAGTCCATTTCGGCGAGAGCTTGGTCGAATTGTCCGAGTCGTTCTTGTTATTGAAGCCGCGCGCCAAGCCCAGCATGTGGCTGGCCGCATAATACGTCGTCGAAAATGACGCGCATGAACCGATGCTTCCCTGGTTGCGCACCGGCGGAAACGACGGCAGCAGACTGTTGTCGACCGCCGAGGGCAGCCCGCCGGCTCCGCCGCCCTGGGGCGGTGGACTCGCGTTGAATGGCGCCGAGTCCGAGCTTCCGTCCTCCACGCTCTCCTCACCGTCGGGCGCTGCCGTCAGTTCGAGTGGGGGCAATCCGGCCGCCCGTCGATGCTGGTTCAATCGCTCCAGACCCAAGCGGTTGAGTTTCGTCTTCTTGGTCTTCTTCAGGTGGCGCTCCATCCAATCCTGCTCCTCGGCCGTGGGCGGGCGCAAACCGGTCGGGTGCGGGCGCCCGGGAGCGTTCACTTGGGCATGGCTGAGCTGGGTCAAAGCCAGAAGCGCGAGACAAGCGGCGACGCGAAGACCTGGTCGCCGCGCGGTGTGAAACGCGCGAAAACAACGAAAGCTCATGGGCGGGGAGGGCGAGTTGGCAGTTGAAACGTCTTGCGGTCCTGCTCCAATGCCCAAATCGGGACGTCGTGGAGGTAGCCTGAGTGAATCGAGCCCCGTGGCGGCCGTCAAGGGCATTCCCTCAAATCCTCGTTGTTTTCCAGCCTTTCTTTGGTATTCTCACGCCAACACATGAGAACGAACGCGCGCGTTCCGGGCCTGCCCCCGAACAACCGCTCCAACCGCTGAGGCTAAAGTTATGCTCGAGAAAACTTGCCAGGATTGTCAGGCACGCCCCGAGGATTTTTTTGTCACCCGTCGCCAGTTCATCAATCGACTCGGACTTGGTTTTGGCGCACTCAGTCTCACCAGCCTGGTCGGCATGGGGCTGCTGCCCGCTCCCGAGCTGCGGGCGGGCGAGGATGCCTTTTCGCCATTGATGCCGAAGAAGCCGCACTTCACGCCCAAGGCCAAACGGATCCTGCACATCTTCGCCTCGGGCGCTCCGTCGCATCTCGACACGTGGGATCCGAAGCCCGAATTGGAAAAGTTCCACGACAAATCGCTGCCGGGGGAGATGGGCGGGACCGGGTTCGCTTCGCCGTTCAAGTTCAACCAAATGGGACGAAGCGGCGTGCCGGTGAGTGAAGTCTTTTCGGCCATCGGCCAGCACATCGATGACATCGCGGTGATTCGTTCCATGTGGACGGACATTCCGGACCACGGCGCCGCCACGGTGATGATGAATACCGGTTCGTTGCGTTTGGTGAAACCCAGCGTCGGTTCCTGGCTCACCTACGGTCTGGGGACGGAAAACCAGAACCTGCCCGGGTTCATCGCGTTGGCGCCGGGTGGCGTGGCTTCTGAGAATTTGCGGAGTGCCTTTCTGCCGGGCGCCTATCAAGGCACCGCCGTCAACACCAGCAATACTCAAATCGACCGTTTGATCGAAAACATCCGCAACCGTTACGTCTCCCTGCCGGAGCAGCGCAAACAACTGGATCTCCTGCACCAACTCAATGAGGTGCACGCACAAAATCTCAAAAAGGATGGCCAATTGGAGGCCCGCCTGCAGGCCTACGAGCTGGCCTACCAGATGCAGATGGAAGCCACCGACGCCTTCGACATCAGCCGCGAGCCGCAATCGGTGCGCGACCTTTACGGCGAGAATTCACAGCAAGGACGCCAATTGCTGATCGCCCGACGACTGCTCGAGAAAGGCGTCCGTTTCGTTCAGGCCTGGCATGGCGGTTGGGACCACCATAACAACCTCGAGACCGCCTTGCGCAACAAAGCTTCCGAAAGCGACAAACCGATCGCGGCGCTCCTGACCGATCTTAAACAGCGCGGCATGCTCAAGGACACGCTCGTGCTCTGGGGCGGTGAATTCGGACGCTCTCCCTCGGCCGATGGCAACATGAATGGCGGCAATCCGGGAAGAAACCATAACGGACGCGCCTTCAGTCTTTGGGCCGCCGGCGGCGGCATCAAAGGCGGACAAGCCTATGGCGCGACGGATGAAGTTGGTTACCGCGCCGTGGAAAACAAAGTCCACATTCACGACCTCCATGCCACGGTCCTGAATCTCTTCGGATTCGATCACGAAAAACTGACCTACCGCTATAACGGACGCGACTTCCGCCTCACCGATGTTTACGGCAACGTGGTCAAAGGAATCATCAGCTGATTTTCGATCTTCGATCTTCGATCTTCGATTTTGGATTCCCCCAATGAAGTTGCCCACCACCCAGAGCGCCAAACCACGCAATCCAATCCAATTCGCCCATCGGTTAAACCAATCCAAAATCCAAAATCCAAAATCCAAAATCGATATGAGTGCGGGTTGGCTCCATGGCATGATGCGGATGGGCGGGTTGTGTGCCGTCTGGCTGCTGAACGCTTCTCTCTCCTCGGCGGCCGAGACCAAGCTGTCGAGCGCCGATAGCGCCTTCTTCGAGAGCAAGATTCGGCCGGTCTTTGTCGAGCATTGCTATAAGTGTCACAGCCAGGGTGCGGAGAAACTCAAGGGCGGACTGCTGCTGGACACACGCGCCGGATTGCTCAAAGGCGGCAATACCGGTCCGGCCATCGTTCCGGGGCAGCCCGGGAAAAGTCTGTTGCTCACCGCGGTCCGGTATCAGGACAAGGACCTGCAGATGCCGCCCAACGACAAAAAGCTTGCGGACAATGTCATCGCCGACTTGGAGGAGTGGATTCGGATGGGAGCGCCGGATCCGCGGACCGAAGGGGCGACGGCGTCGGGGAATCACGAGGCCGAGATGCAGAAGGCCAGGCAGCATTGGGCCTACAAGCGCGTGGTAAAACCGGCGGTGCCGCAGGTGACTGATGAGAAGGGGTGGATGGAAAACGACGTGGATCACTTCATTCTGGCGGGGTTGCAATCGAAGGGGCTGGTCCCCTCGCCCAAGGCCGACAAAGTGACGTTGCTGCGGCGCGTGACGTTCGATTTGCACGGGCTGCCTCCGACCGAGAAGGAAGTGGATGATTTTGTGGCGGATTCCAGCGCCGGCGCCTTGGCCGCGGTGGTGGAGCGGTTGCTCTCCTCGCCGCGTTACGGGGAGCGCTGGGGACGGTATTGGCTGGACTTGGCCAAGTACGGCGACACGCGCGGGCCGGTCAATCAAGGGCGAGACAATCGCTATCTCTGGGCTTGGACCTATCGGGATTGGGTCATTCGGGCGTTCAATGAGGATCTGCCGTACGATCAATTTCTGCTGCGCCAGATTGCCGCCGACAAAGTCGAGTTGAAGGACAAGCGAGACCTGGCAGCGATGGGCTTCCTCACTTTGGGAAATCGTTTCGGCAACAATGCCAATGACATCATCGATGACCGGATCGATCTGCTGGGCAAAAGCACGATGGGCCTGACTCTCGCGTGCGCGCGCTGTCACGATCACAAATTCGACCCCATTCCATCGAAGGATTATTACTCGCTGCACGGCATTTTCAACAGTTGCATCGAGCCGCGCGAAGGGCCGGAATTGCTGGAAGGGAGCGAGGCCGCCGCCTATCGGGATTACCAACGCCAGTTGGCGGCACGAGAGGGGGCACTGGAAGCGTTCCGCGAACGCGTCGAACGAGAACTGGCCGCCTCGTGGCGCAGCAAAATTGCCGAGTATTTGATGGTGTTGCAGGAGCACAAAAAGCTCACCAACGGCCTGCCTCGCAATACCTTCGTCCAGCGTCGCGGGCTCGAGCCCGCCGTCGCCAACGCGTGGCATGACTACCTCAAGAGCCGCGCCGGGCGGCATCACCCGATCTGGACGCCCTGGTTTGAGTTCACGTCCGTGCCCGACAAGGATTTTCCCGCTCGCGCCCGCGAATTGTCGGCCCGTTTTCTGGCCAATAACGAGCGAGGCAAACCGCTCAACGCTCAGGTGGCCAAATTGTTTGTGAGTCCTCCGGCCAACCTCAGCCAGGTGGCGGCGCGTTACGAAGCGCTTTTCGTCGGCGTGAGCAAGACCTGGGACGGCATGATGGCCGCTTACGAGGCGCGAAAGAAAGCGGGCGGCGACGCGGGCCCGGAGCCGGTCGCTCTGCCCGACAAGGCGCTCGAAGACGTGCGCCAGGTGGTTTACGGAAAGAATTCACCCATCCTGATCGATGACCGCGTCGTGCAGGGATTCATCAACCGGGATAACCGAACGCGGGACAGTTTCAATGCGCTGCAGCGCGCGGTGAACGACTTGAAAGCATCGGGGGCCGCGCCGCCTCATGCCCATGTCCTTTATGATGCGGATAACCCGAAGGATTCCTATGTGATGATGAAGGGCAACCCGCGCAATCGCGGGCCCGTGGTGCCGCGCCAGGCGCCCGAGATCATCGCCGGGCCCAACCGCAAACCGTTTCGCGACGGCAGTGGACGCCTGGAATTGGCCCGGGCCATCGTCCAGCCTGACAACCCGCTGACGGCACGGGTCATGGCCAATCGCATTTGGCTCCACCATTTCGGACAGGGATTGGTCACGTCACCGGACGATTTTGGAGTACGGGCAGAGCCACCGAGCCATCCGGAGTTGCTTGATTATCTCGCCTCGCGCTTCGTGGAGGATGGCTGGTCCATGAAAGCGATGCATCGCCTGCTGATTTTGTCGGCGACTTATCAGCAAAGCAGCGATGATAACCCGCGTCAGGCGCAGCTCGATCCTGGCAACCGCTCCTATTGGCAAATGAACCGGCGCCGGCTGGATTTCGAGGCCTTGCGCGACACGGTCCTGTATTTGGGGGGGAGGCTGGATTTGACACCCGGCGGTCCAGGGGTTCGGCTCGATGCGGAGCCCTATCCGACGCGGCGGAGCGTTTACGCTTACATCGATCGGACGCGCCTTCCGAGCATGTTTCAGGCGTTTGATTTCGTGAACCCGGATCTGACAACTGGACTGCGCAGCGAGACGATTATTCCTCAGCAGGCGTTGTTCATGATGAACAGTCCATTGGTGGTGGAGCAGGCGCGCAATCTCACGCAACGCCCGGATTTCAAGCGGCTGCCCAATCCTGACGCGCGAGTGAAGCTGCTCTACAAATTGATTTACCAGCGCGCACCCACGGATATCGAACTGAGGTTGGCCCAGGAATACGTGAAAAGCGAATACGGCGTGACCACGGCGCATCCGGGGGCGATGGCGTGGGAATATGGCTATGGCGAATTCGATGCCGCCTCGAACCGGGTGGATAGTTTCGTGCAGTTTACCTCCTTCACGGGCCAGTCCTGGACCAGCCTCGCGCGGACCGGCCCCCGACGGATGGGCATGGCGTCACTCACAGCCTCCGGAGGTATCCCCGGAGCCGGCTTGCAAAATGGCGCCATTCGCCGCTGGACCGCGCGGCGCGACGGATTCATCGCCATCGACGGCACGCTCGCGAGCCTATCGAAGAATCAGACAGATGTAATTCGGGGCTGGATCGTTTCGAGCGGGACCGGGCTGTTGGGGACCTATCAGCCACAACGCACGCAGATGCCGACCAGGCTTCCGCGCGTGCTGGTCAAGCGGGGTGACACCATCGATTTCGTGACGGTGGGGCAGGGGCCATTCTCGTGGGCGCCCACGGTGCGGTTTCTTGAAGGGGTAAAATCAGGCGAATTCAATGCCTGGAATGCCGAGAAGGATTTCAGCGGAACCGTCGCGCCCAAGCAATTGGAAGCCTGGGAGAAGTTTGCTCAGGTCCTGCTCGAAACCAACGAACTGACTTTCGTGAATTGAGGCGGGAAGGGAGACGGCGACACGAAGCCGGCACGGGATTTTCAACCGCGAATGGACCCGACACCCGCCCTCGTTTCTGGTGGCTACCCTCCGCTCAGACAGGCCAGGGCATCTTTTGCGCGCTGGTTGTCGGGGTCGGCTTCGAGAGCGCGTTTGAATTGAGCGCGGGC
>Ga0070694_100002445_pt1 | contig 10967 bp, 11 predicted proteins | sample KBSK1251metaG_FD_65470 | JGI IMG/M metagenome (GOLD analysis project Ga0070694, IMG submission 65470) | Corn, switchgrass and miscanthus rhizosphere microbial communities from Kellogg Biological Station, Michigan, USA - KBS K1-25-1 metaG | ecosystem: Host-associated > Plants > Roots >... | reverse complement strand
CCACCACGTCACCGCGGTGCGGCGATTCGAAGGCCGGCAGGCGCGCGGTCGTGCCGGGGATCTGCGCGCCGTACACCGCTTTATTCACGAACAAAAAATCCCCCGCGAGGAGCGTGCGTTCCATGCTGCCAGAGGGGATTTGGAATGCTTCGAGGAGGAAGGTGCGAATGATGAGGAAGAGCACGAGCGCCATGCCGAGCGATCGCATCCAACTGTCGAACCAGCGCGCCAATACGGAGCGGCGCGGCGGGCCTGACGAGGGGGGGACCCGCGGACTCGGCGCGGTAGCGCCTGTGCCGGGCAACGGGGCTCCCAAGTCATGCATGTGACTTATCTTAGTAATCCCGCCCGCACGGCGCAACAGTGACACCCCATCCCCGAGCCGCACCCCATTGCCGAACTCTGACTCGGAATTCGCCGACGGGGTCGGTATGGCGCACCCGCGCCGCGAGACAGGCGACCCGCCCCTCGCGTTCGATACGACACCATGTGACGGACGTCTCCGGCAACGCGTCGAGCGCGTCACCCTCGAGCGGCGCTCCCCGGGTCGCAAGAACGACAACGACCGACTCGTAGGACATCCCACAAGGTGAGGCATGATGGGTGACAAGCGTCACCATTTCGGCGCGGCCCGGCACATTCGGTCGCATGCGGTTGACCCCTACCGTCCCCAACGCTATATCGGGCGTGTTGGTCGGACCGAGGGACGATGGACGTGTTCGTCTGCCTGTGCGAGAGTTTTCGCGAAGATCTCACGATCGGCACGGTCTCTCTGACTGCCTGTGCCCTGCTCGCAGGCTGCGGCTCGGACTCGACCGAGCCGGCAATGGTCGCGTCCGTGGTCGTGGCTCCGACCTCCACCACTCTGATAATCGGCGACACGACGCGGCTGATCGCGACCGTCAAGGATGGTGCTGGCTACGTGCTCAACGATCGGTTGGTCACATGGGCGAGCAGCAACCCCGCGGTCGCTGCGGTCTCGACCACGGGACTCGTCAGCGGCATGCGGGGAGATGCGCAGCCGGCAACGATTACCGCGACCAGCGAAGGTGTAAGCGGATCGGCGCTCATCACCGTGTCACCCGGACTTCCGCGCGGCGCGGTGGCTCTCGCCGCTGGAGGACGGCACACGTGCGGCCTCACCGGCAGCGGAGCGATCTATTGTTGGGGCTCGAACTGGCTCGGCCAACTCGGAGACGGCTCCACCGCGGACAGCAAGACTCCGGTCGCTGTCGCCGGGGCGTTGAGTTTCAGTGCGTTCACCGCCGGACGCGGCGAAGGTTTGGGTCACACGTGCGGACTCACCAGCGCTGGGGTGGGATACTGCTGGGGCCACAACCTCCTTGGCGAACTCGGCGACGGCTCGAGGACGAACAGCACAACTCCGGTCGCTGTCGCCGGGGGCTTGACGTTCAGCGCCCTCACCGGGGGCGAAGGTCACACGTGCGGGCTCACCAGCGACAGCGCGGCCTATTGCTGGGGGCTCAACATGTGGGGCCAACTCGGCAACGGCTCAACATCAATGAGCACAACCCCTGTTCCGGTCGCCGGGGGCTTGAAGTTCACCGCGCTCGTCGCCGGATTCTCGCACACCTGCGGGCTCACCAGTTCTGGGGGCGCTCACTGCTGGGGCAGGAACCTCGAGTCGGAGCTCGGCCTCGGTTCTACGAGCGGACCTGACCTGTGCCCCAATGCCGGCTCATGCAGCATACGGCCGGCCCCCGTATCCACTGGCCTGAGTTTCAGCGCCCTCGCGGCGGGGGGATATCACACCTGCGCCCTCACGAGTTCTGGGGCCGCCTACTGCTGGGGATGGAACCGTGATGGGCAGCTCGGCCTCGGTTCCTCGAGTGGACCTGATCTGTGTGGTTCGAGGCCATGCAGTCTCACGCCCGTCGCAATCACGGGAGGCTTGAGCTTCGGCGTACTCGCCGCAGCGGGACTCCACACGTGTGGGCTCACGAGCGACAACGCGGGCTACTGCTGGGGGCTCAATACGTGGGGCCAACTCGGCAACCGCTCAACGACGAACAGCCCAGCCCCCGTCGCGGTCGACGGGGGGCTCCGCTTCAACGCCTTCGCTCTAGGATCCGGCGATCACACGTGTGCGCTCACGACGGCCGGTGTGGCCTACTGCTGGGGACGTAACACGTGGGGTAATCTCGGCGACGGCACAACCAACGACAGCAGTACTCCCGTCCGAGTGGTTGGCCAGGCCGGCAACGCTGCGAGTCCTCAATAACGCGATAGCGTCGGGTCCACCTCCGCCTGCCACCGTAGAATCCCGCCCGAGAGATTCGCCACGCGAGCAAATCCCGCGTCGACGAGGTGTGAGGCGGCAGCTCGGCTGCGACTTCCGCCTTTGCAGTAGAGGATGATTTCGCTTTCGCGATCCAGCGTGTCGAGGACGTCGGGCAGCGTCGCCAATGGCACGAGCCGGGCACCCTCAATGCGGGCGATGTCCCATTCGAACTGCTCGCGCACGTCGATCAACTGCAGCTCCTCTCCACGCGCCAGCCGGCTCTGCAGCTCCCGCGGCGACACCTCCACGAATCCGGCGACCGCCCGCGGCTCCGCGTCGGCGGCGCGGACGCCGCAGAATTGCTCGTAATCGATCAACGCCTGGATCTCGCGCGTGCCGCAAGCGGGACAGGCAGGATCCTTGCGCACGTTGACGGTGCGGAACTGCATCCCCAGCGTGTCGATGAGTAACAGGCGGCCCTTGAGGGGCTCGCCAGCACCGACGATCAGCTTGATCGCCTCCGTCGCCTGGATCGTTCCCACCAATCCCGGCAACACGCCCAAGACTCCTCCTTCAGCGCAGCTCGGCACGAGCCCGGGAGGCGGTGGCTCCGGGAAGAGACAGCGATAGCACGGACCGTCAGACAGGGCGAACACCGACGCCTGCCCTTCGAACCGGAAGATGCTGCCGTACACGTTCGGTTTTCCCTGCAGCACACAGGCATCGTTCACGAGGTACCGCGTCGCGAAGTTGTCCGTGCCATCCACGACGATGTCGTAGCCGCTCAGAATGTCGAGCGCGTTCTTCGACGTCAGCGCGGTCTCGTAGGTCTCGAGCCGCACGTGCGGGTTCACGTCGGCGATTCGCTCGCGCGCGGACAGGAGCTTGGGGCGCCCGACGTCCTTGGTCCCGTGGAGGATCTGCCGCTGCAGGTTCGTGACATCCACGTTGTCGAAGTCCACGAGACCGAGCGTGCCGACGCCCGCAGCCGCCAGATAGAGCGCCGCCGGTGAACCGAGCCCGCCGGCGCCGATGAGCAGGACACGCGCGGCCTTGAGCTTCTCTTGCCCGGCGACGCCCACGTCGGGAAGAATGAGATGCCGGCTGTAGCGAACCAGCTCGGCTTGTGCGAGCGTGCCCATGATCAGCCTCCCGCGATCGCGGGCACGACGATGATCTCGTCGCCGTCGCGCACCGTCGCCGCGAAGCCGCCCTGCAGCCGCGCGTCGTCGTCATTGACGTAGAACGTGACAAACGGATACGGCTTCCCCGCCTCGTCGCGCAGCCGCGGCGCAAGACCCGGAAACCGCGCGGCCACATCGGCGACGACATCGCCCAGCGTCGCGCCGCTGACCTCGAGAGAACGCCGCCCGTCGGCGAGCTTCGCCAGTACGGTCGGCAGTTGCAGTGTGACGCTCATGATAACTCCGTCGCAACAGGATGAATCGATTGAGAACCGTGGCTCACCGTGGCACCGGCAACCGGATGCGTGCAGCGGATGAGCTCGGCAGTGACACCTTCGGACCGCCACGTCTCCAGCAGGGCAGCACCGACGGCGGTCGCACGCTCACGCGGCGCGATCGCCAGAATCGCCGAGCCGGCCCCCGACAGGGTCGCCCCGTAGGCGCCGGCTCGTTTCGCCGCGGCAACCACCGCGTCGTAGCCGCGAATGCGCGCACGGCGGAACGGCACATGCAACACGTCGTCGAGTGCGGCGCCGAGCAGCGCACCGTCGCCGCTCGCCAACCCCTGCACCAGCGCCGCCGCGCGGCTCGCAGCGATCACCGCGTCGGTGTGCGGCAACGTTTGGGGCAGCGCGGCACGTGCGGCTTTCGTGTCGTTCGGAAATGGCGGCACGGCGATCAGCAACTCGATCCCGCGCGCAACCTGGAGCGGCGCAGAGACCAACCCGGTGGGCGTGTGGACACTCAATACCGCGCCACCGTAGATCGCCGGCCCAATGTTGTCGGGATGGCCTTCGATGGTCGTGCCGATTTCGAGGATCTGCGCCGGGGACAGACCCAATTCGAATGCCGCGTCGGCGAGCAGCGCACCGGCCACGATCGCCGCGGCGGACGAGCCGAGCCCGCAGCCGATGGGAATGTCCGAGGCGGCGTCGATGGCGACGGCACCGGGCGATACTCCCCCAGCGGCGCATGCGGCGCGAAACCCACGTGTGAAGAGATCCTGATCGCCCCGCACGCGCACGGCGTTCAGTGTCCCGCGGCGGCGAATGGAAACGCCGTTCCCCGTGCGTTCGAGTGTTGCCGACGCCGTAAGCCAGCGGTCGATCGCGATTCCGACACAGTCGAAGCCCGAGCCGAGGTTGCTCGAGCTTGCCGGCACGCGCACGCGCGCGGTCATGCGTTCCCTTCCCCCTTCACCAGGGCGCGCACTTCCGCGACGCGTGGCGCGATAACCGGTGCGGCCGCCAAAACCGGCGCGACGGCGTCTACCGTCTTGAGGCCGTTTCCCGTGATACACAGCACCACTTCGTCATCCGCGGAGAACCGGCCTTCGCCCGCCAGCGCGAGAGCGGCAGCGACCGTGACCCCGCCGGCTGTCTCGGTAAAGATCCCCACCGCTTCGGCCAGCAGTCGGATTCCCGCGACCAGCTCGGTATCCGAGACTGCCGCAGCCCAGCCGCCCGACTCGAGAATTGCACGCTTGGCGAACAGTCCATCGGCGGGATTCCCGATCGCAATCGACCGGGCGATCGTGTGCGGGACCACCGGCGTCACCGCGTCGGTGTTCTCTCGCACAAGCCGCACGATCGGGGCGCAACCCGACGCCTGGGCGCCGAAGATGCGGGGGGCGCCGCCGCTCACCAATCCGGCGGCACTGAATTCCCGGAACCCCTTGCGCAGCTTCGTGACCAGCGAGCCGCCGGCCATCGGCGCGACGACCGCGGTCGGCAGCCGCCACCCCAGCTGCTCCGCAATCTCGAACGCCATCGTCTTCGAGCCTTCGCCGTAGTAGCCGCGCAGGTTGACGTTCACGATGCCCCAGCCGAACAGATCCGCGACCTGCGCGCAGAGGCGATTGACGTCATCGTAGTGACCGCGCACGCGGACCAACCGGGCGCCGTAGACCGCGGTCCCGACGACTTTCGCAGCTTCGAGCTCCTCGGGAATGAAGATCCACGCTTTGAGGCCGGCGCGAGCGGCCTGCGCGGCGACGGCGTTGGCGAGATTGCCGGTCGATGCGCAGCCGATCGTATCGAGCCCGAACGCAGCGGCCGCATTGATCGCCGTCGCGACGACGCGATCCTTGAAGGACAACGAGGGATGTGAGACCGCGTCGTTCTTGACCCAGGCATGCGCGACGCCGAGCAGCGTGGCGAGTCGCGGCGCCTCGACGAGTGGCGTGCCACCGGTATCGAGCGATAAGACGGGGTCGCCGTCGAACGGCAGCCACTCGCGGTAGCGCCAGATCGACCAGGGCCGTCCCTGGATCGTGTCGCGCGTCGGCAGCGGGCGACGAGCGTCGAAAACCGGATCGAGCGGACCGAGGCACTGCTCGCAGATTGCAGTTGGCGCCGCTTCATGATCGGCACCGCAGGCGCGACACCGCTGCGGCCGTGGCCGCACACCGACCGCTGAAACGCTGGTCGTAGTCATGGGGTGACCGCGGCGGCAGCGGCTCCCCGGGCCGCCCGAATGAGGGCCTCGTCCGCCGGATCGATCTGATAGCAGTGCTCGGGCCCAGGGAAGACGCCGGCGCGGACGTCGCGCGCGTACTCTGTAAACGCACGCTCGACCTGCGCTCCGACGTCCGCATACCGCTTCACGAACTTCGGGGCGATGTCGCCGACGAAGTTGCCCAGCAGGTCGTGCGAGATCACCAGTTGGCCATCCACTTCCGGTCCCGCGCCGATTCCGTAAACCAGCAGATTTACCCTTTCTCTCACAAACGCCGCCGTCTCGGCAGGCACCGCCTCGAGCAAGACCGCAAACGCCCCCGCCCGCTCCAGCGCCTCGCCGTCGCGTACCAGCCGCTCCGCGGCCGCGAGCGACTTGCCCTGCACGCGGTAGCCACCGAGCTGGCCAAGGCTCTGCGGCGTGAGGCCGAGATGGCCCATGACCGCGATCCCGGCATCCACCATGGCGCGAACGCGGCGTGCGACGCGGCTTCCCCCTTCACACTTCACCGCGTCGCAGCCGGCCGCTATGAAGGCACCAGCGCTCCGCACCGCCGTTTCATCCGACGGTTGATACGACAGGAACGGCAGGTCGCCGATCACGAACGCGCGCTTGGCGGCACGCGTGACCGCGCGAATGAAGACCAGCATTTCGTCCAGTCCGATTTGCAGCGTGCTTGGCAGGCCCAGCATCGTCATCGCCGCGGAGTCGCCGACCAGAATCATGTCGACGCCCGCACGATCGGCGAACGTCGCCGTCGGATAGTCATAGGCGGTAACAAACACCGCTTTCGCGCTGCGGGATTTCAACTCGGCCAACGTCGCGATTGTGACCTTGCGGGCGCTCATCGCCACCTCCGGCGGTAACGCCGCGCAGCGACCTCCTGAAAACATGAATCGCCCGGACTAATAAAGCCGCGGGCGAGTCGCTTTTTAGCACCTTGTTTAACGTGGCGGCAATACGCGGCAAATGACCACGAGTCTTCAATTGTGCAGATAGTCTAGCCTCCGGTACCGAATGCCGTCAAGGGCTATGGGGCCAGACTTGAGACGTGCGTATGCACGATCTTCCAATCGCCGTCCCGTTTCTCGAGCACCAAGGTGACTGCTGCGGCAGGCGGTGCCGCCGCCGCCTTGACCAGGTCCGCTGGAGCGTTAGGCGGCAAGACGATAGTCGTGTAGCGATAGAAGCTCGCGATTGCCACCGCACCATTCGCGTGAAATTTGATTAAGCGATCGCGGTCTTCCGTAAAGGTCTGAATGCCCGGCGCCTGCTTTTTTAGGGCGTCATAGCTCGCTTGCTGGATGCGCATGTTGGTCGCCTGGTCCGTCCGACGACCAACACCCTGGGCGATCCAAACACGATCCGCCGCCATGAGCTTCGCCTGTGCGGTCATGTCCATAGCGTCTTCGAGGGCGCCGAACTGGTCGATCAGCCGATTGATCGCCTCTACATCGGTCGGGCGCTGGGCCGCGCTCACGGCCGGCATCATCAAGCAGCCAGCCAGCACGAGTGCGAAGCGGTTGACGGTGATCATGTACGGGCCCTCCGGGGAGATTGTAGGACTGGCAGCTCGGTTCGCAGCTACTCGACGCGTCGCCATCCTCCTCGGAGGAGACGCTACCAAGCCATGACTGAGGAGGGTTTCAATATGCAGCGTACGAGTAAGACCACAATGAGACGGTTTGTGGCAATCGGGATGGGTTAGGAATCGATCAGCTCGAGCAGGTTCCCGATGACGAATGTTGGCTCGGGGTCACTCGCTCCTCGGCCGCGGCCCGTGCGGTCAATCCAGATGCTGGCCAGCCCCGCCTCCGCCGCGCCGCCGATGTCGCAGCGCAGACTATCACCAACAAACACCACTTCAGACCTGGGCGCCTTGATGGCGCCGAGAGCCTGTTCAAAGAGTTTGGGTGAGGGCTTAACGCTGCGGCTGTCAGACGAAAAAACAGTGGTCGCGAACAGATTCAGCACACCAGCCCGCTCGAATTCGCCGAGCCACGGCTCCTTGCGGGAGATAATGTTCGCGATTACACCGAGGCGATGGGTGGAGGCCAGGCGTTTGAGTGCCAGGGCATATGTTTCGGAAACGGTGCCGAGTTCATGTTCGGCGATCACACGCTCGAGAAGCTTCAGTTCGTTCTCGGGCAGATGGCGGGTCGTGGGGAGGTCGCGGAGCGTGTCCAACACGGCTGGAAAGGAGTCGGAACGAGCTGAATCGTCATAGATGACGCCGAGGGTCTCGAAACAAGCGAGCACGCCATCCTGCACGACCTGAGCAGCTAGGCGGCGGCCGCCCAGCGCGTGGTAGGTGGCCGCAAAGTCTTGCTCCGGCCCGAAGCGATCTCCGCCGAACATGAACGTGCCGTTCATATCGAGGAGGACAACCGTGAAGCGAGAGAGCACGGCGGGGGAATCGCTGTGGCGTGTTCCTTAGAGCGGTGTTCGAGCCTTCGGCGGTTGCGGCAAGCGAGCAGGCTCCCGCTCTTGCACCATGCGCCGCTCCGTGAAATCGACGCGCTCTTCCAACTCTGCAATGCGGGCGCGCAGGTCCGCTTCGACCTGCGCGTTTTCCTCGCGAACGGAATCGAGGAACTTGCTGAGGTCAGGCGCAGCTCGACCCCGCGCCCGGAGCCAGAGCCAAAAGGCGGTCATCCCGGTCCCCGCCAAGAGCAGGAATGCGATGACAGCCTTGACGAATGCGATGTCGGATGGACTCATTCACTCCTCCCATCATGGGCTCGGCTCGGTATCGATCTGCGCCCGCTGCAAATGGCCCGAGAAGTCGACGTAAATCGTCTTCGTCTCGGAGTAGAAGTCGTACACTTCCCATCCGCCTTCACGGTGGCCGTTCCCCGTCTGCTTCACGCCGCCGAACGGGAGATGGGCCTCGGCGCCGATCGTCGGCGCGTTGACGTACGTGATCCCCGTATCGAGGTCGGTCATCGCCTTGAACGCGCCGTTGACGTCGCGCGTGTAGAGCGAGCTCGAGAGGCCGTACTTCACACCGTTGTTGATCCGGATCGCTTCGGTGAGGTCCTTCGCCTTCAGAACCGCCAGCACGGGGCCGAAGATCTCCTCCTGCTCGACGCGCATCCCGGGCTTCACGCCGGTGAGCACGGTCGGTTCGTAGAACCAGCCGCATTCGAGGCGCTTATCGCCCTGCGGGATCTTCCCGCCGAGCGCCACGCTGGCGCCTTCCTGTTTCGCGATGCCGACGTACTCGGCCACCTTCTGGCGCGCCTCTTCGTGGATCAGCGGCCCGACGTCGGTTTTTGTCTCCAGACCGGGGCCGAGCCGCAGTTTGGCGGCGCGATCGGTCAGCGTCTGGACGAACTTGTCGTGCACCTTCTCGTGCAGGATCAGCCGGCTGGTCGCCGTACAGCGCTGCCCCGTCGTTCCGAACGCGCCCCAGAGCACGCCCTCGAGCGCGAGATCCAGGTCCGCGTCGTCCATTACGATCATCGCGTTCTTGCCGCCCATCTCGAGCGACAGCCGCTTGTGCATCTTGCCGCAGGTGGCGCCGATCGCGGACCCCGTTTCGGTCGAGCCGGTGAACGAAATCACCGGCACGTCGGGATGCTCCACCAACGCCCGACCCACCACCGAGCCCTGGCCGTGGACGAGCTGGATGACGTCAGGCGGCAACCCAGCCTCGAGCAGGATTTCGACGAGCAGGTGCGCGGTGTGCGGCACATCCTCGGCGGGTTTGAAGATCACGGCGTTCCCGCACAGCAGCGCCGGAAACATCTTCCAGGTCGGAATGGCCAGCGGAAAGTTGAACGGCGTGATGAGTCCCGCGATGCCGATGGGGCGGCGATAACTCATCGCCCACTTGTTCCGCAGCTCCGAGGGTACGACTCGGCCGAACAACCGCCGGCCTTCGGTCGCGGCGTAAAACGCCGTATCGATCCCTTCCTGCACGTCGCCGCCCGTCTCCGCGAGCACCTTGCCCATCTCTCGCGTCATCGCGCGCGCGATCGCGTCTTTGCGCTCGACGAGGAGCTGGCCGATGCGCTGCAGCACCTGCCCCCGGATCGGCGCGGGCGTTTTCGACCATTCGGCGAAGCCGCGTTTGGCCGACGCGATCGCGCTGTTCAGGTCGTCGGCTCCGGAGCGCGGGAAGCGGCCGATTACGTCGTTCCAGTCGGCGGGATTGCGGTTCTCGAAGTACTCGCCGGTCGCTGGGGCGACCCAATTGCCGGCGATGAAGTTTTTGAATTCAGGAGCGGCAGCCATGGATCTCAGGGTTCGGGACAGAAGAAAGGATCGGGCGACTTGCCGTACACGCGCGGCAGCAGCTGGCGGCCGGCGATCGCCAGACCCCAGATAATCAGAACGATCGACAGGGTGTGAGCAATGCCCAACCGCCGCTTCCACGAGGTGAGCGCACTCCACACGCCTGCGACCGTCACCGCCGTGGCGCCAATAAGATAGAAGACCAGCTTCAGGCCGCACGCGTGCGCGTAGGGCCATGCCAGCATCCCGATACCCAACGCGAGGCCGAGGCCGACGCGCATCCACGTCGTGACCCACGCCCGCCCGCGGGCGGCGCCGGTCTGCACTGTTGCCGAGCCCCCCCCTCCGGCACCGGGGATGCCGGCGCGCGGCGAAGCCGGCATCGTCGGAACGCCGCGACCGAGCGTGGGATCGGCCTCGGGCAACTTCGCGAGGAGCTTGTCCACCTCGCGCATCTCGCGATCCCAGTCGCGTTCTTTCTGATCCTTCTCCTTCTCTTTCACGGAACGCCTCCTTCACCGCCGCGCGACAACCCGTAGCGCTCGATCTTCTTGTAGAGATTACTCCGCGGCATCTGCAATGTGCGCGCGGTTTCCGACACGTTCCAGTCGTTCTCCTGCAGTTTGCCGAGCAGGAAGGCGCGTTCCGCCGCCTGCTTGAATTCTTCGAACGTTGCGGCGCGCAGCCATGACGCGTCTCCTCCTGAAGCGACCGTCCCCTTCCCCCGTCCCCCGTCCCCCTTCCCCACGAGGCGCTCCACATCGGTGTGCGTCACGACAGGTCCTGCGGCAAGAATGAGGAGACGCTCGACCGCGTTCTTGAGCTCACGGATGTTGCCCGGCCAG
>Ga0070694_100002444_pt1 | contig 10969 bp, 11 predicted proteins | sample KBSK1251metaG_FD_65470 | JGI IMG/M metagenome (GOLD analysis project Ga0070694, IMG submission 65470) | Corn, switchgrass and miscanthus rhizosphere microbial communities from Kellogg Biological Station, Michigan, USA - KBS K1-25-1 metaG | ecosystem: Host-associated > Plants > Roots >... | reverse complement strand
CCACAGCTTGTCTTACCGTCTGGCAGCGTTCCCGCCTCCGCACACTTAACTCCGTTCCAGGCCGCGGCATTAAAAGAACGATCATCCTTGCCGCCAATATCAAAGACGATGCCGACGTGGATTTTCGTCTTGTCATCAGCGCCGTAGGTCGCGCGGTTGCACGCCTGGCCCGCAAAAACCAGGGCCGATAACAGGAGCAGAGTTAGCAAAACTTTGAACTTCATTTCCTCACCCCGGTTCGGAGTACCGCCTTTAGGCGGCCATATTGAAAACCGCCTGAAGGCGGGACTCCAAACACTCCTATTCGATCACTTCTTTCATCAATAACGGTAATTCCGACGGACGCGTGTCGCTAACTGAGTAGGCTGCCTTAATGCGGGCCACGGCCTGGGCCCCAGGATCGGCTTGGTCGCAGAAAACCAAGCCAATCAGATCGCCCGTCTTCAACTCATCACCAATCTTCACTTCGGCCAGGAAGCCCACTCTCGGATCGATTTTGTCTTCGACCCGCACGCGACCACCGCCAGCTTCGGCGATCGCATTGCCAATTTCTTCCGTGTCGATCGCTGCGACAAAGCCGGAGCGCGCCGATTCTACCTTAAACGCCTTGTCTGTCAACGGAAGAAGCTGGCGCGGCTCGTCGCAGACGCGCGGCTCACCTCCCTGCGCTTCGACGTTGCGACGGAAACAATCCAAAGCGTCTCCTGATTCGTAGACTTTTTTGATGCGCGTCCGCGCTGCATCCAGCGACGATTCGAGACGCACCAGCATCACCATCCGGGCCGCAAGTTCGACCGACAAATCGAGCACCGGCCGCGCGCCCTCTTTGATCTCACCGCGTAAAAGTTCGATGCACTCGAGCACTTCAATTGAATTCCCAACTGCCTGCCCCAGCGGCTGGTTCATATCGGTAATCAACGCCTGTGATCGCACGCCCAGCGAGTTGCCAGTCTTGACCAGCGCCTGCGCCAGTTCCCGAGCGCGGTCGTGCTCGCGCATGAACGCTCCCGAACCTGTCTTGACGTCGATCACCATTGCGTCCAAACCTGCGGCACCCTTCTTGGAAATGATCGAAGCGACGATTAAGGGAATCGCTTCTACGGTCGCCGTCGCATCACGGAGCGCGTACAGTTTGCGATCCGCGGGCGCAATCTCTGCCGTTTGACCATTCATCGCGAAGCCACATCGATTAAGAACCTCGCGAAATTCTTTCAACGAAAGGTTGACCCGATACCCAGGAATCGACTCCAGCTTATCGAGCGTCCCGCCGGTATGGCCCAATCCACGGCCCGAAATCATCGGCACACAGATGCCCGCCGCCGCCGCCAAAGGCGCAATCAAGAGAGAAGTCTTATCGCCGACGCCGCCGGTCGAGTGTTTGTCTGCTTTAGGTTCGGGAATGTCGGAGAAGTCGAGAATATCTCCTGAACGCAGCATCGCATTGGTAAGCGATGATTGCTCGGCATCAGTCATGCCCTTGAGCAAGATGGCCATCAGCAAGGCAGTGCTCTGGTAATCGGCGATCTCGTCTGTGGTTACGCCGCGGACGAAGAACTCGATTTCCTCACGCGACAATTCGCCGCCATCTCGTTTTTTGCGAATGATGTCTTGTGGACGCACCTGATTCGTTTCAGCCTAGTCTTTGTTTGATACTCGCAGCAGCACAATGGCCTGCGCCGCGACGGCATCGCCGCGGCCCACCGCGTCAAGGCCTTCACCAGTTTTCGCTTTCACACTCACGCAGCCAGCTTCAACACCCAATGCCTTAGCAAGGTTCTCACGCATCGTCTCGATGTGGGCGCGCAACTTCGGTCGTTCAAGCATGACGTTAGCATCGACATTTTCAATTTCGAAACCACGTTCGTGCGCCAACCAAATCACGCGCGCAAGCAACTGCATGCTGTCAGCGTCTTTCCATTGGGAGTCGCTGTCAGGAAAGTGAACGCCCAAGTCGCCTTCACCGAGGGCGCCGAGAATGGCGTCGGCAATCGCATGCGTCAACGCATCACCGTCTGAATGACCTTCGGAGCCGCGCTCGAACGGGATGTTCACGCCGCCCAAAATGAGAGGTCGTGACTCAACCAGGCGATGCGTGTCGTGTCCGATACCAATGCGCATATTGGAGCGCCGACATCCCGGTCGGCGGTGCGCGGGCATCCTTGCCCGCAATCTGTTCTACCGCACAGCGCCGGCAAAGATGCCGGCGGACCGCAGGCAAGATGCCTGCGATCCCTTAACGCAACCAGGCTTCGGCCATCGCTAAGTCGTCCGGAGTTGTAATCTTAATATTTCTCGAACTGCCGGCGACGACAGTCACCGCCACGTCCAGGCGTTCGACGAGAAAACTGTCATCGGTCACATCGATCCCGGACGATTCAAGTTGTTCCAAATCCGCGTACGCTCGTTTGAGAATGTGAAAGTGAAAGGCTTGCGGTGTCAAGGCGCGACGCAAGTGCGCGCGCGACACCGTCATCACGACACAATCACCCTTCACCTGCTTAAGCGTGTCGCTGAGGGGCGCCGTCAAAACTGCCGCGCCCGTCTCAGCGGCCACCGTGACGACGCGATCGATTTCATGGTGAGTCACGAACGGACGGACAGCATCATGCACCGCCACGACATTGGCCGCGACCATCGCTGCCAATCCTTGTTTCACGGATTGCGCGCGCGTCGCGCCACCAGCGACTACCTGCGAAACCTTTTTCAGTTGAAACTTGTCGATGAGTGATGGAAAGTCCGCCACGTCTGCCGCCGGCAAGACGGCTATGACCTGTTCGATTTGCTGACTACTTTCAAAATGCCTTAGCGTGTGAATAATGATGGGGACGCCGTTTATCGCGAGGAACTGCTTGGGCTGGTCACCGCCGAAACGAATGCCTTTCCCACCGGCGACGACTATCGCGACGTTCATTCGTTTAGGCTTCGGTGTCGTTGATGCGCGTCATTCCGGAAGCGGTTTTCACTTCGCGCAATGGCCGGCGGGGGCGTTCGCCGCTGCCGCCGTTTTCAGACTCGTCCCAAATCTTGCCAAAAATCATTTTGCCCGCCGTTGTTTGCAACACGCTGGTGACCGCGATATCAGCGTTCTTACCAATCAACCGCCGCGCATTATCGACGACTACCATCGTGCCATCATCCAGGTAGGCAACACCCTGGTTGTATTCCTTTCCCTCTTTGAGAATGAATACCCGCATTGCTTCGCCGGGCAGCACGACGGGCTTGACCGCATTCGCCAGCTCATTGATGTTGAGCACGTTCACCCCACGAAGCTGCGCCACCTTATTGAGATTGAAGTCATTGGTGACAATCACGGCGTCGATCTGTTTGCCCAGTTCGATCAATTTCAGATCGACCTCGCGCACCGAAGGAAAATCAGTCTCTGAAATCTGGATATCGAGCGACGAATTATTCTGCAAGCGATTCAGCATATCCAGCCCGCGACGGCCGCGTTGGCGCTTTGACGAATCGGCCGAATCGGCGACCTGCTGCAACTCGCGCAAGACAAACTGCGGGATCACCAGAGTGCCCGTGAGAAACCCTGTCTCAGCCACATCGGCGATTCTGCCGTCGATGATGACCGACGTGTCGAGAATCTTCAGGTCGCGCCGCGCGAGTTTGTCACTGAAAATGCCGCCTAGCGCAGACAGCTCCAGGTAATCACCCTTGGCCGCGCCGACCATCAAGCCGATATAGGCCATGAAGAAGATCAGCGAGAGCGTCAGGAACGCGCGGCTCTCTGGCGGCACAGCCGCTGACTCCTGGCTGGTGATTAAGCTGCCGATCAAGTACGCTCCGACGATTCCCAGAATCGATCCGACCGCCGCACCGATTAAGGTCTTGAGCGAGGCGCGGCGAATGCGCATCTCGAATAGAATAATCGCGATTGCGATTAGTGCGGCGGCGCCCATCGAAACCAATCTGTGTCCCGGTATCGGATGAAGCACGTAGCCGGCGGTCATTAGAAATGCAGCGAAGACAACTCTAAGAAGGACGACATCAAACCGCATAATCCGCGCATTCTAACACCTTTAGCAGAGCGCGTCACAGTTTTCATTTTTACCAGGTTTTGGAGTTTGCTGGATCTCGCCTATGATGGGCGCGCACCGATGAGCAACACCCGGAGAGGCCTCTAAACAATGAGCGATCGCAAATATCGGCAGAGAGGGTACATGGATCACGCTGGCGAAAAAGAGCGCCGGCCGCAACCGCAATCAAAACCGCCTGAACGCGAAGGCCCGCGGTCGCCAAAGATGATGGCGTTCGGCCAAAAGGTGAAGTGCGCAGCTTGCGGCGCCACCGTTGAGGCGAACGTCAACGTGGACGCTGAATGTCCTAAATGCAAAGCCAACCTACACACCTGCCGTATGTGTAGCTTCTTCGATCCCGGAGCGAGGTTCGAGTGCCGAAAACCAATTGTCGCGCGAGTCATAAACAAAGGCGCACGAAACGAGTGCGACCTCTTCGCCGCGCGCACGGTCGTCGAGCGCGAAACCTCATCAGCGGGACCAAACGATCCACGTCAGGCTTTCGCGAAACTCTTCAAGAAATGAATGTCTGGCCGTCGGGTCGCGATACAAATCGGAGCGCCCTAAGAATCTATCCACAGATTACACAGATTGGAAGAGAGCGAGCAGATCACATCTGATCAATCTGCGTAATCTAAGGATAATTCCTGCGCGCTTTAGATCTCCATCAAATCTCTGCCCACGATAATTTTGCCGCCGAAGTGCCGGCGGACTCCCTCTGACCATTGTTCGTCCGTAATCGACGGATCGTCACCTGGCACCAGATGCGACAAGACCACGACCTTTACCCCTGACTGTGCCGCGATTCGCCCTACGTCTTCGGTCGAGGTGTGGGAGGCAAGCAAGTGCTCGCGTAATCGCTTTGCAACTGGATTTTGCTTAACGAGGTTTTCTATTGCCGGCAGATACATCGCTTCATGGATGAGTATGTCGGCGCCTTTCGCTAAGTTTGCCAGCTCGGGCGAGTATGCCGTGTCACCGGAAATGACCACCGACCGATCCTTCGCGTCGAAGCGATATGCGTATGACTGAGTGATGGGCGGATGCCGCACCCGCACCGAAGTGACTTTCACATCTGCATTCTGCATGACGATGCCGGCGCGATTGAATTCGTGCACCTTTACCAGTTGACGCGGATCGTCGACGCCTTCATCGACGATGCGCGTCTCGATATCGAACTTCATGTAATCAAAAAAGTCGCCAGTCATCCGCCGGAGGCCGACCGGTCCATAAGCATCGACGTGCCGTAATCGTTTTGCTGCCCAGGCGTTGTAGAACAACGTTCCATATTCCAAATCATGATCCGAATGATGGTGCGTAATGAAGATGTAGCGCAGGCGATCAAGTGAGACACCAGCAGTAATCATCTGGCGCGAGACTCCGTAGCCGCAATCAACTATGTAAGGAACACTGTTAATTAGCAGGAGCGTGGACGAATTGTTTCTGGCGGTCCTGGTGGCAAGAGTTGGTCCGCCTTTTGTCCCGAGCAGAATGATGCGCGTGCGGTTTTCTTGTGCGTAAAGGACCCGCGGATCGAGGCATGCGGTCACCGCGATTGTTGAGGCGCCGATCAGGAATTGCCTGCGACCTGTAGCGCAAATTGTTAATTTGCGACTCTTCTTAGTCATCGACATGAGATCACAAGTTAGCAACTTGCGCTACTTGATTTGTCGCTATTCCGTTTGGGGCTCAGCAATCATGTAACACAGACCGTCAGGCGCAACTACAAAGAAAGCTTTGAATGTCTGGCCGTTGACTTTCTGTATCTCTGGTTCGCCGACGTTTGGTTTCGCGCTCTTGATTTCGGCAAAAGCGGCTGCAACGTCGTCGACTTCGAAAAAACAGCCTTCCTGAGTTGGGTCGCCGCCGTTCTCAGCAAGTCCGATCTGAACTTCATCGCGCGCGAGGATGGCTCGCTTAGTCGATTCCTCGCTCTTTGAGACTAGACGAAAATCGAAGGTTTGCTCATAGAAAGGAATCGCAGCATCAACGTCCGCGACCGGCAGGTTGAGCGCATCCTCTTTGTAGGGCACGGCTCTTTTGAAAATTGCTTTGGTCATCACTTCTTAGGCTCCCATCCCCAGTTTGAATCGACGCGCTTGCGCCATTCGTAGGCGCAACTCGGACCTCCATCTTTTCCGGTCCCAGGAATTCTGGCCGTCAGGATTCGTCCCGCTTCAACCGCGCTCCAATTAATCACATACAAAGGAACTTTCAATCGGCGGCTCCACGGCGTCTCGGTCTGGCCGGCGTAAGTGCCGATGTTGATGTAGAAGAAGCGTTCGCCCGCCGATCCCTGAACATACGGTCCCGCAAAATCTGGCGCTCCGTCTTTGCCCATCTTGACCACCACCGGAAATTCGAACTTCAAGTCACGCCCGGTTGAACGCTGGCTTTGCTCGGTGGTGAATGGTCTGCCACGACCCTTTTGCAGAGCGAAGTCGACGCCGGCGGTTGGCTTTTCGAGAGTGAGACAAAGAATGAACTCCCGTGTCGCTTTCTGATCGGGCTTCATTCTTCTTCCAGTCCGGCGCCCACGCGAAACGTATGTCCATCAGGATGACGCAGATGAAACTCGCGGACGTTCCACGGTTCATCAGTCGGCGGCATCGTAACTGTCATCCCGTGCTGCAAAGCAAGTTGATATGCCTTGTCCACCGCCGCCGGCGATTCGAGCCACCAACTCATCCACACCCCGCCAGTTTCATCATCACCGGCGAACTTGGGCTCTGGCCCACCGCGCGAACCCTGGGCTCCCTGGCACAGAAAGATTTCCGATTTGCCATTGCAAACCGCGCCGAAGGTCGGCGGCCCGCCTTCTTCAGAACTCCAGTCCCAGGCTTTCTGCCAACCGAGCTTCGTGAACCAGTCGAAAGTTTCAACAATATTTGAAACGTTAAGGATGGGTGTTAGTCCTTCGATTTTCATGATCATTTCTTCTTTGAAACAAATACCCCCGCCGGCGTGATTTGTCGCATCGAGACTTGGCCGTTCTCCTCCGCAAACTCAATTACCACGTCGGAGAATTCAGGGATGTGAAATTTCATCGGTTTGTAGGGGACGAGTTTTTGATCGGGCGCGCCCGTCGACATAATGAACAGTCCGGCGCCCGGTTTGAGTACCACCTGAAACTTTCCGCCCGTCGGGGTTTCGTAATTGCCGGCAATTCGCAGCGCGCTGGCTTCATCCAGTTTGGGCGGGCGCCGGACGAAGGACACTTCTCCCTCGTCCAAAGACACAGTTGCTTTGTCAATGTCGCCTTGCGGGTTGGTCGAGAAGTTCACAGACCATTTCCCATTCTCTTCATCATTCGGCGTGTCGAAGCGATCGTAATGAAAATGCGCGAGCGGCAAAACGATCTTATGAAAATCGAATTGCAGCTGATCTCCCTTCACTCCGATTTTCAAAACGCCGTAAGCGGGATGCTCGTAATCGCCGGCGTACTCGGCGAGCGCGTGCGACGGCTTGGTGTCGGGCACGCGGCCGAAGCCTTCCTTCGAGCGAGCTTCGCTGCCGGCCTTCTTGCCCTTCAGGCGAATCTGGAGTTGGCGATCCGTCCAGGGCGTGAGGTCCATCCCCAACAGCCGCTCATACACGTTGTAGCTGATCGGGTTGTAGAGCGGCGCAGTGTGATTGCCAATAACGAAAACGATTACGCCGATGTGCTCATTCGGCATGAAGGAAACCTGCGAGTGGAAACCGGGCAAGTCACCGCCATGAAAAGCAAGCAGGTGGCCCCGATAAGCGGCCGTCCAGCGACCCATGCCGTAAGCCTGGTTCATCAATTCCCACCAACCGCGCACTTGTCCCGCGGTATTGGGCAACGCGATCGCCGGCTCCATCGTTGCGCCCAGAACCTTCGGCGGCAGCACCTGCTTGCCGTTGTACATGCCGTTGTTCATCAAAGCGATCAGCCAGTGCGACATGTCTTCGATGTTTGAGATGATCGCGCCCGCGGGCGCCACGCCCTGCTGCTCTTCGTAGTAAGGAATCTTATACAGCTCAAACGAATCGCGACGCTCGGTAAAGGGAACGCCCACGTCAGGCTGCTTCAACATGTCGGAGATCGAAAACACCGTGTGCGTCATGTCGAGCGGTTGCAGGATTCTCTCGCGCACGAACTCAGCCCACGGCTTGCCGGATTGCAGCTCGATGACATAGCCCGCACCTGCGTACATCATGTTGTTATAAAGAAAGATTTGGCGTGGGGATTCCTTGGGCTCGAGATACTTCAGACGCTCAAACAATTCCCTGGTTGAATAATTCGACTTGTACCAGATCGAATCGTGGCGCGTGATCCCGGTGCGATGCGACAGCATGTCCCGCAAAGTGATCGAGTTGTTCAGATAACTGTTGTAGAACTCGATGGTCGGCACTGATTCCTTAATCGGCCGGTCCCACGTCAACTTTCCTTCCTCAACCAGCATCCCCGCCGCGACCGCCGTGAAGAGCTTCGTATTCGAGGCAATTGTAAACATCGTCTGCGCAGACAGAGGCAGCTTCTTTTCGTAGTCGCGATAGCCGTAGCCTTTCGCGAACACCAGCTTGTCACCGACGACGACGCCCACCCCGATGCCCGGCGCGTTCCAGTCCTTAAGCGTCTTTTCCATGAACGCGTCAAAGCCGGCCAGCTTTTGGTTGACGTCGATTGCGGGCGCGGGTTGCGCGTGGCCCGATCCGCAAACGGCGACCGCAGTGGCCACGATTGAAAGAAAGGTTCGAAGCGAACGACAAGAAAGCCGTGTGCGCACAAATGAATACATCACGTTAGCCTCCAGAGGTTTTCGTGCGGAGATTAGACAGCCTGGAAATATGAGTCAAGGTTATCTGTTTAGAGGCGGGCTACCGCCCGCCAATTCGTTGCCAACGAGCGAGGCGGGCAGTAGCCCTCCTCTAAATAAACTAAATGGGAGTTAGTTCCTCATCACTCACCGGGCTTCTGCTGCGCATGCCAGGCAGCGAGCACGGCGGTCTCGCGTTCTGGCGTTAGTCCCGCTTTCAACTTCGCCTGGCGCTCCGGCGGCTGTTTGTGAAACCATTCGAGCGTCGCTTTCGTGGTGTCGTTGACAGATCTAAACGTCAGACCTTTGCCGATTGCTTTCTGGTTATTAACTTGCGAAAAGCCAAGGGTTCCGCCACGCGGAGGCACCCATGTCGGCATGTCAGACCACGCACGGACCTTTTGCTCGCGCAGGAAATCGGCATCGGCCCAGGTGAACGTGGCGTTTGATTTGGACGCAGCTTTGATCTCATCAAACATCTTGCCCATCGTCAGTTTGTAATTTGGGCCAGTCGCGTTGAAGGTCCCGACAGTGCCTTGCTCAGCCATGCGAATGACCCATTCAGCGAGATCGCGCGCATCGATGAATTGGACCGGGTCATTCGGCGTGCCCGGCCCGAGTACCTCGCCGCCTTTCTCAATGCGAACGGGCCAATAGGTGAATCGATCAGATGGATCACCAGGACCAACAATTAGTCCCGGCCGGATGATCAGAGCTTTGCCGGGGAACCATTTTTCCGCTTCTTTTTCCGAGAGCGCTTTGAGCGGGCCGTACAATCCCGGGTTCGCGCCCAAAGTAGCCTGCGTCTCGGCCATCGCATCGGCGCCTTTGTATTCAGCAAGTGGGCCATTCTCGTCCATATTCGGCTTGCTGTTGTCTGAAAAAACAGAAATCGTAGAGATGAAGACGTAGCGATCTACATTGCCCTGGAGAATCTGCGCGGCATCGCGCACCCAAAACGGAAGAGTCGTAGGAATGTCGATGCAAACATCCCACTTGCGACCCTTGAGCGCAGCTACTTCTCCGGTATTTCGATCGCCGAGCAGTTGCTCGGCCTCTTTCGGCAGAATTCCCGGGTGGGTCTTGCCGCGATTAAATACCGTGACCTTGTGCCCGCGCTTCAGTGCATATTCGACCTGGACCGGGCCGGTAAATCCCGTTCCTCCGAGAATCAGAATGTTCATAGGTTTCGACGCTCGACCGATGAGGTTCACTGAGTTGCCCAATGCTTCAAGTCCCGGAATTAGTCCGGCGCCGATGCTGCCGCCTGCAAGTGCGGACAGCTTTAGAAATCTTCTTCTGCTAGTTGACATTCAATTCGCTCCTTGATGATTTGATTCTCGATGACGGTTCGCAGTCGATACGCACCGAAGTCGGCGATTGTTTCACCCTAGTGTTTCTCAGGCTAGGCTAACTCATCCGCACGCTTCGGCCAATCTTCACGTAACAGCCGGGACAGTGCCCGATCGGCAAGCAGCTTGCCAGCGGTCTGACAGTTTGGGCAATAGTTTGTTTCGTTGGTCGCGTAGCGTATGCGCTGAATCTTCGCCCCGCAGCGAGGACATGGTTCATGGTATCGACCGTGCGTCGCCATACCTTTACGAAATGCAGTCACCTTCTCCGGAAAACCGCCATCAGCTACGGCTCGCAGTCGCTCAACCCAATCAACCAGTGTATGTCGCGTGGCTTCGTACAAGCGCTCCGATTCCTCATCAGTGAGTTTTTGGGTGAGCTTCACCGGCGACAGATGCGCGTTCCAGAGAATCTCATCTGAATAAGCATTACCAATGCCGCTGAACAACCTGGGATCGGTAAGGGCGCGCTTGAGTGTGTGATTTTCGGAACGAAGGACTTTCACGAATGAACCCAGATCGATGAACTTGCCAAGACCTGAGTTAACCCGACATCCTTCAAGGTCGGGCTGCTGAAACAATTCGATGCCACCTCGATCGAGCGCGCTCAGGGCTTGTTCGCCTCTCACCAGATGCAGCGACGCTCTTCGTTGCGTTCCAGCTTCAGTTAACGACAGCAATCCATTGTCGAACTGAAACGTCGCAAGTTGGTTCTTCGGAAATTTTGTAGGGGCAGGGCTCGTCCCTGCCCGACCACTCAAAGAGACGGCGCCCAGAGATCGGCCGCGGGCAGGGACAAGCCCTGCCCCTA
>Ga0070694_100002443_pt1 | contig 10971 bp, 7 predicted proteins | sample KBSK1251metaG_FD_65470 | JGI IMG/M metagenome (GOLD analysis project Ga0070694, IMG submission 65470) | Corn, switchgrass and miscanthus rhizosphere microbial communities from Kellogg Biological Station, Michigan, USA - KBS K1-25-1 metaG | ecosystem: Host-associated > Plants > Roots >... | reverse complement strand
TGTTCGAGCGCCGACTCCGCCGCATTCTCGACGACCCGGGCACTCGCGCCGTTAGCAGTCGCGACCAAGGCCGCAGCCATCGCCGACGCCACGCCGATCTCCGCCTGGCAGCCGCCTTCGGCGGCAGAGAGCGTCGCGTTGTGCTTGCATAGGTATCCAATCGCCGCCGCCGCTAGCATGCCCTGCCGGATCTTCTCCTGCGGAAGCTTGCGCCCGCCTTCGCCCAAACCGTAGACGATGGCTGGCAGAACTCCGGCGGACCCACCTGTCGGCGCGGTGACGACGAGGTGCCCGCGCCCGTTTTCCTCCGACCCCGCCAATGCGTACGCCGAGATCGCGCCAATGCCGCGATCTGACTGGTACGCATCATCCATAGCTCGTTTGTAAACGGTCGCGGCTTTACTGTGCAGCTTGATGGGACCAGGTAACACATCGTCTTCCGGCGCTTTGAGCCCCGACTTCACGATGGCGACCATCGCGCTGGTGATTTTGTCTATGAAGGCATAGACCTCTTCCTGGCTTCGCCCAGGGATCGCCATCTCGTTGGCGAGGACGACTTGCGCAATCGTCAAGTTGTTTTTCTCTGCGTGCTGCCGTAGCTCTTTCATCGTCGAGAACGGGTACTTTGGCGGGTTTTTCTTGGGAGGCGTGTATCCTTTCCACTCGATGAATCCGCCGCCCACGGAGTAGTACTCTTGCTCCAGTATCACGTCGCTTCCGGCCAGGAGCTTGGCCGTCATGGTGTTCGGGTGCGGGAAGTCGCCTTTTGGGGCGTCGTAGATGATGTCCTTGAGAGTCACATTAAAGGTCGCGGTGCCGAGCTTCATCGGGAAAGACTGATCAGGCCTGTCGCGCAGGCTGTCGAGAAATGCCGGATCAACCGTGGCCGGTTCCTTCCCAACCAACCCCGCGAGCGCGGCGCGTTCCGTGCCGTGCCCTTTACCTGTGGCGCTGAGGCTGCCGTACAAGTGCACCTTGAGCGCGGTGGCCTTGGCGAGTTGGTTCGCCGGCAGTTTGGTACAGCGCTGGTAGAAATCGTAAGTAATGCGCATCGGACCGATGGTGTGCGAGCTTGAAGGGCCTGGCCCTACTTTGTAGAACTCGTCCAGCGTCGTCAGGATCGGCCCTTTTTCCTTCTTCACGACATTCAGTTTGGGATCTAGTTGCGGCGGCGTCCCCGTGGCCCTTTGTGTTCTCTCCTCGGCGGAGACCGAGCGGCCCAGGATCACCGCTGTCGCGCCGACCACCGCGCTGCGCATCAAGAAAGTACGGCGATCCACGCCAGGTGGAATCTCCTGCGCAAGCCACTGGTCCGAGCAGCCAAGCGGATCTTCCTGGTCGGCCCGGTCGGCCCGGTCGGCTTGATCGAGTCGCTCTATCGAACGAGGGGTATCATCAGTCGCCTTGTCTTCTTTAGTCATGTCGTCTCTCCTTTTTTGTGCCCTGCCTTTGCCGTGTATCTGCCGTGCATCTGCTATTCGGTGCAGCGGCGATGGATCGTTTACCTACCTCTACTAGGTCTGGTTCGGGTGACGGCGTTTGCTTGGCCATCGAGATGAAATTCTATGGCTGACCGGAGCAGGCTAGAACTGTCAAAACTGACAGGTTTGAAAGGAAAAAAGTACAGCTTCGCATCCTTCACAAGGCACCTGGCATGACGCATCGCCTCAGCGTATTCGGGCGGCAACCGCTTCCCCACTGGACTTCCTGTCCGGAAGACTTCTGCCTCCCGCCTGTCATTTTTTCTGACGATGGCTGTCAAAACTGACAGTTATCAAGCTCCATCTACCTCGATAAGAATAGACCGCCAAGGGAAAGGCGACTGAGTGGACATTTATCAAGTGAGGAAAGGGAGGTTCTATGAAACTGAGACCGAAATGGATCCGCATGACTGGCGCCACTTTGATGGCCATCGCACTGCTCACGCTTGCCGCACACTCCATTAGCGCGCAATCGCAAGGAACCCAGAGGACGGCGGAGGAGCTGCAGCAATTGAAAGAGAGACTCCTGCAATTGGAGCGAACCATGCAGGAGCTAAGAGGACAGATCAATGCGGTCGAACAAGCGCAGAGGCCGCCCGGTGACCAAAACCCGCCAACCCAGAAGACTCCTGGAACCATTCCGGCTCAACCGAAAAAAGAGAACAGCTTCGAGGTCTATGGCTCGGTCATGCTCGATGCGGGCTACGACTTCAAACAAAGCGACCCGAACTGGTTCGATGTCATGCGGCCAACGAAGCTGCCTGCCTTCAAGGATCAGTTCGGCCCCGACGGCAAGACCTACTTTGGCGTCCGCCAGAGCCGCTTCGGCGTCAAGTCATCTACTCCAACGGACCTCGGAGAGTTGAAGACACAGTTTGAATTTGAGTTGTTCGGCACAGGCGCGGACGCGGGTCAGACCACTTTCCGCCTGCGGCATGCCTACGGCGAGTTGGGGCAGTTCGGCGCCGGCCAGACCTGGAGTCCTTTTATGGACACTGATCTCTTCCCGAACGCGGTTGAGTACTGGGGGCCGAACGGGATGGTCAACTTCCGCAACGTCCAGCTCCGCTGGACGCCGCTCAAAGGCCGCAACGAATTGGTGCTGGCGCTCGAGCGGCCCGGCGCGAGCGCCGATGGCGGCGTGTATGCCGACCGCATCGAGTTGCAGGGCGTAAAGCCCAAATTCGATACGCCGGATCTATCCGGCCACTTCCGGCTGACCCGTTCCTGGGGCTACCTTCAGACGGCCGGTATCATCAGGCGGATCGCGTGGAGGGACCTCAATCGGGAGGACAATATTGATCTCAGCGGCAGCGCCACAGGCTGGGGATTTAACGTGAGCTCGAATCTCAAGCTCGGCCAGAGGAACACCGTCAAGTTACAGGTGGTTTATGGCGAGGGGATTCAAAACTATCTGAATGACGCCACCACGGACGTGGCCGTCAAGAATAACTTTGGGGATCGCTTCCGGCCGGTCAAGGGCGTGGCCTTGCCGGTTTTGAGCCTCGTCTCCTTCCTCGATCATAACTGGAGCGAGCACTTCAGCACCTCGATTGGCTATTCCATGATGAATATCTACAACGCTGATGCGCAGGCCCCGAACTCCTATCATCAGGGGCACTATGCGCTGACGAACCTGCTTTGGAACCCGGTTCCGAGTTTTATGGCCGGCGCTGAATTCCAATATGGCCGGCGGGTGAACTTTAGTGACGGCTGGAACGTGAACGACTATCGCCTCCAGTTCTCGTTCAGATACAACTTCTCGAAGGTCTTCAAATTTTAACCTTGAGAGTTCAACTCTTGGGGGCGCGTGCTTCCAGCGGACTGGCCCTAGCGGGCCGACTGTGGCGAGACAGCGTGCCTGCTGGAAGCACGCGCCCCCAAGTAAAGGTGCGAAGAGTGCGGGCCTCCTGAAGCGACGCCAAATAACTCCACAGGGAGTAAGTGAAATCAATGTTAGTGCGAGTTCGTTGTCAAGTAGCGCTACCAACAAAAAGGGAGAAGGAGAAGAGGATGAAAATGTCTAATCGTCTGGCGGCGGAATTTGTTGGAACGTTTTGGCTCGTTTTGGGTGGTTGCGGTAGCGCTGTCCTGGCGGCAGCGTTTCCTGATGTGGGAATTGGTCTACTCGGAGTCGCGTTTGCCTTTGGGTTGACGGTGCTCACGATGGCGTACGCAATTGGGCATATCTCAGGCTGCCACCTCAATCCGGCCGTGACGGTCGGGCTGGTGGTAGGCGGCCGCTTTAAGGCCTCGGAGTTGATGCCCTACATCATCACGCAGGTTCTGGGCGCAATCGTGGCTGCGGGTCTCCTCTACTTCATCGCGAGCGGAAAGGCTGGATTTGATGTGGCGACTGGCCTCGCCTCCAACGGCTACGCGGATCATTCCCCCGGCCGGTACTCCGCCGCATCCGCTTTTGTCACCGAGGTCGTCATGACATTCATGTTTCTGATCGTCATCCTCGGTGCAACAGACAAGCGTGTACCGGCCGGGTTCGCACCAATTGCGATTGGTTTGGGCTTGACGCTGATTCATCTAATTAGCATTCCCGTGACCAATACGTCGGTGAACCCCGCACGCAGCACAGGCCCCGCTATTTTCGTCGGAGGGTGGGCAGTGGCCCAACTATGGATGTTTTGGGTGGCACCACTCGTTGGCGCGGCCCTGGCTGGCGTGAGCTATCGTTGGCTGGGTGGCGAGAAGAACGAGTGACGCGCCCGCACATCTGGTCAAAAAGAATGCTTACAGCCAGACGATGGCCACGATCATCACCCAACTGGCGATATTACGAGAGAGGTTCAGTATGAAACGGAAACATTCACGATCAAGATTTTCAATCAAGTTCATTCGATCTGTCGCCATCTTTTGCGCGGCACTGCTGGTGCCTGGCGATGCGGTTTTGTTGGCGTGCTCGGTCCACCAGCCAGCTACCGGTCCTGCGCCGACAGCTACAACTCCTGCGCCAGCAGCCCTGGCGCAGGAATCAGCGGCGCAAGAGGCGCCGCTGATTCCGCCCGACCAGCTTGACTCTCTGGTCGCGCCCATTGCGCTCTATCCAGACCCAATGCTCAGCCAAACGCTGGTAGCTTCCACCTATCCGCTGGAGATCATCCAGCTTCAACAGTGGCTGGAGAAGAATAAAAATCTCAAGGACAAGGCGCTGGTAGATGCGGTTTCGAAACAACCCTGGGATGCGAGCATTCAGGCGATGGCCGCGCTGCCGGATGTGGTGAAACGGCTGGCCGATGACATTCAGTGGGCCACGGATCTGGGCAACGCTTTTCTCGCGCAGCAAGCTGACGTCATGGATGCCGTTCAGCGCATGCGCAAAAAAGCTCAGGGCACTGGGGCTCTGGCCACGAACCAGCAACAGAAGGTCGAGACCAAGGTGGTGGAGAACAAGACCGTCATCGTGGTCGAACAATCAAATCCGGAGGTGGTCTATGTGCCGTCCTACAACCCCACGGTGGTCTATGGCGCGCCAGTCTATCCCTATCCTCCGGTTTACTACCCGCCCTACACGGCGGGAGCAGTCGTTGCCACGGCCGCGATCTCTTTCGGAGTCGGTGTGGCGATGGGCGCGGCCTGGGGCGGCGGCTGGGGTTATGGATGCGGCTGGGGCAACAACGATGTCAATGTCAATATGAACAACAATTTTAACCGCAATACCAACATCCAAGGCGGCAATCGCACCAACGTTCAAGGCGGCAATCGCGCCAACGTCAAAGGCGGCAATAGCTGGCAACACAATCCGCAGCATCGTGGCGGCGCTCCCTATTCAAACAAGGCGACGGCCAATAAGTTTGGCGGCACCGCGCGCGGAGACTCGCTCAACAACCGCCAAGCGGGCGCGAAACAGCAAATCGGCAAACAAGGCGGCAATGTCGGCAACAATCGCGCTGGTACTAGTGATCGCGCTGGAGCGGGCGGAGCCGGTGATCGCACGGGCGGAGCCGGAGCGAATAATCGCGCTGGTACTAGTGATCGCGCCGGAGCGGGCGGAGCGGGTGATCGCACCGGCGGAGCCGGAGCGAGTAATCGTGCGGGTGGAGCTGGAGGTAATGATCGGGCGGGCACCAGCAATATGAGCAATCGTTCTGGCAGTGGGGGAGATAAAGTTGGTAGCCGCGACGTTCCGCGCAGTTCTGGCAGCAGCGGTGGTTTCGGAGGCGGTTCCGGCGGCTACAGCGGGAGCAGTGCAAACGCCAGCAGCAGCCGGGGCGCTTCGAGTATGGGCTCCTCGCGAAGCAGTGGCGGCGGTGGTGGCGGTGGCGCAGCCAGAAGCGGCGGCGGTGGCGCAGCCAGGAGCGGCGGCGGCCGCCGGAGGTAATGAATTATGAAGCGGAGAACAAACATGAAATCGGCAACCTACAATTCGAGTCTCTCAAAACTTCGGCATGCAAAACTTCGGCGGGCAAAACTTTGGTGGGTGGTGTGCACAGTGACGCTGGCGTGTCTGCTGGCGCTTGGCACCGCCGCGCAGACGGCGAAGAAAACGGCGGCTCCGACGGCGAAACCCGCAACATTCCAGACATCCCGGCAAGCGGCGCAGGCGCTGCTTGATGCGGCGGAAAAATTTGATGTCGCCGCGCTCGAAGCAATCCTCGGCCCTGATGGCCGAGACATCATCCACACGGGTGAGGACGTGCGTGATCGGGAGCAGGCCGCAGCGTTTGCCGCGAAGGCCCACGAGAAGATGAGCGTGGCCGCAGATCCGAAGAGAGCCACCCGCGCTTTCCTCTCGGTCGGCAATGAGGACTGGCCGTTTCCTGCGCCCATCGTCAAGCAAAACGGAAGATGGTCTTTTGACGCGAAAGCCGGCCGCCAGGAAATCCTCTACCGCCGCATTGGCGGAAATGAGCTGGCCGTCATCGAAATTTGCCGCGGCTTTGTCGAGGCGCAGCACGAGTACGCGCTGATCAAACGCGAAGGCTCCGGCGTGAACGAGTACGCGCAACGCATCATCAGCACGCCCGGCAAACAGGACGGTCTGGCTTGGCAAAACGCGGATGGCACCTGGGGCGGCCCCGTGGGCGAGAATGTTGCGCGCGCTGTCGAACGCGGCTACACGAATAAAACCGAGCCTTTTCACGGCTACTTTTTCAAAGTCTTGAAGGGCCAAGGGCCGGCTGCGCCGCTCGGGCAAATTGATTTTGTCATCAAAGGCGTCATGATCGGCGGATTTGCGTTGGTGGCCGCGCCGGCCAATTACGGTGTCACGGGCGTCAAGAGCTTCATCGTCAGCCACGATGGCGTCGTCTACGAAAAAGACCTGGGGCCGGAGACGTTGAGCCTCTTCGCGCAAATGGAGCGCTTCAACCCAGACAAGACCTGGCACCCAGTGCAAGCGCAGTAGGGCGCCGATTCCGTATTTATGAAACGGAGCACTAAGTATAACCGGGCCGTGATCATCTTTGGTCTGAGCCTGGCGATCTTGATCCCGCCGGTCAAAGCGCAGTCGCCGCACCCGCAGGAGCCGCGCGCACAAACTACTATTCGCCTGGATACCGACTTGGTGACGGTTGAGGTGACGGCGACTGACCGAGCCGGTAATTATGTCCGCGACCTGCGGGCTGAAGACTTCAAGATTTTAGAGGATGGACGACCGCAGAAAATAGATTTCTTCGCCATGGCTGATGAGGCGGTTCTCTCGCGTCCCCTCGCCGTGGTCTTCGCGCTCGACATTTCCGGTAGCATCAAACCGGACGAGACGGTGACCTTGCGCCAGGCGGCCGCGAAGTTCACCGCCTTGATGAATGGGGCGTCGGTCTTTGCCGCGCTAGCCTTCAATCAAGAAGTCAAAATCTATCAAGACTTCACCGCCGATCAGCGCAAGATCGAGCGCGCCTTCGAGCGGATGGATCAATTCGGAGGCTCGACGCGCATCTATGACGCGCTTGACCGCGCGATCATGATGCTCTCGCGCCGCACCGCGCATGCGCGCGGCAGATGCCCGCGCCGCGTGGTGATCGTCATCACTGATGGCTTCGATTCGTCGAGCGTGATTGATCGGCGCGAATTAGTCAGACGCGCGTGCGCCGCTGGAGCGACGATCTATTCAATCACTTTGCCGTCGTATATGTTCTCGCCGACGCAAGTCGTCGCGCGCGTCATGACGCCGCTTGAAGCTACGAGCATCGTCGAGCAAACGGGCGGGCGTGACTTCCCTGCCGATGCGCGCGACTTCACGCCGGTCTTCAAAGCGTTGGCCGAAGAGATTCGCTCAAGCTACGCGCTCTCTTATTACCCGCAAGTCCGCGACGGCCAATATCACGCGCTTCAAGTGACGACGTTGCGCGCCGGAGTGCAACTTCGAGCGAACCGCACGGGCTATCTCGCGCCTCAAAAGTGAAGCCTTGATCAAAATCAGAATTCAGAAGATGGATCAAACCATAAAGCTCACGAAAGAGCACACCGGCACCCAGAGCGAGCTCCGATTTTATGTTTCGTGTTCCGCGCTTTGCCGCCCTGTAAGGAGAAACGTCATGTTGAATTGGCCATCTACTATCCGCACCCTGACGGTCTTGACCGGTCTGGTAACTTGCGCGATGCTCGCCGCTGCGCAGGTTCCGCCAACCACCCAAATCCCGCCCATCCCGCCGCCGCCAGCCTCAATGCAGGTGCAACCCTCCACGCTCTCCGAGATGGTGCCGGATCAACTCTCTGGCGTGGATCCGAGCAAGGTCGTGAGGTGGACGCTGCGGGATGCGATTATCGCGGCGCTGGAAAAGAACCCGGACATCGAGATCAATCGGGAGAATGTGCGGCTGGCGCAGTTCGATCTCTTATCAACCCAGGGCGTCTATGGCTGGACGGCCGCTTCGACGATCTATTATAACTCGCAAAAAGTACCCAATGCTTTTCGCTTCAGTGGCAGTTTGCAGGACTTCGTTCAGACCGATAACTTTACTTTCAACGCCAACCTCACGAAATATGTCGAGAGCACGAGCGGCTTCTACCAGATCAACTTCAACAATTCGCGCGTCACCTCGAACACTTCAAACCTGGCGAGCTCGATCAATCCGAGCCTGACCGCCACCTTCACGCAACCGCTCATGCGGAACTTTCTCCATGACATCAATCGCCGCCAAGTCCATATTCTGAGAAAAAGACTCGACCTTTCGGACGCGCAGTTCCGGCAGATAGTGATCGAGATCATCAACACGGTGCAGAACGCGTACTGGGATCTGGCCTTCGCCATCCGCAACCAGCAGATTCAAATCGAGGCCGTGAATCTGGCTCAAACGCAGCTCCGCAATAACCAGCGCCAATCCGATGTCGGGACGCTCGCGCCGATTGATGTCGTCTCAGCGGCGGTGCAGGTGGAGACCAACCGCCAACAGGCTTTTCAAGCCATGCAGATCGTGGCGCAGGCTGAGAACACGCTCAAGACGTTGACGGTCGAAAGCCCGCAATCGGAGCTATGGACGTCCAAGATCCTCCCGGTTGAATCATTCGAAATTCAGCCGGTCGCGTTCTCGATCAGCGAGGCTGTGAATCTGGCCTTGACCAACCGGCCCGAGGTCAAACAATTCGCGCTCCAGCGCGAAATCAACCGGATTGATATTGATTTCTTCCGCAACCAGACCAAGCCGCAAGTGGACCTCATCGCCACTTACGGCATCACCGGACTGGCTGGCACTCCGGCCATCACTGTAGATCAAGGCGGCGTGCCGCAACCAGTCCTGGTCTCTCCCAAGTTTGTCGGCGGTTACTTCACCGCCCTCGGCAATCTCTTCAGCAATGCTTATCCAACCTGGCGCGTTGGAGTGAATGTCAGTTTCCCACTGCACAACCAGACAGCCCAGGCGAATTTGGGGCGGGCTTTAACCTCTAGCCGTCAGCTTGATGAGCAATCGCGGCGGCAGCTTCAATTGATCGAAGCGGAAGTGCGCAACGCCTATCAGGCCATGCAAGCGGCAAATTTGCGCTCAGGAGCAGCACGCGCCGCACGCCAGTATGCCGAGATCCAACTGGCAGGCGAACAACAAAAGTTTGGCGCCGGCCTCTCGACAACCTTTCTCGTGCTGCAACGGCAGACGGATCTTTCGCAGGCGCGCGGCACCGAAGTGCGCACCATGACGGACTACAACAAAGCGGTGGCCAATTTGCAGCGAGCGATTGCGACGACCTTAGCGAGCAACAGCATAGATCTTTCAGCCGCCGTCGCCATCCCGGACAGTGGAGGAAAGAAGTGACTATAGCGACAGCGGACGGCTGGTGATCTCCTGGAAAGATCCGCGCAGGACTGGGCGGCCTCCGGCGCGTGACCATCAAATACCGCCAAGCGCATTCAAGCAACGAGAGCCTGCTCATAACGAACTACACCGATTTGGCATTTTTTCTCAGAACCTGTCAAAAATGACAGTTACCAAGCTCTCTTCACCTCGTTAGACTGGCAGAACACAAGAAAAAAATATCGCGTTAGTTAACTGACAAATCATCGCGATGATTTTTGGATGAAGGTGTGATCAGGAGTACCCGTAGATCAATTGCCGCCAATTGTCTATCAGCGGAAAAACCACCATTCCGATTCGCTTAGGTGGCGGCAAGGCAATGGATCGTATCAACAAAGGAGAAAATATTCATGGCTATCAACAATCCCAAAGAGCTCTTCATCATGCTGCTGAGCGATGTGTGGCAAGGCACACAACGTACGGCGAAGATCTATCAGGAACTGGGCCAACTCGCTCAGGATGCTGATGTCAAAGAGGCCCTGGAAGCGAGGGTTTTCTTGTCAGACAAAATCCTCAGCACACTGAATGAGGTCTTCAGGCTGATCGGCGAAAAGCCGGTCAAAACCAATGAGCGACTGCATGAGCTCTTTATCGAGGACTTCCGCAAAGAACTCGCGGAGATCAAATCGCCGGAGGCCAAGCGCCTCTTTGTCCTGGCCCGGGCCACCGGCCTGGCCCACTTACGCATCGCTGAATACAAGGTTCTGATTGCGGCGGCCGATCTGACTGGCCACTATGCCGTCGGAGTCCTGCTCGAGAGCTGCTTAGCGGACAAACTCGCTTTCATCGAACGAACGCGGCGGATCATCCAGGAGCGCGTGAAGCAAAAATTCATGACCGCGTAGCCGCACGTTCCGGAAAGGCTTGCTGGGCCAAGCAAGCGGAAAAAGTTCGGGGACCTTTTAGCATGGCGTCAGTTCCTGTCTCAGGGCGAGGATCAACTGGCGCTGAAAAAGTGCCCCGAACTTTTCCCTTTCGCTTTCGGTTTTCGCCTGCATCCTGCCGCCTCAGCTTGGGCCCTACAGGTTGGAGTAATCGCTGATCATGAATTTCTTCAAGAGGAGTAAAGAGATGAAAATGACAAACACCATACTTGACCGCCGCCATGTTCCGAAGCCTGTCGTGCTCCTGCTGGGACTCATGCTGGTGCTCAGTCTAGTCGCCACCGGATTTGCGCAGGGCGGGGCGAGAGGGGCCATTGCCGGAACGATCAAAGATCCGAGCGGGGCCGTGATCGCTGGCGCGAGTGT
>Ga0070694_100002442_pt1 | contig 10971 bp, 4 predicted proteins | sample KBSK1251metaG_FD_65470 | JGI IMG/M metagenome (GOLD analysis project Ga0070694, IMG submission 65470) | Corn, switchgrass and miscanthus rhizosphere microbial communities from Kellogg Biological Station, Michigan, USA - KBS K1-25-1 metaG | ecosystem: Host-associated > Plants > Roots >... | reverse complement strand
ACCGTGAGTATGGCGAGGAATGGGGGCAAAGACACGGCTGCCTGGGGTGGTCCCTCGCTTCGCGAATTGGCTTTAATACGAAAGGATAAGCACGATCTCGCTGGCGCGGTGGAGACAGCGCGGGAAGCCCTGGCTGCCGTCCAGCAACAGGGGGTGGGAGGGACTCTGTACAAGCGCATCCTGGGGTGCCTGCTGGCTGATCTGGCCTTGGCCAAAACCACCAACGGTGCAACGGATTCGGAATCCATCACTGCAATCATGAAGCAAGCCGAGGAATTGCTGCTTACCGCTGATCCACCGCCAGAACTAATCTGGACTGACAACCCCAGGAATGAGACTGCGAAAGCGTTCGCTCAACTGATACAGGTGTACAAGTTATCTGGCCGGAGCAACGAAATCATCCGATTGCAGCGAAGAGCGGTGCAAAGCATCAACGAGTCTCTGAATGAGGCCGAACGTCTCGCCTCCGGCAATCAGGAGATGCTCAAGGAGATTGCCGAAGAGCGTGCCAGACTGGAGGCCGGCAAACTGAAAATCCCCTGAGACTGCTATTCGGCACCTATGCTATTTCCATCTGAATTTACTCTCACAGCATCTGGAGATGGTACTGCTCGCGAGTGGGAGGTGCGGGCCCAAGTCAGGGCCGTCGCCGGAGTGGTTCCCGGATTTTCTCCGCTACATGGCACAGATGCGAATGAACCCGGACGGAGAATTGGAGACGCTCAAACCGGCGGACTGGCTCGCGCTGCGGGAGCGTTTGCGCAGCGTTCTGCACGCAAGCGCGAGTGCGGACACGCCTTACCTGCGCATCCTCCGCAGATACGCCCGCGAGTAGCGTCCCGTAGAGGGCGCGCGTGTATCGAAGCTATTACAAGCAACGCGACAATCTAGCTCATCCCCAACATCATTACGGTAGAGAAGCCAGCCTATGCCAGTCGAGCGCGCCTGTTCCGAATGTGGGGCGGAAATCCCTTCCGACTCCAAACAAGGGCTTTGCACCCGCTGCTTACTCTCGCTGGGCCTCAAAGGGGACGAGAGCGGCGCCGAGGCACCGGAGGCCGATCAATCGGCCGGCGAACCCCTTCTCCCCCCGGGGGAGAGGGTCGGGGTGAGGGGGCTTCGAACGAACTGGTTCGCAGTCCTGCGCCCCTCGGTGCCCGCGTTCGTTACTTCGGCGACTACGAGCTTCTGGAGGAAATCGCCCGCGGCGGGATGGGCACGGTCTACAAAGCCCGGCAAGTCACGTTAAATCGGCTGGTCGCCCTCAAGCTTATTAGTGCCGGCGTGCTGGCTTCGCAGGACATGGTCAAGCGCTTCAAAGCCGAGGCGGAGGCGGCCGCGGGGCTGAACCACCCGAACATCGTGCCCATCCACGAAATCGGCGAGCACCACGGCCAGCACTATTTCAGCATGGCGCTGATCGACGGCCCGACCTTGGGGCGAGCCCTGGGCCGCAAACCGATGCCCACCCGGCGGGCGGCGCAGATGCTGGCGGCCGTGGCCCGGGCGGTGCATTTCGCCCATCAACGCGGTGTGCTGCACCGGGACTTGAAGCCGAACAACATTCTGCTCGACGCGCAAGGCGTGCCGCACCTGACGGATTTCGGTCTGGCCAAGTTCATCCAAAAAGACAGCACGCTGACGCAGACGAACATGGTGATGGGCACGCCCGCCTACATGTCGCCCGAGCAGGCCCGGGGTGAGACCAAGGATGTGACGACCGCGGCGGACGTGTACGGCCTGGGCGCGGTGCTCTACGAGACGCTGACCGGCTCGCAGCCGTTCGGCGGTGGGACATCGATGGAAACGATCCGTCAGGTCCTGGAAAAGGAGCCGCGTCGTCCTTCGGTTCTGAATCCCGCCGTGGACCGTGATCTTGAAACAATATGCATGAAATGCCTGAGTAAAGATCCGCAATGGCGCTACGGTTCGGCGGAAATGTTGGCGTGTGAATTGGAGCGTTGGTGCGAGGACGAACCCATTCTCGCCAGACCCGTCGGTCCCATTGAAAGGCTATGGCGCTGGTGCCTGCGCAAGCCGCTGATCGCGGGTTTGAGCGCTGCGACAGTTGTGTTGATCGTAACAGTGGCCATCGGCTCGGCTATTGCCGCCATTCGGATTAACCAAGAGCGGAAGCGTGCGGAAGCTAACTTGGTCCGGCAATATGTCGGCAATGGAGCACGTGCCGAGGAGGAAGAAAACGCATCCGATGCCCTCGCTTGGTATTTGGAAGCGCTGAAGCTTGAAGAACGCGACTCATCCAGGGCTGTGGTACATCGCATTCGTATCGGCGCGGTCTTGCGACAGTTCCCGAAACTCATTCAACTGTGGTCTGTACCGCCAAGTCAGACGGGCCCAACAGATCTTACGATCTACGATTTCAGCGTTGACGGGCTTCGCGCCATCCTCAGTTGGGAAACGAACTCCGTGCGTGTTTGGGACATGCTCAACAAGAAGCCGCTGGGGCCGCCGTTGTCTCATTCCGGCAAGATCAGGGGTGCGGCATTCAGTCCTGACGGCCGCTGGCTAAGCACGCTCGCGTCAGATGGAATGGCGAGGGTATGGAACGCGAGCAACGGGGCCCCCGTCACAGATTTTCTGCCCCACCCGGACACGGTCCATAGTGCAGTGCTCAATAGACATGGGAGCCGCCTGCTCACTTTTGCCAAAGCCTCTGCTAGGCCATCCGTATCCCAGTTTCTTGCGGCGCATTTGTGGCAGGTCCACATACTTCGACTCGGCATCCGCGCGATTGCTGGATGCCACTCAGTGACGCGCCGCCAAGAATCCCCGAACTGGAATCAACACGCAATCTTGTCCGGCGGCGGACGTTAGGGGAGCTGAAAGCGTTCTTATAACACCACTGTCGAGAGCGGAGTCGAGTCAGTCGGACCGAGGAGACAACGGAGGGGCAAGCTCTGTGCTCTCTGTTGCCTCCTGTTCAGTTGTTTTCAAACTGCCCCGCCCCAACGCTGGGACATGGGAATTGGGACATGGGAATTCAGCGCGGACTGACCATCACCCGATAGTATCGGCTGCGTCGTTCGCTGCTGGCCGGGTAGTCGACAAAGTCGTAACGGCCCGGAGATGCGGTCGGAGGGAGCACGGCGATCGCAGCCCAGTTTTTTAAGTCGGTGCTCGTTTGTAACTCGTGACGCCGATTGGCCACGGGATAAAACCACATGCGAAGCATCGTTGCGTCAAGACGGGGCGGCAGGAAACCAAGGGCGATATTCACCTCCGGAATCTCCACGACGATCTCCTCGGAGAGCGGGCTTTGCAAACCGGAGCTGCTGTTGGCGGAAACGGCAAAGTAATACGCCTCGCCCGGAATGAGCCCCGAGATGGTGGCCGTCGGCACGGTCACAAAGTGGGAGGCTGAGTACTGGAGGGTATTGGTGCCGTAATACACCGTGTAGCCGCTTAGGTTGATTCCCCCGACTTCATCCCATCCAAGGGTCACCGAGGCTCTCTGGGAGGCGCGGGACGAGAAAATGAAGATGAGCAGCAAGAACAATCCGAGGGCATTTCTCGGGTAAACCGCCTTCGCGCGATGATACGTCCGGTCCATTCTGACAATACTGCTAGCTTGACTGAACATCATGACGAGAAGGAGCGCAGCCGTCTATCACGAAAAGCTTGTTTTTGACTCGTCGAGTCCAGGAGGAACCGCCCCCCCGACGCGGTTCGATTCGCAAGCGCTCATGCCACGCGGCTGGACCGACATGAGGCGCAAATGGACGCAATGAGTCGCGTCTGTCCTCAATTGAGACACCCAAGGCTGACACCGGCGACGTTGAACGGATGGGGCACGGATTAATTCAAGCAGCGTGGCTTGAGGGCGCTGCAATGAGCAAGCGGCTGGTATCATCGCTGCTTCACTCCGCTCTAACATGGGACACTCAGCATTCAGGCTATGCGCACCGGTCTGCGCATCCGGAACCGGCCCGGGCCAAGCGATACTTTTCCAATTTCGCCGGTGGGCCCTTCGGCAGGGCTCAGGCCGGGCCTGGCGCATTGGTCCCCGACATCTGCTCACGCTCGTGCTGGCTTGCACAGCTATTAATGTCCATGCCGTCGACGTCACGATGGGATGGAACGCCAATCCCGAAACGAATTTAACGGTGTATATATTGAGGTACGGCCGACCCTCCGGCAGCTCGACCGCAGTCGAGATCCCAGTGACCGAGACGAACGTCACCGTCAGCAACCTGACCGCGCAAGCCACCTATACGTTCACCCTGACTGCTAAGAACGCATTAGGGCTGGAAAGTCGCCCTTCCGATCTCGTCTCCACCAATCTTCCCGGCACGAATCACGCGCCCGTCGCGACCGCGATGGCCATCGAGACCGTCGAAGATCAGTCCGTTCCCGTAACGCTCGCGGGAACGGATCCCGACGCGGACCAGCTGAGCTTTCAAGTCGCCTCGAGCCCCGCACACGGCTCGCTGACTGGCATTGCCCCGAACCTCACCTATACGCCGGTGGCAAACTATTCCGGGACGGACTCCTTCACCTTCGTCGCCTCCGATGGCGTCTCCAACTCCGCAGTTGCGACCATCTCGCTCCAGGTCTTCGCGGTGAATGACACGCCGACGCTCAATTCGATTAACAACGTGAATGTGAACGAAGACGGGCCGCTTCAGACGGTGAACCTCTCTGGCATTGGCGCCGGCGGCGGTGAAAGCCAGACCCTGGTGGTCACCGCTTCCTCCGGCAACACCAACATCATCCCGCATCCAAGTGTTTCGTACACGAGTCCCAACGCCACCGGAAGCCTCAGCTTCACCCCCAGAGCCAATGCCAACGGCGCCGTGACGATCACGGTGACGGTGGACGATGGCGGTGCCTCGAACAATACGGTCAGCCGCTTTTTCACCGTGACGGTGGCATCGGTCAACGATCGTCCGACGCTGAACTCGCTGACCAATCGCGTGCTCCTCGAGGATGCCGGCTCACAGCTCGTTGCGCTGAGCGGCATCAGTTCGGGCGCCACCAATGAAAACCAGCCGTTGACGATTACCGCCGTGTCGAGCAATCCGCAGGTGATTCCCACGCCCGTCATCAGCTATGCCTCTCCAAATCCGAGCGGAACGCTGACGTTCACTCCCGCGACCAATGCAGCCGGCTCGGCCGTCATCTCGGTGATTGTGGACGACGGCCAGGCTCAGAATCACAGCGTCACCCAGAGCTTCACGGTGACGATCACGGCCGTCAACGACACGCCGACGCTGACGGCCATCGTTGATCAAACAATCTTGCAGAACGAATCGACGGACCCGATTCCGTTCACGGTGGACGATGAGGAAACTCCTGCGGGCAGTCTGACCGTTGCCGCCACGTCGTCAAATCCAACGCTCCTGCCTTCGTCCGGAATCGTCCTGGGCGGGGTCGGCTCATCGCGCAACGTCCGTCTGACGCCGGCAACCAACCAAACCGGCTCGGCCATCGTACGGGTCAGCGTCAGCGATGGGAATTCCTCCAGAACCAACGCGTTTACCCTCACCGTCAATCACGGGAACTACGCGCCGACCTTGGATAGCATTGCCGAGCGGGTGTTAAGCGAAGACGCGACGGGTGTGACCGTGCCGCTGACCGGGATTGGGTCAGGCGCCACCAACGAAAGTCAAACGCTGGAGCTCACGGCGCATTCCAGCAACCCCGAATTGCTTCCGGACCCGCTGGTGATTTACATCAGTCCGGCGACAACCGGCTCGTTGGAGCTTCACCTCAATGCGAATGCCTCGGGCAGCTCGTTGATTTCGGTGACCGTGGATGATGGCGGGACTGAGAACAGCCGTCTGACTCGCCAGTTCCTGGTGACGGTCAATGCGGAGAATGATGCTCCGACGATCACGGCCATTGCCGAGCAAGTGACAGAACCGGGCGTCGCCACGCGTGCGCTGACCTTTTCCATTAATGATGTGGAGACGCCGGCGGCGACGCTTCAACTGACGTCATCATCGACCAACACGGCTTTGTTGCCGCCGGGGAACATCGTTCTGGCAGGCAGCGGAACTCAGCGGACGGTGAAACTCACACCGGCCTCGGGTCAACTCGGCCAGTCCTTGGTCGCGCTGATGGTCAGCGACGGAACGCTGGTCAGCACGAGCGCGTTCCTGCTCACGGTGGTTTCGTCGAATCATCCGCCCAGCATCAGCGCAATTGCCGACCAATCGACCCCCGCCTATACCGAACTGGCGGGAATCGCGTTTACAGTGGCGGATGCCGAATCTCCAGCCAGTGCGCTGGGGGTAACGGCGAGTTCGAGCCAGCAGGCGTTGTTGCCCAACGCGAACATCCTTATTCAGGGGAACGGGACGAACCGCACGCTCACGCTTCGTCCGCAGCCAGGCAAGCAGGGCGTGGCAATCATTACGCTGACGGTTTCCGATGGGCAGCGGTCGGCTCAATCGAGCTTCCAGCTGACCGTGCAAGCAGGGGCCGCTCCGCAATCCGTGCTCACAGTCCAAACCCAAGGGGCCGGAAGCATCACTCCCAATCTAAACGGACAATCGCTGTTGATTGGAACAACCTACTCCCTCACGGCGGTGCCATCTGCCGGAAATATATTCACCGGCTGGACGGGAGGGGTGACGTCGAGTTCGCCGAGCCTGAAGTTTGTCATGAGCTCGAACCTGACGCTGCAGGCGGGATTCATGACCAATCCATTCACGCCGCTCGCCGGCCAGTATAACGGGTTGTATTACGAAGAAACCGGCGCCGCGCCCGGACGCGCCGGCTTCTTAACCCTCAAAACAACCGGGCAAGGAACGTATTCCGGAAAACTTTATGTTGGCGCCAAGCCGTTGGGCCTCAGCGGGCGCTTGGATTTCGCCGGGCGCGGCACTAATCACATCACGCGGAAAGGTACCAACGCGGTTACGCTCGAGTTCGAGCTGCACAACGGGAATGCCGGAACGGTGGAGGGCCGCGTGACCGATGGCGAATGGGAAGCGGTGCTGTTGGGCGACCGCGCCGCCTACGCCAAAACCAATCCCGCTCCCTTCGCCGGCAATTACACCATGATTTTGCCAGGCACGCCGAATCCCGTGGAGGGCCCGGAAGGTCACGGCTTCGGCACCGTTAAAATCGACGTGGCTGGAGTCGCCAGCTTCGCCGGCACGCTCAGCGACGGTTCCAAGGTTTCACAAAAAGTGGCCCTCTCCAGAGCCGGCCAGTGGCCGCTCTACGCCGGTCTCTACGCCGGAAGTGGACTGCTCCTGAGCTGGCAAACCGTAACGAATCGAGTCAGCGACGATATCACCGGGGTGTTGAGTTGGATTCGACCGGCCCAGCCCGCATCGAAGTTCTGGCCGCAAGGTTTTTCCTACGAGACGATCACGATTGGCTCGAGTTATGTCCGCCCGATCGGCACCAACCGGGTCCTGGAATTGACCCAAGGCGCCCTCGTGTGCCAGGGGGGTAACCTGCCGGCGAGCCTGACCAATCTCTTTGCGCTCGATGCCGGAGGCAAAGCCACCCCCTTGGACGCAAGCGGCATGACCATGACGATCTCGGCTTCCTCGGGACTGTTTGCAGGAAAAGTCATTGGCGCCGAAGGAAAGACGGCTTCCTTCCGCGGGGCGGTCCTGCAAAAGCAAGCAGGCGGCGCGGGATTTCTCCTCGGCACCAATCGCAGCGCGCAGGTGTTTTTTGGATGGTAGGGTGCGATGTCGCTGGCGCCGTAGAAGAGTAGAAACTTCGACAAGCAACGTCGCCAAACGGCGCGTGGCCCTACCGTCCACCCTCACCCGTCTCCGTATCCCCTCTCCCCCGGGAGAGGGGACCCGTTCTCAATATCGAGGCAAAGGGTCGAGTTTGGCCGTTCCACTTTGAGACACCTCTTCGCAATTGTGTGCACCCGGCGTGGATCGAACCCTCTGAATTTGCCGCTCTTAGCCTTGGCATCCCGTTAGCTCATTGCCGGTAACACCGCCACCGCGCGGAACCGCATCGGCATGAGTCGTAAATACATTTTGCTGCTTGGGATCTTCGGAGTCGGCTTAACGACGTTGGCTTGGCTTTGGTTCACTCCCCGCTCCGGACAGGAGTTCGCCACCACGAATCGCTCCACTGCAATTCTGAGAACTGCAGACGCCCCCAGCCCGACATCATCGCTATCTGCTAATACTTCCTCCTCAGTCAAAGCGCTGCTGCCATCCCCGTCCGCAACGGCTTCTGGAACACTAGCCGCCGCGTGGCATGACCCAAGCGCCATGGCTGAACCTGAATTCGCAGCGTTCGCTGACTGGACGCGTCGGTATCTCGCCGCCAGCCTGGCGGAGCGGTCCAGCCTGGAAGCGGATGGGCTACAGCTGGCCCAAAGCCGTCGTCTCGCGCTGCGGGAGCTGATCGAAAAGGATCCCGCTCGAGCCCTGGCCCTGGCCGTCCCGGTTGCCGTCGAGCGTGCCTTGCCCGGTCCCATCAAAGACCAGTTGGAAACACGCATCAGCGGACGCGGCTCACTCGACGTTTACGCCGGCTTGCCGGAGCCGGGGAAAGAGGCGGAAGTAAAACCGAACACTCGCGTAGCCACGATTGATGGGCGCGAGTATGACGCGTACGTCTACGGTCGTCGTCTGGGAGAGCCGACGCGTCGCAATATCGCCATGAACGGTATTGCCGTGGAGAATACCCTCGCCATCAATGAGAGCCCCCTCCGCGTGCTGGAACCCGAAGAAGCGGCGGAAGTGCCCCGCGGCGCCCGCCCTGAGCCTGCCGCACGAGCCGGCGGACCGCTTTGCGCGGTTTCCGCGAAGCCATCTACGGTGAATCAATCCGAAGTGATTGTGCAACTGGCCGGGCAGCCGATTTTTCTCTGCGAGCCCAGCCACGTCGAAGTGCTGGCCCAAAAAACGGTCGACGCTGAAGTGGCCAGTGCGGGTGACACCGGTGGTGGCGACGGCTTCGTTGCTGCCAGCACACGGACCGAAGGACGCAAAAAGCTCATCGTGATCCGGGTCAATTTTAACGACCTGACCAACACTTACTCGGACAGCGCGGGCATTTCGATGATCAGCGGCCTCGATGCCTACTACATGGAGATGTCCTATGGCCGAAGCGGGTTTTATACGGTTGGCAATGGCTCCGACCTGACGCCAGTGTTCCGCATGCCCCAGACCGCGGCATGGTACGGAAGCGGCAATCAGTACGTCCAGTTGCGCACGGATGCCAGGAATGCCGCCACCGCGGCCGGATACAACCTGAACAATTACGACGACGACCTCATCTGGTTCGGCGCGGTTCCGGGCTGGAGCTGGAACGGCTGGGCGAACCTTGGCGCCAACGGCGCCTGGATCCGCAACGCGGCCACCCCCGGCATCTGTGCCCACGAGATCGGCCACAATTACGGGCTGAACCACGCGAATTCCTGGGATACCGGGGGAAACAGCATCATTGGCTCCGGCAGCAGCGTGGAATATGGCGACAGCTTCGACGACATGGGCACGGCCAACGGGGGTTCCCTGCAATTCAACGCCCGCTACAAAAACTATCTGGATTGGCTCAAAGTTGGCGAAACGGCCAATGTCACCAGCAGCGGCACCTATCGCATTTACCCGCTGGACTCGACCAATTCGACGGGCATTCGCGGATTGCGCATCGTGCGCAGCAGCACCACGAATTACTGGGTGGAGTTCCGGCAAAAATTTACCAGCAACCGCTGGCTCATGAGCGGCGCCGGGATTCGTTGGGCCGGAAACGGGAATGAGAAAAGTCATCTATTGGATACAACCCCCGGGTCCCCCGATGGCAGAAATGATTCCGCCCTGGTGTTGGGCCGCACCTTCTCGGATTACGGCGCCGGGATCCATATCACCACCCTGCGCAAAGGCGGCACCACGCCGGAGTCCCTCGACATCATGGTGAATCTGGGGACGTTCACTGGGAACACACCTCCAACCGTCGCCATCAGCGGCCCAAGCTCTGGCGCGAGCGGAGCAACGCTCACTTTCAACGCCACGGCCACCGACGCCAATGGGGATACCCTCGCCTACTACTGGGATTTCGGTGACGCCACCTTCGGCACCAACGGCGCCGTCTGCAGCAAGAGCTGGAGCACCGCCGGGGAATACGTGGTGCGTTGCGTCGTCAGCGACATGAAAGGAGGCGTGGGCAGCGATTATCTCGTCGTGACCGTCGGAACCCCGTCGACCTACCGGATCAGCGGCCTGGTCTACGCCAATAACCAGCCGCTCGAAGGCGTGCGAGTGTCCGCTTCGAGCACCAAGATGGGCTACACCGACAGCGATGGCTCCTACACAATCGCCGGCCTGGTCGCGAGCAACTACACCGTCTCGGCAGTGAAGGAAGGTTATTCATTCACCGCATTTGGATTCTCTAATCCCGTCACGCTTGGACCGAACGCCACCAGCATCCATTTTGTCTCGGGCGGCTCCATTCCCAACTATGTCAGTTTGACCAGTCCGAGTTCCGGGAGCAGTTACACCGCGCCGGCCACAGTTTCACTCACGGCTTCCGCCACCCCGGCCAGCGGACAAACCGTCGCCAAGGTCGAATTCTTTGAAGGCGCGAACAAACTCGGCGAAGCATCGACCTCCCCTTACACCTACACATGGTCGGGAGTCGGAATCGGCAGTTATACGCTGACGGCACGCTCCACCTCCAGCAGCGGCGCTCTCGCCACGTCTTCTCCAGTCGCCATCAGTGTCACGGGCGGAACGCCCCCAACGATTAGCTCGCAACCACAAAATCAAACCGTTGCCGCCGGAGGCAACGCCACCTTCAGCGTCACAGCCAGCGGAGCGCAGACATATCAATGGCGCTTCAACGGCAGTGACTTGACCGGCGCCACCAACAGTTCGCTGGCCCTGGCCAATGTTCAACCCAACCAAGCGGGGAGTTACCTGGTGGTCGTTGCGAACAGCAGCGGGGCGGTCACCAGCTCTGTCGCCACATTGACCGTCAATTGTTCCTACGCCCTCTCTGCTTCCAGCGCCTCGTTCACGG
>Ga0070694_100002441_pt1 | contig 10972 bp, 9 predicted proteins | sample KBSK1251metaG_FD_65470 | JGI IMG/M metagenome (GOLD analysis project Ga0070694, IMG submission 65470) | Corn, switchgrass and miscanthus rhizosphere microbial communities from Kellogg Biological Station, Michigan, USA - KBS K1-25-1 metaG | ecosystem: Host-associated > Plants > Roots >... | reverse complement strand
GTGTCGCGCTCGGTCGCGCTCGCTTCCAAGCTCGGCCTGCCGGTGGTCGCGACGCACCCGGTGCAATTCCTCGCGCCGGAGGATTTCCGTGCGCACGAGGCGCGCGTCTGCATCGCTACCGGCCACATCCTCGGCGACCAGCGCCGGCCGCGCCGCTTCACCGCCGAGCAGTACTTCAAGCGCCAGGAGGAGATGGCGCGCCTCTTCGCCGACATCCCGCACGCGCTCGAGAACACGATCGAGGTCGCGCGCCGCTGCAACTTCGCGCTCGAGCTCGGCAAGAGCAAGCTGCCCGCGTTCCCCACGCCGGCGGGCGTGAGCGTCGAGGATTACCTGCGGCGCCAGGCGCACGCCGGATTGAAGAAGCGCGGCCTGCAGGACGTCGAGCGGCTGGAGTTCGAGCTGAAGACCATCATCCAGATGGGCTTCGCCGGCTACTTCCTCATCGTGGCCGATTTCATCAACTGGGCGAAGGAAAACGGCGTGCCGGTGGGGCCGGGGCGCGGCTCCGGCGCGGGGTCGCTGGTCGCCTATGCGCTCGGCATCACCGACCTCGATCCGCTGAAATACGATCTCCTGTTCGAGCGCTTCCTCAATCCCGAGCGCGTGTCGATGCCCGACTTCGACATCGACTTCTGCCAGGACGGGCGCGACCGCGTCATCGGCTACGTGCGCGAGAAGTACGGCGCGGACAGCGTGTCGCAGATCGCCACCTTCGGCACGATGGCGGCGCGCGCGGTGCTGCGCGACTGCGGCCGCGTGCTCGACCTGCCGTACAGCTTCTGCGACCAGCTCGCGAAGCTCGTGCCGGTGCAGCCCGGCAAGCTGATCACGCTCGACGATGCGCGCAAGATGGAGCCGCTGCTGGTCGAGCGCGAGAAGGAAGAGGACGAGGTGCGCGAGCTCCTCGCGCTCTCGGAGAAGCTCGAGGGCCTGGTGCGCAACGTCGGCATGCACGCGGGCGGCGTGCTGATCGCGCCGGGCCGCCTCACCGACTACTGCCCGCTCTACGCCGCGGACGGCGCGCACGTCATCTCGCAGCTCGACAAGGACGACGTCGAGGCGATCGGGCTGGTCAAGTTCGACTTCCTCGGCCTCACCACGCTCACGATCCTCGATTGGGCGGAGCGCTACGTGAGGAGCTTGGGGGAAACCGGGTTTGCCCTCGCCGCCGTGCCGCTCGACGATGCGGACACCTACAAGCTGTTGTCCTCCGGGAACACGACCGCGGTGTTCCAGCTGGAATCGCGCGGCATGCGCGATCTCATCAAGCGTGCGCGGCCCGACCGGTTCGAGGACGTGATCGCGCTCGTCGCGCTGTACCGCCCGGGGCCGATGGACCTGATCCCCGAGTACATCGAGCGAAAGCATGGAAAAAGCGTCGAGTACCTCGATCCGCGTCTCAAGCCGATCCTGGGCCCGACCTACGGCATCATGGTGTACCAGGAGCAGGTGATGCAGATCGCGCAGGTGATCGGCGGCTACACGCTCGGCGGCGCCGACCTCCTGCGCCGCGCCATGGGCAAGAAGAAGCCCGAGGAGATGGCGCTGCAGCGCGACAGCTTCGTGAACGGCGCGCAGAAGAACGGGCTCGCGCGCGGCAAGGCGATGCAGCTCTTCGACCTGATGGAGAAGTTCGCGGGCTACGGCTTCAACAAGTCGCACGCCGCGGCCTACGCGCTGCTCGCCTACCAGACGGCGTACATGAAGGCGCACCACGCCTCCGCATTCGCCGCCGCCAACCTCTCGGCGGTGATGGACGACACCGACAAGGTGCGCCAGTTCCACGAGGATGCGGTCGCGAACCGCCTCGTGATCCTGCCGCCGGACGTGAACGCGTCCGAGTACCGCTTCGTGCCGGTCGACCGCACCACGATCCGCTACGGCCTGGGCGCGGTTCGGGGAACCGGGCAGGGGGCGATCGAAAGCATCGTCGCCGCCCGCAGGAGCGGGCCGTTCACGGGCCTGTACGATTTTTGCGCGCGCGTGGACAAGCGGCTCGTGAACCGGCGCGTGCTCGAGGCGCTGATCCGCGCGGGGGCGTTCGATGCCGTCGATGCGAACCGCGCGCGGCTCCTCGCCTCCGCGGGACGCGCCTTCGAAGCCGCGGAGCAGGCCGAGCGGCAGGCGAGCCAGGTGAGCCTCTTCGGCGAGGCCGAGGCGCCGCGCGGCGGCGCGCACGTCATGGTGGACGCGCCGCCGTGGGATGCGCGGCAGAAGCTCCTGGAGGAGAAGGCCGCGCTCGGCTTCTACCTCTCCGCGCACCTCTTCTCCATCTACGAGCGCGACCTCGCGCGCTTTCCGCGCACGCCGCTCGCCAGGCTCGCCGCCGGCGACAAGGTCTGGATGGCGGGAATCGTGGTGTCGGCGCGCGCGCAGATGACGCGGCGCGGCCGCATGATGGTGGTGATGCTGGACGACGCGAGCGCGCAGGTCGAGATCTCGGTGTTCAACGAGCTCTACGAGCGCCATCGCGAAAAGCTCAAGGAGGATGCGCTCCTCATCGTCTCGGGCAAGGTGCAGGACGACCAGTTCTCGGGCGGCCTGCGCGTGCTCGCCGAGGAGCTGGTGGACCTCGACGGCCTGCGGGCGCGCTACGCCGCGCGCCTGCGGATCTCGATGAACGGTGGCGCCGACGCGAAGCGGCTGCAACAGGTGCTCGCGCCCTATCGCGCCGCGGGCAGCGGCGCGTGCCCGGTGGTCGTGTCCTACGGCAACGGCAAGGCCGCGTGCGAGGTGGCGCTCGGCGAAGGCTGGCGCGTGCGGCCCGACAGCAAGCTCATCACCGAGCTCGGCGAGTGGCTCACCCCGGAGAACGTCGAGCTGGTATTCGGCGGCTGAAGAGCCTCTTGTAGTGGCGGTACCACGCATTGGTCCAGCGCTCGGCGGGATCGAGGCGGCGCTTTTCGGCGAGGAAGCCGGCGAGCTGCGGATAGCACGCCTCGACCTGCTCGCGCGTCGCCTCCGGCGTGGCGTGGATCGGAAAACTGCCGCCGTGCGCGATCGCCAATGCGATGAGCTCGCGCCGCAGCTGCGTCGCGCGCACCGCCACGCCGAGCGCGCGCGGCTCCGCGATGTGCAGCACGACGTCGGCGTATTCGCGCCGCGCCCAGCAAAGGAAGCTGTCGCGCTCCTCGCTCGTGCGCCGCACGTCGGCGCCCGCGAGCGGCATGCGCCATTCCGCGCAGCGGGCGTGCGCCTGCAGAAGGTAGCGCTCCAGCCCACCGGGGGGAACGAGAAGTTCCAGCGAGCGCGTTCCCGGCGTTTTCGCCGCTGCCAGGTCGCCGCCTTGGCTGACGGCGCGAGCGAGCGACGCGACCTGCAGCGTGATGCTGTAGAGCGCGCCGAACAGGCCCTGGCCGCCGGCGACGAGCGCGAAGAGCTCGCGGTTCACGCCGCGGCTCGCGCGCACGAGCTCGCCGCGCGGGGTCACGAGGACCATCGACTCGACGTGCGTCACCGCGGGCCGCCCGTCGGGGCCGGCGGTGTTGCAGCTCAGGCTGTCGCCCACGGTGGGCATGACCGTCTGCGTGCTCGCCGCGCGCGCGTCGCCCGGCCGCAGCGCCGCCGCGATCGTCTTCCATGGCGTGGACGCCTGGACTTCCACCAATCCCCGATCCTCGTCGATCGACAGCACGCGGTCGAGGCGCGATGCGTCGTACGCACGCGCTTCGCGGATCGCCGCGCTGAGCTCCAGGGCGGACAACGGGATAGAACTCGTCGCGATCATGGCCTCCTCCTTGCAGAGATTTTTCGAGCAGCGCCCGGCGCGCCGCAATCCCCACTTGGCAAGGTTGCAGAAAGTGATACCGTAAGTCGCATGCCGGCCGCGAGCCGCTTCGTCGAAGCGCTGAAGAAGAGCGTGCGCGCGCGCGGCCTGACGTACGGCGAGCTCGCGCGGCGCCTGCGCCTTTCCGAGGCGAGCGTGAAGCGCATGTTCTCGCGCGGCAGCTTCACGCTCGCGCGCATCGAGGAAGTGCTCGCCGCGCTCGAGCTCGACCTCTACGAAGTGGCGCGGCTCGCGCGCGCCAACGGCGGCGCGGCGCAGCTCACGCACGAGCAGGAGCTCGGGCTGGCGGGCGACGAGCGCCTGCTCGCGGTGTTCTGGCTGCTGCTGAACGGCTGGACGTTCGAAGAGATCCTCGAGGGCTACGCGATCGCGCGCACCGAGCTCACCGTCGCGTTCGCGCGCCTCGCCAGGCTGAAGCTGATCGAGTGGGGAGCGCGCGAGCGCGCGCGCCTGCTCGTGCCGCGCGATTTCGTGTGGCGCGCGGGCGGGCCGGCGAAGAAGGCCTACGCGCGCCGCGCGCTGGCGGAATTCTTCCAGGCGCGCTTCGATGCGCCGCTCGAGCTGATCCGCTTCGAGCCGCGCGAGCTCTCGGCGGAATCGGCGTCGCTCCTCAAGGGCAAGCTGGAGAAGCTGCTCGCGGAATTCGCCCAGCTCGCCGAGGCCGACTCGGCGCTGCCGGCGCGCCGGCGCGCGCCGCTCGCGCTCCTCGTGGCGTGCCGTCCCTGGCAGTTCTCGCCGCTCGACGCGCTCAAGCGCCGCAAGAGCGCCTAGAGCGTCGGCCGCAGCTCGAAACCGCTCTCGGGCACCGCGTCGTCGGCGAGCGCCTCGATCCTGACGGCGGCGACGCGCGCCGCCGGCGGACCGCGCCGCGACCAGGCGGCGAGCGCCTGCAATGCGTCGGGCGCGCCGCGCGCCAGCGCTTCGACGCTGCCGTCGCGGCGGTTACGCACCCAGCCCGCGACGCCGAGCTTCAGCGCCTCGTCCTGCAGCGCGTAGCGAAAGCCCACGCCCTGCACGCGTCCGGTGATCAGCAAGCGCTGCGCGGCCATGGTATTCTGATTTTAAGGAGGATAAGAAAAAGGGGAGCGAGGATGCGCGCTGCATTGCTGGTGGTTGCCGGGCTTGCTTTGATCGGATATCTCGCAGTGGCGTTCGTGCTGCCTCGGATGCAGGGCGCCGAGATGCGCGAGGCTGCGCAGGCGCTGGTGGCGGGCGCCGAGCCGGCGAAGCAGCAGGTCGCGGCCGCGGCGGAGAAGTCGGGACAGCTGAACGGCGCGGGCAACGGCGTCAAGGTGGCCGAGCGCGACGACCCCAAGCACGGCAAGATGAAGTGGCTCGTGGCCGAGAACGGCGCGATCCGCGCCTGGAACGAGAAGAACGCGCTCGAGGTGACGATCACGCCGTCGTTCCAGGGCGGCAAGGCGAGCTGGACCTGCAAGGGCTACCCGGTGGACGCGATGCCGCCGGCGTGCGGCGGACGGTCGTAGCCCGATGCGATCCATCGTCGCGAGCGTGCTGCTGGCCTTGGCCGCCTGCACCACCGTCAATCCGCAGCAGGACAAGGTGGTCTATCACCTCAGCGAAGGGCTGCCGCAGGCCTCCAACGGCCTGCGCAACATCGGCAACCATCTCGAGGTCAATCCCGGCGCGCGCATCGTGGTCGTGGCGCACGCGCGCGGCGTCGACTTCCTGATGAAGGACGCAAAAGACGCGAACGGCAACAAGTACGAGGACCTGGTCGAGCAGCTGAAGATGCGCGGCGTGCGCTTCGACGTGTGCGAGATCACGCTGCGCAACCGCAAGCTCTCCAGGGATCAGTTCATCGCCGATGTCACCTACGTGCCCTCCGGCGTCGCGGAAGTCACGCGCCTGCAGCAGCGCGAGGGCTACGCCTACCTGAAGCCGTAGTCAGTCGCGCCGGCGGCGCACCAGCGCCCCGGCCACCAGCAGGCCCGCGAACGCGGCACCGCCGACGAGCAGCCAGTCGCGCCGCCGCCACACGCGGCGCGGCGCGTGCGGCACGGCGCCGAGCGCCTGGGTCGCGGTCTGCGGCACGGTGGCGGCGCCGGTCAGGACCGCGAGGCGCTGCGTGGCCTCGTTCGAGTCGAAGGAGTTCGACACGCCGCGCGCCAGCGCCTCGGCGGCGGTGGTTTCCGGATCCTTGTCGCGGCTGCGCGTGCGGTTGAAGGTCTGCGCCAGCATCACCGCCTTGGCCTGCGTGGTCATCATCTCCGGGTGCGTGCCGCTCGCGAGGCCGGCCGGCCGCGTGCTCGCCGCCGAGGCCGGCGGCGCGGCCAGGCTGCGCTCGCACTCGCGCAGGTCGCGCGCCACCTCGCGCGCGTCCTGGTAGCGGTCCTCGAGCGGCTTGGCGAGCATCTTCGCCACCACGAAATCGAGCATCTCGGGAACCTGCGGGTTGACCGTGCTCGGCGCCGGCGGCGCGAAGTTGACGATCTGGTACATGAGCGCCGTGACGTTCTCGCCGCTGAACGGCGCCGCGCCGGTGAGCATCTCGTACAGGATCACGCCGAGCGAGAAGACGTCCGAGCGGTGGTCGGCGCGCTTGCCGATCACCTGCTCGGGCGACATGTACTTCGGCGAGCCGAGCATCACGCCGGTCTGGGTGAGGTCGGCGGAGGCGCGCATGCGGGCGATGCCGAAGTCGGTGATCTTCACCGGGCCGTCGGCGGTGACCATGATGTTCGCCGGCTTGATGTCGCGGTGCACGACGCCCTGCTGGTGCGCGTACCCCAGGCCCTCGGCCACCTGCGCGGCGATCGAGAGCGCCTGCGGCACGCCCATCGGCTGGCCCTCGATGAAGAGCGTGCGCAGCTCGACCCCCTGGATGTATTCCATCGCCATGTAGACCACGTCGCCCGCCTTGCCGGCGTCGTACACGGTGACGATGTTGGGATGGTTGAGGCCGCCCGCCGCGCGCGCCTCCTGGTAGAAGCGTTGCTCGTACTTGTCGGCGTGGTCCTTCTCGAGCGCCATGTTCACCGTCTTCACCGCGACGGTGCGCTGCAGGACCGAGTCGGTGGCCTTGAACACCACCCCCATGGCGCCGCGGCCGATCTCGGAATCGATGAGGTAGCGGCCGAGCTGCGGTTGGTCCATCCCCCAAGCTTACCGGGACTCGCGCCCGGCTTTCAGCGACCGGCTTTCACCGCGCGAAAAATGGGTCCCCAGACCGGGTGGCCGGCTTCCTCCGGGGCGAGGTCGAGCGTCGGATCGGCGGCGAGCGCCCTGCGGAACTCGTCCCGGCACTGCTTCTCGCGGTTGGAGGCGCAGTGGATGAACGCGAGGTGCTTGTGGGCGGTGGCGCGCTCCTTCTCCGCCACGCCGAGGTCGATCGCGCCCTGCAGGTTCTTCGCCGATTCCTCGAAATCGCCCTGCTCATACAGGCGCAGCCCGGTCACGAGCGAGTCGGGCGCGCTCATCGAGCGGAAGATGGGCCCCCACACCGGGTGGCTCGCTTCCGCGGCGTCGAGCTTGGTCTGCGGATCGGCGGCGAGCGCCTTGCGGAACTCGTCGCGGCACTGGCGCTCGCGCTCGGCGGTGCAGTGGATGAACGCGAGGTGCTTGTGCGCCTCGGCCTGGTCCTTCTTGCCGAGCCCGCCGCTTTGCAGCGCGGCGGCCAGGCTCTTCGCCGAGTCTTCGTGCTTGCCCGCGTCGAACTGGCGCAGGCCTTCGACCAGCGTGATCTGCGCCCGCGTCGCGTTGACCGCATCCTGGATTGCGGCGCATCCGGAAAGGGCTGCCGCGAGAAGCACGACCGGCAGCCGGCGCATCAGCGGAAACGGTGCTGGATCTTCACCGCTTGGCCCGACTTGACCTCGACCTGGGCGACGTGCGCCGGAAACGTCGAATTGCGGATCTCGATCGTGTGCGAGCCGGGCGGCACTTCGAGCACGAGGAGCGGCGGCGTGCGGCCGCGGCTCCTGCCGTCGAGCAGCACCTCGCCCCAGGGCGCGGCCGCGATCTCGACCCGGCCGGGCTTCGAGGGCTTTTTCTCCGGCTTTTTCTCGAGCGCGGCGACGGCGTTCTTGTTCGGCTTGGGCGGCTCGATGACCGCCGCCCCGCCACCCGCCGCGGGAACCGGCGCCGGTACGATGGCCGCGGGAGCCGGGGCAACCGTGCTCGCCACGGGCTTCGGCGGCTCCGGCTTGGCCGGCGGCTCCGGCGGCATCATCGCGCGCGCGCCGACGCCGGTCGCGACGATGAAGAGAAACGCGAGCGGCGCGGCGACCATGGCGGAGCGGCGCAGGCCGAGCGGCCCGGTGCCCGAAAGCCAGCCGGCGGCTCCGGGCAGCGTCTGCTCGCTGCGCGCCTCAGCCTCGTCCACCCGGCGCGGCGACGGCGTCGCGCCGACCACCGCGTAGACCTCGTGGGCGCGCACGTGCTTGTCCGTGCGCGAGCCCTCGTGACGGAAGAGGCTCGCGTAGTCGCGCGACAGGCACGACACCACTTCGTAGAACGAGCGCGAGACCAGCAGCTGCCCGGGGCGCGCGAAGCTCATGACGCGCTGTGCGACGTTGATGCCGTCGCCGATGATGTTCATCTGGCCGTTCAGGTCCTTCACCAGCCGCACCGGCCCGAGGTTGACGCCCAGGCGCACGGGGACGGTGGCCGAAAGGTCGCGCATCGCCATCGAGGCGAAGAGCGCGTCCTCGGGGTCACCCATGAAGGTGATCGCGGCGCCGTCGCCGGTGTCGAGGATGATGCGGTCGCGCGGCGCTACGTGCTCCAGCGCTACGGCGAGCGCCTGGTTAAAGCCCTGCTTGAGCTGCAGCTGCTCCGCTACCGGCTTCTGCGAATAGTCGGCGATGTCCAGGAACAGAACGCTGCAGACGAGCGTGCGGCCTGCGCTTTCCAACCGGGAGCTCCCCCTAAAGCGGCCCTCGAGCCGCGATGCCTCATTTTACCCGCATGCCCGGCTTTGCCCCCGCGTCAGGCGACACGAGAAAAATTCCCGGTCCCTCCCCGGAAGCCGCCAGCACCATCCCCTCGGAGACGCCGAACTTCATCTTGCGCGGCGCAAGATTGGCCACCAGGACCGCGAGCCTGCCCTCGAGCTTGTCGGGGGTGTAATCGGACTTGATCCCCGCGAAGACGGTGCGCGTGCCGTCGCCGAGCTCCAGCGTCAGCTTGACGAGCTTGTCGGCGCCTTCCACCTGCTCGGCGCGCGCGATGCGCGCCACGCGCAGGTCGAGCTTGTTGAAATCGTCTATGGAAATCTCGCTGTTCACGGCCTGTTCCTTCGCGGAATGCTGCTGCTTCTCGGCATGGCGCTGCGGCGCGGTCGGCTGCGGCACGGACCGGGCATTCAACAGCTGCTCGAGCTGCTTCTCTTCGACCCGGGCGATGAGATGCTGGTAGGGCCGGACGGCGTGTCCCGGGGCCAGCAGCTTCCCCGCGTCGCTCCACTGCAAGGGCGCGACGCTGAGGAACGTCTCGGCCTCGCTTGCGAGCCGGGGCAGGACCGGCTTCAGATAGATTGTCAAAAGTCGAAAGAGATTGATGGCCACCGAGCAAACGTGGAGAAGTTTGCGTTCGCTCTTCGGATCCTTGGATAACTCCCAGGGCTTGTGCTGGTCCACGAACTGGTTGGCGGAATCCGCGAGGGCCATGACTTCGCGCAGCGCTCTGCCGAACTCGCGCTCCTCGTAGGCCGCGGCAATGCCCGCCGCCGCCTGCTGGAATTGCGCCAGCAAGCCCTGGTCCTCGGCGCTCGGCGGGAGCTCGACCTTGCCGTCGAATTTCCTGCTGAGGAACACCGCGCAGCGGCTGGCGATGTTGACGTACTTGCCGACGAGATCGCTATTCACCCGCGCGAGAAAGTCCTCGGGGCTGAAGTCGATGTCCTCGACGTTGCCGTTGAGCTTCGCCGCGATGTAATAGCGCAGCCACTCGGGGTTCATGCCCAGGCGCAGGTAGCGCAGCGGATCGATTCCGGTGCCGCGCGACTTCGACATCTTGTCGCCCGCGACGGTGATGAAGCCGTGCACGTATACGTGATCCGGCACCTTGTACGGCTTGCCCGCGAACTCGAGCATCGCCGGCCAGAACAGCGTGTGGAAGTAGATGATGTCCTTGCCGATGAAGTGAATCTGCTCGGCTTTGGGGTCCTGCAGGAAGGCGGCGAAGTCCATGCCGTGCTTCGCGCAGTAATCCTTGAACGACGCGAGGTAGCCGATCGGCGCATCGAGCCAGACATACAGGTACTTCTCCTCCTGGATGTCCGGAATGCGGATGCCGAAGTAGGGCGGATCGCGGGAGATGTCCCAGTCGGCAAGCGCCTTGTCTCCCGTACCTTCGAGCCACTCCTTCGCCTTGTTGACCACCTGCGACTGCAATCGCGCCGGCGTTTCGAGCCACTTCCGGATGAACGCCTTGCACTTGGGGTCGGACAGCTTGAAGAAATAGTGCTCCGAGCTCTTGAGCACCGGCTGCGCCCCCGAGAGTACGGAATACGGATTCTTGAGCTCGGTTGCGGAATAGACGGTGCTGCAGTTCTCGCAGGCGTCGCCGTATTGGTCTTTCGCGCCGCAGTTCGGGCACTCGCCCTTGAGGTAGCGGTCGGCGAGGAACATGCCTTTCACTGGATCGAAGAACTGCTCGACCGGCCGCGTGTAGACCAGGCCCGCGGCCTTCAGCCGGCGGTAGATGTCCTGCGAGAGCTCGGTGTTCTCGGGCGAGTGCGTCGAATGCCAGTTGTCGAAGCTGAGATGAAAGCCGTCCAGGTACGCCTTGCGCCCGCTCTGGATTGCCGTGATGAACGCTTCGGGCGTCTGTCCGGCTTTCTCCGCGGCGAGCATGATCGGCGCGCCGTGCGAATCGTCGGCGCCCACGAAATGCACTTCGTGCCCTTGCATCCGCTGGAACCGGACCCAGATATCGGCCTGGATGTACTCCATCATGTGGCCGACATGGAAAGGCGCGTTTGCATACGGCAAAGCCGTGGTGACGAAGAGCTTGCGTTTTCCAACCGGGCGCGCCATGGGGGAGGGCGATTTTAGCTTACACTTCAATCATGTCCGTCACTGAAGGTTCCGTTCAGGACGCGCTGCGCAAGCTCGTCGATCCGAACACCGGCAAGGACTACGTCAGCACGAGATCGGCGCGCAATATCAAGGTCTCGGGCAACGACGTGGCGCTCGAGATCGAGCTCGGCTACCCGGG
>Ga0070694_100002440_pt1 | contig 10975 bp, 9 predicted proteins | sample KBSK1251metaG_FD_65470 | JGI IMG/M metagenome (GOLD analysis project Ga0070694, IMG submission 65470) | Corn, switchgrass and miscanthus rhizosphere microbial communities from Kellogg Biological Station, Michigan, USA - KBS K1-25-1 metaG | ecosystem: Host-associated > Plants > Roots >... | reverse complement strand
CAGCCCGCGCCTTACCAGGCGGTGTACGGAGCGAGTAAGGCATTTGTGCTGTCGTTCAGTCAGGCGCTTTGGGCAGAGGCTCGTGCGGCCGGCGTGGCGGTCACTGCATTGTGTCCGGGCCCGACTCGCACGGGTTTCGTCGACGCGCTCGGCGCCGATGTGGGTCACGCAGCAATCTATCGGCGGCTCGCCGATCCCGAGCCGGTCATTGATGCCGGACTTCGCGCGCTTGAGAACGGGCGCGCCGTGGTCATCCCCGGCGTGCGCAACAGGTTGGGCGCCGAAATGGGCCGTATCATGCCGCGCGAATGGCTCACCCTGATCTCCGCCCGCTTACTCGGTGCAGCCCGACCACCAATCGAGGTTCGCAACGAGATTGTGATTCGTGCATCGGCGGAACGCGTGTGGGATCTGTTGACCAACGTCGAACGTTGGCCGTCATGGTATCGGGCCTGCCGCTGGGTACGAGTCGAGTCAACCGATAGGATGTCCTTCCAGTGGAAGGCTCACCCGGTCGAATTACGCAGCACGGTGGTGGCCAACGATCGCCCGCATACTTTCGCGTTCACTGCCGACGGCCGAGGCGTGCACGCCGAGCGCACGTTCACGCTCCGCCCGACGGCTGATGGCCTGAGCACGATCGTCGTCAGCCATGAAACCCAGGTCGGGCTGCTCCCGCGTCTTGGTCGACTATATCTGGCGCCACGACTGCGAGCGGTCAACCAAGTGATGTTTGAAGATCTGGCCCAGGCGGCCAGCGAAGGCGCAGTGACACAGGCGCGAGCCGCAGCGGCGTGAGAGTCAGGAGTTGAACTTGGATGAATGTCAGTACCACCTGCGGTAGCGGGTGGGTCAATCGTGACCATGACGCTTGGTTGTGACGGTTGACCCACCCGCTACCGCAGGTGGTACTGACATTTATCCAAGAACGATCTGTTTTCGAATTTCCTTGAGTTCCGGATCGTAGTCGTTCAAAGTGCAAACTTTGATCGTGGGAACTTCCAATATTGGTGCTTGATATTCAGCTTGACGTAACGCGTCGCCGTGAAAAAATCCTCTCATGGGATCGTTCGCGTTTCTTTCGAGATGACGTGTTGCAGCAACCTCAGCATCGATCTCACAAATGATCACAAACACGTCAGCATGTTTCTTGAGGCGCGTAATTTCCGGCTCCCATACTGTATGTTGAAAAGCAGCTTCGGCAATTACGGAGACCTTGTTGGTTAAGAGAAGCTCGATAGTTCTAAAGAACACCTCTGACGCAATTTTATTTGTGTTCTCAGGAAGCTCGTCGTGTCTAATATTGAATGTGCTTACATAGCCTTCCTTTATTTCATCGCGACTTACGACAGGAAAATACAGGAGCTTACCGAGTTGTTTGGATAGCGTGGTTTTACCTGAACCTGGCCGGCCAGTGACAACAACTAATTTAGGTGTGTTGTGCATTGGGATAACACTACTTGCAGGTGAGGTCATTAACACAGATGCGTCTCATCGCACGTACGGCGGAGTTGAAAGCAGTGATGATCGAACCGCCTTTTTTACCCACGACTAAATCTCCGAGCAAATACAAGCCCGGAACATTCGTGGCTCCAGCGTCATCGAAAATTGGTCCATCACTATTGAACGCAATGCCCACCGTCCGCAGAAAATTTGTTGGAGTTGTTCCTCCGAGGGCATAGACGACACGGTCGAAGGTACGTGCTGATATTGCGTCTTCGCGGAAAACGGGTCGTGGGAGACCGCCATCATCATCGATTCTCGTGATGTTTGTGCTCCGCAGTATTTCAACCTCTTGACGTTGCTCCATACTCGAGAGCGACGCGCGATTCTGATCATTCAAGCGCACAAATTCTGCTTGCCGGTATGAAATCGTGACTCGATTTCCTGCTGCGTACAAATACTGAACGTACTCTGCCGCAGTGTCGCCACCGCCGACGACGAGCACATTCTCACCTCGAATTGGAACCGAGGTGATATCAAGAAGAAGCCTGTCACGAAGAGAGGGTGGGAATGAATAGTCTTTAGGTTTGTTGGGCCGTCCGAAAATGCCGATGGCCACGCCAAGAACTCGATTCTCGAAAGTTCCCTGTGACGAATTGATACGGAAGCGCGCGCCGGCATCATTGCTCGTGTGCTCCATGCCGTAGACCTCGGCGTTGTATACGATATTGAGGTTGTGATCCTTAATTACTTTGTCGAAGAACTCTAATGTCTGAGTCTTCGTCATATCCTCGAGGCAAAGCAAACCCTCGCATTTGGCCTCAAAGCCTTTATAGTTCGCCGTGGTAAGTTTCTGCTCGGGATATAGCTGGCGGATGGCCCAGTTATGCGTGTGCGCCTTTTCGAGCACCAGTATCTGATTGGATGGAATTCCGGCCGCACACGCTTCAGCTGCGAGAGCAATTCCACCTGGACCAGCACCAATTATAATTAAGTCATACATGCTTCAGCCCCTGACAACTCTGCGCAAAACATTGAAAATGCTAGGGGGAAAATACGTTTAGCTTTTCTGCCATTCTCACCAGTTCCGCCAACGACTGCGCTTTCATTTTCTCCATTACCTGGTGGCGGTGAAGCTTTACAGTTACTTCACTGATGTTCAGACGGTTTGCAATCTGCTTGTTAAGCAGACCGGCAACCACTTGCTCCATCACTTCACGTTCGCGCGGGGTTAGTTCTTCAAAGCGCTGCTGCAACTCGACCACTTCCGCGTACTGAGCGCGTTCGATGCGGTCACGTTCGATGGCCTGGCTGATGGCGTCGAGTAGATCCTGATCGCGAAATGGCTTGGTCAGGAATTCCACTGCACCTGCCTTCATGGCGCGCACAGACATCGGGATATCTCCGTGACCCGTAATAAAGATCACGGGAATACGGATGCCCGCGTTGCCCAGTTCGCGCTGTAAATCGAGTCCGGACAGACCCGGCATGCGCACATCGAGCACGAGACACGCCGGCGCGTCCGGTCGTGTGCTCGTCATGAACTCCTGCGCAGAAGCAAACGTCCGCACGTTGATGCCGACGGACCGAATGAGACTGTCGATCGCCTCTCGAACAGAGGGATCGTCATCAATGACGAATACAGTTGCACTCGTATCTTTCACGCGCTCGCTCATCGTATTGAGAGTTTAGCATTCTGAGCGTCAAAGCCCGCTGCGTTTGATGTTTCAGAAAAGTATGCGTAGATAGTTGGAGGAGAAACTTATGGCGACGATGTTTGATCCATTGATTGTGGGTAGCATGGAACTGGATAACCGGATTGTCATGGGTCCGATGACGCGCAGCCGTGCCGACGACGAAGGCGTTCAGCCTTCCTATGCGGCGACGTATTACGGTCAGCGCGCCTCCGCCGGTCTGATCATCACGGAGGCGACGAACATCTCGCCCATGGCGAAGGGCTATGTCCGCACACCCGGAATTTACACCGACGCACAGATCGAAAGTTGGCGACGCGTGAGCGAAGCTGTACATGCGTGTGGAGGCAAAATCTTCATGCAGCTTTTCCACACCGGGCGCATCGCGCTGCCCGACTTCCTGCCAGGCAATGTACAACCGGTCGCGCCGAGCGCCGTTCGAGCTAACGGCAAGAATTATACAGATGATGGGATGAAGGATTTCGTCACGCCTCGTGAGATCACGCGAGAGGAGATCGCGCAGACTGTCAAAGACTTCTCGACCGCGGCCAGTAATGCGATCGCCGCCGGGTTCGATGGCGTCGAGCTGCACGCGGCGAGTGGTTACCTGGTCCAACAGTTCCTCACCACGAATGTTAACCTGCGCACGGACGAGTATGGCGGCTCAATCGAGAACCGCACGAGATTCCTCTTCGAGGTATTGCACGCGTTGACGAGCAAAGTCGGCGCAGAGCGGGTCGGCGTGAAGTTTTCCCCGCAGATACGTTTTAACGACGTCGAGGAGCATGATGCAGACAAGGTCTATCCGTACATTCTCGAGCGACTAAGTGAGAGACCACTGGCTTACGTGCACGTCACCGATGGGTCGGGTGTAGGGTGGCACTCGAAGTTGCGGCCGCATTACAAGGGTCTCTATTTCGCGGGTGGAAGCTTCACGCGCGACGCTGGCGCGGAGCTCTTAGCACAAGGTGGCGCGGACGCGATCGTGTTCGGCACGAAGTTCCTGGCTAATCCTGATCTGCCCGAAAGGTTCAGGCGCGGCGCGCAGCTCAACGAACCGGATCGTTCAACCTTCTACACACCAGGCGAGCGCGGCTACACCGACTACAGCAGACTTTATCACGACAAATAACGCCGAAGGCGTTCGCTAATTTCAGCCCAAGGTTGGAGCTTGCGACAACCTTGGGTTCATTCATTAACATCACCATCAACCCTGAAAGGGTTCCACACGCAATAACCCTTTCAGGGTTGAATCGGGTTTTTTATCACTCCCAGGGTTGTCGCTTGCGCTCCAACCCTGGGCTGGAATTAGCGAACGCCTTCGGCGTTTCTCGTCGTTAAAGGCGGCGGTACATGACTGGAATTAGCCATCGCCTTCGGCGTTTCTCGTCGTCAAACGCGGCGGTACATGATATGAAGCCCGACGCGGCCGAAGGTGGCGTGCTCAAATGCTTCGGGAACTGTCCCGACGATCTCAAATCCGAGCGCTTGCCAAAGCTTCACCGCAGGCACGTTTGTTTCAACCACAGCGTTGAACTGCATCGCTGCATATCCTTGCTCGCGAGCCCACGAGATCGCGTACTCGCCTAGAGCGCGTCCGACACCACGGCCCCGCGCTTCCGGCGCCACCATGAAACTGCCGGTTGCAACGTGTGAACCTGGACCAGGCCGATTAGGTCCCATCTTCGCTGTGCCGAATATCCGCGAATCATCGCACGCGACAACCGTGTGACCAGGAGGGGCTTCGACCCACACGTTGCGCGCCTCGTCAGACGACCATTCAGGATCGTAAACGTAAGTATCCCGCGCCTCGACAACCTCTCGAAAGATGGACCACACTGCGGGCCAATCCGTTTCTATGTATTCACGAATAAGCACTGACGATATGTTAAGGTAAGTTCAATCGCTTACGAAATGAAGCGCCGGGGGTACGTATGAATGCCAATGATCTCGAAAAACTAAACACTGCTGTCGAATTTCTCGTCAATCAAAAGACTATCGTCGAAACAATCGAGCGACTGGACCAGGAAATCGATAATTCTCCGGAACCCTTTGTCTGGTCAGTAATCGATCTGAGTTCGATACCCCATCAATTGCCCGAAACCATAAAGTCCGGCTGGATTTTTGTGTTGAAGAAGGATGTCTCGTCGGGCTGTCATTACCATCCGAACAGTATCCAGCACATGATCACAATCAAAGGACAGGGAATGTCGAAAGTCGGTGGAGAGTATAAGCCGCTACGGACGAACACATGGGTCGTAATCGAGAAAAATCTGCCTCATGAATTCTTTCCGGAGGACGAAAACATGGTTGTGGTTTCATTTCACACTTGCGAGGCAAGCGAGCTGGAAGAAATCGGCTGTGAAACGGGTGAGAAACGATTGTATGAGGGCGAAGTCTAAGCGCGGCGCGCGCGCCGCTCGTGAGGTAAAATGCTTCCCTCCCCGAGATACAAAGATTTGGAGGTCGTATGAATATTCGTAAACGAGCACCTTTGATCGTAGCTGCTTTGTGTCTAGCTGTTATCCCCGTCGTCGTGGTGAAAACCATGGGTCAACAGGAATCTAACGCCGGCGAGAAGACTGATGTCGAGCAGTGGGAGTACCTGGCGGTCGCTGGTCCAAGTACCGCAAACTTTTCGCCGACAACTACACCGCGAATGCGAAAGGAACCAAACGTTCCATTCGGACGCGAGGCGTTCGTCCTCGAGCAACATTTAGACAAGCTCGGCGCAAACGGATGGGAGCTTGTCGCCGTCGCAGGACCACCAACCGATCCTGCCTACTACTTCAAACGGCGAAAGCAACCAGAGTCTTCTCGCTAGGGTGGCACACACACGCTACTACCCAAATGGGTAGTGTCTCGCGGCTCCTTTGCGGCTCTTCAAGGCGCGTTAGCGAACAGGAAGGGGAATCACCCCGCCAAGCAGCACCTTGAAAAGTCCTGGAGGAACGCACGAGACAATGTCAATTAATCGAGTTACAGCCACCACTATTCTCGTTCTTGTCATATTCATAATTAACATTCACGCACAGACCCCCACTGTGTCTCAGCCCGGCCCCGTCTCATCAGTTACAGGTTCGCTTACGACGGCTGGCACCGTCCGCATGATCGCGCACGGTGAAGCCTTGCAGATTCGCATGGAGATTTATTCAACATCCGGCGAGCTTGTCTCGGATTCCGGTCTGCGACAGGGAAACATGGTCGACTGGAAACAAACCGATGCGACCCAGGCCATGGCAGATGGTTCTTATCTGGTCGTCGTTACAGTCAAAGATTTCAAAGGAAACTTAAACCAACGGATGGCGACGCTTTCGTTACAGGCCGGCCAACTTCAGCTCCTGCCTCAGAAGCGCGACGAAGTAACCGCGGCGCAGACGCAAGCCATCGAAAGTCGCCGGCAAGGCAAGAAAGTAAGAGTGAATGATGGTGACGATGCTGTTTCCATTTTCCGCGACGGAAAAGAGCGCGATGTCGTCGTTACGGCACATGACGGCACTGACGGCCAGGTGACGAGCACCAACGGCGCGTTAACCTTCCGCACCGGCAACGTTTTTTCAAATGAGGATAAAGAACAGTTACGGATTACGCCCGAAGGTCGAGTGGGCATCGGCACCAGGAGTCCTGAAGCGACCCTTGATGTTGCGGGAACGATCAAGGCTCGGAGCATTCAGTTTGACGACGGTACTGTCATAGAGTCAGCAAGAGCTAAGGACACGGCACCGAGCGCGGGCGGCGGCGCCGGTGGAAATATTTCCGGCACTACCATCATCACCGCGATCAACGATCCGGCCACCACCGGTGTGATTAACGACAACCGGATCTCAGCGAGTGTGGCGAGACTCGCTTATGTTGATTCGAACTTCATCAAGTTCGTCCCTGGCGCCGCGCAGCTCTCGGTCGGCGACGCGAACGGAACCGCGCCGATGATCAACCTTCGTGGTCAAAGTACTTGCTGCGGTGCAACCTTCGGCCTTGCGGATTTCAAAGTATTTCAGAACGGCAGCTTTGTCGCGACCGGCAACCTCGGTATCGGCGTCTCGCCGATGGAGGGCAAGGGTTACCGCACGTCCTGGCACACGTACAAGGGCGCCTTCCGCTCGGGCTACGCGGACAACGAGTGGGACGACGCAAACGTCGGCTTCTTCTCGTGGGCGGGTGGCTCGAATTCCAAAGCCGCAGGCCTTTACTCGCTCGCGTTCGGCGACACCAACTCGGCTGAAGGCACATCGTCTATCGTCTTTGGCAGTGGCAACCAGGTGAAGGGCTCGGCCGGCTTCTCGGCCGGCGCCGGCAACCGCGTGTGCGACACGTACGGCGTCGCCCTCGGCAACAACGCGAAGTCGGGCGGACCGTTCATCAACGGTCGTTGCGATCCGGACAGCTTCAACATCCACGGTCTTGCAGCAGTCGCCATCGGCTACAACGTGACCGCCGACCAGGACCATACGACGGCGCTCGGCAAGTTCGCCTCGAACAACGGATTCCAGGGGACGTTCATCTGGAGCGACGCCTCAGCCACGGCCTCCGCTGACACGTTCCGCAACGTCGCGAACAACGAGTTTGCGGCGCGCGCCAGCGGCGGGTTTCGTTTCCGCACCAACAAAGCGGGCACGACTGGTTGTAATCTTCCATCCGGTTCGGGAGTTTTTAACTGCACGTCGAGCCGTGCTACGAAGGAGAATTTCCTGACGGTGAGTGGTGCAGACGTATTGTCGCGACTGAAAGGTATCGAAATCAGTAGCTGGAACTACATTTCTGAAGGACGCAGCGTGCGTCACGTCGGTCCGATGGCCGAAGACTTCTTCAACGCGTTTCAGTTAGGAACAGGAAACACTTCGATCGGTGTGCAGGATTTGACTGGCGTGAGTCTTGCGGCGATCAAAGAATTGGACCAGCGGACAAACGAACTGCGGCAGAAAACTGCGGAAGTCGAACAACTGCGCGACGAGGTTAACCAGCTTCGTCAGGCCAACAGTGAAATGGAGCGACGACTTGCAACGCTCGAACAGCTGATGTTGGGCCAACTCCAGCAAACACCAACCCCAAAACAGTAACCTACCTTTTCAAGTGCCCTGCCAACGATCAGCGTAGCCGCGGCTCTTACGGCTACGCTGATGTCCATTAGAGCATCTCTCACTCATAGCGAAGCGCCACGATCGGATCGACTTTCGTCGCGCGGCGGGTCGCCGCCAGAATTGCCAACGTAGCGATAAGTGACAAAAACAGGGACACTAATCCGAAGACGAATGGATCGAGCGCGCTCAAGTCCACCAGCACGGATTCCAATAAGCGCGATAACACCACCCCACCCAAGAGTCCCAGGACAACCCCGAGCGCCGTCAGTTTCAGTCCTTCTCGCAAGAACAACGCGACGACATCACCGCTCCGTGCACCGAGCGCCATGCGGATCCCAATCTCGTGTGTACGACGTGCGACGATGAAAGACGTCACACCGTAGAGTCCGAGCGATGCCAGCACGAGCGCTAACACACCAAGCACGCCCGAGACCCAAGCCAAGGCGCGGAAAGGAACTGTTTGGACGTTGAGACTGTCGTCGAGTTGACGAACTGACGTCCGTAGTGCGGGATCGATCGATGCCGCAAGACTGCGGACAACCGACATCGTTCCGGACGGATCACTTCGCGTCTGGACCAGGAGATAACGACTCTTCGTATCGGGCACCGGCACATAGATGAACGCGCCGTCTTTTTGCCACAGGTGACGGCTGCGAGTGTCACGCGCAACGCCGACTACTTCATACGGCCTATTTCCCGCGTCGACATCGTCTTGCATCGCGATCTGTTGACCAATCGGATCCTGTCCCGGCCAGAACTGGTTTGCGACAGTCTCACTAACGACGACTACGGGTACACGCGAACGAACTTCTTCCGAACTAAATTGTCGCCCTTTTAGGATCTGGATCGAGAGTGTTTTAAAGTAATCAGCAGAAACGAAGTTGAACCGGACCTCACGCGGCTGATCACCATGGACCATGACGAGGCGGTTTCCCATGTTTCCAGACAACGGTTGGTTGAAAGCGTCACTGACAGATGTAACGTCTGGCAATGCGCGCAAACGGTCTGAGAGATCCTGACGTAATTTCGTCTCTTCGGCGCCCGCGTTCTCACCGCTCAAGCCAACTGCAACTGAGAACACGTTGCGAGTATTCATCCCGGTATCGACATGTTGAAGGCGGCGCGCGTTGAACGCCAGCAATCCCGCTCCGATCAGCAGCGATAAACTCACCGCGATCTGGCCCACCACAAGTCCGCTGCGGAGACGCGACTTGTTCAAGTAGCCTTGCGGCGCTTCATCTTTCAGTACGGCAGTGACGTCTGGACGCGACATCTGAATCGCAGGCGCCAACCCAGCCGCAGCGCCAGTCAGAGCGGCGATTAAGAGTGTGAACACGAAGATGCGCCAATCCGGCGAGAGATCCAGAGCAAATCCTGATGCGAGTTCCGGAACTGGAAGTGACGAGAGAATGATTGGGTACGCGATGCGTAGCGTCCAGACAGCCAACACGAGCCCGACAGCGCCACCGAGAACGGCAAGCAGGGTGCTTTCAGTTAAGAGTTGTCTGATAACACGTGAGCGCCGCGCGCCAAGTGCGATACGCACGCCAATCTCTCGTTGTCTACTGATGGCACGCGCGAGCAGAAGATTTGCAACATTCCCGCACGCCACAAGCAATACGAGGCCGAAGCCGATCGCAAGTGGCAGGACAAGTGCGGTGAGGTCTTCGTCAAGCGTCACGAAAGTGCCACTACGCTCCAGCTTCATCGCAGTCTTGCGATCGTCGTTTGGATATTTCTGCGCCAGACGGTCTGTCGTGAGTTGGACCGCTGCTTGTGCCTGCGCTTCCGAAACGTTCGGTGCGATTCGACCCAAGACTGTAAACACTTCGACGTCGCGATCCGTCAGCCATGTTTTGTGCGCCCAACCGCCGGCTTGAATCACGTAATCGCGTGCCATCAAAGGCACCCAGAACGACGGCGGATCGGGTGTGGTCCCAATGAACCCAGGTTCCGCGATGCCAACGACAGTGAATGGATGTCCCTGGAGTACGATCGTCTTGCCGATGATCGAAGTGTCGGAGTTCATTCGACGCTGCCAGTACGCATGACTTAACACGATCGCAGACGCCTCTCCCGAGGTATCTTCATTTGACGTAAAGCCACGCCCGAGGTGCATCTGTGCGCCTAATGCGCTGAAGTAGTTCGTGGAAACAATCTGACCGAAGACGTGTTCGTAACCCGCCGCGAGTACGAAATCGTCAGCGTCCTGCGGCGGTGCTTCGCCAACAGTCGCACTGACCTTGTTCCACGCGATCAGATCGGAGAAGACAGCGTTCTGCTCTCGATAGTCGAGGTAGTCAGGATATGAGAACAGTCGGTGGCGCAGACCGCACTTGTCTCGGCCCTCGAGACTCACCAGTTTTGAAGGGTCCTTCACCGGCAGGGGTTTCAAAACAAAGGCATCGAACACGGTAAACAGAGCAGTGTTGATGCCAATGCCGAGTCCGATCGTAAGAATTGCGACGATAGTAAAGCTGCGGTGCTTTTGTAGACCGCGAAGCGCGTATTTCAAGTCCTGGAACAGCGTAAGCATGTTGTGTTGTGTTTCGGTTCTAGGTCGTGGTCATTCGCCGTACGACGCTTGACTCCACGAGGTTTCAACTGAATCAGCGGAACATTCCTGGGTATCGAGTGTCTAACAAAATCATGAACGCTCACTTTCGTCGGGGTCTGCTGTATTTGTGTCTTCTCAACACCGCCCTGCCCTCTTGCGCCTCGACTAATCGCGCCAGAACTCCGGCGACAGCCTCAACCAGT
>Ga0070694_100002439_pt1 | contig 10977 bp, 9 predicted proteins | sample KBSK1251metaG_FD_65470 | JGI IMG/M metagenome (GOLD analysis project Ga0070694, IMG submission 65470) | Corn, switchgrass and miscanthus rhizosphere microbial communities from Kellogg Biological Station, Michigan, USA - KBS K1-25-1 metaG | ecosystem: Host-associated > Plants > Roots >... | reverse complement strand
GGGCAACATCTTCCAGGGCGAGCTGACCCTCGAGCAGCTGTTCTTCAACCGGCCGGCACCCGGCTTCGCGAGGTTCAGGACCCCGGTCCGCGACCTCTGGCTGTGCGGCAGCTCGACCCATCCGGGCGGCGGGATCATGGGCGCGAACGGCCGGATCGCGGCGCTCGAGGTCCTCCGCTCGCGTGGCCGGCGGGCGGCCTGATGACCGTCGAGACGGAGACCGCCCCGGACCGGACGGTCGTCGCGGCTGCCGGTCGCGGTTACGAGGCGATCGTCATCGGCGCGGGCCACAACGCCCTCGTCACGGCCGCGTACCTCGCCAGGTCCGGGAAGCGGACGCTCGTGCTCGAGCGGCGCGGGCACGTCGGCGGGGCAGCCGAGACGAGCGAGCTCGGCGGGGTCCGGGTGCCGCGTCTCGCCGACACGGTCGGGCGGATCCGGCCGTCGATCGTCAAGGATCTCGACCTCCGCTCGCACGGGTTGCGTCTCGTGGCGCCCGATGTTCGCGTCTTCGCCCCGCAGCCGGACGGCCGGGCCGTCACCCTCTGGACCGACCAGGCGCGAACCGTGGCGGGCCTCCGCGCATGGTCCGGGCACGACGCCGATGCCTGGCCTGACTTCGACCGGCTCGTTCGCTCCCTCGGCCGGTTCCTCGCCGAGCTCGCCGCGGAGACGCCCCCGGACATCAAGGCGCCGCGGATCGGCGACGCCCTGACCGGGCTGAAGCTCGGACGGACGTTCCGCGGCCTCGGCAGGCACGACGCGCACACGATCCTGCGGGTCCTCCCGATGGCCGTCGCCGATTTCGTCGCCGAGGCGTTCGAGACCGACGCCGTGCGAGCCGCGGTCGCCTGGCGCGGTGTGCGCCACTCGTTCCTCGGCCCGTGGTCGGCCGGCTCGACGGCGATCCTCCTCGGCGACGGCGCGGGCAACGACGGCGGAGCGGCCGGCCAGACCGTGTTCGCGATCGGCGGCCCGGGCGCCCTGTCCGAGGCGCTCGCATCGGCGGCCCGAGCGGCCGGCGCCGAGATCCGCTGCGGCGCGGAGGTCGTCGCCGTCGTCTCGCGCGACAACCGGGTCACCGGGGTCGCTCTGGCCGCAGGTGAGGAGATCCACGCCCCGATCGTCGTGTCCGGACTCGATCCGAAGCGGACCCTCGTCGAGCTCTCCGACCCGGTGACGATCGGCCCGTCGATGCGCTGGCGAGCCGGCAACTACCGGACGCCGGGCGTCGTCGCCAAGGTCAATCTCGTGGTCGATCGGCTGCCGCAGTTCAGAGCCGCGGCCGGTGACGACGAGCAGCTCCTCCGGGGGCGGATCCTCGTGGCGCCCGGGATCGACGCGATCGAGCGGGCCTTCGATGCGGCCAAATACGGTCGGGTGTCCGAGACACCGGTCCTGGAGGCGACCATCCCGTCGCTCGTCGATCCGTCGCTGGTCGACGGAGCGCCGGACGGGACCCATGTCGTCAGCGTCACGGCCCAGTACGCGCCGTACCGGTTGCGTGGCGGGAGCTGGGACGACCGCGGCCGGGCAGACGAGCTCGGCGACCGCGTCGTGGGCGTCCTCGACGAGCTGGCGCCCGGCCTCGCCTCGAGCGTCCGAGCCCGCGAGGTGATCACGCCGCTGGACCTCGAGCGCGACTACGGCCTGACCGGCGGCCACCCGCTCCACGGGGAGCAGGCCCTCGACCAGTTCTTCCTGTGGCGCCCGTTCCTCGGCAGCGGCCGCTACCGGCTGCCGATCGACGGGCTGTACCTGTGCGGCTCGGGCGCCCATCCGGGCGGCGGCATCACCGGCCAGCCGGGCCAGAACGCAGCCCGCGAGATCCTCGCCGACATGAAGCGCCGTCGCTGACCGGTCGGTCCCGTTCGCCCCGTCCCGTTGCCTCTGGCGATGCCATACGCGCCGGGTGGGTGGGCATTTCCAGGAAACAACCGCGGGGCGGATACGGCCGCCGTGACCAGGGCTCTTCGGGCGCCGCTGGAAGCTGGCGCGGGTCAGGCGCCGGCGCGGAGCTCCGCCCTGACCCCTTGGTGCGGCTGGATCGCCGACGCGACGCGCCTGATCGCGGCCGACAGTCTGCGATCGACCGGCATGGTCCCAGTCAGGCTGGCCGGTGCCGTCCGGCCGTGCCACGGCAGGAACCTGGTCGGGCGGATCCGGATCACCTGCGAGTACGTCCGGAGGAACTCCTCCTCGCTCAACCCGATCGCCGCCAGTTGATCCCGGTACTTCGCGAGATGGGCCGCCGGCAGGACGGCGGCCGCGGGCGCGTCCAGCAGCTCGGCCATGCCCTCGATCATCCCGACGTCGAAATCGTCGTCGGGCTCACCGAGGGCCAGCATGACCGACGGATTGGCTCGCAGGTTCCGGACCTTCTTCGCGTGCGGCTTGCTCGCGATCAGGAGCGACGCCCCATCCCAGCTGAACCAGATCGGGACGAGGTGCGGTCCGCCGTCCGCCCGGACGCTGCTGAGCCAGACGACCGATTCGGAGCGAAGCATCCGATCGATCCGGGCGGCGGCGGCGTCGGTGGCGGGTCGCGGTTCCATGGCCCGATCCTGCGGCGCAGACCGGCGTGCCGCGCCCGGCGGGTGCCCTCACGACCCATGGACATCCGACGATGCGATCGGTCACCGATACGGCATCGATCGGGTGACGGATTGCCGGTCAGCGACCGCCGAGGATCCCACCCAGACCGCCGCCCCCGAGCAGCCCGCCGAGCAGCCCGCCGAGGTCCGGCTGGTTGGCCGGCTCGCCCGCCTTCGGGGCATGTCCATTCGGCGTCAGGTGATCGATGATCATCGGCAGGAACGCCGCGAGCATCGGCAGGAGCGCCTGGATCGACAGGCCCGTCGATGCCGACAGTTGGTTCACGGTGTCGGGGCCGAGGGCCGCGCCGAGCTGAGCCGGCTCGACCGGCTCGTTCGCGCCGGTCGAGACCCATGAATCGACGTGGTTGCCGAGCCCGCCGGCGCGGAGCCTGGCGAGGAGGCCATCGACGCCGCCCTGCGACGCGAAGACCTCCTGGACGCCGCCGACCAGCTTGGCCGGGTCGGCGGCCGCTTCGGCTCCGCCGAGGCCGGAGAGCAGATTCGAGAAGTCCATGTCGGTTCCCCAGTGCGTTCGGGCTCGTGACGAGCCCATGGTCGCTCAGCGGCGCTCGATCGTCTCCTCGTCGCCGAGGCGCTCCTCGATCGCCGTCGCCGCAGGCTCGCCGGGCCCGGGCGGCGGAGCGGCCGCAACACGGCCGTCCTCCCCGACCTCGGCCGGCGCTGGCCAGGCCCACGTGTTGAGCCGGCGGAGCAGCCGTCGCCCGGTCAGGTCGAGGTGGATCGGGGTGATCGCGACCCGGCGGTTGATGACTGCGTGGAAGTCGGTCCCCTCGATCGCGAGGCCGGACGGGGGCGGGCCACCGATCCAGAAATAGGGGATGCCGCGCGGGTCCATCCGCTCGACGAGCTGGTCCTGGTACACGCGCCGGCCGAGCCGGGTGATCTCGAACCCCTCGCACTCCTCGATCGTCGCGGCCGGCACGTTGACGTTGACGAGCTCGCCCCGCGACAGGCCGTGCTCGAGGATGTTCCGGGCGACGATCGACGCCGCGACGGTCGCGAGGGCGAAGTCCGGGTGCTCGTAATACTCCTGGCTGATCGCGAACGCCGGGCAGCCGTTGATCACCGCCTCCATCGCCGCCGACACGGTCCCCGAGTAGGTGATGTCGTCGCCGAGGTTGGCCCCGTAGTTGATCCCGGCCGCGACCAGGTCGAAGCCATGCCCGAAGTACCCGAGGAAGGCGATGCTCACGGCATCGGTCGGGCTGCCGTCGACCGAATAGGCGATCGACCCGTCGGCCAGGGTTCGCTCGCGGACGCGCAGCGGGCGCATCAGCGTCTTCTGGTGACCGACGGCGCTCTGGTTCGTGTCCGGCGCGACGACGGTCGTGTCGCCGATCGGTTCGAGCGCCTGCTTCAGCGCCAGCAGCCCGCGCGACTCGACGCCGTCGTCGTTCGTGATCAGGATCTTCGGCCGGGTCGACCAGTCGTGGAGCGGCTTCGCCATCGGATGGAGGGCGCGCGGTCCACCCCGGGCAGCGCCGCCGGCGACCGGTTCGCCGCGCTCCTTGTCGAGGTCGCGGCGCTCCGTTCGAGCCCGCTCGCGGGTCATGTCCGGCTTGTCGCCCGGTCCCTCGTCGGCGCGGTCGGGCGAGCCGCTCCGAGAGCGCGCGCGGCCGCCTGACGGGTCCTCGGGTTGGCTCATGCGGCTCCGGCTCCGGCTCCCGGCGCTCAGGCGCTGGTCTCGGGCGCGCCGGTCCCGCCGGCGCTCCCGGTGACGCCACTGACATCGGGATCGACGCCCGGGACCGGCTCGTGGGGCACCCGGATCGGGCGGCCCTCGCGCTCCTCGAGCCGGCGCGCGGCCCGGCTGGCGACGCCGGACGGCTCGCGGGTGATGATCAGGAAATGGAAGAAGAAGGCGGACAGGACGGCGGCGATCGGGATCCCGAAGATCGCGCCGGTGACGCCGGCGATCTTGCTGCCGATCAGGACCGAGCCGAGGACGACGATCGGGTGGATCCCGACAGCCTCCTGCATGAGCCGCGGCTGGAGGATGTTCATCACGGCCATCCAGCCGACGCCCATCAGGACCACTGACGGCAGCGTCGCGCCCGGCACGGCGAGGATGGCCACGATCACCGGCGGCGCCCAGGCGACGAACGGGCCGAAGAACGGGATCGCCATGAGGACGCCGGCCGCTGCGGTCGTGACCGCGAGGTACGGCAGGGCGAGGACCGCGCTCGTGACCGCGGCCACGGCCGCGTAGACGACGCCGAGGATCGCCTGGCCTCGGAGGAAGCCGCCGAACGAGCGGGCGATGCTCGTCTCGAGGAGGCGCGCCTCCTCCTTCATGCCCGGCGGCACGATCCGGAAGAAGAAGGACAGGATCTGGTCGCGGTCGACGACCATGTACAGCGACAGGATCAGGACGATCAGCAGGTTGCCGAGCGCGCCGAGGCTGGCGACCGCCAGCTGCTGGACCGGCCCGGCCAGCTGGGCGGCGTACGTCGCGAGGTTGTCGAGGAAGCTCTGGGCCTGGGCGACGAGGTCGACCCGGTCCAGCCCGATCGCGTCGAGCCGGCTCTGCCACGCGGCGAGGAGCGTCGGCAGATCGCCGCGGAGGGTCGGGACGCTGGCGATGAACGCCGTGATCGACTGGGCGAGGGCGCCGGCCACGAGGACCACGACGAGGACGATCGCCCCGACCATCGTCGCGTACACGAGGACCACGGCCCCGATCCGCGGCAGGATCGGGACGAGCCGGGTCAGGCCGCCCACGACCGGGCTCAGGATGAACGCGAGAAGCCAGGCGAGGAAGAAGACGAGGATGACGTCGCCGAGGGCGAAGAACACGGTCGCGACGATCTCGGTCGCGACCATCGCCAGGACGATCGCGCCGAGGACCAGCACCGCGGTCAGCCAGCGCCGTTGTCGGTCGGTCACGCGCACCATCCTCGGACGATCGTCATCCACCACCCTGCGGTCATGGTAGACGCCGCGCGTTCGGCGTCGCTGACCGACGCCGGTCGATGGAGCCGGCCGCCCACATCGACTACCGGAGGCCCATCTTCTCCCTGACCTCGGCCATCGTCGCCGCGGCGACCGGGGCGAGGCGGTCGGCGCCGGCCTCGAGGATCCGGTCGATCTCGGCCGGGTTGGCCATCAGCTCGAGATAGCGCTCGCGGGCCGGCGCGTAGTGACGGATGATCCGATCGGCGAGCAGCTTCTTCGTGTCGACACAGCCCGTCCGTGCCGTCCGCTCCCCGTCCTGGATCTCGGCCCAGTCCGGGCCGAAGAACCGGTGGAGCTGGCACACGTTGCAGACCTCTGGCCGGCCCGGATCGGTCCGCAGGATCCGTTGGGTGTCGGTGACCATCGACATCACCTGCTTCCGGATCGCGTCCGGCTCGCCGAGGATCTCGATCGTGTTGCCGAGCGACTTGCTCATCTTCCGGACGCCGTCGGTGCCGAGCACGACGGGCGCCTCGGTGAACACGGCCTGCGGCTCGGGGAACGTGTCGCCGTAGCGATGGTTGAAGGCGCGGACGATCTCGCGGGAGAGCTCGAGGTGGGCCGCCTGGTCCTTGCCGACGGGGACGGTCGTCGCCTTGTAGATGACGATGTCGGCCGCCTGGAGGATCGGGTAGGTCAGCAGCCCATGGTTCACGTCGTCGGGCTGGAGGGCCTTCTTCTCCTTGTACGTCGGCGTCCGCTCGACCCAGCTGACCGGGGTCACCGTGCACAGCAGCCACGCCAGCTCGGTGTGCTCCGGGCGGTGGCTCTGGACGAACAGCGTGCAGCGGTCCGGGTCCAGGCCGAGGGCCAGCAGCGAGGCGGCCATCTCGCGCGTCTGGCGGCGCAGGATGTCCGGGTCGTGCAGGCTCGTCAGCGCGTGGTAGTCGACGATGCAGTAGATCGCGTCGAACTGGTCCTGGAGGGCGACGTAGTTGCGGATCGCTCCGAGGTCGTTGCCGAGGTGGACGATCCCCGACGGCTGGATCCCGGAGAAGATCCGCGCGCGGGCTGAATGAGCCGTGAGGGGAGTGCGCGCGGGGTCGGCCCCGAGGTCGGTCGTCATGGGCGGCGAGTGTAGCGGAGACCGTTGACGCTCGATCCGAGGCGGCGTAGCGTGCAGCCACCACTCCGGAGAATGACCGGCCGGGAGGCGCCGCGGCGCATCGAGCCAGGACATTGGACGAGGGAGAGGAGGCGCCGACCGGCCAGTGAGCGTTTGAGCCCCAAGGTCAGCGTCTTCTCGCGGCAGCCGTCACCGGCCGCGCATCCTCGTGTGAAGGAGCCCACCTTTGGCAACGATGTCCGCGACTGCGTCCCCGCGTCCCTACAGTCTGCCGTTCGTCATCACGGCCTCGGCGGCCGGCACGATCATCGAGTGGTACGACTTCTACCTGTACGGCGTCCTCGCCGCGTTCTTCGGGACCCAGTTCTTTCCTCCGGGTAACGACGCCGCCGGCCTCCTGTATTCGCTGGCGTTCTTCGGTGCCGGTTTCGCGGTCAGGCCCTTCGGAGCAGCGTTCTTCGGCCGCATCGGGGACCTCACGGGCCGGAAGTTCACGTTCCTCCTGACCATCACGATCATGGGCTTCTCGACCGCCGCCGTCGGCATCCTCCCGACGTATGCCCAGATCGGGATCTTCGCCCCGATCATCCTCGTTCTCCTTCGTCTCGCCCAGGGTCTCGCCTTGGGGGGCGAGTACGGCGGCGCGGCGATCTACGTCGCGGAGCACAGCCCGGACGAGACGCGCGGCAGGAACACGAGCTGGATCCAGACGACCGCCACGCTCGGGCTGCTGCTGGCTCTCGTCGTGGTCGGTGTGACCCGCTCGTCGATGTCCGGGGAGAACTTCACGAGCTACGGTTGGCGCATCCCGTTCCTCCTGTCGGTCATCCTGGTCGCGATGGCCCTCTACATCCGGTTGCGTCTCCGGGAGACCCCCCTCTTCAGCCGGCTCAAGGCGAGCGGCAATGCGTCGACGTCTCCGTGGCGCGACTCCTTCGGCAATGCGGCGAACCGCCGGCTCATTCTCCTGGCGCTCTTCGGGGCGACCGCCGGCCAGGCCGTCGTCTGGTACCAGGGACAGTTCCAGGCGCTCTTCTTCCTCGGGACCATCATGGGCGTGAAATACACCGACGCCTACATGATCGTCGGGACGGCGATCGTGCTTGCGGTGCCGTTCTTCTATATCTTCGGCCGGCTCTCCGACCAGATCGGCCGAAAGAAGGTGATCCTTGCGGGCTGCCTGATCGCCGCGATCACCTACTTCCCCATCTACAACCTGATGACCTCGTTCGCCCATCCGCAGGGCACCTTCAGCACGGCGTTGGGAAAGTTCGTCGGCGCGGACGGCAAGGCATCGGTGGCCCAGCCCGAGATGCTGCCGCTGATCGCACTGGTCTGGATCCAGGTGGTGTTCGTTGCGATGGTCTACGGCCCGATCGCGGCATTCCTCGTCGAGTATTTCCCGGCCCGGATCAGGTACACCTCGCTGTCGATCCCGTACCACATCGGAAACGGCTGGTTCGGCGGCTTCCTTCCGCTCATCGCGGGCCTGATCCTCACGGCCACGGGCAACATCTACGCCAGCCTCATCTACCCGATCGTCGTCGCCTTGATCACGGTCGTCGTCGGCGGCCTCTACATCAAGGAGAGTCGCCACGTGAAGATCTGGGACGAGGTGGGCGGCCAGGACGCCGCGCTCGATCACGACGAGGCGCCCGAGCCCGCGGGGGCACTGGCCGGCTGACGACCGGCCGTCAGGTCCCGGGAACGCGCCGGACCCCGTCCGGCGCGTTCTTCGTGCACGGCCGCTCCGCTACCATTCGGCGCGATGACGCCCCCGTCACGAGCCGATCGCCGGTGAGCCCTGCGCCCCTTCGCGTGGCGGTCCTCGGCGCGGGCACGGTCGGCCGCGAGGTGGTCCGGGCGCTCGTCGAGCGCGGAGCCGAGCTGACTGCCGCCGATGGCGCCTCGCTGGTGCTCGTCGGGATTGCCGTCCGCGACGTCGCCCGGGCCGGAGCGGCCGGTGTGCCGGCGGCGCTCCTGACCGATGCCCCCGCCCACCTCGTGGCCGCCGACGACACCGACGTCATCGTCGAGCTCATGGGTGGCGACGAGCCGGCCCGGACGCTCATCTCCGCGGCCCTGGCGGCCGGCAAGAGCGTCGTCACGGCGAACAAGCACGTGATCGCGCACCACGGTCCCGAGCTGGAGGCGACGGCCCGGCGGACCGGCGCCGCCCTGCGCTTCGAGGCGTCCGTGGGCGGCGGCATCCCGGTCCTCGGGCCGCTCGCGGCGGACCTCGCCGCGAACCGGGTGAACGCGGTCCGCGGCATCGTCAACGGGACGACGAACTACATCCTGACGGCGATGACCGACGACGGCCTCGAGTACGCCGACGTCCTGGCTGCCGCCCAGGCCGCCGGCTACGCCGAGGCCGACCCGCGCGGCGACGTCGAGGGGCTCGACGCGGTGAACAAGCTCGTCGTCCTGGCCCGGCTCGCGTTCGGCGTCTGGCTCGACCCGGCGAGCGTCCGGACGATCGCCACCGACGGACCGGGCGCCGAGCGGCCCGGGATCACCGGGATCGGCGCGACCGACATCGCCGACGCCGCCGCTGCCGGCCGGACGATCAAGCTGATCGCCGAGGCGCATCGCGACGCCGACGGCACGATCCACGCGTCCGTCCTGCCGACCGCCGTCCCGTCCGATTCCCCGCTCGGCCGGACGTCCGGCGTCCTGAACCGGATCGAGATCGAGGCGGAGCCCGTCGGGACGGTCGCGTTCAGCGGCCCGGGCGCCGGCGGGCCGGCCACCTCGAGTGCGGTCCTCGGCGACCTCGTGGCGATTTCGCGCGAGCTCGGCTCGACGTGGGCCGGTCTGCCACCGGCGGTCGCGGGATGAGCCTGGATGCGACCGCCGGACGGCTCGCCGGTGGTGCGAGCGCCGGTCGGATCGCCCGGCCGACCCTCGTCGAGCGCTACCGGGCGTTCCTGCCGGTCACGGACCGGACGCCCGTTCTCAGTCTCGGCGAGGGGATGACGCCGCTCGTCCACCTCCGCCGCCTCGGTGCCCGGATCGGGCTCCGGAACCTCCATGCGAAGATCGAGGGCCAGAACCCGACGGGCTCGTTCAAGGATCGAGGGATGGTCGTCGCCGTGGCCAAGGCGGTCGAGGATGGGGCGCACGCGATCATCTGCGCGTCGACCGGCAACACGTCGGCGTCGGCCGCCGCATATGGAGCGGCGCACGGCCTGGAGGTCGTCGTCGTCCTGCCTGCCGGCAAGATCGCGATGGGCAAGCTCCTGCAGGCGATGGTCGCGGGCGCCAGGATCGTCGCGGTCGACGGCAACTTCGATGCCGCGCTGCGGGTCGTCCGGGCCCTGGCCGAGCAGGACGACCACCCGGTCACCCTCGTCAACTCGGTCAACCCATTCCGCCTGGAGGGCCAGAAGACCGGTGCGTTCGAGGTCTGCGACGACCTCGGCCGGGCGCCCGACGTCCTGGCGATCCCGGTCGGCAATGCCGGCAACATCAGCGCTTACTGGGCCGGGTTCCGGGAGTACGCGGCCGCCGGCCTCGTCGCCACGACCCCGGCGATGTTCGGCTTCCAGGCCGCCGGTGCCGCGCCCCTGGTGAGCGGCCGGCCGATCGACCACCCGGACACGATCGCGACCGCGATCCGGATCGGCAACCCCGCATCGTGGGACAAGGCGATCGCGGCCCGCGACGAGAGCGGCGGCCGGATCGAGGCCGTCAGCGACGACGAGATCCTCGCCGCGTATCGCGCCCTCGCGACCGAGGAGGGGATCTTCTGCGAGCCGTCGTCGGCGGCGAGCGTCGCCGGCGTGACCAAGCTCGCCGGATCCGGCGCGATCGCCGCCGCCGATCTCGTCGTGTGCGTCCTGACCGGGACGGGCCTGAAGGATCCGGCGACGGCCGAGACGATGGCCGGCATGGCCGGGGTGATCGAGGCCGAACCGACCGTCGGCTCAGTTGCGGTGGCCCTCGGATGGTGACGAACTGGCTCGCCGAGCTCGATGGCCGGCGAGTGACGGTCGAGGTGCCGGCGACGAGCGCGAATCTCGGCGCCGGGTACGACTGCCTCGGGGTGGCGCTCGGGCTGATCAACCGGGTCGAGGTCGAGGTCCGCGGCTGGAGCCGCGGCGAGATCGAGCTGACCGTCGACGGAGAGGGCGCCGACGAGCTCCCGGCCGACCGGACGAACCGCTGCGTCCTCGGGATCGAGGCCGCGCTGCGTGAGGTCCGGGGCGAGATCCCCGACGGCGTCGGCTGGCGGATCGAGACCCGCAACGAGATCCCGCTGGCGCGCGGCCTCGGATCGTCGGCGGCGGCGACCGTCGCCGGGCTGGTCGCCGGCAACAGCCTGCTCGGCGAGCC
>Ga0070694_100002435_pt1 | contig 10984 bp, 9 predicted proteins | sample KBSK1251metaG_FD_65470 | JGI IMG/M metagenome (GOLD analysis project Ga0070694, IMG submission 65470) | Corn, switchgrass and miscanthus rhizosphere microbial communities from Kellogg Biological Station, Michigan, USA - KBS K1-25-1 metaG | ecosystem: Host-associated > Plants > Roots >... | reverse complement strand
GCAGATGGTGGCAGGCGACAGGCTTTCGGTCGATGTCGCGGCGAAAGGCGGCGGCTCGGAGGCAAAATCCAAGTTCGTCATGCTCAACCCCTCGGATTCCATCGCCGACTGGGTCGTGAAGACCGTCCCCAGCATGGGGGCCGGCTGGTGCCCGCCGGGCATGCTCGGCATCGGCGTCGGCGGCACCGCGGAAAAAGCCATGCTGATGGCCAAGGAAGTGCTGATGGAGCCGATCGACATGGCCGAACTGAAGGCGCGCGGACCGAAGAGCAAGCTGGAGGAGCTGCGCATCGAGCTCTACGATCGCGTCAACGCCCTGGGCATCGGCGCGCAGGGACTGGGCGGCCTCTCGACCGTGCTCGACGTCAAGATCCGCACCTATCCCGCGCACGCCGCCAACCGCCCGGTGGCGATGATCCCGAACTGCGCCGCGACACGCCACGCGCATTTCGTGCTGGACGGCTCGGGACCCGCGGAATTCGAAGCGCCGTCGCTCGGCGACTGGCCGAAGGTGACGTGGTCGGCGGACGCGAATTCGATTCCGGTTGATTTGAATTCTCTAAATAAAAAAGTGATTGCAGGCTGGAAGCCTGGCCAGCGCCTGCTGCTTTCGGGAAAAATGCTGACCGGGCGCGACGCGGCTCACAAGAGAATTCAGGACATGCTGGCAAAGGGCGAAAAATTGCCGGTCGATTTCACCAACCGGGTGATCTACTACGTCGGCCCGGTCGATCCGGTGCGCAATGAGGTCGTCGGACCTGCCGGCCCCACCACCTCGACGCGCATGGACAAGTTCACCGAGATGATGCTCGCCAAGACCGGCCTGATCGCGATGATCGGCAAGGCCGAGCGCGGCCCGGTCGCGCTCGAAGCGATCAAGAAGCACAAGGCCGCCTACCTGATGGCGGTGGGCGGCGCGGCTTACCTGGTCGCGAAGGCCATCCGCAAATCGCGCGTGCTCGCGTTCGAAGACCTCGGCATGGAAGCGATCCACGAATTCGAGGTCAAGGACATGCCGGTGACGGTCGCGGTGGACGCGAACGGGACATCCGTGCACAACACCGGCCCGGCCGAGTGGTCGAAGAAAATCGTCGAGCTGAAAATCCCGGTCACGGCAGCATAGGCCCGGGCGCGACTCGCTGGGGCGCGATCTGGGCGGTGTTCGGCGCCGGCATGATCTGCGGCGCCTACATGACCAAGGTTGCGCCGACGCTGCCGCTGCAGCGTGCGGAGTTCGGCCTCTCGCTGGTCGAATCCGGCTTCATCGCGACCATGTTCAACGTCATCGGCGGTTTGGCCGGCCTGTTCGCGGGAACCATGTGCGACCGCTACGGCTATCGCACGCTGGGCCTCGCCGGGCTTGCCATCATGGCGCTTGCGGGCCTCCTCGGCGCTGCGGCGCCGGATTTCCGGCTCCTGCTGGCGACACGCTTTCTCGAGGGCGTCGGATTCATCCTGTTCACGGTGTCAGGCTCGACGCTGATCGCCTCCGCGGCCGCGGGTCCGCGCGATCGCGCCAAGGCGCTCGGCCTGTGGGCGTCCTACATGCCGGCCGGCGGCGGCATTGCGCTGCTGATCGCGCCGCCGGTGATTACCGCCTGGGGCTGGCGCGGCCTCTGGGTGGTGCTTGCACTCGCCGCCGCGGCCTGCTTCGTACTCGCGGCACGCCACGCTCCCACGCCAAAACATGGCGGCATCGCCTCCTTGCGCCTGGTAGTGGAATCCCTCGCGCGGCCCGCCAATATCGCGCTTGCCGTGCTTTTCACGTTCTACGTTTCCCAATGGTCCTCGGTCATGATCTGGCTGCCGACCTTTCTTGTCGACGAGCGCGCCGCCTCGCCCGCGACCGCGGCGCTGCTCACCGCCTTGATGGTGCTGGTGAATGCGCCCGGCAACATCGCCGGCGGCTGGTTGCTCGCGCATGGCGTACAGCGCGGACCGATGGTGATCGCCGCCAGCGCCATCATGGCCTTGTGTGCCACCGGCATGCTTGCGCCACTATTGCCCGATCCATTGCGCTACCTTCTATGCCTCGTGTTCTCCGCCGTCGCGGGCGTGATCCCGGGCGCCATTTTTTCCGGGCTCGCGGTGCATGCAAAGTCACCGCAGCACATCAGCACCGCCAACGGCCTGGTGATGCAGGCCTCCCAGGGCGGCCAGTTCGCCGGCCCGATGGCGCTGGCCTGGCTCGCCTCTCACTACGGCGGTTGGGGCGCCACGATCTGGGCAATGTTGGCGTTTGCGATGGGTGCCGCCCTATGCGGGGTCGCGCTGGCGCACATAGAGCGGGATAAAATGGCGCGATGAGACAAATCCACATCTGCGAAGTCGGCCCGCGCGACGGGCTGCAAAACGCCCACCACCTGATGCCGACCGAGGCGAAGAAAGCCTGGATCGCTTCCATGGCTGCGGCCGGCATCGAGGAGATCGAAGTCGGCTCCTTCGTGCCGCCAAAGCTCATTCCCGCCATGGCGGATACGGGCGAAATCGTTGCGTTTGCCCTGACCATAAAGCACCTGAAAGTCGTCGCGCTCGCTCCCAACGTCAAAGGTTTCGAGCGCGCAGTGGCCTCGGGCGCGCACAAAGTCACCTTTCCCGTGTCCGCGAGCCGGGCGCACAGCCTCGCCAACGTGCGCATGACGCCCGAGCAGATGGTCGACGAAGTCCGCAAATGCGTACAGCTGCGCGCGCAGTTGTCCGGCACGTCCGGTCCGGAGATCGAGGCCGGCGTGTCCACGGCGTTCGGCTGCACCATGCAGGGCGAAGTGCCCGAGGACGACGTGGTGCGCCTCGCCGTGATGCTCGCCGAGGCGGGCGTCGACTGCATCGCGCTGGCGGATACCGTGGGGTACGCGAATCCCGCGCAAATAAAAAGAATCTTCGCCAAAGTCAGAAAAGAGATCGGCGGCAAGCTTGAAGCCGCGCACCTGCACAACACGCGCGGGCTCGGCCTTGCCAATGCGCTCGCCGCCTACGAGGAAGGGGTGCGCCACTTCGACAGCTCGATGGGCGGCCTGGGCGGCTGCCCGTTTGCGCCCGGCGCGAGCGGCAATGTCATCACCGAAGATCTGGTCTTCATGTTCGAGAGCATGGGCCAGTCGACCGGCATCGATCTCGACAAGCTCATGGCAGCGCGCAAACTGATGGTCGCGGCGATACCCGACGAGCCCGTGTACGGCCACATGGCGCTTGCCGGCGTGCCTAAAGGATTTCGTGCCGCCGCCTAAGCAGGGGGAGGGGCCCCTGCTTCCACTGCAAGGGGTGCGGGTCGTCGAGTTTGCGCACATGGTCATGGGGCCGAGTTGCGGCCTCGCGCTCGCCGACCTGGGCGCCGAAGTCATCAAGGTGGAACCGCTCGAGGGCGACAACACGCGTACGCTGCAGGCCGCGGGCGCGGGCTTCTTCCCGGTATTCAACCGCAACAAGAAAAGCCTGGCAGTGGACCTCAAACGCAGCGAGGGGCGTGATCTCGTCCACCGGCTCATCGATACCGCGGACGTGCTCACCGAAAATTTCCGCCCGGGTGCGCTGGAAAAGCTCGGCTTCGGCCATGCCGGGCTCGCCAAGCGCAATCCCCGGCTCGTGTACTGCTCGCTCAAGGGCTTCCTCGACGGCCCCTATCAGCATCGCGCAGCGCTCGACGAAGTCGTGCAGATGATGGGCGGCCTCGCCTACATGACCGGCCTGCCCGACCGCCCGCTACGCGCCGGCTCCTCGGTGGTCGACATCGTTGGCGGCACCTTCGGCGCGCTCGGCGTGGTGGCCGCGCTGCGCGAGCGCGAAAAAACCGGGCGCGGCCGGCTCGTCACCAGCGCGCTCTTCGAGAGCACCGCCTACCTGGTCGCGCAGCACATTGCGCAGTTCGAACTGACCGGCGAAGCACCGCCGCCGATGTCGGTGAAGCGTCCCGCCTGGGGCATCTACGACATCTTCGAGACGGCAGGCACGGGAACCGACGACGCGCGCCTCTTCGTCGGCGTCGTCACGGACACGCAGTGGGAAATCTTCTGCCGCGAATTCGGCCTTGCCGATCTCGCCGCCGACAAGCGATTGCGCACGAACAGCGAGCGCGTGAAGGAGCGGTCCTGGCTGCTGCCGCGGCTCGCAGAGGTGCTGAAGAAGTATACGAAGGCGGATCTCGCGGCAAAACTCGAGGCGATCGGACTGCCGTTCGCGCCGATCTCGAAACCCTGGGACCTGCTCGACGATCCCCACCTGAAAGCCTCGGGCGGCCTGCTGGAGACGCGGACGCCTGGCGGCAAAAGCTTTCACGCCCCGACATTGCCGCTCGCGCTCGACGGCAAACGCCTGCCCAAGCGCAGCGACCCGCCGGCGATCGGCGCAGGCGCGCGTGAATTGCTTGCGGATCTGGGCTACGGCAATCAGGAGATCGACGCGCTCGCCAAGGAACGCGTGATCGGCCTCAACTAAGCTTTACTGCGGGGCGCTATTTCAGCGCCGCAACGCCCGCTCTGGCGACCACCCCATCCTGCTCTCCCGAGCCGCCCGACACGCCGATGGCGCCGACGACCCTGCCGTCGACCACGATCGGGTCTCCACCTTCGATTGGATTTGCGCCCCGCAGCCGCAGTATCCGAATTTCGGCCCCACCAGTCGCCAGGCGGTCCTGAAATGCCTTGCCGGTTCGCCGGTAGGCCGCCGCAGACCACGCCTTGTCACCTGCCACAGCAGCGCTGGCGAAGAATGCGCCGTCCATGCGCTGCATAAGGACCATGTGACCACCCGTGTCGACGATTGCGATCGAGAGATTCAGGTTGCCCTTGCGCGCCTCCGCCTCCGCAGCAGCCATGACCTTTCTTGCCTGCTCAAGGGTGATCGGCGCGCCGTACGTCTGCGCCTGTACCGCGAACGACAGGGATGCGGCCGCAATTGCGAGTAAAAACTTTCCCATGATTCCCTTCCTCCTTGGTTGGTAGATCAAGTGCCCTAACAGCGTTCAATGGCGGCTATTCCTTCAGCCCTTCAGCAGCGCGTCGATACCCGCCTGGGCAATCTGCTCGTCCTGCGCCGACTGCACGCCCGAGACTCCCACCCCGCCGACACAGGTGCCCTCCACCACGATCGGCATGCCGCCCTGTATCGGAAGAATGCCCGGCATCTTCATCATCGAGGTGCGCCCGCTCTTCACCATCTCTTCCCACTTGCCGCTCGAGCGGCGCGAGAAGGCCGCGGTGCGTCCTTTTTCGATCGCGATACCGGCATTGGCTGGCGTCGCGCCGTCCATGCGCGCGAAATGCAGCAGGTGGCCGCCGTCGTCGAGGATGGCGATCGCCACGTTCCAATGGTTCCTGCGCGCTTCGGCCTCCGCCGCGGCGTGAATCTTCAGGCAGTCCTCCAGCGTCAGCTCCGGTCGGGTCTTCATTTGACTCCCAGGCAGTCCTTGATCTGCTGCAACGCGCCGGGGTCCTCGATCGTGGTCAGGTCACCGGGATCGCGCCCTTCGGCCAGCGCCGCGATCGAGCGGCGCAGCGTCTTGCCCGAGCGCGTTTTGGGCAGCAGCGTCACGAAATGCACCGCCTTCGGCCGCCCGATCGCACCGAGCTGTTTGTCGACTGTCTCCATCACCTCTTTTTCAAGTTTCTTTTTTTGTTCCGGTGAATCTAGAGCAAGCTTGGCAACTGCAAAGGCCAAGGGCATCTGGCCCTTGAGCGAATCCGCCACCCCGACGACCGCGCATTCGGCGATTCCCGGGTGCATGTTCACGGCTTCTTCGATCTCGCGCGTGCCGAGGCGGTGGCCGGCGACGTTGATGACGTCGTCGGTGCGCCCGAGGATGAAATAGTAGCCGTCCTTGTCGCGGATACCCCAGTCGAAAGTCGAATACACCATCTTCTTCGCGAAGGTCGTGAAGTAGGTCTTGACGAAGCGCTCGTCGTCGCCCCAGATGGTGCTCATGCAGCCCGGCGGCAGCGGCGGTTCGATCGCCACCACCGCTTTTTCGTCCGCGCCGGCCTCGCTCGCGTCGGCCTCGCGCAAAAGCTTGAGGTCGTAGCCGTAGGCCGGGAACGAAGGGCTGCCGTACTTGATCTTCGTTTTCTCGATGCCGTGCATCGCGGTCAGCACCGGCCAGCCGGTTTCAGTCTGCCAGTAGTGATCGATCACGGGCTTGCCCAGGCCTTCAGCGATCCAGGCGTGGGTCGGTTCGTCCAGCGGTTCGCCGGCGAGGAACAGGTGCTTGAGGGAGGACAGGTCGTATTGCTTCAGGAACGACGGATCGAATTTCTTCAGCACCCGGATCGCGGTGGGCGCCGAGAACATGACGTTGACTTTGTAGTCCTGCACGATTTTCCACCACACGCCGGCGTCGGGCCGCATCGGCACGCCTTCGTAGAGGATGGTGGTCATGCCCGCGATCAGCGGCGCGTAGATGATGTACGAATGTCCCACCGCCCAGCCGATGTCGGAGGTGGTGAAAATGGTTTCGCCCGCGCCGCCGCAGTAAATGTAGGGCATCGAGGCCGCCATCGCCACCGCGTGGCCGCCGACGTCGCGCTGCACGCCCTTCGGTTTGCCCGTCGTGCCGGAGGTGTAAAGGATGTAGGACGGCTCGGAGGATTCCAGCCACGCGCAATCTATTTTTGCTCCTTTGTGCTGCTTTTCCAAAGCAGCCCAATCCATGTCGCGACCCGCAACGCTCGGCATGTTCGGGTCGAGGCCGCGATTGAAGATCAAAACCTTCGACGGCGGATGCTTCGCCAGCCTGATCGACTCGTCGACCAGCGGCTTGTACGGGATCACTTTCCCCATGCGGCTGCCGCCATCGGCAGTGATCATCAGCTTCGGCTTCGCGTCGTCGATGCGCGCGGCGAGGCTCGCCGCGGCGAAGCCGCCGAACACCACCGAGTGGATCGCGCCCAGCCGCGCGCAGGCGAGGATCGCGAACACCGCCTCGGGCATGTTGGGCATGTAGATGATCACCCGGTCGCCGCGCCCGAGGCCGAGGGACTGCATCATCGCCGCAGTCCTGTTCACTTCGTCGAACAGCGCCTGGTACGAATAGCTCCTCACCTGGTCCACTTCGGTCGAAATCCAGACCAGCGCTTTCTGTTCGGCGCGATCCTTCAGGTGCCGGTCGACCGCGTTGTGGCACAGGTTGGTTTCGCCGCCGACGAACCACTTCGCGAACGGCGGGCGCGCGTAGTCCAGCACCTTCGTGAACGGCTTGTGCCAGTGGATGCGCTGCGCTTCCTTCGCCCAGAAGCCTTCCCGGTCGAGAATCGAAAGGCGGTGGGCCTCCTTGTATGTCATGTACCCGCTCATGGATTCAGGTCCACCACGATGCGGCCGGTGACTTTGGCGTTGATGAAATCGTCAAACACCTTCGGCAGCTCGGAGAAGGCGATGGTACGCGCCATGTCCTTCAGCCCGGCCGGTTTCATGTCGCTCGCCAGGCGCGCCCAGACCTTGCGCTCGAGCTCGGGGCTCGGCGCATCGGTGGAATTGATGCCGAGCAGGCTCACGCCGCGCAGGATGAACGGCATCACGGTGGTAGTGAGCCCGAAACCGGCCGCCAGGCCGATGGAGGCGATCACGCCGTTGAATTTCATCGTGCTCGCCATCCAGGCGAGCACCTCGCCGCCCAGGTTGTCGATCGCGCCCTGCCAGGTCGCCTTGTCGAGAGGCCTTATCTTGCTCAGGTCGATTTCGCTTCTGAGTTTGATATCTCGCGCGCCGAGCTTCTTCAGATATTCGTTTTCAGTACTTTTCCCGGTAAGCGCGACCACTTCGTAGCCCAGCTTCGCCAGAGCAGCGATGGCAATCGACCCGACGCCGCCAGTGGCGCCATCGACGATCACCGGCCCGCCGCCCGGATTGAGGCCGTTGTGCTCCATCTTCACGATCGCGAGGCCCGCGGTGTAGCCGGCGGTGCCGAAAGCCATCGCTTCCCACAGCGACAGGTCGCGCGGCAGCTTCACCGCCCAGTTGGCCGGGATGCGCGCGTACTCCGCGTAGCCGCCATGGTGCTTGACGCCGAGTTCGTGCCCCACCGCGAGCACCGCGTCGCCCTTCGTGAAGCGCGCATCGGTCGACGAGACCACGGTGCCCGACAGGTCGATGCCGCCGATGCACGATGGCCGCAGCAGGATGCGGCCCTTGCCGGTGGCGGCGAGCGCGTCCTTGTAGTTCACGTCCGAATACGCCACGCGCACCACCAGCTCGCCCGGATCGAGCTCGTCGAGCGTGCAGTCGACGAACTCCGCCTTGATCTTCCTCTCGATTTCGCTAAGGCGATACGCCCTGAACTTTTCCACTTTCCATCCTCCGCTCAGCCTGCAGGTACTGCGTCGACTGCATTTCGTGCAGCCGGCTCACCGTGCGCTGGAATTCCGCCGCCGCGGTCTTGGCGTCGCCGCCCTCCGTAAACAGCTCCTCGGGCTGCGCTTCAGCCGCGACGACCAGATTCACCCGGTCATCGTAGAACACGTCCACCAGCCAGGTGAAGCGCCGCGCCGCATCCGAGTCCCGCGCCGCCAGCTTTGGCACGCCGGACAGGATCACGGTGTGGAAGCGCCTCGCCAGGTCCACGTAGTCGGCATACGAGCGCAGCCCGCCGCACAGCACGGCGAAGTCGAACCATACCAGCCCGCCCGCGCGCTTGCGATAGGCAATAGGCCGGCCCTCGACGTCGAGCTCGTGCTTTTCCTCCTCGACATCCTTCAGCTCTTCGAAGATGCGCGCAAGCTCGGCTTCGGCGTCCGAACCCCCGGGTTTCGCGACAAGGTAGACCTTGAGTTTCTCGAGCTTCAGGCGCCGGTAGTCGGTGCCGCCGTCCACGTTCACCACGTCCAGGCGCGACTTGAGGAATTCGATCGCGGGCAGGAAGCGCTCGCGCTGCAGGCCGTTCGGGTAGAGCTGGTCGGGGTGGTAGTTGCTCGTCATGACGAACTGCACACCCAGGTCCATCACCTGCTCGAGATAGCGGCCGAGGATCATCGCATCGGCGATGTCCGAGACGTGGAATTCGTCGAAACACACCAGGCGATAGCGCAGCGCGGTGCGCTCGGCCACCGCAGCGAGCGGATCTTCGGCCCCCTTCAGCTCGTGCATCTCGCGGTGGATTTCGCGCATGAAATGGTGGAAATGCACCCGGCGCTTGCGCACCAGCGGCACGCACAGGTAGAAGCTGTCCATGAGGAAGCTCTTGCCGCGCCCCACCGCGCCCCAAAGGTAGACGCCCCTGGGCGGATCGGGCTTTACGAGCAGGCGCTTGAGGGCGTTGCTGCGCCTCGACTTGTACTCGCGCCACTCCTCGTAGAGGCGCTGCAGGCGCTCGACCGCGCGCCACTGCGAAGGATCGGAGACGAAGCCGCGCTTGGCAAGGCTTTGCTCGTAGAGCGCGCTGACATCGCTCATGCGGCGACGCGCGATTCGCGGCGCGCGAGCCACAGCGTGCTGGCGAGGATCACGACACCGCCAACCAGCGTCCAGCCTCCCGGCGTGGTGCCGAACATCACCAGGCCGAGGATCGCCGCCCACACCAGTTCGAGAAATTTCATCGATTGCACTGCGGATATGTCGGCAACGCGAAACGAGCGCGTCATGCAGTAGTGCCCGCCGGCGCCGAAGAATCCGCACGCCAGCAGCAGCGCCCACTCGCCCGGCGAGGGCATCGCCCAATTGGCAAGCGCAAACGGCAGCAGCAGCAGCGTCACCAGCAAATGCTGCCATAGCACCATGATGTCGGAGCGCTCGTGGCGCGTGAGCACCTTGGCGACCAGGAACGAAGCGGCGAATGCCGGCCCCGAGCCCAGCATCATGAGCATCCCGGGCGAGACGCTGGAAAAACCGCCGGCCTCGAATGGATGCACCACCAGCAGCACGCCGCTGAATCCAACCAGGACGGCGGCCCAGCGCGCGCCGGTCATGCGCTCGTCGAGGACCAGCACCGCGCCGAGGCAGATGAAGATCGGGACGCTGAAGCCAATCGCGGTGAACTCGGCGATCGACACCGTCGGCAGCGCGGCGAACCACAGCAGCATGCCGCCGGCATGAAACGAACCGCGCAATAGCTGCAATTTGGGCGCCTTCGGCCAGAGTTCGCGCACACCGTAGCGCAGCGCCGGGGCGAGGATGACCATCGTCCCGAGCACGTAGCGCAGGAATCCGACCAGCCAGGAATCGAGCCCCTGCGAGAGTTTCTTCATGGTGGCGTTGAGCAGCGTGAAGAGGATGCCCGTCGCCACCATCCAGAGCATGCCGCGGATCGTGGGGCTCAGTCCCCCACTGAAGGAAGGCGCGCTCAAATATTGAGCGCGCGTTTGTCAACCGCGAGCGCGGCGTCCTTCATCGCTTCCGAGAGCGACGGGTGGGCGTGGCAGATCATGCCGATGTCCTCGGCCGAGCCGCGGAATTCCATCGCCACTACCGCTTCCGCGATCAGCTCGGACGCCATCGGCCCTATGATGTGCACGCCGAGAATTTCATCCGTTTGCCTGCTGGCGATGAATTTCACGAGGCCGGTCGTATCGCCCAGGGCCCGCGCGCGCGCGTTGGCGGAAAAGGGAAAGGTCCCGACCTGGTATTCGACGCCTTCCGCTTTCAGCTGTTGCTCGGTCTTGCCCACCCAGGCGATCTCGGGCGTGGTGTAGATCACCCAGGGAATGGTGTTGAAGTTGACGTGCGGCTTCTGGCCGGCGATGCGCTCGGCCACCGCGACCCCCTCTTCCTCGGCCTTGTGCGCGAGCATCGGCCCGCGCACGACGTCGCCGATCGCCCAGACTCCGGGTACGCCGGTACGGCAGTTCTCATCTACCGCGATGAATCCCCGCTCGAGTTTGACCCCTACGGCTTCGGCGTTAAGGCCGGTGGTATTCGCGGTCCGCCCAATCGAAACAATGAGGCGGTCACATTCCAAGGTTTTGGATGAACCATCATCTGCACTATATTGAACTGTAACGGTTTTCTTCTTTTCAACCTTGGCGATTTTTACGCCCAGCTCGATCTTCAGGCCCTGCTTGGCGAA
>Ga0070694_100002434_pt1 | contig 10984 bp, 13 predicted proteins | sample KBSK1251metaG_FD_65470 | JGI IMG/M metagenome (GOLD analysis project Ga0070694, IMG submission 65470) | Corn, switchgrass and miscanthus rhizosphere microbial communities from Kellogg Biological Station, Michigan, USA - KBS K1-25-1 metaG | ecosystem: Host-associated > Plants > Roots >... | reverse complement strand
CGTCTTCTGCGACTTGCTGGAGGCCGGGTACAGCGCAACCGGACAGGTCACGAGCGAGAGTTTGAGGTAGCCCTTCCAGTACGCGCGCGCTGCCATCGTGGGCTCTCCGAAGGTACGTTTCGGCAACGGTTAACTGGGTGATTCTGTTCCCTAAACCTGGGTGGCTGCGGAACGCAGCCGCGCCACATCCGTTGTGACAGCGAAGCGGCGAACATCCATGGCCAACCGACTATCGCACTACCGGCAGAAGCGCGACTTCACCAAGACCGCCGAGCCAAGCGGCAAGGCGAAGCCCGCGCGCGCCAAGTACCCCCGCTTTGTCATCCAGAAGCACGCCGCGAGACGCCTGCACTACGACCTGCGTCTGGAGGTCGGTGGCGTGTTCAAATCATGGGCCGTGACCAAAGGCCCGTCGCTCGATCCCAAGGACAAGCGCCTTGCGGTCGAGACCGAGGACCACCCGCTCGACTACGGCGATTTTGAAGGCACCAAGCGCCGGAACGGCCGGCTTCGCCGGCGCTGAACACTGACGCGCGATCTGCGCGCAAGGCCGCGAGCTCCATGCCGAGCTTCATTCCGCCGCAGCTCTGCAAGCGCGTCGACCGCCCGCCTTCCGGTCGGGATTGGGTGCACGAGATCAAGCTCGACGGCTACCGCATGCAGCTGCGCATCGAAAACGGCGCGGCCGTGATGCGCACGCGCAAGGGCCTCGACTGGACCGGCAAGTTCGCTGCCGTGGCCGATGCCGGCCGGGGGCTGGCCGACGGCATCATCGATGGCGAGGTGGTGGCGCTCGACCACAACGGCGCACCGAGCTTCGCATCGCTGCAGGCGGCGCTCTCCGAAGGCCGCTCGGCCGACCTCACGTACTTTGCGTTCGATCTGCTGTTTGCCGATGGCGAGGACCTTCGCAAGCTTCCGCTGGCCGAGCGCAAGGAGCGTCTGAAAGCGATGCTGAGCCGCAAGGGATCTCACACGCAGCACATCAAATATGTCGAGCACCTCTCTGAGCCTGGCGACGCCGTCCTCAAATCAGCCTGCAACCTCAACCTTGAAGGGATCATCTCCAAGCGTCCGAGCGCGCCTTACACGTCCGGCCGCACCGAGAGCTGGCACAAAGCCAAATGCCGTGGCGGCCAGGAGGTGGTGATCGGCGGTTGGAGCGGCAGCGCCAACAACCTGCGTTCGCTGCTTGTCGGTGTCTATCGCGGCGATCATCTCGTGCACACGGGTCGCGTCGGCACGGGCTTCAATCAGCGCAATGCCGGCAGCCTTCTGAAGAAGCTCAAAGCGCTCAAAACCGATCAGAGCCCGTTCGGCGGCAAGGATGCCCCGCGCCGGAAGGGCGATTGGACCTGGGTAAAGCCGAAGCTCGTCGCCGAGATCGAGTTTGCCGGCTGGACCGGCGATGGCAATGTGCGCCAGGCGGCCTTCAAGGGTCTGCGCGAGGACAAGCCAGCCTCCGAGGTGCGGGCTGAGCCCCCGGCGGCGCCCGATGAGGCGGACCTGCCGACGCCGTCACCCAAGGCTCGCGGAAGCCGTATCAAGAGCGGCCACGATGTCGTCATGGGCGTCGTGATCTCAAAGCCTGACAAGCCGCTATGGGCGGAGCCGGAGAGCTACACCAAGATCGATCTTGCCCGCTATCTCGAGAAGGTCGGACCCTGGATGATCGAGCATCTCAAGGGTCGCCCCTGCTCGATCATTCGTGCACCCGACGGCATCGGCGGGGAGCGTTTTTTCCAGCGCCACGAAATGAAGGGCATGTCGAACCTCATTTCGCTCGCCAAGGTCGAGGGCGATCGCAAACCCTACATCCAGATCGACCGGGTCGAGGGCCTGATCGCCGCCGCGCAGATCGCCGCCATCGAATACCACCCGTGGAACAACCAGCCCGGCCACCCGGCCGTCCCCGGACGGCTCATCTTCGATCTCGACCCCGCGCCCGATGTTCCCTTCGATGCCGTCATTTCGGCCGCGAAGGAGATGCGTGCGCGCCTTGAAGCACTCGGCCTCGTCGCGTTCTGCAGGACGACTGGCGGCAAAGGCCTGCACGTTGTCACGCCGCTCATTGTCAAAGCGAAGGATGGCCTCGGCTGGGATGAAGCCAAGGCCTTCGCGCAGGCGGTGTGCTCGGCGATGGCCGCCGACAATCCCGACCGCTATCTGCTGAACATGTCGAAGAAGCTGCGCTCAGGGCGCATCTTTCTCGACTATCTGCGCAATGACCGGATGTCGACGGCGGTAGCGCCGCTCTCGCCCCGGATGCGACCCGGCGCGCCGGTGTCGATGCCCCTCCATTGGAGCCAGGTGCGGTCCGGTCTCGATCCACAGAGCTTCACCATGGCCACAGCACCCGCGCTGCTCACCAAGCGCAAGCCATGGACCGACTACTGCGATGCCGAACGACCGCTTGCGCCGGCGATCAAGAAGCTCGTTGGCCCTCAGCGCCGCAAGTCCGCATGACGCGCGCAGCAAACTCGCTCGCCACGCTCGGCATCCCCCTCGCCCTCAGCCCAATGGAAGCGTTGCTTGTTCCCGACCTCCCGAAGGATGCTGAGGGCTGGCAGTTCGAGCCAAAATGGGACGGCTTCCGTTGTCTGGCCTTCCGCGCGGGTCGCGAGGTCGAGATCAAGGCCAAATCCGGCAAGTCGCTGTCGCGCTTCTTTCCCGAGGTGCTCGCGAACTTGGCCGCGCTCCCTCACGCGACATTTGTGCTCGACGGCGAACTCGTCATTCCCATCGACGGCGAGCTGTCGTTCGACGCCCTGCAGATGCGGCTGCACCCGGCACAGAGCCGCATCAATCGCCTGGCCGGCGAAACACCTGCCACTCTGATGCTCTTCGATTGCCTGTTGACCAAACCTCGGCAGCCGCTGCTCGCCAGGACTTTCGCGCGACGCCGCGAAGCGCTTGAAGGGTTCTTCCAGACCATCGGCGAGGCCCGTGGTCTCGCTCTCACACCCTTCACCCGCGAATCGCGCAAGGCCAAGCAGTGGCTAAAGGGCCGCCACGCATCCCTCGACGGGGTTGTCGCCAAACGCCTGGACCTGCCCTACCGCCCCGGCGAGCGCGCCATGCTGAAGATCAAGCGCCGGCGCACGGCGGACTGCGTGGTGGGCGGTTTTCGCTACGAAAGCAACCGCCGGCAGGTCGGATCGCTCCTGCTCGGCCTCTATGACAGGGACGGCCTGCTTCATCACGTCGGCTTCACCTCCGCACTCGCCGGCAACGAAAAGCCAACTCTCACCAAGCGTCTCGAGAAGCTTGTCGCTCCGCCGGGGTTCACAGGTGATGCGCCGGGTGGACCCAGCCGCTGGAGCACGGAGCGCTCCACGCAATGGGAACCGCTGAAGCCGAGGCTGGTGGTCGAGGTCGAGTACGATCATCTCACCGGCAACCGCTTCCGCCACGGCACAAGGCTCTTGCGATGGCGGCCCGACAAAGCCCCCGGGCAATGCACCTTCAATCAGCTGCCCCGCCGGTCGGGTTCGGTGCTCCGTCTCGGCTAGCCAGGCGAACGCGACCGCGCTGAATTTGGCGCTACGCGATGCGCTTCAGCCTTCCCCTCGCCGACGATTGGGGCGGCTCGTGTGGTATGGCCACATCAAAACTTGCGCTGGAAGTCCTTGTCCTTCCGCCCTTGCGGGCCGCCGCGGTCGGGACGATCGGCGTCATGCTGCCTTTGCCGCTGCCGCTCCTTGGCAGCCTCGCCCCGGTGCTTAGCCTTGACCCCAATCTCGGCCGGACCCTTGCGCGACCGCTGCGGCGCCACGCCCTTCGAAGTCCTTCTGCGTTGATCGCGCACGCGCTTCCTCCAATGGAGTTCTACTCATGCCGCGAGCCCGACCAACTAAGCCCGACATCTCCCGCTGAAACTCTACCGCCTCGCCTGAGTTCCTCCAGAAGACAGCCAGGCTGGACTCGGCGCGTGATCCTGAAAGTCCTCAAGACCGCGATTGACCAGTGGTTCCGGCATCGGAGCGCCCGTTTGGGCGCTGCGCTTGCCTACTACTCCGTGTTCTCGATGGGGCCGCTCCTGCTGATCGTAACCAGCGTGGCGGGACTGTTCTTCGGGGCGGATGCCGCGCGTGGAAGCCTCACGGCGCAGTTCCGTGCTCTCCTCGGTGAGACTGGGAGCAAGGCCGTCGAAGCCATGCTCGCCGGCGCCAGCTCAGAGCAATCCGGGCGCCTCGCCGCCATCATCGGAGTCATTCTGCTCCTCGTCGCGGCCTTGGGCGTCGTGGTTCAGCTCAAAGACGCCATGAACACCATCTGGAATGTCGAGGAACCCAAGCAGGCAGGCCTGTGGTGGTATGTGCGCACCTACCTGATCTCTCTCGCTGGCATTCTCGGGTTGGGTTTCCTGCTGGCCGTCTCACTCGTCGTCAGCGCCGCCCTCGCCGCGCTCTCGTCCTGGAGCGGCAGCGCCACGGCCGTCGGGGAGGCCATCAACTTCGTGGCCTCGCTGGGCATCCTGACGGCGCTGTTCGCCATGCTGTTCAAGTGGTTTCCCGACACCGCGGTCACCTGGCGCGATGTGCTGCCGGGCGCCGTGGCCACCGCGGTTCTATTCAACCTCGGCAAATTCGCCATCGGCTGGTACATCGGCACTCAGGGTATCGAGTCGACCTACGGTGCGGCGGCCTCCATCGTCGTCCTTCTGATCTGGGCCTACTACGCGGCGCAGATCGTTCTGTTCGGCGCCGAACTCACCCATGCCTATGCCGCCGAGGGTGGATCACGGCGCGGGGAAACCGCCGATGCCGGCTCTCCGCACAACGCCAACTTCTGAACGAACCGAGCGCTTTGGCGTTGTCCTGCCAAGGGTTCAGCTCAGGAGACATCGATGACACAGACGCCACGGGCGGGTAGCCGTCCGGATGACCTAATCGACAAGGGAGCGGATCAGTTCAAGAAGGTCGCAGATCGTGTGGAAGGCTTGGCCACAGGCGCCGCCGGCCAGGTGCGCGAAGCCTCGGACCGCACCGGCGAAGTCGCCGGCAACTTCAAGGGAGCCCTCGACAAATCGGTGAAGGATCAGCCGATGGCGACGCTGGCCATCGCCGCGGCCGTCGGATTCGTTCTCGGCGCGCTCTGGAAATCGTGAGGCCAACGTGTTCGCCGGTCTCATCAGCCAGGCCAAGTCAGCGGCAAGCGGCCTTGTGCTCAAGTACGTGGCGCGGGCGTCCGTGGCGGTGCCCTTTGTCATTGCGCTGGGCTTCGCGCTCGCCGCCGTCACCGTGATGCTGGTCGAGCGCTTCGGCCAGGTCACAGCCTATTGGCTGCTGGCCGGAGTTCTCGCCGCCATCGGCGCCGTCGCTGCCACGGTCGTCTCGGTCAAGGAGCAGGAAGAAGAACAGGCCGAACAGCTGGCCGAGCAAGCCGAAACCCAAGAGGTTGTGAGCGAGGCAACCGCACAGGCTGTCGTTCAGACGCCGATCGCCTTGCTCGGCGCGCTCTTTAGCATGCCTGGAGGCGCAACAACCTCGGCGCTGAGCGTGGTGCGGCTGCTCAGCCGCAACTTCCCGCTGGTGTTGCTCCTCGTCATGATCGGCGCCCTGTTCTGGCCGACGGATGAGGCCGCGCCGCCCCATGACGAGGTCGACGCCCCGAGGCGGCCCAACGGTGCCGACGATCACATGCCGAGCGCCCTGCAACATTGATCGTCCAGTCCACCTGCGGCGCTACCAGCTTCCGCTTCCGATCATCCATGTTTTTCAGTAGGGCGCGGGAACCGAACTCAACCTGCAATGTTGCTAGGAGGCACGTCACCCGCTTCCCCCTCCCCAACGACGTGCACAAGGTGCGCTCCGGTCCCCCTCCCGAGCGCACCGTTCATTCGGGGCCCTTCACCCGCAACGTGAAGGGCCCCGACATTCTTGCTCTCGTTCGAGATTGGCGACCACGGTCAACAGGCCGGCCCTCAAGTGGCGACGAACAAAGCTTAATCCTTGCTCTTTGTGCGCCGATTGGTGAACCGCGCATTGCCGAGACCCGTGCCGATCGTCAGCACCCCCCATTGATCATGCTCCTGCATCAAAGGTAGCTGGCTCAGGCCCTGCACGACTGCATCGTTGTGCATGACGACGACGGTGTCATGGTCGCCGATCCTGGGGATCTCTTCGCAAATGCAACGCGGAAGGTTGAAGCGGCTGCTCTCCCAGTTGCCTGGCAGGTTCTGCGCGCCCCGTTCTATGGAACCGTCCTTATTGATGATGCCGGGGCAGCCGATTCCCACCACGGGAGCCAGCGCGACCTGGCTTTTCTTCGCCTCCTTCACCAAGCCCTGGAGCATCTCAACCAAGCGTTCCACGGCATCGTCGCGCTTCGCGTCTTCATCGCCATGCCGCCAATGCTCCGAATGCATCACGGCGGACTCCGATAGGTCCTTCGCCTTCTTCAGGTTGAGTTGCACGACGCCCGCCCGGATGTTGGTGCCGCCCACATCAACGGCCAGCATGCCTTCAAAACCTGCCAGCATCCACGCCGGCAGCAGATGCGCCGCGCCGAGAAGGCCCGCCTCATCGGGATCGTGGCGGATAAGCTCAATGTCGATTGCGGCGCCTTCGGCTTTGAGGATCACCCCGCTCCGCCCGATAGCAAGCTCGCCCACTCGGCTTGCTCGGAAGCCGCCGCCGACAACGATGGCGTCGGTATCGTGCCACGCCTTCGCCTTCATGAAGCGGCGAATGACCTTGGCCAGCTGCTGCGCGAACTCTTCGACCGCGCTCTGCACCAACCCGGCCTCCTCAGGGGAGCCCTTGCTGAGCAGCGCGTCGAGCTTCTTCTTGCTTATCTCTTCGGTCGGCTTGTCACCGAGCGGGTCTTCGCCGAGCTCGCGCAAGGGTTTGCGCCACTTATCGAGGATCTCCCTGAAGGCGCCCTTGCTGGCCTTGTCGCCGATGAAGCCGTCCTCGTCCTCGACCTCGAGGTTGTAGCTGTCGACATGAACGCTCGGAAGCACCGCGGCGCCGTGCGTGGGCAGCGTCGCCTTCTCGGGGTCCTTACCCTTGGGCATTTCTGTCTCCCGTACTTAACGGTAGCGAAGGTTCTCGCCTCTTGCCGGGTTCGGTCGTGAGTTTGTTAGCCATTGCCGCCAACCAAGTGCGCACGTCGGAGGGGTTCGTGAAGTCGGCCTGTTCCCTGAAGTGTTCTCCAGCTACCCGCAACCCCATTCCGCCATGACGAACGGCAGCCTCCAGGGCCGATTCATCCGGCACATCATCGCCTATCATGATGGGCCGCCTGCCCTTGAATACGGGCAGACCCAGCAACGCTTCCAGCGCCGCGCCCTTGGAGACGTGCCTCGGGACCACCTCGACGACGTAGCGGCCCGGGCAGAGGATGAAGTGATCCGGACTGCCAGCAACGATATTTTTCAGCGCCGCTTCGAGCTGCGGCTCGACCGACGGCGCGAGGCGGTAGTGTACGGCAATCGAGTAGACCTTGGGTTCTACGACGATGCCCGGTGCAAGCTCACTCAACCTGCTCACCGCAGCGGCCACTCCAGGATCCATCGGTCCAACCGCCAACAGCACGTCGCCGTCCCGTTCAGTCCGTAGCTGCGCGCCATGCACACCTGCAGCGATGGGACGAAAGGGATCGAGAAAGCGATCAACGTCCACAATCTGACGCCCCGTGACGATTGCCAACGCGCCCCGCAAGGTAACGCACAGGCGTGCAAGCAAGGGCGCGAGATCGGGAGGGATTGAGACCAGCCGGGGCGTTGGAGCGATGTCAATCAGCGTTCCATCGAGGTCCAGGAAGACAGCCCATTCCGATGCGTCCTCGACCATTATCGCCACACACAGCTTGCCGGAAGTGAAGCTTCAGCTTCACAAACTCAGCACCGGCAGTTCCGTTCCGAGTCGCCGATACCCGACTGGCCAGGGAGATGTGTCGCCCGCGCGTGTCGTAGGCGACGCCGCGACCATGAGGGCCGCAGGGCCCTTTAGCGATCCGTCTGTCCAGAACATTGCGCGCTGCAAAACGCAGCATCTGGGCTAGGCGGCCGCCTTCCGGTTCACCACCGTCTCCGCGATCTGGCTAAGCAGGCGATCGGCGTGTTTCTCTTCCTCGAGGTTGGCCTCGAGCAAGTCGATGGCCTCGTTGCGGCGAAGCTGCTTCGCCCACGCGATCAGGGTGCCGTATCGCGTGATCTCGTAGTGCTCGACAGCCTGGGCAGAGCCGATCATGCCGGCATCGAGCACTTCGGGGTCTTCGATGTCCTCCATATGCGCCTTGGCCTCGGCGATGATCCCCTCGATGGCCTCGCATTTCTTGCCGCGCGGAGCGATGTCGAAGAGCTTGAACACCTTCTCCAGGCGATCAACGTGTCCCTCCGTCTCTTGACGGTGGGTATCGAGGGCGTCCCGAAGCTGCTTGGAGCCCGCCTTCTTAACCATACCGGGCAGGGCCTTCAGGATGTGTTTTTCGGCGAAATAGATGTCTTTGAGCGTTTCGACGAACAGGTCTTCCATGGTCTTGACCGTCATGGGCGTTCTCCGCGGCACGGATGGTGCTGATCTATCGGAACGTCACGCGAAAGCTTGCGTTCCGATTCATTGCGCTTGCGGCAGCCGGTCACCGTAATCGTGACCTCGCAATGAGATTTCGCTGGTTCGTGAAGCGGAACGCGCTGCATCTGAAAACCGTTACTCCAAAGACGAAGGTTTAGCCCCGCACGAGCCACTCGGCGGGATGCAGTGCGGAGCAAACGGCATGCACAGCATCATCTACCTTGTTGGGCTGATCGTTGTGGTCATGTTCATCCTCAGCGTCCTCGGCCTCCGCTGAACTCTCTGAATGGGAGAGGAGATCGACCAAATGACAGGGCTCGGCCCAACCCGCACAGAACCTGCGGCCAGCGTGGTGCCCACGGGCGCCCTTCCTAGCTTCATCGAATGGGGGCCCGTGTTCGCTGGTGCCGTGTTTGCCGCGGCGCTCTCGTTTGTCCTGCTTACCTTCGGCACGGCGATCGGGCTGTCCGCAACATCGCCCTGGCCCAATTCCGGGCTGCCCGCGAGGGTGATCGCCTCCCTGGCGATTTTCTGGATCATGGCCCAGCAGATAGGGACATTCATGGCGGGCGGCTATGTCGCCGGCCGGCTGCGATCGCGATGGCATGAGCCAGCCCAGGATGAAGTCGCGTTTCGCGACGGCCTGCATGGGGGCCTGGTGTGGGCGGTCGGGATCGTTATCGGCGCGGCACTGCTGATGGCCACGGCTGGCGCCGTGGCCAGGACCGGAGCCGAGCTTACGGGCAAGGCCGCCGTTGCTGCAGCAGCGTCAACGACCAACCCGATGGACTTGGTCCTTGACACCATGCTGAGGCCTGCGGCCGCGGCGTCCCCTCGAGCGCCGGGACAGCCGACGGATGATCCGAGGCCTCAGATGTCCCGGATCCTAACAAGTGCGGTGGCCAGTGGGTCCCTGTCAGGACCCAACCGTACATATCTCGCGCAGCTTATCGCGCAACGGGCCGGCATCCCCCAGGAAGAGGCGGCCAAACGGGTGGACGAAGCTCTTAGTGCCGCTCGGGAGGCTGCCGACAAAGCGCGCCGGGCGGCTATTCTCACGGGCCTGGTCACAGCGATCTCGCTGCTGGTCGCGTTTGCGGCAGCGTGGTGGGCCGCCATCAAAGGAGGAGAGCATCGAGACAATGCCGTACCGGCGAGGTTCGCGTTCGGTCGCCAACTCCGGCCCCGCACCTGAATGACCTGAAGGAAGTGCAATCCATGCTTGGCAATCTCATCCTGTGGTTCGCAGGCGTACCGATCTTCGTCATCATCCTGCTGAACGTGTTCGGCTTTCTCAGCTAGAGCGCCGGCTTGACCTCCTGTCAGGTTAAGTCTCGGAAAAGGATGACCGCAGTGGCGGCGCGATGCCCCGGTCCACCTTTAACTGAGAAGGCTACTCGTTCAGGCGCACGCGCAATCGATGAGGCCGCGCCATCCGAAATAAGCGCCCAGTGGACCTAGCAGGCTATTGAAGGCGTTTGCCCTTGAGCAACAGCGGAGACAACCAATGGCACAAACGACACCGTACGCCGCCCCCCCGTCCGGATCACAAGGTTTTTCCGAGAGGGCCATGGAGGTGGGCGAGCAGGCGTTCGACCGCACCACGGAGGCAGCAGCCGCTGCGCGCGACACCGTCAAAGAGCACCCGATCGCAACCCTAGCCATCGTCGCTGGGCTCGCCTTCGCTGTCGGCGCCCTCTGGAAGATCGGCCAATCGCGCCAGCAGACGCGCGTAGACTCCCTGCTTTCCCGCCTGGGAGAGCTTCAGAACCAGTTGCCGCGCGGTTGGCGGATGTAGCCGCTAGTCGCCGAAGTGGTCGTGTGGCCGAACCGTTGATGTGATCGCGAGCAGAGCTGCCGCGTCCGACGTTCAGCGGCAATCGTTGCGCTTCAAGGTATCAACGATTGTCGCTGCTTCTTACCCATAGTTATCCTGCCGCGCGAATCCGCCCCTTCAGCCGGCACGCAACATGCCTGAAAGCACCTCTTCCATTGCACGCGGCGAGATCCCAAGGTCGGCAAAGCGCGGCATATCCGGCGATACCACCGTGACGATCTGCATCAGCTCAATCTGGTTCCGGGTGATCGGCGCGCCTGGCATCATCTCGCCGAGCCACGCCAGCGCGTGCCAGACACCGAATGGCAGCGGCATCAAGATCGGCCGCACATTCGCTGCGCGCACTATTGTTGTGAGGAGTTCCTCATAGGAATACACGCGCGGTCCGCCGCACTCGACCGTCAGTGGTTCTCTGCCTGCGCGCTGCATGCCCCTCGCAACCGCCTCGCCTACGTCTTCCACGTCGGCTGGCTGCAACCGCGTTTTGCCGCGACCAAACATTGGATAGACAGGAAGCCGGCGCAGCAGCTTGATGAGAGTGTTGAGAAACGCGTCATCCGGACCGAACATCACTGCGGGGCGCATCACGGTGGCCGCGGCAAAGGCCGCGCGCACCGCCTGCTCT
>Ga0070694_100002432_pt1 | contig 10985 bp, 9 predicted proteins | sample KBSK1251metaG_FD_65470 | JGI IMG/M metagenome (GOLD analysis project Ga0070694, IMG submission 65470) | Corn, switchgrass and miscanthus rhizosphere microbial communities from Kellogg Biological Station, Michigan, USA - KBS K1-25-1 metaG | ecosystem: Host-associated > Plants > Roots >... | reverse complement strand
CGGCTTTGCCGCGCTGGTTGTGGCACCCGACGCAGTAGCGATCGAGGAGCGCGCGTTGATCGGCTGTCGGTGTCGCCCCGGCGGGGCGAGAGATCTGCGCCGGTTGCGCCGGTCGCGCACCCGTAGGCTGACCGGCTGCGGCGACGATGATCGGCAGGGTCGCCAGACAGCCAATTGCGAGCAGTCTCGTGGTCATCTTTTACTTTGCGCTGGGGCCCCACCCCCAGCGCCTGCCACCGCTCGCTCACGCTCGCGGCGTTGGTTCGTCACGACTGTCCGCTTGGGGTGCATATGATCGGCGAAACTTCAACATCATAGCTGATGAACTGCCATATCATTCGTCCCGATTTGTAACCTGAAACGCGAACGGAACGGTGGCGGCTGGGCTCGGAGCGGAGTAGACTGGCCGCGTTTTTTTTCACGATTTGGCGCGCGGGAGGATTGATGTGAACAGCAAACATCCCGTCGGTCGTCGCCGGTTCCTCAAGGGCGCCGCCGCAGGCGCCGCCGCACTGGTGGCGAAGGGCGCGCCGACGGCGGCCCAGCCGCAGGAGGCGGGGCGGCCGCCGGCCGCGCCGGCGACCCCGACCGGCGCGCAGCTCGCCGCCGATACCGAACCGCCGCGCCGCGCGGCCGCGCGCATCATCGAGCATCCCGCGTCGGACTACATGGTCGACGTGATCAAGAGCCTCGGCTTCGAGTACGTCGGCGCGAACCCGGGCTCGAGCTTCGAGGGGCTGCACGAGTCGATCATCAACTACGGCGAGAACAAGATGCCGGAGCTGCTGACGAACTGCCACGAGGAGTCGTCGGTCGCGATGGCGCACGGGTACGCGAAGATCGAAGGCAAGCCGATGCTCGCGCTCGTGCACGGCAACATCGGGCTGCAGCACGCGTCGATGGCGATCTACAACGCGTACGCCGACCGCGTGCCGGTGTTCATCATCGCCGGCAACTGGCGCGACGCGGGCACGCGCAACAACGGCGTCAACTCCTATCACAGCGCGCAGGACATGGGGCTCATCGTCCGCGACTGCGTGAAGTGGGACGACGAGCCGGCGTCGCTGCCGGCGTTCGCCGAATCGATGGTGCGCGCGTACAAGATCGCGATGACGCCGCCGATGGAGCCGGTGCTCGTCGTGCTCGATCACGACATGCAGGAGCGGCCGCTGCCCGACGCGCCGCCGCGCATCCCGCGGCTGACGATGCCGGCGCTACCGGTCGGAGAGCCCGGCGCGGTGCGCGAAGCGGCGCGGCTGCTCGTCGCGGCCGAGAACCCGCGCATCAACGCGGGACGCATGGCGCGGACGCCGAAGGGCATCACGCTGCTCGTCGAGCTCGCCGAGCTGCTGCAGGCGCCGGTCAACGGCGGCGGCGATCGCGTGAACTTCCCGTCGCGCCACCCGCTCGCGGGCGCCGGATCGGGAGCGGCCGACGTCATTCTGAATCTCGAAGTGCAGGGCGGCGGCGGTCCGGGCTTCGTCGCCACGCAGCGCGCGGCGAACGCGAAGACGATCAACATCTCGGCGCTCGGCCTCTACATCAAGAGCAACCTGCAGGACTTCCAGCACATGGCCGACGCCGACATCGACATGGCGGCCGACTCGGAAGCGACGCTGCCGCTGCTCATCGAGGAAGTGAAGCGGCAGCTCGGCACCGATCGCAAGCGCACGCTGCAGGATCGCGGAACAAAGCTGGCTGAAACGCATCGCAACGTGCGCGTCGCCGCCATGGAAACGGGCGCGTACGGCTGGGACTCGAGCCCGATCAGCCTCGCGCGGCTCTGTGGCGAGCTGTGGGCGCAGATCAAGGATGACGACTGGTCGCTCGTCTCCTGGCAGGGGTTCGTGAGCGGGTGGCCCGGCCGCCTGTGGAACTTCGACAAGCACTATCGCTACATCGGCGGCCAGGGCGCCGGCGCGATGGGCTACGGCGCGGGCGCCGCGGTCGGCGCCGCGCTCGCGAATCGCAAGCACGGGCGCTTGTCGATCAACATCCAGACCGACGGCGACCTGAACTACGCGCCGGGCGTGCTGTGGACCGCGTGCCATCACCAGATTCCGCTCCTGACCGTGATGCACAACAACCGCGCGTACCACCAGGAAGTCATGTTCGTGCAGCAGATGGCGAGCCAGCGCAATCGCGGCGCCGATCGCGCGCACATCGGCACGACGCTGCGCGAGCCGAACATCGACTACGCGAAGATGGCGCAGGCCTATGGCATGTACGGCGAGGGCCCGATCGAGCATCCAAAAGATCTCGCGCCCGCGATCAAGCGCGCGCTCGATCGCGTCAAGCGCGGCGAGCCCGCGCTCGTCGACGTCGTCACGCAGCCGCGGTGAGGACTTGCCATGACGAAGACGATCGAACGCAAAGGCCGCGAAGGCCGCAAAGCTTTATTTTTTGAAGAGCACACCGCTTCGGTGTTCATAGGAGCCCGAGAATTGGTCTTTGCGGTCTTGGCGGTCTTTGCGTTCTTCTTCTTGTCCGATGTCATCGCGGCACAAACTCCAGCCGCGGCGGCGCCGTCGGGCAATGCGCAGAGCGGCAAGGAGCTGTACGCGAAGTACAGCTGCTACGCGTGCCACGGCTACGACGGCCACGGCGGCGCGGGCGCGCGGCTCGTGCCGATGCGCATGAACCTGCCCGGCTTCACGGCGTACATCAAGAACCCGCGGCAGATGCCGCCGTACACCGCGAAGGTGCTGTCGGACGCGCAGGCGGCAGATCTGTTCGCCTACATCAAGTCGATCCCGGAGTCTCCGTCCGCGGACAAGATTCCGCTGCTGACGCGGATCATGGGAGAGAAATGAAACTGTCGACAATCTCAAAGGAGATCACATGAGGCGATTGATATCAGGATTCGTGGCGTTCGGCATGACGATGGTGGCCGCATCCGGAGCCGCGGCGCAGACGACAACGACCGCGCCCGCGCAGCCACCGCCGCCGATGACGAATCTGCAGCTCTATCCCAAGGAAACGCCGCGAGCCGAGATCGTCGCCACCATGCAGGGGTTCACGCAGGCGCTCGGCGTCCAGTGCACGTACTGCCACATGGGCCAGGCGCCGAACTTCGATTTCGCGTCGGACGCCAAGCCGACGAAGACCGTCGCGCGGAAGATGATCCTGATGGCCCGCGAGGTCACGGCGAAGATGCCGGAGATCACGGGCAAGCCGGCCGCCGACATCGCGCGCCTCCGCTGCGCGACCTGTCATCGCGGCCTCGCGATTCCGAAGCTGCTGCCCGACATCCTCACCGAAACGGTGAACAAGAGCGGCGGCGCGGCCGCCGTCCAGCAGTACCGCGACCTGCGCAAGCAGTACTACGGCGCGCAGGCCTACGATTTCAGCGCGCCCGCGCTCGCGTTCCTTGGCCAGCAGCTCACCAACGCCAACAAACCCGACGACGCGCTGGCGCTGCTCCAGCTGAACGCGGAGTACTACCCCGATTCCGCCGCCACCTACGGCATGATGGCGCAGGCCTACATGAAGAAGAACGACAAGGACAACGCGATCAAGAGCCTGGAGAAGGCCGTTCAGCTCGATCCGAACAATCAGCAGGCGAAGCGCCAGCTCGAACAGTTGAAGAAGTGAGCATGCGGGTGACGGCGCTGCTGACGGCAGCGCTGGTTGCGGCGGCGTGCGGCGGGCCGCCGCCGCCGCCGTACAAGCCGGTCTCCGACGTCAAACAGCTCATGCAGGGGATCGTCGATCCCTCCGCCGACGTCGTGTGGGAATCGGTCGCGACCATTTTCACGAAGGAGGGCGTCGAGGAACGCCGTCCGCGCAACGATGCAGAATGGGCGAACGTGCGCAACCACGCCATGATGCTGATGGAGTCGGGCAATCTCCTGATGATGCCGCCGCGCGCCAAGGACGGCGGCGACTGGATGAAGATGTCGCAGGCGCTCATCGACACGGCCGAGATCGCGCTGCGCGCGGCCGAGGGGAAGAACATCGATGGCCTCTACGACGTCGGCGGCCGAATCGACGAGGCCTGTGAGAACTGTCACAAGAAGTACTGGCCCAATTACTGACGATGAGATTGCAGATTGCAAATTGCAGATTGCAGATTGGGATTGCAGATTGCTGATTGGCCATGCTGGTTGATTGGTGGTTTGGAAGCGACAATCTGCAATCAATCCAACAATCTGCAATCAATCTGCAATCTGAAATCTGCAATCTCAGCATTCATTTGACATTTCAGACTCGACTCCCGACAATACCGAGTCATACGTTCGCCGGAGCGCGTACGGAGGTTTCGATGAGAACGAAGATTGCCGCGTTTGTCGCTGCCGCCGGATTCGTGCTCGCTACCGTCTCGGCGATTGCCCACCACTCCTTCGCCGCCGAGTTCGACGCGAACCAGCCGCTCAATATCAAGGGCACCGTCACCAAGATCGAGTGGATGAACCCGCACACGTACTTCTACCTCGACGTGGCGGAGGCCGACGGCAGCGTCGTCAACTGGGGCCTCGAGATGGGGAGCCCGAACGGGCTGATGCGCCAGGGCTGGACCCGCAACACGCTCAAGGTCGGCGACATCGTCAGCGTCGAAGGCAGCCGCGCCAAAGACAAGTCGCACGTCGGCAACGCGCGCGTGGTCGTCCTCGCCGCGACCGGCAAGCGCCTGTTTGCCGCGTCGAGCCAGACCGACACCCCGCAGCGCTAACAGCGCCAGGAGAGCAACCTTGCGAAACCGTCAGCGGACAGCGCTCGTCGGCGCGATGGTCGTGGTGTGCCTGACGGCGTTCTGGCGTGTCGGCGCGCAGCAGCCGGCGGCGCCCTCGACACCCTCCCCAGGAGGCCAAAGCGAAGGCGGACGCGGTGGACGGATGTCGGGCCCGCCGCAGCCGACGCCGCGACTCGCCGACGGGACGCCGAACCTGGGCCGCGTCGCGGGTGAGAAGGGCGTGTGGAACGTGCCTTACATCACCAACATGGGCGAGCGCGTCATCGAACCTGACGGCACGACGGCGTTCGAGCGGCGCCTGGCGGCGGGCGGCGGGCGCGGCGGCCGCGGCCGTGGCGCGGGACGCGGCGACGGACCGCTCGGCGGCGGCGAAGGCACGACGGGCGGCGGCGGCCGCGCCGGCGCGAAGGCGGAGCCGCAGGTGCCGTTCCAGCCGTGGGCCGCGGCGGTCTACGACTACAACTCCAAGAACGAGTCGAAGTACGACCCGGAAGGCTACTGCCTGCCGCCGGGCGGTCCGCGTCTGATGGCGACGCCGTATCCGATGGAAATCATTCAGCTCCCGGAGCAGAAACGCATCCTGATGATCTTCGAAGGCGCCACGCACATCTGGCGCGAGATCTACATGGACGGCCGTCCGCATCCGGAAGGCGACGCGCTGAATCCGACCTACCTCGGACACTCCGTGGGGAAATGGGAAGGCGACACGCTGGTCGTCGACATCGTCGGCTTCAACGAGCAGACGTGGATGGACTACTTCGGCCACCCGCACACGGACATGCTGCACGTCGTCGAGAAGATCTCGCGGCCGACGAAGAACGAGCTGCGCTACGAAGCGACGTTCGACGATCCGGGTGCGTACACGAAACCGTTCACCGTGCGCTGGACGATTCCGTGGAATGCGACGGGAGAGCTGACCGAATACATCTGCCAGGAGAACAACAAGTATCTCCAGCGGCTCACCGACGATTTCGGCCAGCCAATCTTCGGGAAGCGCCAGTAGGGGACGTCCTCCGCTAATTCCGTACGACTTTGAAGTCGCCCTTGCGGTCGCCCTGCATCCATGTACCGGTGATGAAGCGCTGGTACGCGCCGATGTTTTCGAGCTTGCCGTCGATGACGTAGCGCACGGCCTTGCCGGCGGCGTCCTTGCTCTCCGCCTCGAAATGCACGGCCCAGGTCGACGCATCGAGCGTCGCCTTCTGAAGCGAGACGGCGTTGGGCCCCGGATTGATCTGGCCGGTAATCGCTTTCCCGTCCCAATGCAGCTCGAGCAGGATGCGCGAGCGGTTTTCTTTCGTGGTGCCCCAATCGCCGCTCCACGTGCCCTTGAGCGGATGGCCGAATTGCGCGGACGCCGGCGACGCCACCGCCAGCGCGATCAGCAGTCCCACGACGCGGACCCTTGCGACTCGCATCACCCGATCCTCCTCGTTCACGACAGGCGCTACTCTATACCGACCTGAATTGCTCTGCCATATCAAGTTGGAACCAAGACTTTTCGGCTCTGCTGTTTTTGCGCTCTGCGTTCTCGTCGGATACGCCAGCGCCGGCTGCGGGGATCGACCGCGTGACGCTCGCGCGGCGGACTCGCGCGGCGCGGCGCAGCCGTGGTTCACCGATGCGGCGGCGGCGTCGGCCCTGAGCTTCGTCCACTTCAACGGCATGTCGGGCGATTTCCTGTACCCGGAGATCATGCCGCCTGGCGTCGCGCTCCTCGACTACGACAACGACGGCGATCTCGACGTCTTCGTGGTTCAGGGACGGATGCTGGGGAAGACCGCGATGGAGCGCGCGATCGCGCCGCCGCAGGATCCCTCGGCTCTGCGAGGCCGGCTGTTTCGCAACGATCTGCGGATCGACGCCGACGGCCGCCGCGATCTCCGATTCACCGACGTCACCGCGGCGAGCGGCATCGACGCGCGCGGCTACGGCATGGGCGCCGCCGCGGGCGACTTCGACAACAACGGCTGCGTCGATCTGTACGTGACAGGCCTCGACGCCAATCAGTTGTTCCGCAACAACTGCGACGGCACGTTCACCGACGTGACGAAGGCGAGCCGCACGGAGAGCTCGGGATGGAGCGTGTCGGCGGCATTCGTCGACGTCGATCGCGACGGATGGCTCGACCTGTTCGTCGGCCACTACTTGAATTACACGGTCGAGGCGAACATTCGCTGCTTCGGTCTCGCCGGCGGCCCCGACTACTGTCCGCCGCACGTCTACACGCCGCAGCCGAGCGTGCTGTATCACAACAATCGCGACGGCACGTTCACCAACATCACGGCGGCCGCGGGCATGGCGGCCGAGTTCGGTCCGGCGCTCGGTGTCTCGACCGCCGACTTCAACGGCGACGGCTGGATCGACATCTACGTCGCCAACGACGGTCAGCCGAACCAGCTCTGGATCAACCAGCGCGACGGCACGTTCAGGAACACGGCGCTGCTGGCGGGCGCGGCGCTCGGCGCGGCGGGCGAGGCGAAGTCGAGCATGGGCGTCGACGCGGGCGACTTCGACAACGACGGCGACGAAGATCTGTTCATCACCGAGCTCACGGGGCAGGGCGTCGATCTGTACGTCAACAACGGGTCGGGCGTGTTCGAAGAGCAGAGCGCGCGCGCCGGTCTCCGGCAGCCGACGCTGCCGTTCACCGGTTTCGGCGCGGCGTGGCTCGACGTCGACAACGACGGGCTGCTCGATCTGTTCACCGTCAACGGCGCCGTCACACAGAACGTCGAGGCGGCCGCGCGCCACGATTCGTTCGCGCTGCAGCAGCAGAAGCAGCTGTTTCGAAACCTCGGCAGCGGGCGCTTCGAGGAAGCCACCGATCGAGGCGGTGCCGTGCTGCAGGCGGCCGAGGTCAGCCGGGGCGCGGCGTTCGGCGACATCGACAACGACGGCGACGTCGACGTCGTGGTCGGCAACGCCAGCGGACCGCTCCGCCTCCTTATTAATAATGTTGGCCAGGCGCGGCATTGGGTGGGTGTGCGGCTCGTCGGGGCGAACACGGCGCGCGACATGATTGGCGCGCGTGTGGCTGTCGTGCGCGCCGATGGATCGACCGTGTGGCGGCGCGCACGGTCGGACGGGAGCTACGGGTCGGCCAACGATCCGCGCGTGCTGGCGGGACTCGGCGGATCGACCGCGCCGCCGACCATTCGCGTGCAATGGCCGGACGGCCGCACCGAAGAGTGGCGCGGCATCGGCATCGATCGCTACACGACGCTGAAGGAAGGAACGGGGAAGTGATCGCGCGCCCGATGCTGGCGGCGTTCCTGCTCGCGATCGCCGGCTGTCAGGCGCCCCCGTCTCCGCGGGAGCCATTGCGTCAGGTAGTGCTGCCCGATCTCTCGCGTGCGACCGGCCGCGTGCAGGCGCAGTTGAAATCGCAATACGCGGCGCTCGAGCAAAAGCGTCAGCATCAGGGGACGCCGCCCGCGGAGCTCGCCGCGGCGTTCGGCGAGATGGGCAAGCTGTTCATGGCGGCCGAGTACCGCGATGCCGCCGAGGCCAGTCTGTCCAACGCGCAGACGCTGGCGCCGTCGGATGCGCGCTGGCCGTACTACCTTGGCCATCTGCACAAGGCGCGCGGCGATGCCGTGAAGTCGGCGGCGGCCTTCGAGCGGGCGCGCACGCTGCAGCCCGACGATCCGGCTACGCTCATCTGGCTGGCCAACACGTATCTCGATCAATCGCGGCCCGGCGACGCCGAGCCGCTGTTCACGCAGGCGCTCTCGCGCGATCCGCGATCGATCGCCGCGGCCGTCGGCCTCGGCCGCGCCGCCCTCGCGCGATCGGACTACGCGCGCGCGGTCCAGCATCTCGAGCAGGCGCTCGCGCTCGATCCGCGCGCGGCCGCCATTCACTATCCGCTGGCGCTCGCGTACCGCGGTCTCGGCGAGATGGACAAGGCGGACGCCCACATGCGGCAGCGCGCGCCGGGCGAGATTCAGCCGCCGGATCCGCTGATGCTGGAGCTCGAAGGCGTGCTCGAGAGTCCCATCGCGTACGAAGTCCGCGGCGCGAAGGCGCTCGACGAGCGCGACTGGAAAGGCGCGGCCGTCTCTTTCCGCAGGGGGATCGAGCTGGCGCCGGCCGAAGCGTCGCTGCATCACAAGCTGGGCACCGCGCTCTATCTGGACGGCGACGCACGCGGCGCCGCCGCCGAGTTCGCGGAAGCGCTGCGCCTGTCGCCACATTTCGCGAAAGCGCACTACAGCCTCGGCATCATGCTCGGATCGGCGGGCCGGTTGAAAGACGCCGTCGATCATTTGAGCGCCGCCGTGCGCGACGATCCCGCGTACGTCGAGGCGCGGCTCAGGCTCGCCGACGTCCTGCGCGCGAGCGGACGGAGCGCCGCCGCGCTCCCGCACTACGAGCAGGCGGCGAACATCGATCCGCGTCTCGCCGACGCCGCATTCGGATACGCGCTCGCGCTCGTGGATCTCGGACGCTACCAGCAGGCTCGGGACCGGCTGAGTGAGGGCGTCAGGATCTATCCCGGCAACCTCGCGTTCCGCCACGCCCTCGTCCGGCTGCTCGCCGCCGCTCCCGACGATCGCGTCCGCGACGGCCATCAGGCGATGCGTCTGATGCAGGATCTCGTCGCGAAGGAACCGCGTCGCTACGATCTCGACGAGATGATGGCGATGACGCTCGCCGAGCTCGGCCGGTTCGAGGAAGCGGCGAAGTCGCAGCGCGACGCGATCGCCGGCGCCGAACGATCGGGACGTCCGGACGTCGCGAAGCGCATGTCGGACAATCTTGTCCGGTACGAGCGCCGCCAGCCGTGCCGCACGCCGTGGCGGGGAGAAGATGGGCCGATTGCGGAATAGACCTGTGCGCTTCAAAAACGCAAAGCCTGTCAAGGCCGCGAACACCGTCAAAGCGATTTGGCTCTGCGGCCTTTGCGTTCTTCTTGGCTGCCGTGGCGCCGGCCCGCGCGTGAACGAGACGCGCGAGCAGGCCTACCGCGAGAACAATCTCGGCGTCGCGTTCCTCGAACAATTCAAGTACGCCGAGGCGGCCGACGCGTTTCGCCGCGCGCTGGGCCCTGATGGCAATGCCGGTGCGCTCGCCATCGCGCGCCTGAATCTCGGCCTCGCGTTGCTCTATTCGCAGGATCTCGCCGGCGCGTCGCGCGAGACCGCCGAAGCCGATCGATTGCTGCCGTCGGCGCCGCAGCCGCCGTACGTCCTCGGCCTCATCGCGCGCGCCGAAAACCGGACAGACGAGGCGCGAAAGTACTTCGAGCGCGTGCGGCAGATCGATCCCCACGATGCCGGCACGAACGTCAATCTCGGTCAGATGTTTCTCGCCGAGCGCCAGTACGCGCAGGCGATCGAAGTCCTCGAGCGCGCCGTGGCCGACGAGCCGTACAACGTGACTGCCGTCTACAACCTCGGGCAGGCGCTGCTGCGCAGCGGACGGACCGACGAGGGTCAGCGGATGATCGAGCGCTCGCAGACGCTCCGCACGGCCGGATACGCGATCACGTACGGCACCGGTTATCTCGAGCAGGGACGCTACGCGGAGGCGATCGCATCGACCGGTCTCGAGCCCGATCTGATCGACGCCGCCGAGCCGGCGGTCACGTTCACGCCGGCGCTGGTCGCGCCGCCCGAGGGCCGCGATCGCAGGGCTGAAAGCGCTGTGCCACAAACCGCAGCCACATCTCCGTTTGGACGAACGTTTGCGACGAGCGACCTGACCGCGGAGGGCGCGCGGGCGCTCGCGGCCGGGCTCGGCGGCGGCCTCACGTTGATCGATGCCGACGGCGACGGCAATCTCGATCTGTTCGCCGCCTTACCGGACGAACAGCGCCTGTGGCGGAACGGCCGCGGAAATTGGACCGATGTGACCGCAGCCGCGGGGCTGCAGGCGATTCCCTCCGGCAGCGTGGCGATCGGCGCCGTCGCCGCTGACTACGACAACGACGGAAAGACGGATCTCTTCGTGCTGCGATACGGCGTCAGCAGCCTGTACCGCAACGACGGCGGCGGCCGCTTCACCGACGTGACGAAGACCGCAGGCCTCGCGCCGTATCCGTTTCTGCCCGGCGCCGCCGCATTCGTCGACGTCGATCACGACGGCGATCTCGATCTGATCGTCGCGGGCCTCGCCGATGTCGCGGCGACACTTGCCCAAGAAGAACGCAAAGACCGCGAAGGCCGCAAAGACACACCACGCGTCTTCCCTCGCGACTTCGAGCCCGCGCCGCTCTTGCTGCTGCGCAACAACGGCAACGGAACGTTCACTGACATCACGCGCAGCGCGAAGCTCGACCGGCGCG
>Ga0070694_100002430_pt1 | contig 10991 bp, 14 predicted proteins | sample KBSK1251metaG_FD_65470 | JGI IMG/M metagenome (GOLD analysis project Ga0070694, IMG submission 65470) | Corn, switchgrass and miscanthus rhizosphere microbial communities from Kellogg Biological Station, Michigan, USA - KBS K1-25-1 metaG | ecosystem: Host-associated > Plants > Roots >... | reverse complement strand
TGGTTCAATGAAAGCACGCTCCCAACTGTTGTGCCCGACACCTTTGTATTCTGTATATACCGGGGTGCCACCGGCTTTCTTAATCGCAGCGATCATTTTTCGTGACCGCTCAACGCTCACCGCTTGATCCTGTTCTCCGTGAAATGCCCAGATAGCTGTATGAATAAGCCTCGGGGCCATAGATTCGTCGCCCCCGCCACAAACTGGAATCGCTGCGGCGAATGTCTCCGGATGTTCCGAGATCAGGGCCCAGGTCCCGAACCCGCCCATCGATTGGCCTGACACGTAGAGTTGTTGAGAGTTGATGTTGAATTCTTTTTGAATGCTCGAGAGCAACTCCTCGACGATCCGCAACTGGCGCGTTGGTTTAGCTCGTTCGAACGTGGCCCACAGCTCGTCCTCTGGGCACTGCGGGGCGATCACGAACGCAGGATATTTCTTTTGGACCTCCGCACTGATCCAGATGTGAGATCCCTTCGTATTGCCACCGGAAATCTGTCGTAGATTATCAGTGCCGCGCCCAGCTCCGCCGTGAAGCCAAAGCACCAGTGGGTACTTCTTATGCGAGTTGTAATCTCGAGGTATGAAGATCCGGTAAGGCATCGTCTCCCCACGCTTACTTTTAAATACTCTAGCGACAAAGAGATTCGTATCTTCGTTCTGAGGCTGCGCTGCAAATGGTTTCACAGCAAGACTATCATGACTGCTTTCGCTGACGAGCGATGGGGATGAGGCGGTTAGATATGCTGCGATTATCAATATGAAAGCATGTAGGCTGCACCGCATAGCATCACCTTCTTTGAAATACGGTTCTGAGCCGACGCCAACGACACGCAGATCGCGCAGCTCGGTTCTAATCGTTGCTCGCATTTTGAGGATGAGAGATCACTGAACTGTGGTATAGTGCGAGCACTCCACCAAAAGCGAAGCGGGCCGACCTGTGATAGCAGCACAAGGCCGACCCTAGACCCTCAACCTTCTAACGAAAGGAAGAAAGTCATGCTTAATGATAGCAGTGCAACAGACCTCGCAGAAACACCTCACGTAAACCAAACAATCAGAACTGCTCTCAAACGAAGAGCGGAATCAGTCTTAAACGACAAATCGATCGATGTTCAGAGCCGTGCGGTTATTCGTTACGCACTGGAAATAAACGATCCGTGGCTCGCGGAACTCGTGCGCCACGTCGATGCGGGCGAAGCTGTCGTCGATATGGATTTTTCGGAATTCTCTGAAAACAGCGACGATGCTTCACCGGAAGAAAAGATCGAAGCTTTGGCGGAATTGATTTGTCGTGCGGGCGATGAGCCGGAAACAAAGTCAGCCGCATTGCTCGTGCTAATGGCGTTGTTAGAAAATGCCACTCATCCAAAAGCACTTGCGAACACGGCGAAGCACTTTGCTTTCAGTCGCTGCGGTGAGTTGAACGTGTGCGGCATGGTTGATTCTCAAATCGCAGTACTCGAGAGCGAGTTGTTAGCGTGAACCTCAACACCGGTAGCTGGTCCTATCACCAGCTACCGCATTAAAAAGCTTACAAGTAGGGCGCGAGCAGAGTCGGATCAACTGAAGTTCGCCAGGAAAACGACGACTTACTTCTGTGATCGATGCAACGCTAACGCGCGTCGCAGCAAAAGTCTCTTGTATTTAAACTACAACCAACAGAATCGAAGCTGTTGACAACTCGGAGTGCGCAAAGAGCAGTCGAATTGTCTTGAAGGATAACTGGGATCTACGAAAGGCTTTTAGGGTTTCGGCGTGGTCCATACGGGATTTCCTGGATTCCAACAGGGATGCAAGCGTTCCAAATAGCATTCGTGAGATCCCAAGTGGGATTTATCGGACGTCAGTGGTCGTCAGTCAAATCCACGTCAGGATTCGCGCGATCCTAAATGGGATCTGTGCAATCCCGAATGGGATCCGTTCGATCCCGAATGGGATCTGTACGATCCCGAATGGGATCTGTGCGATCCCGAATGGGATCTGTGCGATCCCGAATGGGATCAAAGAAGCTACGCACTTAGTTGAGGGTGTAAATAGTTTTGTGTAAATGTTCGGTTTTCAATTAAGTTCCGACGGTGCCTTGTTCTCGATCTTTAAGTAGTTGGGGGGGCCTGAGCAAGCGCTCTGCTCGCATGACATGAAGTATCAAGACTCGCCCGGAATCTTCGCGATAAAAGATGCGACATGGCGATTCGACGATTTGGCGATAGCGCCAGCCTTTGAGTTCTGGCGGCTTTGAGCCAAGTCTAGGGTGGACTTTAAGATGATCAACATGCTCGAAGATCTTCTGCACTAGTCGGCGTGCAGCGTCCGGATTGTCTAGTGCAATGTAGTCGGCAATTGCGTCAAGATCGTTGAGTGCTGGTTCGACCCAGATTACTTCAACCATCTGGACATCCGTTGCTTTGCCTGCTTATGAGTGAGTGACCGACCCTCTTCAATTGCCTTTTCGCCGCGAGCAATGCCTTCCAGCAATGTCATACGACGCTGTAGATTCTCGAATGTTTCAACATCGACGAGGTATGCTGATGGAACGCCATGCTGCGTAATTAGGATCGGCTCTCGATCCTTCTCGAGCTGGTTCAGGATCTCTGTGGCTTGGCGTTTTAGTGTGGTAACGAGTTCAGTTCGCATAGAGTGATACTAAAGTAGCACTTGGAGAAAGGCAAGGTTCCTGATCACTAACCGCGAACGCGTTTCAGATGAAAACGGCAGGGCCAAATGTATTGGCAACCTGCCGTAAGTCATTGACGATTCTGGTGAGCCGAGCAGGGGCTCGAACCTGCGACCCGCTGATTAAGTGGAAACCAGTTTAGGTTAGCTTGCCTCTAGGGCAAGCAAGGACTTAGCGGTTCCCGTTAGCTATCAAAATGCGCCAATCAGCTAGTCTCTCGACGTAGCTGATTTTACCACAGCCTTTGATGCTCCAACCTCTAAAAGCTACCTTAGCACCTTCACAATTTGCATAATCAAGCATGTTCTTTCCGGTCTTAGGTGGGAGGTTCGTTTCCAACAGTGGGGGACTGACTGCGACTAGGGAACCGCTTGACGAGTCAAATCGTTGAGCGGTTTTTTCTATCGACATATACTGCCCGAATGACAAAAAGAGCAGATAGAATCGTTCAAACAATTATTGAAGAGTTTACCAATATCGAAACAATGGAAAAGATACTGCACGAAGATATTTTCCATTCTCTTGGAGGGGCCAAAGAAGACGAAGAAATCAACGAAATAGCCGCAAGAGCGTTATTGCGGGCCACTTTCGCATACATCGAAGCCATGGTCTATTGTCTAAAAAGCATGGCATTAAGGTTATCAGCTTTCGATATTGGGAAGTTTACTCCCGCAGAAAAAGCAATCTTGGCTGAAAATGCTTATGAGTTGGACGATAAAGGCCGAGTGAAAACACAAGTGAAATACATTCCGCTTCTCAAAAACATCAGATTTGCTTTTGACGCTGGCGGCAGAGCGTTAGCTTTACAGCATAAGCTTGATGTCGGAAATACCCGCTGGGAATCTTTCCAGAAAGCCTTAGCCATTAGAAACCGTATCACACACCCAAAGACAGTTGCTGACCTTCATATATCGGAAAAAGATTCTAAGTATTTAGAGGATGGCCTTGAATGGTTTGTAGATAATTTGACGGCATTCCGCTCTGAATTTTGGCGAAGGGTTGACTTCATTGTTGAGAAAAAAAATAAAACCGCTGACTCCTAGCTTATCTTACTACATCCCTATACTGTCGCGGGTCGGGAGTAGAAACGCAATCTAAAACGCCCTGGGGCGTTTAGGAAGCTTAAATTCCGAAGCAAGCACGAATGATTGGTATCACTACCATTCCTAGTGAAACCATATCTGCTGTTGAAGAGAGTACCGAAGATACTAACTCAATTTTCGAGTTAGCGACTTCTAGAACTTCAGGAGTTTTTTCCATTTGACTGAGTTGCTGAATCGTTCGAATATCGCTAAGCACATCTATCTTTTTCACCGGTGAAAGCTCAGTAGAGTTCTCAACAGCAAACAACAATTTATTGATAGCTTCGTTGAACTGATTGTTGTTGACAGTAATGTGCTGCGTTATCGCTTCTCCTACAGCAACCCCACCGTGCACATTATTGATATGAGTCTCAAAATAGTTAAAACCTGCCATTCGATTAGAACTAGGGTTTTGAACCTCCCTGACACCGGCTGGTGTAAGCCACATAGCTTCATTAATCCCTTCGAGTAAACCTCTGTTTTCTAGGTCGTTTAAGATTGGTCTTAAATCACCAAACTTCATATTAAGTTCTTTGGTGAGCGTATCCAGTCGTACCCATTCCATATGACTTGGCCCACCTATGTCGTAGAACTTTTGGAGCACCATCCGCTCCAGCTTCGCTATGTCCATCTTGCGTAACTCCTCAGCTTTGTCTATTCCCACTGGAGTAATAGAAACTCTTTCATTCGATTTTTTAAGCCATCCCCTACCCGTTGCCCCAAGTTCCCGAATAATGTCGTAAAATTCTTGTCTTTCTACGCCTGACTGTTTTTCAAGCTCGTATATATTAACGCGAGGACCTTTGGTAGTATGCAGTTCATATAAAGTCAAAATGACGGAGTTGCGTTTCTCTTCGGAAGGCAAAGTGCTCATGGCAGAATTATAAACAAAAAGCCTCCTTTGCCGAGAGGCTCGTTATTTGTGTGCCGAGCATGTTCGACAGTAGGAGGTGAAAGTCCTCTACCTCAACCTGATGGAGGTGAAGAGTTAGCGAAGCGCAAGGGCGACGTCGTGAGGGGGTCTAAAGGAAGCGTGGAGCAAAAGTGTGAGCCAATGAACAAGGACTGGAATTAGAGCTGTCTTGGATACTCTATGCGGACGATATAGAACCTAAGCAGGGGAACACATCCAATAAGAAAGTTGCAAACACTTAGATGAAGAAGTTGCTCTAATCTTTGACACTCTGTATCATCCGTGAAATGTTTCGAGCAGAAGTAGAACCAATGTCGGCGGATGCTGACCCCATACCTCGTATGGGATTGTTTAAGGTGGTGGTTTACGAAGGCGAAAGGTTTGTAAGAACCGATAAGGAGAACGAATTCATCTCTGTTGCTGAGAGACGAGCCGAGGAGTTGAATTATCAGTTCACGGGTAAGAGAGAAAAGCGTAAGAAGAACTGAAAGCTGAAACTTCCTTTACCAGAATATTTATCCACAGAAGGAGAAATTATGGCTAACGCAGAAATTGACAAGCTTTTTGGTTTCATCGTCTCAACAGCAGAGTCAATCAAGATACTTGCTGAAACTGACCCTCCAATAATTAAAGGAATTCTTGACGGAACTACACCGACCGAAGCTCCTTCGAGAGCCTCTGGTGCCGAATTTCAGTTAAGGGGTCTTAAGGGACGAACTGAAGAGATGATGGAATTACTCAATAGCTTACAGAAAGAGATTTACAAACAGTATTCGGATAAGAAGTAAATTTCCCGCCTATAAAGAGACCGGCGGCTAACCTTTCACAGGAGCATTTATGGGAGTAATTGACACCGCTAAAGAAGCTGTTCAGTTGGTTCAGAAAATAGACAACATCGAGTTGTATCGGAAGATTCTGGACCTCCAAGCTGATGCGTTAAAAATGGTCGAAGAGAACGGTAAGTTGCGCGACCGAATCAAGGAATTAGAAGCCGCCTTCGCAATTCAAGGCACTCTGGTTTTCGAGGACAACCATTACTTTATAGCCAAAGACGGAACAAAGGATGGTCCATTTTGTACGCTGTGTTGGGATAATGACCGCAAGCTAGTTCGCAAGCATAAAGATGAGAAGGAGTGGTGGTGGTGTCTTATCCACGAAAAGAAAAGAAATTATGTCTATGTTGCTTAAATTTCTTTCCGCTTATCTAAGCCAGGTATCTGAGTTATCCACAGCCAGCTATTGACCAGCGTTGGACCATCTGCTTTACTTAAGTTAGCCTTCAGTTTAGAACCGCACTTTTTATATTCCCAACAAATAAACAAATAACCTACCACAATTAAGTCGCTTGGCCGTGGTAGGTTGGCGGCTTTTTTGTCTCCGCCCGCTGCTGGTGTCTTTGGTAGGTACCGCAGTGGGTTGGATTCCTGCGGGACTGATTCAGCCCTACTAAGGACCTTTGATAGGCTTTGAAAGCCAGTAAGAACGAACGGTTTTTGGAAGGACGCCCACAAGGAAAGACTTCTCTTTGAGGAATGAGGCGAATAGCTCTTTTAAAAACATTAAGGACCTAACCTTTCGTCAGCGGGTCTAAAGTAAGTACCGACTAACGCTAAAAAGGCTAAGTCCTTAGTTCCTAAATCTGGTGAGCCGAGCAGGGCTCGAACCTGCGACCCGCTGATTAAGAGTCCACAACACGCCATTTCCCGCAGTTCTTGTCAATTCTTTCCTGTGCTGATTCATTAGTATTTACCGCTGGTCTATAATCTCTCAGTACCTCTCAGTATCACTCTGTTTCACTGAGTTGGCACACTCCCGGCACACCGGGATCTTGCTCTCAGTCTTGCCGAAAGTGGGTATTGCCTCGTGTCCGAATCTGAAACCTCTCCCCTTCTGCCGCGTCTCAAGCGTCGTCCGCACGCCTCAAAGGGGACTATAGTGCTCGCTATCCTCACTATCGCTACGGTGGCTTGGCGCGTCATCGACGTGTGGTCAAATCTGGAGTTCCTTGGCGAGAAGGCCGGGCTATTTTGGAGAGTTCTGCACTTCTTTATTGCCACGCAAGCGGGCGCTAATACACTCGTAATTGTCTTTGTTGCTCTATTAGTTGGAAGCCTATTGTTTCAGTTTGAGCGCGCAAGGCCACCAGAGATTTCCGATTCGCAGCCGCCCGCGATCCTCGATTCCTCGGCACCACTAGCGCTGACCCCTGTGCCGCAAGAGAACACAGAAAAACCTAATCTGGTTTTTAAGAAACCTGAGCATGTCTTTGTTCACTCAAAGTACCTCGGCGTCTTACAAGAGGGACGCAACGAGGATCAATACCATTTCGATCCCGATATGGTCGGCGTAGTCCTTCCAGTAGAAAACGAATTCAGTGACGAGTTCAAAGTCATTCCCGTTTCAGGCGTAACCGCACAACTGTTTTATGGTCGACGTGGCATCGACTCGTTTCGAGTAAATCGCGCCGCTTGGCTAGGCGGCGGCAACTGGACGAGGTTTCGAGTAAACGATGTTCAGCGTTTGATAGTTGCAGTAGTAGTTCCGGGCAAAGGCAAAGAGTCCCCTCTGGTGGTGGCATTGTATAAAGAATATGAAGACTCCTTTAACCACTTGGAGAAACTGGTGCGCATTCTTGATGAAGAATACTACCGACTGCGTGTGAAATTAATCTCTGAAGAATTAGGAATTGTTTACGCTGATAAGGAGTTCGATTTGGAAATAACGCAAGATCCCGTTGCCGTAGAATTGGTCCCGCTGGTGCGGTTAAGCACTTATGAGATTCGTGAAAAATTAGAAGAGTTTTTGGATGAATACAATCAATTGCTTAAAGCTTTCCCAAAGGACCACGAGCGAACGGACGAGGATGAAAAGAAAATTGACATGCTCGAAAGACGGATCGCAAGATTCCTAAGGCGCTTTCCAGAGCGCGTTTCATTACCGGCGTTTCTGAGTGATGTTCCCGTTGTGAAGTATTCAGGCGTCGCCCATTCGAGTAATTGGCCGTCCTTGAATCGACTGACGACGCGGATCGCGAGGCTTAGAGAGATGATTGACGAAGCGCGGAGAGGTTAACGGTTCGCAGCGCATCACGAAAGCGCGTGAGAACGTCGATGATAGTAAGGTTGACAAGGCTAGAAGAGTAAAGGGCGCTACCTTAACCCCCAATTCAGTAGCGCCCCCTAGCGCCTCATACCTGGGCATCGTATTTATGAGGCTGTCGGGTTTCTCTAAGTTAGTTTCGAATTTCGATCGGGGCGAGATCGAGGAAGGCGCAGTTTATACCTGATCTATGTGTTTCGATCAGCGATCTAAAGCGGAAGCGATAAATATTTTCAGTGCGGCGAATGTCTACAGCGTCTGTCCGCATCACACTTAATCAAACCTTCACGCCAATTTTGCGGAGTCTTTTTTCTTGCTTACGTGTAAGAGTGTCGTTCAATTTCTGCCGATAGAACTTGCGGCCCACCTTACAAAAATCAGTATGCAAAAAAAGCGCTTCAATCGCTTGGTCAACTGTCTTAACAGCCTCGCGTTTCTTGCCACGCTCGATAGCTTGCTTTATGTCAATGAAGTTACAGGCGAGATTAAAAGCGAGCAGTCGGTGCTCCTTGTAAACTTCAAAAACGGTTGTCCAGTCTTCATCGTTTAGCATGTTGTAATAAAAAGTGGGGCGTCCCTTGACCCCCCTCAAGGACCATTGACGCCCCGGCCTCACACATTCTGGGCTGAAGTGTGAGGCTATCTCAATTTGCGCGACGTTTATATCGGCGGCTTCGCAAGCTTTACAAGGCTTACCCCTAAGAGCGTGCTTTTGGATGTATGTAAGTGATGTTATATGGCGCGCAGGACACACACATTTCCCATGCTGCCGGAAAAGTGGCAGTGAGATTTTATTTGAAGTGAGGAATCGGTTAGCGACCTAAGAGAGTAATGATTGTGAGCAACACAGTCGTTACTAAGCTCGATCCACTTGCGCCGGAAGTTGCATAGCCGACTCCGGGCATCTCTCCGGGTATTGGCGGGGGCGAAACAGGCGCGTCTCCCGTTGCGGATGTTGAGCCAACGGTTGGAACCTCGCCCGTGACCGATGCGCCGACGCCAGGCATCTCTCCCGCCAATGCCGTCCCTGAAAGAACACTCGCAAGCGTGACCGCTAACAACAGTCGTTTCATGGGTTGTCTCCTTTGAGTCTGAGGGCCATGTAAGAGTTCTTACATGAAAATCGGCAAACAGGAAAGATTTCTTGCAAGGTGATGTGCGTGAGATTATTATTGCGCGCGCATTTTCCTCCCTTTCCCGAACTCTCAATTTCTCATGCGCATTGCCCCGTCTAAGTCGGACCTATCTCACATGACCGCGAACGAGCGGGCACTATTCAGGTGTCAGACGGCGTTAGCCTTAAAAGACAAAGGCGATTACGCAGGTGCTCAGCAAGTGATGCGCCCACTCTGGAAACGACTGGGAGAGCACCCAAACACCGAAGGACTTCATTCGTCGGTTGCTGCGGAAGTTCTGTTTTGCGCTGGAATCCTGACGAGCTTGATCGGCAGCAGAGATGAGATCAAAGAAGCTAACGAGTGGGCAAGGGATCTACTCACTGAGAGCATTACCTATTACGAGTCAGTTCAAGACGTGATGAAGATTGCAGGGATACGCGCAGAACTCGGCTACTGTTATTGGCGAGCGGGAGCATCGGATGAAGCGCGGATTGTGTTCACTGAGGCGCTGAAGAAATTAACGACCGAAGGAAACACGCGAGCGAACGCGATATTTGGCTTATCAGTAGTCGAATGGTCAGCCGGACGATTCAAAGAGTCTTTAAGAATCCTCACCGAAAACGGTCCGCTGTTCAAAAACATCACGAACCACTCCCTCAAAGGTGTCTATCACATGCAAGTGGCCTTAGTACTGCGCAACCTTGCCATGCCGGAAAACAAGGCCCGCGAATTTCGCCGCGTTCTTCAGGAATACGAAGAAGCGGATCGACAATTCAAGCTAGCTCAAAACAAACTCTTTCGTGCTCACGTCAAGAACAACATCAGTTATGTACTCCGCGAACTATCCCGCTTCAAAGAGGCACATGAATATCTCGATCATGCTCGGCGTCTCACCGTCAGTGCCAAAAACAAAGTGAAGACGGCGCAAGTTGATGAGAGTCGTGCACAACTTCTCATCGCGGAAGGAAAATATGCTGACGCTGAGTCTGCGGCGCGTCATGCGGCTAGAACTTTCGACAAGAGTGGACATCAATGTTTTTTGGCCGAAGCACTCACAACGCAGGGCATCGCATTGGCCCGACTCGGAAAGACGGAGCGGGCACAATTCACGATTCAACGTGCAATTGAAATAGCGCATCAGGCGGGCTCGCTCAATCAGGCGGGCATCGCGGCGCTTACATTGATTGAGGAGATTGACGATCTCTCAGCCGACATGCTGTCCGGGGCTTACGAACAGGCAGGAGAGTGGTTAGCAGAGACTCAGAGCAACGCACTCTTGCTCAGATTCAAAGAGGCTGGAAGTAAACTCGCTGCGAAACTACGAACGAGCGCCAACACGAACGCGACGGAGACTCTTTTCAAACGTCGAAACTTCAAAGAAGCATTATTAGAAGTGGAGCGAGAACTGATTCGAAGAGCCTTGTCTGAGGCGAACGGCAGCGTTACTTATGCAGCGCCACTGTTGGGAATGACTTATCCAGGACTCATCTACATCATTCAGAATCGACATCCTGACTTGCTCAATGAACGGACACCAGTGCGGCGGCGTCCACGGAAATAGTGAGGCGGAGACTTACAAGTATCTCGACGGACGTGCCCATTGACGATAAGCTGAGACCGCTAGACTGAGACAGGCAGAGTACGAAATGAAAAAAGACTGCGAAGAAACGGAAGGCTGCGTGAAGCCCAAGACCCCAAGCACATGAAGTCTTACTTTACTCTCACGAAGGAGAATCTATGACCGCAACCGTGATCACGGCTATTGTTGGAATAGTCAGTTCGTTGATGATAGTTACATACAACAAGTACAAAGAGCGGGCCGAAAGTAACCGTCAACGGCAGATACCTGTATATCAGAAAATACTTGAGGACACGCGCCCCGTTATTGACGCTCTTGTTAATCTCAAACCTCTGCCCTCAATGTCAAAATTGACGCAGAAGGTGGCCATATCGGCTTCGACCGATGTTCTCATTGCTTATCTCGTTTTCCGTGCGGACTGCCGGAGGAAATCCGAGGGCGATGACGAGGTGACCACTGAGAAATTGACGAAGGATTTTTCCGACATGGTGATGGCGATTCGAGAAGACTTGGGATATACGGA
>Ga0070694_100002429_pt1 | contig 10995 bp, 6 predicted proteins | sample KBSK1251metaG_FD_65470 | JGI IMG/M metagenome (GOLD analysis project Ga0070694, IMG submission 65470) | Corn, switchgrass and miscanthus rhizosphere microbial communities from Kellogg Biological Station, Michigan, USA - KBS K1-25-1 metaG | ecosystem: Host-associated > Plants > Roots >... | reverse complement strand
GCCTTGTGGAAAACATTGTTGTTGGTGTCTTGCAATGTGCGGTGCTCCCATTTGTCCCCCTTGCGGGTGAGGATCCCGAGTTCTCCCGGCAGAGGCTTGGGCGACCCGTCGTCATTCTCGCCGAAAACAGCGAGGGCCAGAACCAGCGACCGGTCGACCGAGGGTGCGGATTTGGGCGACTGGCGAGAACAACCCGTCAGCAGAAGAGTTCCTCCGACCACGACGGAGCCGGCAATTTGGAAGATGTGCTTAAGCATGGGCGGACCGTCACGCAGCAGCGAGTGCATTGGACATGAGCGCAGCCTAGCCGCCGCCGCAGAGAACGCCAGACTGGAATTCCGTCGCCGGGGATCCAGCGTCGGGGCAGGACCTGAATGCACCCGTTGCATTTTGCGTTTTACCAACGCGTGTCTGCAGTTGGATCCGGCCCAGTACACTTTGCAGTAGGCCCTGTCCTTTTGCAGCGACTCCTTGGCAAATGGCGTGTCGGCATTTGCAACCGAGAGGCGTTTGCACTCAACCGAGAGGCGTTTGCAGCGGGGTCATTGCCAATGATTAGGGCGGCGCGGTGAGCGCCGCCCTGAGGGGGGCGCGGCAGCGCCGCCCTTAGATCTGCACACCGAGCAGTCCCTTGAAGGCGTAGCCGAAGACCAGCGAGACGACGAGAAACAGGATCAGCCAATTTACATGTTTGCCCCACACGAGGATGTCGAGTTTGGGGTAAAGGATCTCGATGGAGGCGATGGCAGAGTGGCTGGGAATCGGCGATTCACCTGGGTAAAGCAAACTGGTGAGCCAACCCTCACCGGTACGAACCGAGGAAACGCCCTCAAATCGTCCGCCCACGGCGGCTTGCTTGGTTACTTTCTCCTGCCCGCCACTCACCGTCAGGTCGAAACGCCCCGGCGCAACACCCTGAACGCGCCAGCAGATCTCCTTCAATTCGGGGATGCGGACGGGGTCGGTCTCAATCTTGATATTTTCCGGCGCCGTGAGGGCAAGGTCGGTTCCCTGCGCCCGCACGGTGGAGTCCCGGAGCTTCACCTTGATGACGGCCTGCTCACCCACGCGCAGGGGTCGAAGTCCGTAGCGATAGTTTAGTTGGATGAGGATGACGAGCGCAGGCACCATGAGAATTAGCATGGGCACCAGCGAGTGACGCAGATAGCGGAACGTCCAGAGGAGGATCTGAAACTGAATGCCGAAGAAGACTCGCAAGTCGTCCTTGAACAAGCGCAGGCCCAGCAATTCCGCGCTCAGCCGGTCGCGCGTTCGTCGGATGGCGTCCTGGTTGGAAACTTTGCCAAAGACCCAGACCAGGAGGACGCCGGCCAGACAGGAAATCGCGACGAGGGACCAGAAGGTGCCGAGCCATTTCAGCGGTTGGTAGACCACCGCGAACAGGAAGGTCAGTGCGGTGTTGAGGATGGCAACGATGGACATCATGCGACGGCGCTTATGAAATGTATCCGAGTCCTTTTAGCTTCTGACGGATCTCCTCCTCCGACGTGGCGCCTTCGAACTGTTTAATTTCTTTTTCCAGCGCGTGGTGGACGAATTCCTCGACCGAGGAGTAGCCCGCGATCGTGGAGTACATTTTGAGTTTTTCGTAGAGCGCTTTGTCCAGCTTCACTTTGGGTCCAAACATAGGGGTGCCTTACTTTTTGGGTTCCAGAACATTCTTGCCAGTGAGTCCTTCGGGCGGCGTGATGCCGTATTGCTGCAGGAGTGACACGGTGAGATCGGCCAGCGTGGGGGTGGGGTTGCTAATTCGGAGATTGGTGAGGAGTATCCCCGGCACTTCCCGGTAATCCATGCAATGATCCCCGCTCCACGGGCTGTGGTTATTCACGAAAACGGCTTTGGGAAACTCACCGAGCGGGCTTTCCCACGAACAGCGGTATCCGCGACTGTAACCGACCAGAATATCCGGCCCCTTGTCCTTCTCCGGGCCTTTGAAATCCCGGTGCGGTCGCACGACCAGCGACACGGGAGAGCGGTTGTTACGCGGGTCTTTCATCGACAGCAGGGCCTTTTCGAGCTTATCGACCACGGCGTCAGCCTCTGGTCCGGGAGTGACGCTGCCCGCTTTCTCACGCCCCTTGAGATTGACGTAGAGTCCATTCAGCCCCGCGGCGTAAGCCTGGGTGCGGGACCAGTCGACGTTCGAGAAGAATTCTCCTGATTCCTGTTTGCTGGGGTCTTTGAGCGCGATGAATCCCTGCTCGAGCAGCCAGGTGTTCAGGTTGACCTCCCAGTAAAACGGAGCGAAGCCGTGGTCCGACATCACGACCAGGGTCGTCTCCTTGCCGATCGCTTCACGCACGCGGCCCAGACGGCTGTCCAGCATCTCGTACAGCTTGGGGATGCCGTCTTTGAGAAGATCGTCCTGGACATAACCGGGATGCTCGCGGTCCATAAAATGCCACAGCATGTGGCTCCCTTGATCGACAGTGCCGAAATAGACGAAGAGAAAATCTTCGACCGGGTGCGCCAGCAAATAATCGAGGGCCCGCGAACGTTCCTCGTAAGCGAGCATCATCTGGTCCCAGAACTCGCCCGCGGAGAGAACGCCGGCTTTGAAGGCTTGCGCGTCCTCGGGGATGTTGTGCGTGTAGAACCGTCCCAGTTGCGAGCAGAGCTCCTTCGACCAGTTGGCGGGTTGCGAGATCGGCATCACTGGGTCTTCGGGATCAATCTGCAGCGGGGTGACGTAAAGCTCGAACTTGGGGCTGAGCTGCTTGAGATAGAACCGCACGGCCGAACTAATCGTGATGACATGCGGAATGGCCTCGAACTCCGCATGCACCCAATTGCTCCATTCCTTTTCCTTCAAGACCAGTTCCTGGTCACCGAGCACGAGCTTGGCCGCCCGTGCCTTCGGGTCCACATAGACTACAAAATCCTGGGTAAGCTTCGGGTTGTCGTAGTTGATCGACACCGCCCGGCCTTTCTCGAGCAGTTCGAGGCTTTCTTTGGTGGGGAAGCGCCGAAAGGTGTTGGGCGGCCCATAAAGTTGCCCGTCCACGCGATTGCTCCGGACCGTCACCTCGAAAATCTCACCGCCCGAGATTTGGGCAGGCCAGTCTTTGCGATGATCGGTATAAAACGAAAATGTGCCCTGCGAACCGATGAGGTCCGGGGTGCCCATGCCGGAGAGCGAGCGCCCCGGCGCTTTGACCGGAGGGAAGTTCACCGGCATCCGAAAGATGGTGGAGCGCAACCCGTGGTCACCCAACATTTGCCAAAAAGTTTTGCCTTTGCGCAGCAGGCGCACGCCGCCGCCGGAGGTCGGGAATGACCATGAGCCCACGTTGACGGGGCGTCCTCCCGCCTCCGCCACGGCCATGGAGTTGTAGGGCGCCATCTTGACCGGATCGACATGGATGAAATCAAAGATACCGTGCCCGCCCGGATCGAGTCCGGTCATGAACGTGGACCAAGCGACTGGGCTTTGGGGCGGCATCGTGGTCTGCAACGGACGAAAGTCGCCATCCTTCATCAGCGCTTTGAAGTTCGGCATTCGTCCCTGGTCGACGAAGCTTTGCAGGAGCTTCGGATCCATGCCATCGATGCCCAGCACGACAACTTTTCGCCCGGCAGCGGAAAGCGGAGTCGCCGTACCAACGAGGCAAACGGTGCAGAGCAGGGCGACCCACCGTAGCGCAGGTTTCCAAACCTGCCGAGCGTTCGCTTGGCACCGCCGCGCAGAATTGCCCGCGCGCGCATGGCCGGCCCTGGAAACTTTAACGCGATTGGACATTCTCAATGGTGTGCAGGCTTGGCCTTGACTGCGAGCATTCAACATTCATTCAACGTCCGATGTTCAAGGGTTGAGGCACCTCATCGTCCTTGCCCTGAGGCTGCGGTTGGGTGGCCGGCAGCGCGCTCTTGCGTCCGGTCATGATCGACTTCCCATCCATGTGGCCGGGAATCGGCACGCCAAACAAATCCAGCACCGTCGGGGCGATGTCGGTGATGTGCGGGCGTTCGTGCTCGATGGGCCGATTGCAGAAGAACATCCCCGGCACTTCGGGCGGATTCATATTGTGGTCGCCACTCCACGGGCGCGTGTTGTCCGAAAGGATCGATTCGCCGAAGCCGCCCGTGACAGTTTCCCAGGCGACGCGATAGCCTGGCGCGAAGCCGACGACGAGGTCAGGCGCGTCGGGAACGTAGGGACCTTTGTAGGCCTGCTCACGGTCGTAGACTTCGCTCACGGGCGAGCCGGGTCGTTCTGGATCCCTCAGCAGCTTGAGCTTCTCAATCAGCTCCCGCTTCAGATGCGCCACTTCTTCCTTGCGCACGATGCCGCGAGCTTCGCGGCCGGCCATATTGAGATAAATGCCTCCGAATCCCACTGCGTAGGCCTGAGTTCTCGACCAATCGACCCGTTGCAAAAGGTCCGGAGTCTTGGCGTTTGGGTCCTCGGCCAGATAGCCGTTCTGTTGCAACCAGCGATTCAGCTCCACCGCGCGCCGGAAAGGTTTGAAGCCGTGGTCGGAGAGGACCATCAGCACCGTTTGTGGGTCGAGCTCCTTCATCACCCGGCCAACGAGGCCGTCCATTTGGACGTAGAGATCACGCAGCACGTGAGCGTAGCGTTGGTCGGCCACGGCGGCGCCCCAGCGCTCATCCTGATGAAAACGGAAAAACATGTGTTGAACCCGGTCGGTGAGATCAAACACACAAACCACCGCGCCGCGCCGGGTTTTGCTCAGGGCATCGAAGAACATCTTCTCACGCTCCTGGTGAATGTCCTGCGCTTGCTGGAGGAACGCGTCTTCGCCAATCACCCGCTCATTGAGGCCGGAGGTGTCCTCGGCCACACCCAGCGTGGCGAAGGGACCTTGTCGCTTGGCTAGATAGATGGAGTAGGAAGTCGGATGCGAGATCGGCAGGGCGGGAGCTTCCGGCGCGATCTGGATCGGCGTGACGTAAAGCCGGACATGCGGCTGCTGTTCCATGAGCAGAAAGCGGGCGATGGCTTTGACAGTGAAGCCCACCGCCGCTTTGTAGGAAAGCGTGACCCAAGGCGTGTATTCATTTAGCGGGAGCGCCACCGTTTGCTCCGGCAGCCGAAGTTCCGCGGGGCGCGAGCCCTGGCCCCATTCCACGGCGCCGTTCTTCGCGGGCACGATGGTGAACGGGATGCGCAATTCGCCGCCGTTCTTGATGAGAGTGTTTTCAGGCCCGGGCAATTCTCCTCTCGCACCGCCACCTCCATCCAAGGATTCCAAGGGGCATTGCTGCCCGCTGACGAGCGTCCGCTGGTCCGCCTGGTTGGTGGTGAAATAAAAGTAGGTGCCTTGGCTGCCCTTCACATCGGGAACGTTCATCGCTGAGAGCAACACGCCGTTGAACGGCTCCGGGGGAAACGTGATCGGCACCCGCAGCACCGAGCTGAAGATCCCGAACTTCCCCAGGATCGACCAAAACGATTCGCTCTTCCGACCGGCTGCGATGGAAGGCTTGCCCAAGGGAATTTGATACTTGCCAAGTTTGAGCGTGCGCGCCGGCGCGGTGACATTGGCCGAACTGAGCTCGGGCATGAGCGACTTCCGATTTGGAACCAAAAAGTCGTAGATGCGGTGCTTGCCGGGATTGCATCCGGTCTGGAACGATGACCAGGCGACCGGCGATTCGGCGGGCAGGGTGGTGCCCAGCCGGGCGAAGCATCCAGTTTCACGCAGCCGCGAAAAGTTTGGCAGCAAACCGTCGTTCATCCATTTCTCCGTCAACTCCGGGTCCTGTCCATCCAGGCCGACGATGACGACCCGCCGGGCTCGAGCGGTCCCGGCGCGTTTGGGGCGGAAGATGCGCTTGAGGACCCAGCGAAATGGCCAGGTGAGCAGAACGGCAAACGCCGAAGCCATGGCCGCAAACAGAACAAAGAACGTGGAAACGATGGTGAAGCCGGCGCCCGGCCCGAGGTAGGCGTGCGCCACTTGGGGGTAGAGCAGCAGGGCGAGCAGCAGGAGAGGAGCGAACACTCTGCGTCCGGACCTCGCGCTCAGCCCTTCGCCTTTCGAGTAAGCGTTGAGTGAGACGTTGAATTCACACCCTGGTGAACCGCTATCACCCCTCACCCCGGCCCTCTCCGCGTTAGGGGAGAGGGAGACTGCTTGGCCGCTTTCGTGTCCATCAGACATGGACGGCCTTCGCTTGGCGGTTGCGATAGAGCCCGGTGTCGACGGCGCCGGCCATCGCTTCCACATCGAGGCGTCCGCCCAGGAACGTGTTGAGGCGTTTGGCTTCGGCGAGTGGGTTGGCGACCACTTCGGGATAGTCCACGTAAAGCGGTTGGAAATTGGGAATGTGGTCGAGACAATAAAAAACCTTCTTCAGGTGGAACTCATAATTCCGCCGCATCTTGTCGTCGGCAACCAGCGGATCCTTGGCCCCGCTTCGCTCGAGCATTTTGTTCTGCGAACGCAGGACCTCCTCGATGTCGCGCCGCATGAAGACAACCCGGTAGTTCAAATCCAGGGGCAAATATTGAAGAAGGAAGGAGATGGTTTTGATGACTTGGCCCCGGTGATTTTTGAGCCAGCTTTTGTCCGTGCCCTTGTCGATCTCCTTGATGCGCTCGAATTCGTGATAGCCCTTGGGGTTGTCCTCGTCTGGCGGGCGGATTTTGTCCGTGACGATTGGCATTCCGCCCTTCTCCAGCATTTGCATCAACATCGACGTGCCCGAGCGCGGCAGGCCGGATACGAGAACGACAGGCCGCCCATAGCGAACGCGGTAATACAATGACTTCATAGGGCGGACGGATCCATGTGTTGGCGGTGAGAGAGTGTTGGGGTGGAAGATTTTTGTGCTGGCCACATGGTAAACAGTTGCTCAATGGCCTCCATCCTGTTTGTCAGTTCCGTTGCTGGGGCCCGTCTTAACGTCGGCCTTGGTCGTGGCTTTGGTGCTGCCGGCGGATTTGGCGCTGGTAACTTTGTTGGTTGCCGGCTTTGCGTTGGTCTCGCTCTGAGATTGTCGCGGGGTCCCTCCTCCCACATAGCCGAGCGCTCGCAGGCGGCGCAACTCTTCTGAACTGAGTTGCGAGGTCATCGTTTCGTCGTTGGGAAGCTGCGCAGCTTTGGCAATGGCCTTCCACGATTCCAAAGTTTCCTCGAGAGGCTTCACGCGGGCAGAGAGGCTGTTGGAGGAGGAACTTCCCGACTTGAGCACATTGGTGAGATTCAGCGAATCGACCGGATGCTGGTAGAGTTCCTGCAGTGCTTCCGGGTCGACTTCTTTGCGCACCAATTTCCAGTTGCGTTCGATGATGCCAAAGTGCGCCTTTTGCACTTTGTTGCTCGAGGCGCTTCCGGGTGGCGGATCGGTGTCCACCATGGTTTGCGTGATGGCGGGTTGCTCCTGCCAGGTGGACAGGCCGCGGCCATTGAGCAAAGTCACCAGGCTGCGGCCTTGCATGTTGGTGGGACCTTGAATGCCCGCTAGTTCCAGGATGGTCGGCATGATATCAAGATTCTGAACCTGTTGCTCAATCATGACCCCTTTCTTCACCTCCGGACTGCTCGGCCAGTGGAAGACCAGCGGCACTTGATTCAGTTCGCCATAAACATTCTGGCCGTGAAAGAGCTGGTTATGCTCCCAAAACTCTTCCCCGTGATCCGCCGCCCAAACCATCAGCGTGTCCTGCTCCAGGCCCATCTCACGCAATGCCTCGAGCAGTCGGCCGATTTCGGCGTCCATGCCCCGGATCGAGCCGTCATACCAATCTTTGTAAATCTTCAGCAATTCGTCCGGGTCGTTGCCGGTCTTTGCCACATATTCGTCCTTGTGGGGCAAACCGAACATGGCTTTGACCTTGTGTTTGCTGATGGCCGCATCGATTTCCACCATGCGCTCCTTGGCGCCGGGCGCGCCCCACAGCGTGTCGTAAGGCGGTCGCGGTCGAAATGGCGAATGCGGGTCAAATACATGGAGGAAGACGAAGAACGGCTCGTCCCCATGTTCCTTGAGCCACGAAATGAGCCGGTCGACGTAATGGCGCGCCGTCTTGGAGTTGTAATCCCTATCCGAAATAGAACCGCTCTCATGCAGCTCGTCGTAGCCTTGGTGCATGTTGTTCCCTTTACCGGTGAACGGCACCGACGAATACCCCACCGTGGCGTAACCTGCGTCCCGGAAAACTTCGGCGATGGTCTTGGCCGAGGCGGGCAGAGAGTGTTCCATGTCCAGCACCGTGCTCGTGAGCGGGTAAAGCGAGGTCATCATGGACGGGACCGACACCTTCGTCCATGTCCCCTGGGAAATGGAGTGATTGAAGGCGACCCCTTCCTCCGCGAACTTCTTGAGGTGAATCACCGTTTCCCGGTGGTAACCGTAGATATTGAGGTGATCTTTGCGCAGCGTATCGGTCACCAGGAAAATGACGCCGCGCGGTTTGCGTTGGGCCTGGGTTCCATTGCCGGAAGGCTGGCCCTTCGCTTGGCCCAGCGCGGAGCCCCGAATGGTCGGCGAACCCCAATAGCCCCAGAGTCCCCTTTGCTCACCCGCCAGCGCCAGTTCGAGCAAAACACTTTTCCCGGCGTAGGCGCTCAGATCAATTCGCGCCGTCTGCCAGCGATTGGGTATCGTCACGGTCCGTTCGAAGGCCACAACGGGAGCGGATTCTTTTGTCCGTTCGCGCGGGGACACCGTGATCTTGAATTTGACCGGGGCGTCTTCCTTCGTCCCGTAGGAAAACTCCAGACGCGCGCCTGGTGGTAATTCCCGCACGGGAATCCGGATGGATTCGGGCGCCTTCGCCGCCAGGGAGGCGTGATAGATGTCAGCCAACCCCGCCCATTGTTGTCCGGACTCATCCTTGAGTTTTTCCTCACGCTCGCTCACGAAGCGGACGGACTCGATGGAAACCTTCCCGGACTGGCCCTCGCGAAACGCGAGCGCGAACTGGCGCAAGTCGGCACTTCTGTCCGTACCGCCGGGAGGAGGCCCCCCCGGTGGCGGGCCTGGTCTGGGGGCTGGAGGAGGCGCGTTGGTCGCTGGCGCTTTGGCCGTCTCGGGGGTGGCGTTGGTTGCTGGAGCGGCGTTGGTTGCGGGCGGCATGGGCGGGGGGGGAGGCCGCTCCCCGCCGCGACGGCCGGAAGAGAGTTCAAACCGGTATGTTTGGACCTTGCCCTCGGTCAGGTCCACCGAGGGATTCCACTTTTCGGATCGTGCGGCCCAGTTCGTCAGCGTTTTCTCGTCCAGGTCACTGCCCCCTTCTGAACGCAGCCAAGCGTGTTTGGCCCCGGACACGTTCATGCGGACTTCGACAAATTTCACCGATTCGGCGCCGCCGCGATTGTCCTTGAGTGAGAAAAGCACCATGGGGGAGGCTCCGGTGATGTCGCCCACAAGTTTGCCCTGGTCGACCTTCAACTCTGCGACATCTTTGAGCGCATGAAACCCGATGGCAGACGGCGGTCCTTTGGCTTTGGAGTTGGTGTCGTCGGATTTCGGGGAGGGAGTCCAGGGGACCATCTCCTGGGCTTGCCACTCCACTCGTTTCCAGCCCACGTCCTCTGGCGACACCTTTCCGGTGAGATCTTCCGGCTGAAACAGGTCGAACAGCCGAAAAACGGTGGACTGAGTTTTTGGGGCGGATTTCGGCTGGCACCCGGGCAGGAGGAGAACGGCGCAGGCGAGTAACGCAACGGCGTGATGAGCTTTCATGATCCGCGAACTCCTGCGTGAACAACGTTTCAAACGTGTATCGACCTTCATGTTGGACGGCGAGGCCTGGGCCACGAACTTTTCCGGGTTGCCGAAATAGTCGCGCCGAGACGAACCGCGAGTCCAGTACGAATTGTTGGGGCGAACTTCGGCACTGCGGGACGTGCCCTGGGCTGCCACCCTTTTCGCACCTTCCGTCAGGGATGGGTTGAGCCGCTAAACAGGTTGAATCCGATGTTGCGCGGCAGCAGAATAGCCGACAGCGGAAGCGCGTATGACTGTCACGCTTCGACTCACCGGTGGTTGGAACTGGGTATGGCAGATATTGAACACGGAGTCTTGCTACGACGGCTGACACGCCGCGAGTTCCTCAGCGCGTCCTCAGCGCTGGCTGCCTCGTTCGCGACGTCTGGCCACACCTTGGCCGCGACGAATGCACCGGCTACCCTCCCGAATAACTCACCTTTTTTGCTGCCTCCCTTCCTCTCCCGCCCCACCGAAAACTCCATTCGCATCACGGCCCTCAGCCGGAAGCCGCTGGCGGAAGCCGCACTCGAATGGCGCCGGGAGGAAAAAGACGACTGGAAGCGCCAATCGGTTTTCGCCTCCGACGAAATGCTGGATTGGACCGTGAACTCGCTCTCTCCGGCAACTCGATACCAATATCGTGTTCTCCTAAAGCGGAGCGCCGACAACTCGCTGCGGACCATGGCAACCGGCAGCTTCACCACACAACGAAGAGATTCGGCGAGCTACACGGCCGTGTTGATGACGGACCCTCATACCGGGTCATTCGCGGAGGGGAGCGGACCTGTTCTCACGCTCGACAAGGTCGTGCAGAACGCTGCCCGGGCGAAACCGGAGTTCGTCCTCGACCTCGGAGACAACGTCGCCTGGCCCGGCTCCCGCGAGGATGCCCAGGAAAGCCCAGACGGAGCCGTGGCAGCCTACGCTCTCTATCGACGCCAGCTCGGACCGCTTTCGCTCAATGCTTCCCACTTTGCGGTCATCGGCAATTGGTCGGGGGAGAGCGGGAAATTTCCTCAAAAGAGCATCGAGTTGATGGCGTCCGTGCGCCGGGCTTTTTTGCCCGGGCCCAACCACCTGACCTATCCGCAAGGCGGCAGCGAACGGGAGGATTATTACGCGTTCTCCTGGGGCGACGCGCTCTACATCATCCTGAACGTCCAAACGTATTCAAAGCCTGCCCAGCCGGGCGGGCTCCTGAGCCTCACGATGGACGTCAACCGGATCACCGAATGGACCCTGGGCGAAAAACAGATGGCCTGGTTCGAGAAGACGCTCAGCCAGGCC
>Ga0070694_100002428_pt1 | contig 10998 bp, 10 predicted proteins | sample KBSK1251metaG_FD_65470 | JGI IMG/M metagenome (GOLD analysis project Ga0070694, IMG submission 65470) | Corn, switchgrass and miscanthus rhizosphere microbial communities from Kellogg Biological Station, Michigan, USA - KBS K1-25-1 metaG | ecosystem: Host-associated > Plants > Roots >... | reverse complement strand
ACTTTTAGCGGCCGTCGCTTGCGTGCCTGCCATCGCCTGTGTGATTATTGGTACCCAATGAATGCCACCCTAAACAGACCTAATCTTTCAAGGAGTAAGTGAAGAGTGAAAGCGGAGTTAGCGCAATTAATAGCTTTGCAGAACGCAGATTCGAATATAAGACGACTACAGACCGAAATAGAGAGCATCCCATCGAGGCGCGCCGAGATCGAAAAAGAATTCGATCAGCGCGCCTTTGAAATTCGCGGCATGGAAGATCGCCGGGACATTGCTCGTCACGAACGTACTCGGCTGGAAGCAGAAATCTTTGACCAAAAACAACGCGCCGAACGCGCCGATCGAAATCTGATGGCGGCGAAAAAGCCCGAGGAGTACACAGCGGCAATTCGGGAAGCAGACGCGGCGCGCAAACAAATCTCGGCTTTCGAAACGCAGGTTTTGGAGCAAATGGAGATTTCGGAGCAGGCGGAAAAGGATCTGGCTGAGCGCGCGCCGGAAGTTGAGAAGCTTCGTGGTGAAATGGAAGCGAGCTTTAAGACTTTTGACAAACAGGCGAAGGCCCAACAAAAGCTGCTCGAGCAGGCGCACGAAGACCGCGAACGTTTGACGCGAGAATTGCCAAAGGCGACGAGCGCGCTTTACAAGCGGATCAGCTCGCGTATTCGTGATGGCGTCGCTGTGGCGGAGGCGCGCAACGGAGCGTGCACCGCCTGTTACATGGCCTTGCGCCCACAGATAATGTCGCAAGTGCGAAAAGGCGACGAGGTGATCACCTGCGACAATTGCAATCGGATTCTGTACTACGCGCCAAACCTGGCGGCGCAGCCGGTGGGAGTGTAGTTCGCTTCTTAACGCCGTCAGGCGCGCAATATTTGTAGTTGCGAAAGCAAAAAATCAAAGCTCCGAAGAGCGCGATGTTTCTGTGCAAAAGAGACATTGCGTTCCTTCGGAGCTTTGATTTGATAAGGCCTGAGCGGGCCTATAAACATTTCGCGCCTAACGGCACGAATATTCCGTGAATCCAAAGCGCCGTTCCCGATGTATTGAGACTCTGCCGGCGCGCTCCAAATTCACTTCTTCTTCAGGGTCACCCGAACCGGCTCGCCTAACTGGTCAGCAGGCACTTCCAGCTCGACTGTTTGATAGCCTTTGGCCTTGATCTTCAACTTCAAGGTGCCCATGTGAATCGGCGGCAAACCAGCGAGGCCGTGCTCGTCGGTGTTGTTCCAACTTTCACAAAAGAACCCGTCGGTGCGGGTCGATTCTAGTTTGACGTAGGCATCTTTGATAGGATTGCCCTTCTCGTCACGAACGCGAACATCAGCGCGGCCAATGCCGTTTTCTACTTTGGGCGCAATGCCTGTGCTGGGCGGATCGTCGCTGTTGCGCGCCGGTTCCTGACCAAACGCTACGGCGGTGGTGGCGATTAGAATTAGTAAAATTGAGAGAACTTTTGACATAAGGATTTGATACTCCTAACTAAAATTGATGGTGCCGGCGCAAAAGCGTTGTCGAGGGGCGGCGTTTTGAATTGTCAATTGATGGGCAAAAGTTTTTGACCCGCCGGTCGAAGTGGAGAATCTCTGCCGGTCAAATACCTGGCCGATTATACGTTACGCGCTCGCGGCTTTGGAAGAGTTTTGATCCGAGTGCGTTCAAGCTTTTCAAAGTGGCCCCCCGTGAATCACGCGCAGGATGCGCGTGCCACATCGGGAGTTTTCAGATGCAGTACGTCAGCCTCCTGGTTGTAAATCGAAGTTGAGCAAGAAGGAGACGCTCATGATCATTCAATTACTAATATTGTTGCTGATTGCCGGAATTTGCGGCGCACTGGGTCAGGCGATTGGCGGTTATTCCCACGGCGGATGCCTGGTTTCGATTGCCCTGGGATTCATCGGCGCCCTTTTGGGAACGTGGCTGGCCCGCACCCTGGGCCTTCCGGAGCTTTTGGCGATTCCGGCGGGTGGAATGAACTTTCCAATTATTTGGTCGATTATCGGAGCGGCGTTGTTTGTGGCGGTGATCGGCTTAATCAGTCGCCGGCGACTGTGAAGTGCGTGGCACAGACTTCAGTCTGTGATGTGCGGCGATTTCACAGACTTAAGTCTGTGCCACACTTATTCATCACCTGGGATCATCCGCGGTTCGGAGACCGCAGTTCACGGTGCGCATCAAACCACCAGGCCCAGGGAATGGCGATCCATATCAGCAGAGTAAACCCTGCAAGTTTCTTAACACTCCCGGGCGCCGGGCCGAACGCTACGGCCGCATAAGCCAGCAGCAAAGCCGCCACGAATCCCAGAAACGCATACAGGCCAATTTTGTCCCTGGCGCGGGTCTCTCGCTGGTAAGTCCAAATCGCTACGGCAAACAGCGTCACTTCGATCGCAATTGTCAGCCAACGATGGTTCCACAAACCGAGGCCCAATAAGCGACTCCCGGCGGCCAGGGGCAGATCCGGTGTGTGCACCACATAATCCAGAAGCCAGTGGCTCACAACTCCCATCCAGATCACGACCGTGCCCTCAACGTAACGGGTCATGCCGAAATAAATTGCCGCATAAAGCGTCGCCCAACCGATAACCGCGACCAGGCCATGCGAAATTGGATAGAAATAAAATTGCAGTCGCAGGAATGGATTGCCGTTTGGCACGATCGCGACCTGCTCCCAGCCAAGCAAGAGAAATACCGGCCAGATCAGATCGAGCAGGATAGGCGCGGCGATTAGAGCGCCCAACGAAGCGTCCGGCGCGAATTTCTTCGAGGCCAGACCAATCGCATAGTGTCCAATGAACATTTTGTGGCGGTCACTTTATCATTTAATCGTTGATCGTTTGAAAAAATCTCGTCATCCCGCTAAAGTAATCGCGCCAGCAATAACTAAGTCTAGTTTTCGGTAGTAGCGTTAGACGACGAGGCCCCCGCCTGTTTGATACTCGGTGGACCAGTACGTCCGCCAACTGTACAAGATTGCTCTGCGGCGATGCCACAGATTTTCCGTCATAGCACGAACTACCTGGCGCGCACGACGATTTTCGGCGCTATCTTTATTCTCCTGGCGGCGCTTTGGGTGACCGCAGAGATCACTCGCTCGGGCTGGAACACCGGCCAACACATAGAGCGCCAACAGCCCATTCAATTCAGTCATAAACACCATGTCGGCGACGACGGCATTGATTGCCGTTATTGCCATACATCCGTAGAGACTTCGGCATCGGCAGGCATGCCTTCGACTGAGGTCTGTATGAGCTGTCATAAACAGATTTGGGCTGACAGTCCGTATCTCGAACCGGTGCGCGCCAGCTTTAAAACCAGAAAGCCTCTGGAGTGGGTGAGGGTTCATGATTTGCCGGACTTTGCGTATTTCAATCACTCGATTCATGTGAACAAAGGTGTCGGTTGTTCGACTTGCCATGGCCGAATCGATCAGATGCCGGTGGTTTCTCAGGCTTCGTCGTTACAGATGGAATGGTGTCTGGAATGTCATCGCCACCCGGAGAACGTCGTGCGTCCGAAAGCCGAAATTTTCAATATGGGATGGCGGCCGCCGGCTAATCAAACGACGGAGAAGGGCCCTGAACTGGTAAAGCAGTATCGCATTCAGGGAGCGAATGTTTTGACAAGCTGTTCGACTTGTCACCGGTAGGTCAGAACCGCCTGCGGTAGCGGGCGGTTTAACTCGGCCGCGATCAACCATCCGCTACCGCAGATGGTTCTGACAGGAACTAATGAGTAACGATCGTCACATCAACTTCAAGCTGCTGCGCGACCGCGTATTGTCAGAACCGCCTGCGGTAGCGGGCGGGCCTGTTCTTCCTCGACACAATGAAGGCCCGCCCGCTACCGCAGGCGGTTCTGACAAGACTTACTGGCGCAACCTTGAAGAACTCGCCGACTCTCCGGTCTTTGAAGAGTTTGTGCGCCGCGAATTTCCCCAGCAGGCCGAAGAATGGAATAACCCGGTCGAACGACGAACGTTTCTGAAATTGATGGGCGCGTCGCTGGCGCTCGCGGGTTTGAGCGGTTGTGTAATTCAACCGCCTGAGAAAGTTATTCCTTACGTCAAACAACCTGAAGAAGAGACACCGGGCCAGGGACTCTATTTCGCCACTGCTTTTTCATTGGGCGGAATCGCCACGCCTCTGCTCGCGCGCAGCAACGAAGGACGACCCACAAAAGTTGAAGGAAATCCTGATCACCCCAGCAACGCCGGCTCAACGGCTACGGATATTTTCTCGCAGGCGTCAGTGCTGACGCTTTACGATCCTGATCGTTCGCAGACGCCGCTCTATCGCGGCGACACGCGCGCGTGGACAACCTTCGCCGGCGAAATTCGCGGCCTGATTGAAAAAGAAGGCGACGGATTGAAGGCAAAGAAAGGCGCGGGCCTGCGCTTTCTGACAGAAACGATTACGTCGCCGTCTCTGGCCGCTCAGCTCAAACAAATCCTCACTGATTTTCCCGAAGCGAAGTGGCACCAGTACGAGCCCGTCAATCGCGACAACGCGCGCGCCGGGGCCGTCATGGCCTTCGGCCAACCGGTGAATACGACTTACGACTTCAGCAAAGCCGATCGAATCCTTTCGTTGGGTTCTGATTTTCTTGCGGCAATGCCCGGCACGTTGCGCTACGCGCGTGACTATGCAGCGAAGCGGCGCGGTATAGCGGAAGCTCTCGGCTCGCGTCCTGATGCAGCTGAAAAGATGAGCCGTCTCTACGTCGTAGAGAGCACGCCCACCATCACAGGCGCGAACGCGGACCATCGATTCTCAGTAAAGCCGGCCGAGATGGAAGCAGTCGCTCAGGGTGTCTCAGGCGCGTCGATAGTTCGGGCTTCCGGCGACATCGGCAGTTGGCTTCCGGCGCTATCAAAAGATCTGCAGCTTCATAAAGGCGCCTCAATCGTGATCGCCGGTGATGAACAGCCGCCAGCGGTCCATGCGCTGGCACACGCAGCCAATAGCTTTCTCGGCAATGTCGGCAAGACAGTCTTCTATTCGGATCCAATCGAAGCCAATTCAGTCGATCAAACTCAGTCGCTGCGCGAACTGGTCGGCGATATCGATGGCGGCCGTGTCGAAACGCTGATCATCCTGGGAGGTAATCCGGCGTACAACACGCCGATCGATCTCAGACTTGATTTCAATCGGCTCGAAAAAGTTAAGCTGCGCGCGCACCTCCATCTTTATAACAACGAAACTTCTGAGATTTGTCATTGGCACATCAACGCCGCGCATTATCTCGAGTCCTGGGGCGATGCGCGTGCCTACGATGGCACCGTCTCGATTGTCCAGCCCTTGATCGCGCCACTCTATGAAGGCCGAACGGCGTACGAAGTGCTCGCGCTGTTCTCGGACAGTTACGATCGTAAGCCTTACGAGATTGTGCGGAATTATTGGAGCGGCCAGCAGGCGAGTTTGAGCAAGCCGAGCCCCACTCCAACGGGAGTCAGTACCGGGAGCGGTAGCGACCGGGTAGCCCCGAGCCCGACGCCGGCAAACTCACCACAGGCAGCGGCAACTCCAGCAGACTTCGAAACCTGGTGGCGCAAGTGTCTCCATGACGGATTCATACCCAACTCTGCGCTTCCGACTAAGACGGTTTCGGCCAAAACAGATTTAGCGAATTCGCCTTCACAGAGTGCGCCAGCGACACAGCCGGGTGCCTTTGAAATTATCTTCCGTCCAGATCCGTCAATCCACGACGGTCGCTTCGCCAACAACGGCTGGTTGCAGGAACTGCCGAAGCCTCTGACGAAGATCACCTGGGACAACGTGGCGCTCGTCAGCGCGAACACGGCAAAGAAGCTGGGTGTGTCGCGCCAGAACTATGAAGAGGGCAAGCATGGCCGCGAAGCCTACGTTGACACCATCAAGTTGAGCCTGCGCGATCGGACGATCACACAGCAAGTTCCGGTTTGGGTAATGCCGGGACAGACGGATGATGTGATCACTATTCATCTCGGTTATGGGCGGAAGACCCTCGCTGAACGCGTCGCGGAGACAACAGTGACTGAACCGGATGGGCCCTTGCCTCACGGCGGATTCAACGCTTACGACATTCGTTACTCGTACGAGCCCTGGCTGGCTAATGGCGCCCGCGTGACCAAGACCGGCGAACGGTTCCTTATCGCCTCGACACAGGCGCACTTCATGCTGCAGGAGCCTTCGTTTGGCGGTCCCGATCGAGACATCCTCCGCGAAAAATCGGTCGAAGAATTTGTCAAAGACAGAGAGGTCTTGAAAAAGGAAACCGAGAAGCAAAAGCATGAACTAAAGGAACTGTCGCTCTATCCGGATTTTGATTACCAGAACCAGGGCAACGGCTATGCCTGGGGGATGTCGATTGACTTGAACAGTTGTGTCGGCTGCAACGCATGCATGATCGCCTGCCAGTCGGAAAACAATATTCCTATCGTCGGCAAAGAGCAGGTGGCCCGCAGCCGCGAGATGCACTGGATTCGCATCGATGCTTACTTCAAGGGAGATGAAAACAAACCCGAAGGGCCTTTCTTCCAGCCGGTCCCGTGCATGCATTGCGAGAACGCTCCGTGCGAACCGGTCTGTCCTGTGCACGCGACGGTGCACAGCTCCGAGGGCCTGAACGACATGGTTTATAACCGCTGTGTCGGCACCAAGTATTGCTCGAACAACTGTCCATACAAGGTGCGCCGGTTCAATTTCTTCCTGTATCAGGACTGGGAAACACCGACTTATCAGTTGATGCGCAATCCGGACGTGTCCGTGCGCAGCCGCGGTGTGATGGAGAAATGCACTTACTGTGTGCAGCGAATCCAGTCAGCCAAGATTAAATCTGAGATTGAAGGCCGGCAGGTGCACGACGGTGAAATCGTGACCGCCTGTCAATCGGTATGTCCGAGTGAAGCAATCGTGTTCGGAAACATCAACGATCCAAACAGTAAAGTTTCGAAGTTGAAAGCACTGGAGCGGGATTATTCTCTGCTGGGTGAATTGAATGTGCGCCCGCGGACGACGTACCTGTCGGCGCTAAGGAACCCGAACCCGGAGATCAAATCATAATCTCAGATCTCAAATTTGAGATCTGAGATCGAGAATTTGGAGTGCGCTGACTTGTCAGCGCTTTAGAAAGCGGCGACCACTCGCCGCACTCCATAATTAAAGATGGACGAACGACACGACGAACTACATTCATCCGTTCACGCTACGCATCCGGTCGTGGGCACTGAGCTGACCTTTGGCTCAGTCACCGACAAGATCAGCGCGATCGTTTTGAAGCGCAAGACGCCGATCAGTTGGTTTATCGGCTTTGCGGTTTCGTTCGCGCTGTTCCAGCTGATGATGCTGGCGATCACGAAACTCCTGTTCGTCGGCATCGGCATGTGGGGAGTGAACGTTCCCGTCGCCTGGGGAATGGACATTCTGAATTTCGTCTGGTGGATCGGTATCGGCCACGCGGGCACCCTGATCTCGGCCATCCTGCTTTTGCTCAGACAGAAGTGGCGCACCTCGATCAATCGTTTTGCGGAAGCCATGACCTTGTTCGCTGTCGCCCAGGCGGGCATGTATCCAATCATGCACCTCGGGCGGCCATGGTTGGCCTACTGGCTGTTCCCTTACCCCAACACGATGGGAATTTGGCCACAGTTTCGCAGTCCCTTGATGTGGGACGTGTTCGCGGTTTCGACGTACGCGACCGTGTCCGCGGTCTTCTGGTTTGTTGGATTGATTCCGGATTTTGCGACCTTGCGGGATCGCGCCAAGAGCAAAACGTTCCAGATGATCTATGGAATGCTGGCCATGGGCTGGCGCGGTTCTGCGCGTCACTGGCATCGTTACGAAATGGCCTATCTATTATTGGCCGGGCTGGCGACGCCGCTGGTGCTGTCGGTGCACACGATCGTCAGTTTCGACTTCGCGGTCGGCATTATTCCGGGTTGGCACGCGACGATCTTTCCGCCTTACTTCGTCGCCGGAGCTATCTATGCCGGGTTTGCGATGGTCCTGCTGCTGACGATCCCGCTGAGAAAACTTTTCGGACTGGAAAGTTTCATCACGATGCGCCACATGCACAACATGGCGAAGATCATGCTGGCGACCGGCTTGATCGTGTTCTACGGCTATCTGATGGAAGCTTTCTTTGGCTGGTACAGCGGCAACCAATACGAACAGTTCATGATTTGGAACCGCATGCACGGCCCTTATGCGGTTTATTACTGGGCACTGATTTTCTGTAATGGATTGACGCCGCAATTACTCTGGTTCAAGAAAATTCGCTCGAACCTCCTGGTTTTGTGGGTGATTTGCATCGTCGTCAGCATTGGCATGTGGCTCGAGCGTTTCGTGATTGTGGTGACCAGTCTGCATCGCGACTATCTACCGTCATCCTGGGGTATGTATTCACCATCGCAGTGGGACTGGTCAATGTTCATCGGCACGATCGGATTCTTCTTTGCGCTGCTGTTCCTGTTTATCCGCTTCCTGCCGATGATTTCGATTTTCGAGATGCGGACGATTCTGCCCGAGGCAGAAGTTGAAGAATAGGTCAGATGAAAGGTAAGCCGAACCCACATCTATACGGCGTGATGGCCCAGTTCGATAATCCGAGCGCGCTGGTCGCGGCGGCGCGCGAAACCTACGAGGCGGGCTATCGACAAATCAACGGCTATTCGCCTTTTCCGATCGAGGAGCTGTGGGAAGCTATTGGATTCAAGCGAACCGCCCTGCCCATAATCGTTTTGATCGGGGGCATTGTCGGCGGCCTGGGTGGTTTCTTCATGCAGTACTGGATGGAAGTCATCGACTATCCAATCAACGTCGGTGGCAAACCCTTCAACAGCTGGCCCGCGTTCATCCCGATCACGTTTGAATGCACGGTGCTAGTCGCAGCTTTTTCAGCAGTCCTGGGCATGCTGGCGCTAAACAAACTGCCGCAGCCCTATCATCCGGTTTTTAATGCGCCGAATTTTGCGCTGGCGACGCGCGATAGTTTTTTCCTCGTGATCGAATCGAAAGATCCAAAATTCGATCACGACGAAGCGGTGCGGTTCCTGCGCACCCTCGAGCCGAGAGAAGTTATTGATGTTGAGCTTTAGATCAGAGAGTGGAAGGCCAATAGGTGTCCGCACGCGGCTTTGCCGCGCCGATGTGCGGAAAGGCTCCGCCTTTCCGGCAGACTCATTTCTGAAATCAAGCGAGGCTACGCCTCGATCATTGCGAAGCGCAGCCTCGCCAGATAAATCCGGAAAGCCTTCGGAAAGGCACAGCCTTTCCGCACATCAGGGCGGCCAAGCCGCAGTCGTTCGCATGACGGTTCTGCTGCTGACTGCCTGCGGTCTTCTGTTAACTACAGCTTGCCGTCGTGACATGCAGGACCAGCCGAAATCGATCGCGTATCGCGAAAGCGCTTTTTATAAGGACGGCACCGGCTCGCGGCCACTCGTTGAGGGCACTGTGCCGCGCGGCTACCTGCGTGAAGATCGGGCACTCTATCTCGGGAAAAAATCTCTCGGGCAGGCCCCAACAGCGGGCCAGCCGGCGGCGAACCCGCAGAGCCCGGGCGCCGCAACTGCGACGACCGGAACCAGCACCAGCGCCCCGAACAGCACTTTACCGGGTTCGCTTTATCCCGACGACGTCGAGACGTTTCCGTTTGCTATCACGAAAGAGGATTTGAAACGAGGTCAGGAGCGATTCAACATTTTCTGCTCGGCCTGTCACGGAATGACTGGTTACGGCGATGGCATCGTCGCCCGGCGCGGATTTAATAAGCCGGCGCCCGCAAATTATCACCAGGACCGCCTGCGGCAGGCGCCGGTCGGCCACTTTTTTGACGTAATATCCAACGGCTGGGGCGCAATGCCATCGTACGCATCACAGGTCCCGTTTGAGGATCGCTGGCGCATTATTGCTTACGTTCGCGCGCTGCAATTGAGCCAGATGTCCCCGGGTGGAACCCCGACCGTGAGGGAGGGTGCCAACCAGGGCACAGCAAAATAGATGATGCAACTCGGATACACACCGCCAGCAGATCTTGGCCGCGTGAGCGTGCGCGCACTGATCATCGGTGTGATCTTCACGGTCGTTCTGATTGTTGGCGCGTTCATCGATCGGGAGCAATTCTTTCGGTCGTATCTGGTTGGCTTCATTCTCTGGATTGGCATCACACTGGGCAGCCTGGCTTTGCTGATGTTGCAGCACCTGACTGGCGGCGCCTGGGGTTTGGTCATTCGGCGAGTGCTCGAAGCTGCGACCCGCACTTTACCGTTGATGATCATTCTGTTCCTGCCGATCATTTTTGGACTGAAGGCCATTTACCCCTGGACCGATCCGCTGTTCATGAAGACGACCGCGGCCCTGCAACAGAAAGCGAAATACTTAAATCCCTCGTTCTTTCTGATCCGCGCGGCCATCTATTTTATTTTCTGGTCACTGCTGGCACTCCTTTTGAATTGGCTGTCACTCCAACAGGATCGGACCGCGGACAAGAAGATTCGCAAGCGTTTTCAGATGGTCAGCGGGCCCGGACTCGGGCTGCTGATTATCTCGATGACCTTCGCGTCGATCGACTGGATCATGTCGCTTGAGCCGGCCTGGATGTCGACAATTTTTGGTTTGATTTTCGTCGCATCGGGGACTCTCAGCGCTCTGGCATTTACGATTGTGATGATGTCATGGCTGCGAAAGCGCGACCCGATGAATCGCGTGATTCAGACGCCGCATTTCCATGACTGGGGCAATTTATTGCTGGCCCTGGTGATGCTGTGGAGCTATTTCGCGTTCTCGCAGTATCTGATTATCTGGTCGGGAAATCTGCCGGAAGAGACCACCTGGTACGTGGCCCGCACGCATGGCGCCTGGGGCGTCATTGCGATTGCGATCGCGATCCTCCAGTTTGCGTTTCCGTTCCTCACGCTCCTGTCGCGCGCGGCGAAAACGAGCTCAGAGAGACTGGCGTCGCTGGCCGTGCTGATCCTGATAATGAGATTTGTGGATGCGATCTGGTTGATTGAGCCGGCTT
>Ga0070694_100002426_pt1 | contig 11003 bp, 9 predicted proteins | sample KBSK1251metaG_FD_65470 | JGI IMG/M metagenome (GOLD analysis project Ga0070694, IMG submission 65470) | Corn, switchgrass and miscanthus rhizosphere microbial communities from Kellogg Biological Station, Michigan, USA - KBS K1-25-1 metaG | ecosystem: Host-associated > Plants > Roots >... | reverse complement strand
TGCCCTCGCCCTGGATCCGCGAAGGCTGGTTCAGCCACAGGTGCGCCGTCGCGTTGTTGGCCGAATGCATCGGGATCCCCGACGCCGCGCCGATCTTGCGGAGCGCGCTCGCGAGGCCCGGCGGGTACCGGGTCAGCAGCGCGCCCTGCGCGTCGGCCAGGAACTCGCGCTGCCGCGACACCGCAAAGCGAATGATCTGTCCGATGATGGGCGCGAGCACGAGCAGGACGAGCCCGATCGCGAACACGATCGCCTCGGCTCCCCCGCCGCCGCTGTCCCCGCCGCGCCGGCCCCGGAACCCACCCCACCACCACGACCGCAGGAAGAACTCGCTGATCAGCACCGCGGCGCCGACGAGCGTCGCCACGATCGTCCCCACGAGGATGTCGCGGTCGACGACGTGGGAGAGCTCGTGCCCGATCACGCCCTCGAGCTCGACGCGGTTCATCGTGGCGAGGAGCCCCTCGGTGACGGCGACCGAGGAGTGCTCGGGGTTGCGGCCGGTCGCGAACGCGTTCGGCGCCTGTTCGGGGATCACGTAGACCCTGGGCTTGGGGACCCCGGCGGCGATCGACAGCCCCTCGACGATGTTGTGCAGGCGCGCCTGCTCCTGTGGCGTGACCTCTCGCGCGCGCGTCGACGCAAGCACGAGTCGGTCCCCGCCGAAGAACGAGCCGAGCGACAGGACGATCGCGAGCGCCACGGCGCCGACCAGCCCGTAGACGCCGCTCCCGGCCCAGAGCCCGAGGGCGTACCCGACCGCGCCCAGCAGCACGATCGCGCCGACGATGAGCAGGACGGTCTTGCGCTTGTTCGACGCGATCTGCTCGTACACGGACTATCCGGGGAACTCGACCTGGGACGGCTCGCGGACCGGATCCTCGATGTCGAAGAACTCCCGCGGTCCGAACCCGAACGCCTTTGCGACGACGTTCGAGGGGAACGAGCCGATCAGCGTGTTCAACAGCGCGACCTGGTCGTTGTAGAACTGCCGCGCGAACGCGATCTTCGATTCGGTCCCGGTCAGCTCCTCCTGCAGGGCCAGGAAGTTCTGATTGGCCTTGAGATCGGGGTAGTTCTCCGCGACCGCGAAGAGCTGGCGGACCCCCCGCGTGATCTGGTTCTCGGCCTGGGCCTGGTCCGGGACCGCGTTCGCCTCGATCGCTTGCGACCTGGCCTCGGTGACGTGCTCGAACAGCTCGCGCTCGTGCGTGGCGTATCCCTGGACCGTCGTCACCAGGTTCGGGATCAGGTCGTAGCGGCGCCGCAGCTGCACGTCGATCTGGGACCACCCGTTGTTCACGCGGGCCCGCAGCTTGACGAGACGGTTGTAGATCCAGACGCCACCGAGCAGAAGCAGAGCGACCAGGACGACCACGATCCACAGCCAGGTGGGCACGGCGGCATCCTAGCGCGCACCGACGAGGACCCGGTGGTAGACGGCCTCCACGCGCGGCGCGACGACCTGCCACGAGAAGGCCTTCGCCCGCGCACGCCCCGCGGCCCTCAGCGTGGCGGCCAGCTCGGGTTCGGACAGGACGCGCCGGATCGCGGCGGCCAGAGCGTTCGGGTCCCCCGGCGGGACCAGGAGACCGTCGACGCCGTCGCGGACCACCTCTCGGTACCCCGCGATGTCCGAGGCGACCACGGGCACACCGGCCGCCATCGCCTCGACCAGGACGATCCCGAAGCTCTCCTGCCCGGTCGCGGGCGAGACGAACACGTCCGCGGCGGCGTGGTACCTCGGTAGATCCCCGTGGGGGACGGTCCCCAGGCGCAGGATCCGGCTCCGGAGATCCCCCGGGAGCGAGCGCAGCAAGGCGCGATCGCGCCCGTCCCCCGCGACCAGCAGGTGGGCACCCACGACCTCCGGGGCGAGCCGCTCGAATGCCCGCAGCAGGATCTCGAACCCCTTCTGCGGATCCAGCCGGTTCACCCACAGGATCTTCGGGCCGGCCGGGAGCCCCTCGACGGGCCTGCCCGGGTGCGCGAACGCTCGGACGTCGACGCCGTTCGGGACGATCTCCAGGGGGACGCGAACCACGCGACGCACGAACGACGCGGCCGCGTCGGAGACCGCCACCGCGGCATCGATCCGCCCGCTCACCTGACGCAGAGCCGGCGCGGCGAGCTCCATCAGCCTCGAGCGATCGAGCGCTGCGTGGAACGTCGCGACGACAGGAGCGCTCGCGGCTAGGACCGCGAGCATCGAGGTGCTCGGCGTGAGCGGCTCGTGCGCATGGATCACGTCGGGATCGAACGGGCGCATGGCGGAACGGATCCGCCGCCACGACCCCGGCGAGAACGAGATCGGGGCGACCGTTCCGCGGTACGGCACGCGGACCGGCCGTCCGACGATCCGGACACCGGCATCTTCCGACCGTCGCGAACCGGGCGCGAGGATCGACGTTTGGTGCCCCCGGCCGCGGAGCTCGGCGGCGAGCTGACGCACGTGGATCTGCACGCCGCCGGGCGCCTCCCAGTCGTATGGGCAGACCAGGAGGATCCTCACCGAGGCTCGACCGGCGTCACGGATGCGGCGGCCGCCGAGGCGGACCCGTCCCATGCCGGCTGGAACATGTGCCAGTCCGTGGGCTTGGCGGCGATCGCCCGCTCGAAGCGTTCGGCCATCAGTCGGGAGAGCGCGGCGACGTCTTCCCGGATCACCCCGGTGCGTTCGATCTCGAGCGGCTCCTCGATCCGAACCTCCCACCCGTCGTCCCGCGTGTAGACGGGGCAGACGACCAGGGGCGCACCCGAGCTGAGCGACAGGAGCGCCGGTCCGGCCGGCACTCGCCGGGGGGCGCCGAACATCTCGACCTCGGTCCCCCGCCCCGTGAGGTCACGGTCGGCGACGAGCGCCACCATCCAGTTCTCGGACAGGAGCTGCTTGAGCTGCTGCCCGACGTGTCCCTCCTTGGTGAGCCCGACGATCCGCATGCCGAGCTCCTCCCGGTGGCGCAGGAACAGCTCGTAGAGGCGGGGCGGCCTGAGTTCCTCGGCGACCGCCGCGATCCGGTAGCCGTTGGCGCCGAACCAGTGGCCCGCCGCATCCCAGTTCCCCATGTGCGGCAGGGCGCAGACGCATCCCTTGCCGGCCTCGAGGGCACGGTCGATGTTCTCGACGCCGATCACCACGATGCGCTCGTTGAACTCCTTCTCGGGCATCGTTCGGATCCTGAACGCGTCGAACCAGAACCGCGCATACAGCTCGAACGCCTCCCTGGTCGCGTGGTCGACGCGTGCGTCGCTGGGCTCGGCGCCGAGTACGCGCGCCTGGTTGGCGGCAACGGTCGCCCGGACGCCGTGCAGCCGCCGATGGGCTACCCGCCCAAGCGTCTCGAACACGCGGCGGCCGGTTCGCTCTGGCAGGGACATGGCGAGCCACTCGGCGCTGCGGTACCCCCAGTACCCGAGCGTCTCCCGCCTGGTCTCGGGTTCGGTCTCTCGCTCTTCCTCTGGGGAGTTCATCCGAAGCGCGGGCGCGGGCTCACAGGCGCTCCTCCTTCACGACCTGGCTCGCCCGCACGGCGGAGGCCAGCAGCATCAGGATCGCCACGGCCCACGGCGTCCACCGCCAGCCGCCGATCAGGCCCGCGGCGATCAGCCCGTACCGGAGGGCCGGCGTGATCACGCCTTCCTCGATCCCGTACCCGAGCGAGCCCCCGCGGGCACGGATATAGGAGGCGAGGAAGCCCGTCGCGAGCGCGAGCAGCGCGCCGGCCGCGAGCCACTCGTCCTCGGTCCGGGACACCCACGCGAGCGCGCCCAGGACACACCCGTCGAACAGGCGGTCGCCGAACGAGAGCGCCACCCGCCCCAGACGGTCGTCCGGGCGCAGGAGGACACCGCCGGCGACGAGGGCGGCGCCCGCAGCGAGCGCGGCGAACCCCGCCGGCTCGGTCTCGCCGCCCAGCAGGAGCCAGGTGGCGACGCCGATCGCGACGCCCGCGGCGATGCACAGGAGCGGCACCACCGCACGCTCGCCCACCTGCGCTGGAACGCTCACCTCCACCACCCGCGCGAGGGTATCACCGGTGCTCGGGCGCCCAGAGGACGGCCAGAGAACGAGCAGGACCCGAGCCGGAACCACTGGCGACGCCCGCGCTAGAATCCCGGTCCCGTTTCCCATCCGTCCGATCGGGGGCCCCTTGAAGACGTACGAAGCCGGCGACATCCGCAACGTCCTGCTCCTCGGGCACGGCGGCGCGGGCAAGACCACGCTGCTCGAGGCGATGCTCTTCACCTCCGGCGCCACCACGAGGATGGGGACCGTCGAGGACGGCAACACCGTCAGCGACTTCGAGCCGGAGGAGATCAAGAAGGGCATCAGCGTCTCGCTCGGGATGGCGCCGATCGAGTGGAACGGCCTGAAGATCAACGTCCTGGACGGCCCCGGTTACGCCGACTTCATCGGCGACGTTCGGACGGCGATCCGGGCCGTCGACGCGGTCTTGCTGGTCGTCTCGGCCGTGGACGGCGTCGAGGTCCAGACCGAGGTGGCGTGGGAGCTGGCGGTCGAGGCCGGCCTGCCTCGCGCGATCCTGATCAACAAGCTCGACCGCGAACGCGCGTCGTTCGAGCGCACCCTGGAGCAGCTCGTGCAGTCCTTCGGCACACAGGTCGCACCCCTCGAGCTTCCGCTCGGAGAGGAACACGACTTCGAGGGCGTCGCCGACCTGTTGGGGCGCAAAGCGTACCGCTACGGCAGCGGGCCGAATGCGACCGAGGGCGAGTGGCCCGACGACATTTCGGGCAAGGCCGACCCCTTCCGAGAGAAGCTGATGGAGGCGGTCGCCGAGTCCGACGATGCGTTGATCGAGAAGTACCTGGAGGAGGGCGAGCTCTCCGAGGACGAGGTGGTCCACGGGGTCAAGCGGGGTTTCGCGGAGGCGAGGATCGCGCCGGTCCTGTGCGCGGCGGCGGCGCGGCCTCTCGGCGTCGATCGCGTGCTCCAGTTCGTCGCCGACGAGTTCCCCTCCCCCATCGACCGCGGTCCGCTCACGGTGGTCACCAAGGCGGGCGAGGAGAAGGAGCGGGCCTGCGACCCGAGCCAGCCGCTCACGGCATACGTGTTCAAGACGGTGTCCGACCCGTACGTCGGCCACATCACGATGTTCCGGGTGTTCTCGGGCACGATGCGTCCGGACTCGACGGTGTTCAACGCGACGAAGGGCACCGAGGACCGGATCGGCCAGCTGTTCTCCCTGCGGGGCAAGGAACACGAGACCCTTTCCGAGGTGCCGGCGGGCGACATCGCGGCCGTCGCGAAGCTCGCGCATACGACGACCGGGGACACGTTCGCTACCAAGGACGACCCGGTGACGCTGCGGCCGATCGAGATGCCGGAGCCGCTGCTCGCGTTCGCGATCACGCCGAAGACCAAGGGCGACGAGGACAAGCTGTCGACCGCCCTGTCACGCCTGCGGGAGGAGGATCCGACGCTCCGGATCGAGCGCTCGGACGAGACCCACGAGACGGTGATGTACGGGATGGGCGAGGCCCACCTCGACGTCCAGATCGAACGGATGAAGCGCAAGTTCGGAGTCGAGGTGAGCACGTCTCCCGCGAAGATCGCGTACCGCGAGACCGTCCGAGGGCCGGGCAAGGGCGTCGGACGACACGTCAAGCAGACCGGTGGCCACGGTCAGTACGCGATCTGCAACATCGAGATCGAGCCCCTCCCCCGCGGCGAGGGATTCGAGTTCGTCGACAAGATCTTCGGAGGGGCGATCCCGAACACGTTCATAGGCTCCGTCGAGAAGGGCGTGGTCAAGACGATGCAGTCGGGCGTCATCAGTGGGAACCCCATGGTCGACATCCGATGCACGCTCGTCGACGGCAAGTTCCATAGCGTGGACTCGTCCGACATGGCCTTCCAGCTCGCGGGTGCGCTCGCGTTGAAGGAGGCGGCCGCCGCGGCGGGGGTGGTTCTGCTCGAGCCGATCGTCGAGGTCGACGTCGTCGTCCCCGAATCCCACACGGGCGACATCATGGGTGACCTCAACGCCAAGCGCGCCAAGATCCAGGGCGTCGAATCGGCGGGCGCCGGCAAGCAACGCGTCAGGGCGCTCGTTCCGCAGGCGGAGGTCGCGCGCTACTCGATCGACCTGCGTTCGATGACCGGCGGGCGGGCGGCCTTCACGATGCACTTCTCCCACTACGAGGAGGTGCCGTCTCACCTCGCCGACAAGATCATCGCCGCGGCGCAGCAGGAGAAGGAAGAGGCGCGGAAGTAGGGCGGACCTGTCAGAGCACCTCGCCGAGGAACCCGAGGACGACGTGATTGAACTCCTCGGGTCGGCGCAGGTTGATCACGTGATCGGTGTCCGGGATACGGACCAGACGGGCATTCGGGATCGCGGCCGCCATCGCCGTGCACATCGGGTCCATCTCGGGCGGATCGTGATCCGCGGGCAGGACGAGCGTGGGGACGGCGATCTCACCGAGACGCTCGAACGCCGGCGGGGCGAGCCGCTCGCGGGCGCTCTCGTCCATCGTGAGCTCGTGCAGGTTGTCGAACGCGATCTCGCGGATCCTCCGGCCCGCCTCGTCCTCGGTGCCGAGCGTGGCCCACATCGTCTGCAGCCGTAGGTCCTGCGCGAGCTCAAGGTCACCCGCATCGATCGCCAGGTCGATCGACGGTTCCCGCTCCGCGTACCAGGCCTCCCATGCGGACTCCTGCTCGGGCGTTCCCTCGAAGCCGTCGACGCCCGCGGCGACGAGCACGAGTGCGAGGACGCGATCCGGATGCTCAAGCACGAAGTCGACCTCGTTCGTGCCTCCCATCGAGCAGCCCACCAGTGCCGCCCGATCGATCCCGGAGTCGTCGAGCATCGCGAGGAGATCTCGGACGTGGGAGTAGGCGACCCCGGGCTCGGGTCGCGTGGATCGGCCGTACCCGCGAGCGTCGTACCGGACCACGTGATATCGGTCGGCGAACAGCTCGAACTGCGGGTCCCACGTCCTGCAATCCCACAAGCCGGGATGCAGGAACACGACCGCATGGCCGTCCCCGGCTTCCTCGACGTAGAGCCGTGCCCCCTCGGTCTCGACGAACCTCGAACGTGCGCCCGTCGCACTCACTCCTCGAAGCGCGGGCGGAGTCGCGCGTACGTCTCCTCGAGCAGCTCGGGCAGGACCCGGGTCTCGCCGACGACCGGCATGAAGTTCGTGTCCCCGTTCCAGCGGGGCACGACGTGCCAGTGCACGTGATCCGGGATGCCGGCTCCGGCCACCCGCCCGAGGTTCATCCCGAGGTTGAAGCCGTGCGGCTCCGTCTCCGCCTGGAGCGCGCGGATCGAGCGCACGAGCAGCGTGTCGACCTCCGCGAACTCCGCGGTCCCGAGCTCGACAAGGTCGCCGACGTGTCGGAACGGGGCGACCATCAGATGCCCCGGGTTGTACGGGTACGAGTTCAGGATCACGAACGCGAGCTCGCCGCGCACGAGGATGCCAGTCCGCTCGTCGTCGCCCTCGGCCGGGAGGTCGCAGAAGATGCAGCCCGCGTCGTCGTCCTGCTGCTTGGCGGCCTGGATGTACGCCATCCGCCAAGGCGACCAGATCCGGTCCACGCCGTCCCCCGGCGACCTCGCCTCAGCCGCCGAACCGCGACTGGGACAGGCGCTTGGAGGCCGCCTCGTCGACGAGCGCGGCCGCGAAGTCGTCGAACGGCACGCCCTTGGTCTCGACGCCCTCCCGATCGCGCACAGTGAGCTCGCCCGACTCGATCTCCTTGTCGCCGATCACGAGCACGTAGGGGGCCTTCGCGAGTTGCGCGGCGCGGACCTTCTTGCCGACAGTCTCCCCGCTCTCGTCCACGGCGGGACGCAGCCCGACCGCCCGCAGGAGCGAGGCGAGCTCCCGCGCATGCTCGAGGTGACGGTCGGCGACCGGCACCAGGCGCACCTGCTCGGGCGCGAGCCAGAGGGGGAACGCGCCGGCGTAGTGCTCGATCAGCACGGCGCTGAATCGCTCGATCGACCCGAGGATCGCGCGATGGACCATCACCGGACGGTGCCGCTGGTTGTCCTCGCCGACGTACTCCATCTGGAACCGTTCGGGCAGGCCGAAGTCGCACTGCACGGTGGTGAGCTGCCACAGGCGGCCGATCGCGTCCCGGAAGTGGAAGTCCACCTTGGGGCCGTAGAACGATCCCTCGCCCTCGGCGACCTGGAACTCGAGCCCGCTGCGCTCCAACGCGTCGCGTAGGGCGCCGGTCGCCCGCTCCGCCATCTCGGGCGTCACGATCGACTCGCCCGGCAGCGTGGAGAGCGTGACCACCGGCTCGGTGAACCCGAAGGTGCGATGGATCTCGAGCGTGAGCTCGAACACGCCGAGGATCTCGTCGACCAGCTGGTCCTCGCGGCAGATGATGTGCGAGTCGTCCTGGGTGAACCCGCGCGCCCGCAGGAGCCCGTGCACGACGCCGAGCCGCTCGTACCGGTAGACGCCCCCAGCTCCGAGAGACGGATCGGCAGCTCGCGATACGACCGGATCTGCGACTTGTACACGAGCACGTGGAGGGGGCAGTTCATCGGCTTGACGAAGTAGGCGGGGTCGCCCTCGTGCCGCATCTCCGGGTACATCAGGTCCGCGTACTTCTCCGTGTGCCCCGAGGTGTCCCACAGCTCGCGGCGCGCGAGGTTGGGCGTCACGACGGGGTCGTAGCCGCGCGCGAGGTGCAGGTCGCGGACGTAGTCCTCGAGCTGCTTGCGGAAGATCCCGCCCTTCGGATGCCAGACGGCGAGGCCCGGCCCGAGCTCCTCGGGGAAGGAGAACAGGTCGAGCTCGCGCCCGATGCGGCGATGGTCGCGCTTCTCGGCCTCCTCGAGCCGGTGGAGGTAGTCGTCGAGGTCGCCCTCGGTGCCCCAGGCGGTCCCGTAGATCCGCGTGAGCATCGGCCGCGCCTCGTCGCCACGCCAGTACGCGCCGGCGACCTTCATCAGCTTGAACGCGGTCAGCCGCCCGGTCGACGGGACGTGGGGACCCAGGCACAGGTCCGCCCAGCCGTCGTTGCGGTAGACCGTGACCGTGTCGCCGCCCGGGACCTCCCCCTCCTCGAGCGACTCGATGATCTCGCGCTTGTACGGCTGGTCGGCGAAGCGTTCGAGGGCCTCCGCGCGCGGGATCTCCTCGCGCACGAACGGCTGGTCGGCCGCGACGATCTCGCGCATCCGGTCCTCGATCTTGGCCAGGTCGCTCTCCGAGACCTGCCCCGGGAGCTCGAGGTCGTAATAGAAGCCGTCCTCGATGGGCGGGCCGATCGCGTAGTGGGTGCCGGGCCACAGGTCGCACACCGCCTGCGCCAGCACGTGCGCAGCCGAGTGACGCAGGACGTGGAGCCCGTCGGGGTCTTCGGGCAGGACCGGCTCCGCCTTCCCATCGGTCGCGGGCACGTAAGAGAGGTCGACGAGCTCGCCGTCCACGCGGGCCGCGATCGCCTCAGGCGGCAGCACCGAGCCCAGCGGCTCGCCCTCGGGGAGCTCGGTGGTGGTGCCGCCGGCGAGCTCGATCGTGGGCATGGGACGGTCATGATATCCGTCGCCCCGGGCCGGGCCTGCGCCCGAGCCCTTCCGCTACTCGTACGAGATGGCCTGGAGCACGTTCAGCTTGGCCGCGCGGCGGGCGGGGAAGACCGCGAAGAGCACGCCCAGGATCGCGGCCAGCAGCACGTAGATCGTGAGCTGGCCGCCGGGGATGCCGAGCTCGCTGAAGCCCTCGGGCTCGAGCGCCTGCTGCAGCGCCCAGCCGAACGCGATCCCGATCACCACGCCGAACAGGGCCCCCATCACCGAGATGATCACGGCCTCCCAGCGGACCATCGAGCGGGTCTGCCTGCGCGTCAGTCCCACCGCCCGGAGCAGGCCGAGCTCGCGCGTCCGCTCGTAGATCGACAGGTACAGCGTGTTCATCACGCCGAACAACGCGATGATCACCGCGAACAGGAGCAGCGCGGAGATCAGGTTCAGCACCTGGCTGATCAGCGTCGCGTAGCGGTCGCGGAACCCGGCCTGGTCGTCCACCTCGATGTTCGGATATGCAGACAGGGCCTTCTCGAGATCCGCCTGCACGGCGGCCACGTCGGCGCCCTTGTCGGCCTTGATCAGCACGAACGTATCGAGCACGTTGGCGACGTTCACGTCGTACGTGTCGAGGGAGACGGCGTAGTCGCCGATCAGGCCGTTCTCCGAGTAGAGCGCGACCACCCTGAGGCGTGTCGAGCCGGTGGCCGGGAACTCCACGGGGATCGAGTCCCCCACGATCCAGTCGTTCTCTGCAGCCGTGTCGTCGAAGACGGCGATCGAGTTCGGGTTCGCCAGGTCCTCGAGCCCGCCCTGGACGGCGTCGACCTCCGAGACGACCGGGAACGTCCCCGGTTCCAGCCCGGTCACGAACGCGGTTCCACCCTCGATCTTCGCCTCGGCCTGGCGGACCTGCGAGACCGTGTCGACGCCGGGCACCGCGCGCGCATCCTCGGCGGCGGAGGTGCTGAAGCCGGTCAGCGTGGGCGAGATCAAGATGAAGTCGGCTTTGAGCGTGCGCTCCAAGACTGCGGTCGTGGACGCCTTGGCGGAGGCGCCGAACACGGCGACGAACACCACCAGCCCGAGGCCGATCATGAGCGCCGAGGCCGTGGCGGCGGTTCGGCGCGGGTTCCGCATCGAGTTCTCGCGACCGAGCTTGCCCGGCATCCCCGTGAGGCGGACGGGGAGGCCGATCGTGGCCGCCACCGGCCGTGCGATCAGCGGCGTGAGCATCGCGACCCCGACGAACGTGAGCGCGACACCCAGTCCCACGAGCTGCAGCCCGTTCGAGGGGGTGCCGAACAGCCCATACAGGAGCGGCGCGATGCCGAGCGCCAACACGACGAACCCGGCGATGATCCGGAACCGGAGCGAACGCCCCGGCCGATCCTGTGCCTCACGGAGCGCCTCGATCGGCGCCACGCGAGCCGCTCGACGGGCCGGGACGAACGCGGCGATCATCGTGACGAGCGTCCC
>Ga0070694_100002425_pt1 | contig 11003 bp, 6 predicted proteins | sample KBSK1251metaG_FD_65470 | JGI IMG/M metagenome (GOLD analysis project Ga0070694, IMG submission 65470) | Corn, switchgrass and miscanthus rhizosphere microbial communities from Kellogg Biological Station, Michigan, USA - KBS K1-25-1 metaG | ecosystem: Host-associated > Plants > Roots >... | reverse complement strand
AGGATGAAAAACAGTTTCTCGATGCCAACCCGGCGGCCGTGCGAATCCTGCGCCGGCAGCGCGCGCACCAGGTCATTGGAAGGCATCCGCGCGATTTCGCGCCACCCTTGCAACCCAATGGAGAGCCCTCCGATGAGATGGCGGCGCGCTACATTGCCGAGTGTCTGGACAAAGGAAGTGTGCGCTTTGAGTGGACGTTGCTCGGGCCGGACGGTCAACTGATTCCCGCCGACGTGCTGCTGACTCGCGTGCACTGGGGCGACCAATGGATCATACAGGCGATTGTCGAGGACATTACCGAACGCAAGCGGGCGGAGGAGGAACTCCTCAAATCGTTGGCTCACGAGAAGGAGCTGAATCATCTCAAGACCAGTTTTGTGTCGACGGTCTCGCACGAGTTTCGCACGCCACTCGGCATCATCCTGTCTTCGGCACAGATCCTGGCCGATTACTTCGAGCGCCTGGACGCGGAAGAGCGGCGCGAACATCTCCTTTCCATCGCCAAGAACACGCGGCAGATGTCGAGCTTGATGGAGGAAGTGCTGGTGCTCAGCCGGGCGGATTCCGGCAAAATGGTCTGCCAGCGGGCGCCCTTGGATCTGGCGGCATTGTGTCATCGGTTGGCGGACGAAGTCGCTTCCGCCACCGGCGGCCAGTGTCCGATCGAACTCGAGGTGGCCCCGGAATGCGCCGCCACGGAAGCCGACGAACGGCTCCTGCGGCACATTTTTACCAACTTACTTTCCAACGCGGTTAAATATTCGCCTCCGGGGAGTGCGGTCAGGTTTACGGTGCGGCGGGAAAACGGAGATGCGATTTGCCGGATCCGGGATCATGGCATCGGCATTCCGGAAGCGGACCGCCCCTGGCTCTTTCACGCGTTCCATCGCGGGCGCAACGTGGGCGACCGGCCCGGCACGGGCCTGGGTTTAACGATTGTCAAAAGGTGCGTCGAGTTGCACGGTGGTCGCATTTCGCTGCAAAGCGAATCCGGCCAAGGCACCGTCGTGACGGTGCGCATTCCGCTCTTCAAAGAAGCGGGTAACGGGAGAACTGAAACATGAAACGAATCTTAGTCATCGAGGACGAGCCGGACATGCGCCGCAACCTGATCACCATTCTGCGCCTGGAAGGATTCCAGCCGTTCGCGGCCGAGAATGGGCGTCAGGGCATCGAGCAAGCCAGGCGCCAGAAGCCGGATTTGATTCTGTGCGACGTGATGATGCCGGAGATGGATGGCTACGGGGTGTTGCGGGCCTTGCGCGATGACGCCGAGACCATGAATATCCCGTTCATCTTCCTGACCGCCAAAGGCGAGAAGACCGACCGCCGCAGTGGCATGAACCTGGGCGCAGACGATTATCTCACCAAGCCGGTGGACAAGGAGGATTTGCTGCACGCCATTCGCACGCGGCTGGAACGGATGGAGGAACTGGCTCGGCGCGAGTTCAAGCCAAACTTCGATTCCTCGCTACCGCTTGAATCGTTGGGGCTCACCCCGCGCGTCGCCGAAGTGCTGCTCTGGGTCGCTCAGGGGAAAACGAACGCCGAAATCGCATCCATTCTTGGCATCAGCGAATCCACCGTTAAAAAGCATTTGCTGGAAATCTTTGCCAAGCTGAGCGTGGAAACGCGCAGCGCCGCCACCCTGCGCGCCCTCGAAGTCCTCGGCAATCCCCCCCGCGACGCGCGCTGAACTCGGTTCCATCGCGCCTCACCTGCCTCCCGCCGATGCCCCTTCCGCCGCTCGTCACCTCTCCGAGTCATTGGCTGTTCGGCCCGGCTTACCATATCCGGCGGGAGCCATTGACGTATTTGCCGCGTTGGTTTGAGGAATACGGCGAGCTGTTCAGGATCCGCTCACCCTTAGGCAGTGCCGTCATGGTGGGAGCGCCGCAATTGGCGCAACAGGTCCTGGTCGACCGTTACTCGCGCTACCAGAAGAAGAGCCGCGCCTACAATGTCCTGCGCATCCTAATGGGCAACGGGCTCGTCACCAGCGAAGGAGAATTCTGGCGCAGCCAGCGCAAGCTGCTCCAGCCCGCTTTCCATCGGCGACGCCTCGAGGCTTTGTGCGCGATGATGGTGGACCGGACCACGGCGGTGCTCAAACGTCTGGGCGCGGCCGCCGCCGCCGGCCAACCGCTCGAACTGGTTCCGCTGCTCTCTCAACTTACCCTGGATATCATCACCCGCGCCATGTTCAGCTCGGATGTCCAGGGCGCCGCCGCCGGCGTCAGCCATCACATTGGCGTGCTCAACGAGTATGCGCTGCGTCTGTTGCGCCAGCCATGGCGGTTCCTCCTGCCGCACCGAATTCCGACACCATTCAACTCTCGCCAATATCGCTCGTTCACGGCGCTCAATGCCATGGTGGCGGACATCCTCCGCGAAAGACGGCGGCAGCCGGAGGCTCATGACGATTTGCTCAGCATGCTGCTCTCGGCCTGTGCGGATGAGACGGGCCGCGGAATGTCCGATGCCCAATTGCGCGATGAGGTGATGACGATTTTTGTCGCGGGGCACGAGACAACGGCCAATTCCATGGCGTGGCTGCTGCACGCCGTGGCCGGCCACCCTGAGGTCGAGCAGCGCATGGTGGCGGAGATCGATGCGCTCTGGCCGGAAGGCGGACTCACGCCCGCCCACTTGCCGGCCTTTCGTTACACCCAACAAGTGATCGAAGAAGTGTTGCGCCTCTATCCGACCATCTGGTCAGTGGGACGCAATTGCACCGAGACCGATGATTTGGGCGGCTACGAAATTCCCGTGGGGATGAACCTGGTGGTGCCGATTTTTCATTTCCATTGGAGCGAGCGATTCTGGAGCCAGCCTCAACAGTTCGACCCGGACCGCTTCGCGCCGGACCGGCGTCCGCCGCCGGAGCCCTTGATCTATTTTCCGTTTGGCGCCGGACCGCGAAGTTGCATTGGCAATCATTTCGCGCTGCAAGAACTGATGCTCATGACGCTGCTGTTTCATCGTCATTTTCAGTTTCGGCCTGCCGGAGCTGCGGTGATACCCGATCCGTTAATCACCTTGCGCCCGCGCGGCGGATTGACGATGCACGTGCGTCCGCGCACGGGCCTCCTGAAGGCCACGCACGCCTAGCGGAGGCGTCCCCACCGAGGCGTTTAGCGGGCCAAATCCACCGTTCCTTTGTCGACAGAGGGATGTCCGGTCTGAGACGCGCAAAACACGTCTGCACCGTTGGTGCGCCCGCCTCAGCTGACCAAACTCGGCACGAAGCGGGGCGAGCGTCGGAAGCGAGTGGCTTGCTCGAAGGCGTAGGCCAGTCGCAGCAACGCCGGCTCGCTCCAGGCCGGCCCGAAAAACGAGAGCCCAACCGGCAACCCGGAGACAAAGCCCGCCGGCACGGTGATGCTCGGATAGCCCGAGACCGCTGCGGGGGACGTGCTGCTGCCCGAACCCCGATCGCCATGCACGTAATCCGTCACGTGCGCGGGTCCGGTCGTGGGCGCCACCAAGGCGTCGAGCTTGTGCTCCTGGATGAGCGCATCAATCCCTTCTTTTCGACTCAAGCGGCGCGAGGTCGCCAGCGCTTCCAGATACTCAGGCTCCGTCAAAGGGCCCTTCGCCTCGGCGGCAATAAATGTTTCCTGGCCGAACCACGGCAGTTCCTTCTCCCGATGGCGCTGATTGAACTCGATGACGTCCGCCAGCGAACGCTGGGGGGCGCGAGGGCCCAAGGCCGCGAGATACGCGTTGAGGCCGGCTTTGAATTCGTAAAGCAAGACGATGTGCTCGGCCTCGCGCATGCCGGGCCGGGCCGGGGATTGGCTTACGTCGAGCACGGTCGCCCCTTGTTGTTTCAAGGCATCGATGGCTGTTTCAGCCACTTTATTGGCGCCGGCATGGGAGCCAAACATCGGACGGACAATCCCGAGCCGTGCGCCGCGCAAGCCCGTTTCACTCAGGCCGGCGGTGTAATCGATCAGCCGCTTTTGCGCCGCCGGCGCCGTGGCGTCATCGCGCGGATCGGTCCCCGCCAGCGCTCCCAGCAGGATGGCCGCATCCCGCACCGTGCGCGCCATCGGACCCGCCGTGTCCTGGCTGGCCGAAATGGGGATCACCCCGGAGCGGCTGATCAATCCCACCGTCGGTTTGATCCCGACAATCCCGTTGTAGGACGAAGGCGAGAGAATGCTCCCGTCGGTTTCGGTGCCAACGGCGACGGCGCAGAGACTGGCGGCGACGGCGACGGCGGAGCCGGAACTTGAGCCGGACGGATTTCGATCGAGGTAGTAGGGGTTGCGGGTCTGGCCACCGCGTCCGCTCCAGCCGCTAGTGGAACGCGAGCCGCGGAAATTTGCCCATTCACTCAGATTGGTCTTGCCGAGGAAGACGGCGCCGGCGTCGCGCAGGCGGGAAACCAGGAACGCATCGCGCAATGGCACCGAGCCCATTAACGCCAGGGACCCGGCGGTGGTAAACATCCGATCGTGCGTATCGATGTTGTCCTTGAGCAGCACAGGAATGCCATGCATCGGGCCGCGCGGACCGCGCTTCTTCCGTTCCTCATCGAGTTCGGCGGCCTGCGCCATGGCTTCGGGATTCACCTCCAGCACGCTTCTCAACTCAGGGCCGCGACGATCGATGGCGTCGATGCGCGCGAGATATTTGCGCGTCAGCGAGCGGCTCGATTCGCGGCCGGCCGCCATGCGAGCCTGCAGTTCGGGGATGGAGAGTTCCTCCAACTCGGCGGCGGGCCAGAGCGCCTTGGTGGGCTTGGCCGCGGCCACGCTCAACGCGGGCAGGAACGCCGCCGCACCTGCTCCGACGGTGGCCGTGCGCAGGAAAGCTCGACGCGTGGGCATAATCTGGGTGGCGGCGGTTAGAAGGTTTGAGCCGAGCCGAGTTGTTTCCAGAGGAACGTGTAAGCCAGGGCCTGCATGAATGCCGCCTGCTTGTTGTCCGCCGCACCGCCATGGCCCCCTTCGATGTTTTCGTAATACAACACGTCGTGCCCCTGCTCTTTCATCCGCGCCACCATTTTGCGCGCATGGCCGGGATGCACGCGGTCATCCCGCGTCGACGTCGTGAAGAGCACGCGCGGGTATTTGCGGTCGCTCCGAACATTCTGGTAGGGAGAAAATTGTTTGAGGTAGGCCCATTGTTCGGGCTGGTCCGGGTCGCCATATTCGTCCATCCAACTGGCGCCGGCCAGCAGCTTGTGATAACGGCGCATGTCGAGCAACGGCACCTGACACACCACCGCGCCAAACAAATCGGGCCGCTGCGTTAGCATCACGCCCATTAAGAGCCCACCGTTGGAGCCGCCTTGAATGCCCAAATGCTGGGGCGAGGTCACCTTGCGCCGGTGTAAATCTTCGGCCACCGCAATAAAATCGTCGTAAGCGCGCTGGCGATGCTCCTTGCGTGCCGCTTCGTGCCAGCGGGGTCCGAACTCGCCTCCGCCGCGGATGTTGGCCAGCGCGTAGGTGCCGCCACGTTCCAGCCAGGAAGCGCCCAGGCCCGGGCTGTAGCCGGGCAACATTGGGATCTCAAAGCCGCCGTAACCGTAGAGCAAGGTCGGATTCTTTCCGTCCATCGCCAAGCCAGTCCGGCTCACGAGAAAATACGGGATTTTCGTGCCATCGCGCGACGTCGCCTCAAACTGCCGGATTTCCAGGCCGCTGGTATTAAAGAACGCCGGCAGGCTCTTCAACTTCTCCTTGCCCGCGCCAATCGTTCCCAAATACAAACTCGAGGGCGTCAGGAAATTCGACAGCGTCATCCAATAATCATCCGACTCGTCAGGGTCGACTCCAGAAACTCCCACATTGGCGAACTCGGGCGCGTCCAGCGGCGTGCGCCGCCATTCTTCACCCGCGCGCTGCAACTGGTAGGCGCGGCTGCGGACATTCTCCAGCTCTGTCAGCAGCAGGCAGCTCTTGGTGTCGCTTAGGCCTGCCAGCGATTTGCGTTCGGTGGGCGTGAACAACGCGGCGAACTTCCGCTCGCCCTTCAGGTAGCCTTCGAGATTCGCCGCCAGCAACGAACCGCCCGGATACGTCGTCTCCCCCACCTTCCAATCCGTGCGCAACTGCAGCAGCAACTGGTCTTCAAACGTGCGCACTTCCGCGTCGGCCGGCTTGTCGAGCCGCACCCATTCGTCCCCGCGCCGCAAATGCACCTCGTCCGTGAAAAACGTCACTGCCCGATTGATAAATTCGTAGACTCGTCCATGGTCGCGCGCCACGAATCCGCCCACGCTCACATCCTCTTCCTTGCCGGCGAAGACCTGAACGGCCTGTTCCAACGGGGTGCCGCGCTTCCATTCCTTGACCAGGCGCGGATAGCCCGACTTGGTGAGCGAGCCGGGACCGAAATCGGTGCCGACGTACAGGGCGTCCCGATTCCGCCAGGCCACGCGCGTCTTGGCTTCCTTCAACGTGAAGCCGTCCGCCACGAATTGTTTGCGGTTGAGATCGAATTCACGCACCACCGTGGCGTCGGCGCCGCCGCGCGAGAGCAGGAGCAAGCTCCGGTCAAAATCGGGTTCGAGCACGAGCGCGCCTTTCCAGACCCAATTCTCCTTCTCGCTGGTCGCGAGTTCGTCAAGGTCCAGCACTGTCTCCCAAGCGGGACTGGCCTGGCGATAATCCTGCAGGCTGGTGCGGCGCCACAAGCCGCGCACGTTTTTTTGGTCGCGCCAGAAATTGTAGACATAACGCCCATGTTTGGAGGCCATGGGAATGCGCTCTTTCGAGTCGAGGATCTCGAGAATGCGGCGGCGGGTCGGCTCGAAATCGGGGCGTGCGGTCAATTCACCGGTGCTCTTGGCATTCTGCTGGCGCACCCAGTCGAGCGACTTGTCTGCGGTGACGTCTTCCAGCCAAAGATACGGGTCGTGCTCGACGGAGGTGTTCATGGGAGCCGCAGGGGCAGAGGAGGCAGTTTTCGAGGAGGTGGGGGAGTCGGCCAGGCGGGCGCAACCGCTCCAGCCGCACAAGCTCAGGAGAACCAGGTGAACGAGCGAGCGGCGGAGCACGCGAACTTGCGCAGTTCGTTCGGGGCTGGGCGGTGTGCGCGATGAGTTTGGACGATGCATATGAATGTGCTGGAACTTAGTGAGGTGTCTCAGAAATGCCGCATTGTTTCGCAGCCACCTCACTAGGCAACCCGGCAGGAAAGCAGGCGTCAAGGATTTGGTGCGGGAGCAGCCGAGGGCGCCGGGCGGTTTTTGACGTATTGTTCGGCCCAATCCAGCATCTCGGCCAGCACATGCAAAACCGATTCGCGCGCCGCGTAGCCGTGCGACTCATAGGGAAGCACCACCAACCGCGCCGTGCCGCCATGGCCGCGAATCGCTTGATACAGCCGTTCTGATTGAATGGGATGGGTTCCCGTGTTGTTGTCCAGCTCCCCATGGGTGAGCAGGAGCGGCCGCTGAATCTTCTCGGCATGCATGAAGGGAGACACCTTCGCGTAAATGTCCGGCGCCTCCCACAGCGAGCGTCGTTCGGACTGGAACCCAAACGGCGTCAGCGTCCGATTATAGGCCCCGCTGCGGGCGATGCCGGCGGCAAAAAGCTCCGAATGCGCCAGCAGATTTGCGGTCATGAACGCGCCGTAACTGTGCCCCGCCACCAATACACGGCGCGGGTCCGTCACGCCCCGTTCCACCAGCGTGTCGACGGCCGCGCGGGCGGCGCCGACCACTTGCTCGATATAGGTGTTGTTCATGGTCTCCGGATCGCCCACCACCGGCATGGTGGCATTCATCAGCACGGCATAGCTCTGAGTCAGGAAAAAAAGCGGGGACGTCCCGCGGAAGAACGTGAACGCCTGCGGCGATTCGCGCACTTGTCCGGCGGTGGAGGCATCCGAGTATTCGAGCGGATAGGCCCAAATGACAGTGGGCAGGCGCGTGCCGGCCTGGTAGCCCGCGGGCAGATACAGCATGCCGGAGAGTTCCACGCCATCGGCCCGCCGGTACTTCAACAACTCCTTGCTGGCCGCAGTCAAAGCCGGCGCCGGATCGCGAAAATCCGTCCGCGCCACCCGCCTGCCTCCCTTGCGCTCGAAGATGAAATAATTGGGCGGTTCAGTTCGACTCTCGTGCCGTAACAGCAAGCGTTCGCGGTTTCCCTCCACGAACGCCACGACCGATTCCAAGGCGCCTTCCCGTGATTCAAACAGCCTCTCCTTGGCCAGTGTGGCCAGATTGAACCGATCCAGAAATGGGCGATGCCCGCGAGGAGAGGCGCCTTCGCCGGCCAGATAAATGAAATCACCATCCTGGCACGCCACCGATTGCCCATCCGGCAATCGTTCCATCAGCGGCTGCCCGGGATTCTTGTAAACGTCCTGGGCGCTGAGATCGAACACCACGCGCCGGCTCTCGGCGGGGCGGGACAAGTCGAGCAGGGCTGTCGTGTTCCATCGTCGATCCCGATCGTGTTCCTCCAGCAGCACCTGATCGCGCTGCGCCAGCCAGGTCAAGTCGCTGAGCCGGTGCGTCAGCCGCAGCAACTCCCGCGATTTGCCGTCGAAAGGTGTTCCCCACGCGAATAAGGCGTCGCGATGCGGCACCTTCCGGAGCGGGTCGCCTCCGTCCAACGCCTCGACCCAAAGCAGCCGCGCCGGGTGCAACGCCTGCCAGCGCACCAAACGAGGCCCGGTCGGCACTCCTTGCGTCGGCACATCGTCGGCCACCGGCAACTCCGCCACCGTCCTCACGATCTTGCCGGTCGCGTCACGCACTTCGATGCTCCGCGCAAAATAAAAATAGGGCACCCGATGAGAATAGGGCGCCTTCAGCCGAATAGTGAGCAAATGGCTCTCGTCCGGCGAAAACTCCGTCTCGGTGAAAATACCCGGCTCTCCCAAAGACGTGAAACGCCCGGTCACCACCTCCACGACACCCAGTTGACTCGTCGCATAGTAGGCGAACAAAGCGTCATCCTGCGCGGTGCGCAGCAGGTCTTGATACGTCGGCGGCTTGGATTTCTTGCCGGTGGTTTCTTCCACCATCGGCCCCGCGGGCACACGCGGAGAGGCCGGCGCCACCCCGCGAGCGGGCGGCACCGTTCGGACCAACAACGATTGGCTGTCCTTGCGCCACTCCAGGGCCGGCCCCGTGACATCATTCAGCAACAGCGACGGAATCGCCTTCGCCTCGCCCGTGGTCAAATCGGCCACCCAAAGTTCCACCCCATTCTCCGTGTCCCGTGTAAAAGCGCACCGGCTTCCATCGGGCGACCACACGGGAAAACCGATGAAGGAACCTTCGGGGAGTGGCACGGTGCGTCGTGAGCCATCGGCCAGGCGCAGCCAGGTCAAGCGCGTGTTGCGACTCGCGCGCTGTCGCGCCCCCAACGTGGCATCGATGCGCAAGCCGGCGAGACGATGCAACGGGCGCGCCAGTAATTCGAGAGGCGGGTTGGCTTCATAATCGACCAACAACATGGCATCCCGTCGCGGGCTCAAGCTGACCCGAGGCGGCGGCGGTGCGTCAATCATGCGCACGATTTCCGGAGCAGGCAGGCGATAAGACGTCTCAGCCATAACACAACCCAAACTCACGAACACCATCAGCGTCGTGCTCCAGATTTGGCGCCACACCCTCGCGGCCTGCCCTGAGTTCGTCGAACGGGGCCGCCAACTCCAGTTGCAAATCCGCAGCGCGCTTGCGTTCATAACCGGGCCCTCCGTTCTCATGTCCGCCCGAGCATCGCAAGCCTTTTCCTGGCTTCGCGCCCTGGAGGGGGCAACGCGGGCAGGCCCGTTAGGGCCCATCTTGGAATCTACCGCCCAAGGTAGTCCCGCGAGGCGGGGCAACCATAGGCGGGAGGACACAATCCTTCGGGATTGAACCGCCCCCGTCCCCGACACACCCACACCCGTATTTCCCCGATCGCCCTCTCGGGGCGTGCCCGGGGAAAGCAGTTGTAATCGCCTCTGGGCGTGCGGCGTTGACGCTGGGGTTGCTGTGGAGGACGGTCCCGCACCTGAGCGAAGCAGCCGGGGGGACAGAGCAGAAAAAAGCGTATGAGATTCGTTTCGTTGCCGATTCGCACGTGGGCATTGGGGTTAGGCGCAGCGGCGGCTCTCGGATTTTCAGTGAACTCAGTCCCCGCCTTTGACCTTTGCGGTCTCATCCAGGTGAATGGCCAAAGCGTCCCGGGCGTGCTGGTGGCCATGTATGACTGCAATTCCGGCATCTTCCTCGGCACGGCCACGACCGGGCCGAATGAGACCACCGACGGCGTAGTGCATAACTACATGGTTAGCGTCGCCAGTGAGGCCGTCCGCTTGGAGCTGTTCTTCAAGGATGACCCGACCGACTTGCTGCTGGGGGACTACTGTCGGGCGAATGTGAACTGCGACCAGATTGTTGTTTCCAATGGCAAGGCCACCGCGGACTACAACCTGAGTTGCAACAGCCCGCCACCCGTGGGAACGCCCGGTTACTGGAAAAATCATCCCGCCGCCTGGCCGGTCAACGAAATCACCATTGGCGGACGGACCTACCAGCGCGAACGCGCCATTGGGTTGATGTCGACGGCGGAGAACGGCGATAAAACCTTCAATCTCTTTCGCCACCTTGTCGCCGCCAAACTTAATGACCTGCACGGCAGCGAAAGCCATTGCATCGACGCCGATCTCGTCACGGCGGATAACTGGATGGCCACTCACCCCGTCGGTAGCGGTGTCAAAGCCCGCACGACCACCTGGCAGAGCATTTCATTCGTCGCCCAAAAAATCGACGACTACAACAACGGCCTCCTCTGCGCCGTTCATCGGGAGTGAGATGGTGGGGAGTTGGGGAGTTTACGAGTTGGGGAGTTTAGGAGTTGGGGAGTTTACGAGTTTAGGAGTTTGCGAGTAGGGAATTCGGGAGGCCCAGTAGACCAAGGGCGCATCTTGGCACTGCCCCGTAGCGCAGGCTTCCAAGCCTGCTGTATCGCAGGTTTCGAAACCTGCGCAACGTTCGCTTACCACGGACGCGTGAGGTGTGACCTGTCACCGTGGGC
>Ga0070694_100002422_pt1 | contig 11015 bp, 8 predicted proteins | sample KBSK1251metaG_FD_65470 | JGI IMG/M metagenome (GOLD analysis project Ga0070694, IMG submission 65470) | Corn, switchgrass and miscanthus rhizosphere microbial communities from Kellogg Biological Station, Michigan, USA - KBS K1-25-1 metaG | ecosystem: Host-associated > Plants > Roots >... | reverse complement strand
CTGATCGTTGCGGATGCGTTTGCAATAGGAGCAGATCGGGAGCAGGCCGCTCAACTGCTTGACGCGTGACAGCGCGTCTTCGAGCTTCTGGTTGCTCGACCGCAGCTCCGCGTTGGCCTCCAGCAGCTCGATCTGGCTCGCGCGAAGCGCGCGATAGGCTTCATCGCGCTGATGCTGGTTGATGTAGGCGTTGGAATGCAGCCGGATGCGCGCGATGAGCTCGATCTTGTCCGGGATCTTCACGAGGTAGTCGTTGGCGCCCGCGAGGAACGCGTCGCGCTTGACCGTCGCGTCCTCTTTCGACGAGAGCACGATGACCGGGATGTCCTTCAACGTCGGGTTGTCGCGGTACCGCCGCATCAGCGTGAGGCCGTCGATGCCGGGCATGACCAGATCCTGGAGAATCACGGTCGGCTTGATCGACTCGGCGACGGCGATGGCGTCCGCCGAATCGCCGCAGTAGTGGAAATTCAAGTCCGGCGCGCCGGCCAGCATGTGGCGCACGGTCTGGCCGACGATCAGCTGATCGTCCACGAGCAGCACCATGTAGCCCGCCGTGTCGCCGCCGAGCGGCGTGTCAGTCATAAACGCGTGTGCGCCAGCGCGTCGACGAGCCTGGACGCGATGCGATCGACCGGCAGCACGTCGACGGCCGCGCCGAGCGCCGCCGCGGCCTTCGGCATGCCGAAGACCGCGCTGCTCGCCTGGTCCTGCGCAATCGTATATCGCCCCTGGCTGCGCAGCGCCTTGAGGCCGAGCGCTCCGTCGCGTCCCATGCCGGTCAACAGCACGCCCACCGCCTCGCCGCGCCACAGCCGGCTGATGCTGTTGAAGAACACATCGACGGACGGACGGTAGACGTAGTCACCAGGGTCCGCGGTGTAACCCAGGCGGGTCGCCGACTTGAGAATCAGGTGATCGTTGGTGCCCGCGAGCAGGATCGTGCCCGCCACCGGGTGGTCGCCCTCGACGGCGACGCGCAGCGGCAGCGCCGATCGCTGACCGAGCCAGTCCGCAAGGCCCGACGCCATCTGTTCGTCCACATGCTGGACGATCACGATCGCCGCCGGCAGGTCTCTCGGCAGGCCGGCGAGGACCGTCGCCAGCGCGGCGGGTCCTCCCGCCGACGCCCCGATCGCAATCAGCGGGTGGCCGGCCGGCGCCGACGCCGCATGGCGCGTCGAGCGCGTCACGCGCCCGAACGCGCTCCTGTCGGCGACCAGGCGCGCGGACGCCGCGATCTTCGACACCAGCAGCGCGGGGTCCGTCAGATCGACGGCATCGAGCGCCCCGCGTCCCATCGCCTCGAACAGACGGCGTCCGTCGGAGCGGACGCCGTCGGCGACCGCCAGGATCGCGCAGGGCGTGGCGGCCATGATGCGGCGCGTGGTCTCCACGCCGTCGATGGCGCCCTCGAGCGAGAGGCCCATCAGGATGAGATCGGGCGCGTCGCCGGCGCATCGCTCGATCGCCTGTTCCCCGCTCGCGACGCTCCACGCGACGCGATGCTCGGGACAGGCCATCAGCGCGCGCAGGAGGATCGCCTGTTCGCGCGGCAGCGCGACGATCGCGATGTTCACGCGTCAGCCTCGCCGATCAGGTCCACGACGACCTGCACGAGCGTCTCGTCATGAAAGCTGCTCTTGGTCAGATAGTAGGCGGCACCCGCCTCGAGCCCTCGGCGCCGGTCTTCCTCGCGATCCTTGTACGACACGACCATCACGGGCAGTGAGAGGTTCGGGTCCTTGTTGATCAACGTCACCAGCTCGATGCCGTCCATGCGCGGCATGTCGATGTCGGTCACGACCAGGTCGAAGTGTCCCGTGCGCACCGCGTTCCAGCCGTCCATGCCGTCCACGGCCACCTCGACGTCGTATCCGCGGTTGCCGAGGAGCTTCCGCTCGAGCTCGCGCACGGTGAGCGAGTCGTCGACGACGAGCACGCGCTTTCGTCTCTTGCCGGCGGTTGGCAAGGCGCCGTGCTCGACGGTCGTCAGCTGGCCTCCCGACACGATCTTGTCGATCGAGCGAATCAGGTCGTCCGCGTCCACGATCAATACCGGCGAGCCGTCTTCCATCAGCGCGCCCGCGGAGATGTTCCTGATCTTCCCGAATTGCGGGTCGAGCGGCTGCACCACCAGCTCGCGCTCGCCGAGGAACCGATCCACGCTCAAGCCGTAGGTGTGACCGGGGTCGCCGATCACGACGACCGGCAGCTGGTCGCCGGCCGGCGACGGATTGCCGACTTCGAGCACCTGGTGGGCGGCGACAAGGCCGACGTGTTGTCCATCGAGGTCGAAGTGCTGGCGATGCTCGATCGACGTCACCTGTTCTTTCGACAGCCTGAGCGTCCGGACAATCGAGGTCAGCGGAAACGCAAACGGCTCGCCGCCGATGTCGACGAGCAGCGTTCGCAGGACCGAGAGCGTCACCGGCAGCTGCAGCCGGAAGGTGGTGCCGCGTCCAGGCTGCGACGAGACGTGCACCGTGCCGTGCACCTGCTTCACCATGTCCCGCACGACGTCCAGGCCGACGCCCCGGCCCGAAATCTCGGTGAGCGCCCCTTTCATGGAGAAGCCCGGGAGAAAGAGAAACTCGAGGAGCTCGACGTCGCTGAGCGCCGCCGCGGCCTCGGACGTCGTCAGCCTGCGCTCCACGAGGGTTCGACGCAGCCTCTCCAGATCGACGCCGCGTCCATCATCCGAGACGATGACGAGCAGGGCGCCGGCGTTGTGCCGCGCCTCGAGACGGATGACGCCTTCCGCCGGCTTGCCGGCGGCCTGACGCTCCTTCGGCGTCTCGAGGCCATGATCGAGGGCGTTGCGCAGGAGATGGCCGAGCGGTGCGTCGAGCTTGCTGAGAATGTCGCGGTCCACCTGCGTGGTCTCGCCGGCGATCTCGAGCCTCGCCTCTTTGCCGAGCGATCTCGCCAGGTCGCGGACCATGCGCGGAAACCCCTGCACGCCGTCGCTGAACGGACGCATCCGGCAGGCCAGCGCTTCGTCGTAGAGCCGATGCGACAGATTGATCGAGCGCTGGTCGAACAGTTCGAGCTCCACCAGCCGCTGCGACAGCACCTGACTGCATTCGAGCAGCTTGCGCTGCATGGCGGCCAGCTCGATCTGGGTCTGTTCGTCGAGCGGGAGGCCGGAGAGCGTATCCCTCAGGTGGTCGAACCTCTTGTTGGCCTCCTGGTGGAGCCGCTTGAGCCGCAGCAGCGATTCCGAGAACGGCTTCACCCGGCGGGATTCGACGAGCGACTCGCTCGCGAGCGAGAGGAGCCGGTTCAGGCTCTCCGCCGTCACGCGCAGCACGCGATCCGGCGCATCGCGCAGGTCGGTGGACGCTGGCGACAGGAGAGCGCGTTCGTCCACCTCGGACGAAGGGGTCGCGTCGCGCGCGCCGACGAGGTTCCCCATGGCCGCGAGCCACTCCTCCACGTCCTGACGGGGCTGCGGGGCCCGAACGCCGTTGTCGGTCGCGGTGGCCGCGAGCTGCATCAGCAGATCCACCCCTTGCAGCAGTAGATCGATGTGCGGCTGCAGCAGCGTGATCTGTCCGCCCTGCGCGGCAACGAAGCAGTCTTCCATCGCATGGGCAACCCGGACGCCGTCGCCGAGCTCGACGACACGCGCGGCGCCTTTGAGCGAATGCGCGGCGCGCATGCAGGCGTCGAGCTGGTCGGCCGCCGCATGATTGCGCTCGAGCGCCAGCAGGCCTGACGTCAGGACCTGCGTCTGGCTGTCTGCCTCCTGGCGAAACAGGTCGAGCAGCGAGAACTGACTCAGATCGTCAGCGCTCACGCGAGGCTCCGCTTCAGCGACGCAAAGAGCGTCGGCGCGTCGAGTATGCCGACCGACCGGCCCTGCCACGGGAGGAGCTGCGTCGAATAGCGCGTCGTCGCCCTGGCGAGCGTGGCGGGGACATCGCGCAGATCCCGCGGGTGAACGTGATGAACCCCGTGCACCTCGTCGACGGGACACACGACGCACAGACCTCCACTGTTCAGCACGAGGAGCCGCTGTCGCTCGCCTCGCTGGCCGGCCTGACCCGGAGACGAGGACGGTTCGACACCAAGCACGCGTTCGAGCGACAGGCACGCCGTGAGCTTGCCTCGAAAATTGGCCACCCCCAGCACGATGTCGCGGCGGCGGTGCGGCAGCGAATGAATCGACAGCATGCGCGTGACCTCTCCGACCACGGCCGTCGGAAGCGCGAGCCACTCGGCGCCGACGCGGAAGATCACGATCGATTCCGCGCCGCGATCGGCTGCGGCCTCCATCGTCGCCACATGCCGCGTCCATGTCGCCACGTAGTCGTCCTCGGGCGCGCGCTCGAGCAGCGCAATCGCCCCGGCTGCGTGCACCGGGCAGTTGCGGCAGTGGACGTATCGCTCGAGCTCGGGACATGAACTGTCCCCGCGAACGCCGATACGGTTCCAGCAGTCCATCCTAGACCTTCACCCGCCCCGCCAGCCGCTTCATGCGGTCGCGCAGCAGCTGCGCTTCGTGTGCCTTCCCCTGGTCTTCCAGCAGGAGCGCGAGGTGCATCAAGGCTTCGCCGTGATTCGGATCGAGATAGAGTGCCTTCCGGTAATAAGTCGCGGCGTCGGCATGATTGCCGCTGGCGTCACGGACCAGCCCGAGCAGGTACAGCGCTTCAGCGGTCGGACCGTGCGCCTCGAGGTGGTCCTCGCAGCATCGGGCCGCTTCGACAAAGCGCCCCTGATCGGCAAGCGTCCTGGCCTGATCGACGCCGGGTGGTGCCGCAGGTGGTCGAGCAACGACGGCGACCGGCGTAATTCTGGCGACCGCGGCGCCGCGCGGCGCCGCTGTCACTGGTATCGCCCGCACCGGCGAGGGGAGTGGACGAGGCGCCGCGGTGCCCTTCTGAAAGGCAAATGCCATCGGGATTCTCGCGGACGTGAACTCGCTGCTCTGGAACACGCCTGCTTCGGAGGCGCCGACGAACAAGTCCCCGCGAGGCGTCAGCAGCCGGCCGAGGATCGAGATCGCGCGCGCCTGCGTGGCCCGGTCGAAATAGATCAGGACGTTGCGGCAGAAGATCACGTCGTAGATGTCCGAGCCGGGCAGGAAGCCGGGCGAGAACAGGTTGTCCTGCCGGAACTGCACGAGGCTGCGAACGCCGTCCACGAGCTGATGGCCACCCGCGCGTGCCGTGAAATAGCGGTCGCGGAAGCCGAGATCGCCGCCACGGAAGGAGCTCCGCCCATACACACCCCGGCGTCCATGCTCCAGCACCCGCGCGCTGATGTCGACCGCGTCGATGCTGAAACGGTTGGCGGGCACGCCCGCGTCGAGCAGGGCCATCGCCATCGAATACGGTTCCTCGCCTGTCGAGCATGGCACGCTCAGCAGTCGCAGCGTCGTGTCGCGATTGCCGCGGAGCCAGTCCTCGGCGACCAGCCGGCCGAGCGCTGCGAACGCGGCCGCGTCCCGGAAGAACCAGGTCTCAGGGACAACGACAGCTTCGATCAGCTGCTGCAGCTCTTCATCGGAGGCCGTGACATGTTCCCAGTACGCGGCGGCATCGCGCAGGCCGCAGGCCTGCTGGCGTTCCTTCACCGCCTGATCGACAACGCTGGCGCCCACAGAGGCGACATCGAGCCCCATCGTCTCCTTCAGGAGCTGTTCGAACGGAAGGGCGGGCATCAGCCCTCGGCGACCTGCTGAAAGAGCTGGTCACGCACCGCCGGCGGGAGCAGCCGTGACACGTCAACCAGCTGCACCATGCCGCCGGTATCCGTGGCAATCCGGCCAAGATATGGCGCACCGTCTACGCTCAGCCCCGCCTCGACGAAATCCTGATCCGGGCGGCGCATCGTTTCGGTGGCGTGCTCGGCAATCAACCCGACGACGCGTGCGGGCCCCTCCCCGGCGGGATAGTGGGCCATGATCAGCCGCGTGCTCAGCGACGTCCGGGAGGGCCGCCCGAGCATCAGCGCGGTCAGGTCTATGACCGGCACCGGTGCGCCTCGATAGTTGAGCACCCCGGCGACGCCCAGCGGTGGTTGAGGAATCTGTTTGATCCTGACGAGCGGCAGCACCTCGACGACGTGCCGCGCATCGAGGGCGTATCGATCGCCACCCAGATCGAACAGGAGCACCAGCACGTTCAGGCGACCTTTGCCTTGAAGGTCGAGACTTCGGTGGAGAGGGTCTTCGACGCGCGCTGCAGTTCGTCGATCGCCTGGCTCGATTGGCGGAGTGATTCGACCGTATGCTGGGCCGCGCTGCTCAGCTGCGTCAGCGCCTCGCTGATCTGCTCGGCGCCCGTGGTCTGAGCCTGCATGCCTTCGTTCACCGATTCCACACGCGGCGCGAGCGCCTGCACCTGCTGAATGATCTGCGAGAGCTGCGTGCCGATCTGCTCGACCGACTGCATGCCGCGGCGGACTTCCTCGGAGAACTTGTCCATCGACATCACGCCGGCGGAGACCGCGGACTGAATCTCCTTGACCATCTGCTCGATGTCGTAGGTCGCCACGGCCGTCTGGTCGGCCAGCCTCCGGATCTCGGTCGCCACGACCGCGAAGCCGCGTCCGTATTCACCGGCCTTCTCCGCCTCGATGGCCGCGTTGAGCGAGAGGAGGTTCGTCTGGTCCGCCACCTTCGTAATCGTCGTGACCACCTGGCCGATGTTGGCGGCTTTTTCGTTGAGCACCGTGAGCTTGGCGTTGACCGATCCGGCGGCCGCGATGATCTGACGCATCGTCTCTTCCATCTGCGTCAAACCGGTCTGGCCGCTGCCGGCCAGCGCCGCCGACTGATCGGCCACGCGCGACACGTCGCTCATCGTCCTGACAAGCTCTTTCGATGTCGCGGAGATCTCCTTGGACGTGGCGCCGATCTCGAGCGTCGTCGTCGCGACCTCGGTGGCCATGACTTCCTGTTGCCGTGCGGTCGCGGCGATATCGCCGACGGACGTGTTCACGAGTGACCCTGACTGTTCGAGCTGGGTGCTGAGTTGTCCGAGCGGCCGCGTGATGGCCCGGAGGAGAAAGTAGCCACAGAACAGCGCGGCAAAGAGAGCGGCACCGAAGCTGAGCGCGATACCGGTCTCGGCGGTCGACACGGCGCGGGTAATCTGACCGATCGTGTCGGCCTCCGCGATCTTGTTGCCATCGACGACGACGTCGATCGCGGCCAGGCTCCTCTCGAACGCGGGATCGAGCTCCACGTCGACTCTCGTCACCGCATCCTGATCCTTGCGGTTGGCGGCGCTATTGACGATGTCGTCGCGAAGGGTGCTGAACGTCTCCTCGTTCCGCTTGAAGGCGTCGAAGTCCTCGCGTTCCTTCGGTGTGTTGATCGTGGTCTCGTACCTCGCCATCAGGGTGCGCAGCAGGTCGGCGTTATCCCGGATGCGCGATAGCTGCCTCTGCCGGCGAGTGGCGTCCATGACCATGGCGTACTCCTGTGTGAGCGAGTAGCTCAGGCAGTGGGCCGCGCTGATCTCGGTCGCGTAGTAGAGCGAGTTCGTCTCGACGAGGGTCGCCTCCTGCCTGATGTGCCTCAGACCGGTATAGGCGGCGATGGCCATCGCGATCATGAGCGCCAGGATGACCGCGAAGCTGGCAAGAATCCGTTGGCGAATCGTCCAATCTCTAATCATTTGCGCTTTCCGGCATGATTTGGCACAAGACCTACATCAGATTGTCGGCGTACCAATCTCGATGCGATAGCTCCCGGTCAGCATCCCGGGAGGAAGCTGAGCAGTAGGAGGAGTTATGAGGAAACCCGAACATTCGCGCGGGTTGCCACCAATGCCTCCGAGGCGGCGATGAACGCATTCACGTACGCCGCGTCCGTCAGCTTCTGCGACGGCAGAATGGCGTTGCCCTTCTGGTTGAACATGGCGCCACTGTGCGCCTCGAGGTCTGGAGACACGAGGAGCGGCGTCAGGCGCTCGGCGTAGGTCTCCACGCTGGGGTTCACCACTCCGATCATCCACTCGACGAAGCGGAACCTCAGGGTGCCTTCTCCCAGGAAGTTGGTGCGGATCTCGGTCTTGACGAGTCCGGGGTTCAGACCGAAGACGTTCACGTTCGGATAACGCCTTGCCGCATCGAGCACGAGCATCTCGTTCCCGGCAACGGTGTTCATGTGGACAGGCACCGCGCTGTAGGACTTCTCGCCATTGAGGTTGTCGAGCATGCCGGCCTGGTCGGTGCCGGGATAGCCCATGATGAACAGACGCGGCTTCATCGAAGCCGCTCGCCGTGTTGCTGCCAGACGCGGGGCAGTCTCGCGCAGGATCACCAGCCTGCTCAAGTAGCTCACCGCCATATCCCGCTCGATACCCTCGGCGGTTTCCTGGCGCCTGGGCGCGGCAAAGATCCCCGTCGTGAAGACAACGATGTCCAATGTCTCCGCGGGCAATGCTTCGCCAACGCGCTTGGCCTCGCGCATCAGGCTCAGGTCCGCACTCATGAATTCGATCCGCGGCACGTCGGAATCGCGAAACGTCCGACCGACGACGATGACGTCGGCTCCGCGCGATGCCATGACACGACTGAGGGCGCGTCCGATACCACCGGTTCCGCCGACGACCGCGACCTTCAAGCCATTGAGGTCGAGGCTTGCCGGATCGATGCGACGCCACGTGAAGTTCTTGTCTCGCTTCATGCTGGTGAGCCTTCCCGCGCCACGTACTCCCGCACCGCGGTCTGGCGGATCGACGCGTACCGGTGTGCAGTCGCTGGGCGGGATCGACGCTCAAACCAGCGCGATGCGCGAGCCTCGGCGGCTCGCGCATCGCTCAACGATCGAGATTAGTCATCGTTGTCGTCGAGCTTCTGGATGCCGGCGGCGAACCATGACCCTGCCAGGTTGCGGATCAGGAGGATCGGGTTTGCACAGTCAGCGGGCGGCGTCGGATTGAGCACGTCATCGATTCTGAAATCTCCGTTCGGCTCGAGCGTGACGCCGACAACCTTGTCCGTGCTGTGCGCGGTGAACGCCGTCGCGGGCCCGCAATACAGCGTGGCAAATACGCTTGCGGCGACGCTGAACCCGATGTTGTTGCCGCCGCCAAGGAGCAACCCCCGCCCCCGGACCCTGATCCGCCCGTCGGTTGCGACATTGGCCTTGAGCGCGTCGATAACCCAGATCTGACCTGCCGGGTTGGCGTCACGCACGATATTCCTGGTCACGGTTACGGTGCCATTGGCAGCCACGGCCACGTTCGACACACCTTGCGGCGCGCCATTCTCTGTCCACCACCCGGCGGTGTCAACGTGACGTGACGCGCGTGTGACGTTACGCGCGCCGATGAGCTCGTCACATCGCATGTGAGAAGCTCTCTTGCGCAGGGTTCGTGAGGTCCTGAACAGTTCGATGTCATCGCACAACTCCGTCTTCGCCTCTAGTCGGCCGGGGTGAGTCATATCGAGCGACGCTGCAATCCGGACGGAGGGCTGCCGTGAAGGACCGTCCGGCTGTCAACGACCGGCGCCGTCCACGACGGAAGTTCGCACAACCCACCACCAACAAACAGGTGGTGCCAGAGCTGTGTGCCGACGACAGCACAGAGCGCCATCTCGTAGAAAAGACGGAGGGGCGGGGCGCACGCGCCGCGCCGAACCCGACTGAATACCTCGTCGACGCGCTCAGGAGAGAAATACGGTGTCCGCCGCAGCGACTCGGCGCTGAGAAGCTGCTCGACGTACGGAATCGTCCCGGTCAGCAACGTGTTCGCGAAGGGCGCCAGGAACATCCGCTTCGGTCGCATCGCCAGCTCCTTTGGCAGGAGCCGCCGCGCCGTCAGACGCAGCAGGTGCTTATCGCCTGTCAGCCCGCGCAGCTTCCAGCGCGGATCGATACGACAGCACAAGTCAATCACCGATTCATCGAGGAAGGGGTACCTGGTTTCGACGCTGTTCGCCATCGCGGCGCGATCGCCTCGATGATTGAGCAGGAGGCCGGGGAGCTGCGTCTTGTATCCCATGTAGAGGGACTGATTCAGCGGGTGCCACCGCCCGACGCGGCTGCCGTCGAACTCCAGCTGGTCGTATGCGGTTTCGCCGTCCGTCTCGGCGCGCCACTCGTCGCGGAGGAACCACCAGCGCGGCCTGCTCGTGAGGTGGTAGACGAGCGTTTGCGCGTGCAAGCCGCCGAGCACGGCGTTGATGCGTCGGAACTCTCCGCGCGGCGCGTTGCGGAACGCACGGTAGTAGAGCTTTTCGGCGCCCCACACCGCTGGTCGAGCACCAGGCCACCCGAGGCCCGTCATGACTCGATGTGCCTTGAACCAGACGTAACCCGCCAGCGCTTCGTCGGCGCCTTCGCCCGAGAGTACCGCCTTCAATCCCGCCTGATGAACGGCGCCGGAGAGTGCGTGCAGCGAGCCGGCGGTGGGATCGACGACGGGGCAGTCGGCCGCGGTCACGACGCAGGGATAGAGATCCACGAGCGCTCCCGCACCGCAGTCGACCGTGCGCTGGTGACATCCGAGCTGCGCCGCTGCATGCTCGGCACGCGCCGATTCGTCCAATCGCGGATCATCGATGCGCGCGGTGAAGGTGGACATCGGGCTTTGCGTGATCTCGCGGCACTTGGCGAGCATCAGGACCGAGTCGACGCCCCCGCTCAGATACGCTCCGACTTCCACGTCCGCTCTGAGTCGGCGGCGCACCGCATTCCCCAACGCCTCGTCGAAGGCGTCGACCAGTCCTCGCGTGTCCAGCGCTCTGTCCTCGTCGCCGCGATCCGGGAAGTCGAGATCCCAATACGTGTGCTCCTGCACCACTGGAGCCGGCGTCACCACGCCGAGCTCGGCCCGGACGAAGTGTCCTGGAGGCACAGCATTGACCCCGGCGAAGGCGGTGCGGCGCCCGGGCATGCAGAAGAACGTGAACACGTTGTCGAGGCCGCGCGCGTCGGGAACGGCCGGTACGAGTCCCGACGCCAGCAGCGCCTTGATCTCGGATGCAAACACGAGCCAGTCTCCCTGCCGCGACCAGTGCAGCGGGCAGATGCCGACGCGGTCGCGTCC
>Ga0070694_100002421_pt1 | contig 11018 bp, 9 predicted proteins | sample KBSK1251metaG_FD_65470 | JGI IMG/M metagenome (GOLD analysis project Ga0070694, IMG submission 65470) | Corn, switchgrass and miscanthus rhizosphere microbial communities from Kellogg Biological Station, Michigan, USA - KBS K1-25-1 metaG | ecosystem: Host-associated > Plants > Roots >... | reverse complement strand
ATCAGGTTTTTTTTTGACGGAAAATAGCGATAAACGGTGCCGGCGGCGATATCGGCCCGGTGCGCGACCGGGGCAATCTGGACGGCACCCATTCCGCTTTCCGATGCAATCGATTGTGCCGCATCGAGGATCGTCTGCTCGCGCTCGGCAAGCCGGCGGACGACATTTTCGGTCCGGCGATAGGGCATGGATCAACTCAACGCAGATTCAGGGCGGCGTGGCAAGTGCCGCCAAAAGACTCAACTTCTTTTCCCACCGCCCGCGGTGAGCGACTTTTCCCGAATAGCGGAGAGTGTCGTGGCCGGAGTGATCGCCTCGGGGTCGATCTTGAGATGGATGATCGACGGTTTGCCGGAGGCGCGCGCGGCGGCAAAAGCCGCCGGGAAGTCCGCGCTCTTTTCCACCACCGCGCCGTAGCCGCCGAATGCCAGTGCATAGGCCACGAAATCCGGGTTGCACAGGTCGGTCGCAACAACGCGGCCCGGATACTCGCGCTCCTGGTGCATGCGGATGGTGCCGTAAATGCCGTTGTCGGCGACCAGCACGATGACGGGCAGCTTGTGCTGGATCGCAGTTGCAAAATCCTGTCCCGTCATGAGGAAGTCGCCGTCGCCGGCAACGCAGACAACAATGCGATCCGGATAAAGCGTCTGCATCGCCAGCGCGGCCGGCAGGCCGTACCCCATCGAGCCCGAGGTCGCGCCCACCAGTCCGCCAAATTTGCGTACCCGGTAAAAGCGATGGACCCAGCCGGAAAAGTTGCCGGCGCCCTGCGTGATGATCGCGTCGGCCGGCAAATTGTTGCGCAGCCAAACCATGATCTCGCCGAGGTTGACGGCGCCCGGCACCGCGGTCGCCTTCTCCCCCCAGGCAAGAAAGTCGGCATGCGCGGCATCACTCTCGCCACGCCAGCCGATCTCTTTTGGCGGCTGCAAGCTGTCCAAGGCCGCGCAGAACGCGGTCGGCGTCGCGTTGATGGCGAGATGCGGATGATAGACGCGGCCGAGTTCATCGGCGCCGGGATGCACGTGCACGAGCTTGGTCTGCGGTTCTGGAATATCGAACACGCTGTAGCTTTGTGACGGCATTTCACCGAAGCGCCCACCGATCAACAGGACCAGGTCGGCACCCTTCACGCGCGCGAGCAGCTTCGGGTTTGGTCCAATGCCGAAGTCGCCGGCGTAGCAGAAATGCATTGCATCGATCAGGTGGCCGCGCCGGAATGTCGTCGCGACCGGCAGCGCAAATCGCTCGGCGAAACGCATCAGGCTCCCGCTCGCCTGCTCGCTCCATCGGCTGCCGCCGATCAGCACGATCGGGTGCTTTGCGCTCCGTAACAAATTCTGCAGCCGGCTCATTTCAGATTGGCCGGGCGAGGTTTCCACCGGCTCGAATCGTGACGCGTCCGAAACCGCGACGCGCTCGGTCAACATGTCTTCAGGCAGCGCGATCACCACGGGACCAGGCCGTCCGTTGCAGGCTGTATGGAAGGCGCGCGAAACGATTTCCGGGATGCGCGCCGGATCATCGATCTCCGTTGCCCATTTCGCCATGGTCCCGAAAACGGCGCGATAATCGAGCTCCTGGAATGCCTCGCGGTCACGCATGTCGCGGCCGATCTGTCCGACGAACATGATCATCGGCGAGGAATCCTGGCGCGCGATATGGATGCCGGCCGACGCGTTACTGGCGCCGGGCCCGCGCGTGACGAAACAGATGCCGGGCCGGCCGGTCATCTTGCCCACGGCCTCCGCCATCATGGCTGCGGTGCTCTCATGACGGCAGACCGTGAGCTTGATGTCACTTCCATAGAGAGCATCGAGCGCGGCAAGATAACTTTCGCCCGGCACGCAAAATGCGTCGCGCACGCCATGAATCGACAACTGATCGATCAGGATTTCGCCGCCGGAACGTGCGTTGTCCTTGCCGCGCATTGAGGCTACTTCACGATCTTCGCGGGTGGAATCTTCGGCGAGAAGGAAGCGGGAGTCATCAGCCAGTTGACCTGCTCTGTGATATTTCCCGCTTTCGCATTTTCCGCGAGAAAGTGTTTCCAGTCCGGGTCCTGCATCATCTTGGCGCGCTTCTGCTCTCGATCACCGGCGCTGTCGTAGACCCAGCCGTGCACGAGCGTGTTGAGTTGTCCCGTCTCACTGACGAGATAGTAGTGCGGTTCGCCCATGTAGCGGAGCTGCACGGGATAGGCCAGCTTGCTGTAGAGATCCAGCTGCGCAGGCACCCTGCCCGGAAGAATCCGATAAGTCCTGTGATCGATAATCACTAAGCACCTCCCTTGGAAAAGCCGCCTGAGGCGGTCAGGCGCGCACTTTCCCGGCAACACGCGCAGCGGTCAATAGACTTCAGACTTGTTCGGTTGCAACTCCTCTTTTCGTGGCGAGTTGATACATATTCACTCTGACAAATGTCCGCGGTCGCAGATGAGTGACGAGGCGCAACAGCCGGTGATCGATTTTCTGGGCGATGCGGGCAGCCATGGCGGCGTGCCAGTCAAACGCATCGACACACACGCGGCACTGGTCTTTCTGGCCGGTGACCGCGTGCTGAAGATCAAGCGTGCCGTGCGCTTTCCCTTCCTCGATTTTTCGACACTCGGCAAACGCCGGGCCGCCTGCGAGGCTGAGATCAAGGTCAATCGCGCGTTTGCACCGGCGATCTACCGCGGTGCCGTGCCCATTACGCGCGACAGTGCAGGACGGCTTGCGGTCAGCGGCAAGGGCGAGCCGGTGGAATGGGCCGTCGAGATGCGGCGGTTCGATGAAAACCAGACCCTCGACCGGCTCGCCGAAGCCGGGCGCATCGACGAAGCCCTCGCCGATCGGCTCGGGCGAGCCGTTGCTGCCGCGCATCGCGTCGCGCCGACGGTGACGAACGCCCACTTCACGGAAACGCTGGCGGGCATTATCGCGCAAAACGAGACCGAGCTCGCCGCGGAGCCGGATCTATTTTCTCTGGAGGATTTGCGCGCCCTAGCCGCCGCAACACGCGATGCATTCGATCGCGTGAAACCGCTGCTGCAGGCACGCGAGCGCGCAGGTCTCGTGCGCCGGTGCCATGGCGACCTGCACCTCGGCAACGTCGTGCTGATCGAGGACAAACCGGTATTGTTCGACGCCATCGAGTTCGACGACCGTATTGCAACGGGCGACGTGCTCTATGATCTGACGTTCCTGCTGATGGATCTGATCGAGCGCGGGCTGCGGCCGGCGGCGAATATCGTGTTCAACCGCTATCTGATCGAGACCCAGCGTGTCCACGATCTCGATGCCCTCGCCGCCCTTCCGTTGTTCATGTCCGTGCGCGCCGTAATCCGCGCCAAGGTAACGGCAGCGAGACGCAAGCACTCCGATGTCGGCATGAAGCTGTCGCGGGACGCGCGCAGCTATGCCGATCTGGCGCGGGAACTGCTGCAGGCAGCCAGGCCAAAACTGGTCGCCATCGGCGGGCTCTCCGGCACCGGAAAGTCCCTGCTCGCACGCACGCTTGCGTCGGAAATCATGCCAATGCCCGGTGCCGTGGTGCTGCGAAGCGATATCGAACGCAAGGTAATGTTCGGCGTTGCCGAGGCCGAGACGCTGCCGAAGTCGGCGTACACTGCCGAGGCCACCACCAAGGTCTACGCCACGCTTGCCGCCAAGGCGCGGCGCGTCGTCGCGGTTGGGCAATCGGCAATCGTTGATGCCGTGTTTGCACGGCCCGGCGAGCGCGCAGACGTCGCGAAAGCGACGGATTCCGTCGATTTTTACGGTCTTTTTCTCACCGCCGACCTGCAGTCACGGCTTGAGCGGGTCGGCGCGCGGACAGGCGACGCGTCCGACGCAAACGCGGCCGTCGTGCAGGACCAGGAAAAGTTCGAGCTGGGCCACGTCAACTGGACGAGAGTCGATGCGTCCGGCACCCCGGAAGAAACCCACATTCGTGCCAGAGTGACGCTCGACCTCGAATGACAAAGCTATGCATTGTGCGAGCCGCAGTCCCGCCATCTTTTCCCTTGGCGAAGGACAGCGAACCAAGGCATAGCTGCCAGCGTTGACAGATACCCGCCCGCCAGGTTCTCCCTTATGAGCGCCACTGCCAGAGGCCGAACGCACTCCGCGCGTCATTTCGCGGTCGGCCTGGCCGGGTATTGCGCCTTCATCAATCTTTATTCGCCGCAGTCGATCCTCCCGCTTCTCTCCGAGGAATTTCACGCCAGCGCAGCGGAAGTCTCGACCATCATCACCGTCAGCACTTTGGCGGTCGCCCTCACCGCTCCTTTCACCGGCGCGGTGGCCGACGTACTCGGCCGCAAGCGCGTGATCGTCGCGGCCATGTTCGTCCTGGTCATTCCGACTCTGATGGTCGGGCTGTCGACAAGCCTGTCCGCGGTCATCTTCTGGCGCGCAGTGCAGGGGCTCGTTCTGCCGCCGATCTTTGCCGTGACCGTTGCCTATATCGGCGACGAATGGCCGGCCAAAGAAGCAACGACCGCCGCGGGCATCTATTCGTCGGGATCGAGTCTCGGAGGATTCAGCGGCCGGCTGGTCACCGGGGTGATCGCCGACCTGATCAGCTGGCGCGCCGGTTTTGCGGTGCTCGCGGGCGTCGCGGCCGTCGGCGCCGTCGCGGTCGCGTTCCTGTTGCCGCGCGAGCGGCGTTTCGTGCGCTCGGAAGGCTTGCGCGCGTCGGGCCGTCAGATGCTCGGGCATTTTCGCAACAGCCAGCTGGTCGCGACCTTCGCCGTCGGTTTCGGCGTGCTGTTCAATTTCATCTGCACCTTCACCTTCATCAGTTTTTACCTCGCCGCCCCTCCCTACAATCTCTCTGCCAGCTGGCTCGGCGCGCTCTTCGTCACTTATCTCGTCGGCTCGGTGCTAACTCCCTGGATCGGCTGGGCGGTCGGCCGGTTTGGACGGCGTCCATTCATGGTCGGCGTGATCGCGGTGTGGCTTGCCGGAATTGCGCTCACGCTGGCGCCGTCACTTCCGCTTATCGTTGCCGGCCTCGCGCTCGGGGCCGGTTGCGGCCTCATATGCCAGGCCGTTTCGACGGGTTACGTGACAGTCACCGCCAAGGCGGGGCGCTCATCCGCGGTCGGCCTCTACGTGACCGGGTTTTACCTCGGTGGCAGCTTCGGGGCCGCGGTAGGCGCGATCGCCTGGACGCTGGGCGGCTGGCCGACCTGCGTTGCGCTGGTCGCAGCAATGCTCGTGATCATGGCCGCGATCGTCATCTTCGCCTGGAGCGAAACCGCCCGCCAGGAAAAGCCAAGTCCGATTGAGCCGCCTTGAGCTAGCGGCGCGCTTCGTTCCAACCGGGACTGCGCAGCGCCAGCAGCGGGCCGTAAAGCAGCACGAACAGGATGAAAGCCGCAGTCCAGCAAAGGCCCGCGAATTCGAGCAGATCAACCGAAGCGATAAAGGCCGCCACGATGCGAACCAGTGCCGCCGCGAGAAGCAAAGCATAAATCGCCTGCGTGGCGCGTCCGGCCTGCAAAGGCTGCCCGGTGTGGCCGAGGGTGGCCCGCGTCATCACCGCGGCCGTCATCAGGCCGACGGCGCCGGCCGTCCAGGCATGGATGCCCGCGGTCGCCGGCACCTCCGGAACGAAAGCCGCCAAACCAATCATGATGAACCCGAGTGGCACAAAGGCGTAGCCGATGTGGAGGATCAGCACGAGGCGGTCAGCGACCGTGCGATCGCCGGCCCAGCGCGCCAGCCGCACTGCCTGCAGGCAACCGGCGACGATCAGCAGCAATGCGGAAAGCCAGTGCGCCGGCGCGATGATCCAGGTGACAAGCGCAAACGCGCTGATGACGAGCGCCACCAGGTCGAACTGCGAGAATGGGACCGGCATCCGGCCAGGATTGTTCCGGGTGAGCCAATTGTTAGTGAAGCTCGGCACGATCCGTCCGCCAATGAGTGAAATCATCAGGATGACCGCACCGATGGCAATGCGGGTGCCGTAGTCGGCGTTGCCCGTCATCAGCACTTCGGCATGAAAGACGATATTGCCGAGGACGAGCACGACGAGAATTCCCAGCACGCGAAGATTTCGCCAGTTTTCGCCCACGACGACCTCGCGCCCCGCGACCATCGCAAGCGTCACAAGGAAAGCTGTGTCGATGATCGCCGCGAGGAGTCCGCCGAGCTGCGCCGAAATCAGGATTGCAAGGCGGCCGGCGAGCCAAAGGGCGGCAAGCCCGGCGAGCGGCCAACCATTGACCGGCAACCGCCCGGTCCAGTTCGGAATCGCCGTGAGCAGGAAGCCGGCGATAGCCGCTGCGACATAGCCATAGAGCATCTCGTGAATGTGCCAATCGAGCGGACTCAGATGTGTCGGTACGCTCAGCTTGCCCATATATTGGGGAATCCAGACAAGGATGGCGATGATCGCCCAGAGGCCTGCCGCCAGAAAGAACGGGCGAAAGCCATACGAGAAAAGTGCGGGACCGTCATAGTCGCGGCGGCGTTGGAGGGCGGGCGTCGACATTCCAGACCTTTCTTCCCTGCCAGCTTAGCGCGTAACGCTCGTATGCCAGAGCGGTACATAGCCGCGCCTGAGCACTGTAACGATCGACTGCGGCGTCAGCACATTGACCTCGATTCCGTGCGGGCGCGACCGGCTTTGCAAATATCTATCCGGCGCCCAGAGCCACAGTCGGCTTCCCCGCACGGCAAATGCTTGCCCATCCATGGAGATCATCGCGCCGTCAGGAAGACTGTCGAGCTTGGTGCGGTGGCTCCGCTTGGCTTTTCCGTCGAGCCGTTCGGCCTGAAGAATTTCGTCCATCACCGCAGCCGGTGTGCGTTGTGTCTTGCCAGAGAATAAAAGCGCGAATCGCTCGGCATCCTTGCGCCGACATTCGAAGCAGGGCCTGTGGCCCGCGGCGAAGGCCGTAACTTCATCGAGGAAAAACAGCTCGGTATAGCTGTTGCCCCAGACCTTCCGGTGGCGGTCGTTGAAGGTGAGCTTGCAACAGATCCAGGCGCGGTTGACCCAACGGCGCGCGCTCAGTTTCCGTTGTGCGTCATGCAGCCGCCCACCCCGGTTTCCCATCACCGTGCCGCGCGCGGACGTCGCAAATAATTCGCCGAAGGGTGAGACACGGGATTGGAGCGGCATTGGCGCACGAAAGCACGCCGCCCTTCAGGCGGCTATGCTCACTTTATGAGAACAAGGTTTGCTTACGCCTGCGGCTGCGGCGCGACTTCGCCGGTCGGCGGCTCGGGACGCGGCCGCGGCTTTCCTGCCGGCGGCACCGCCGACGAGCGCGGCGTGGCGGGCTCGATGACAGATTCGCGTACGGGACGCTTGCCCGCAAGCAGATCGGTAATCTCATCGCCGGTCAGTGTCTCAAACTCGAGCAGGCCCTTGGCCAGCACCTCGAGGTCGGCGCGCTTCTCCGTGAGGATCTGCGTCGCTTCGGCATAACCCGCCTCCACCAGGCGGCGGATTTCACCGTCGATCTTGCGCGAGGTCTCTTCCGAAATGTTCTGCTGGCGCGAAACCTGATAGCCGAGGAAAACCTCGTCCTGGTTCTCGCCGTAGGCAACCGTGCCGAGTTCGTCCGACAGGCCCCAGCGCGTCACCATCATGCGAGCGAGCTTGGTCGCCTGCTCGATGTCGGATGCCGCGCCCGACGTCACCTTTTCCTTGCCGAACACCATTTCCTCGGCAACGCGGCCGCCCATCATGATGGCGAGGCGCGACGTCATCTGCTCGCGGCTCATCGACAGCTTGTCGCGCTCCGGCAGTTGCATGACCATGCCGAGCGCACGGCCGCGCGGAATGATGGTTGCCTTGTGCACCGGGTCGGTCGCCTTGACGTTGAAGGCAACGATCGCGTGGCCGCCTTCGTGATAGGCGGTGAGGAGCTTCTCCTCCTCGGTCATCACGAGCGATTTGCGCTCGGCGCCCATCATCACCTTGTCCTTGGCGTCTTCGAACTCGGCCTGCGTGACCATGCGCTTGTTGCGCCGGGCCGCCATCAAGGCAGCTTCGTTGACCAGGTTGGCGAGGTCGGCGCCAGAAAAGCCGGGCGTACCGCGCGCGGTCGTCTTGAGGTTCACATCCGGCGCAAGCGGAACCTTCTTTACGTGCACTTTCAGAATGTTCTCGCGGCCAACGACATCCGGGTTCGGCACAACGACCTGGCGGTCGAAGCGGCCGGGCCGCAGCAGCGCCGGATCGAGCACGTCGGGACGGTTGGTCGCAGCAATAAGGATGATGCCTTCATTCGCCTCGAAGCCATCCATCTCGACCAGCAGTTGGTTGAGTGTCTGCTCGCGCTCGTCATTGCCGCCGCCGAGACCGGCGCCGCGATGGCGGCCGACCGCGTCGATTTCGTCGATGAAGATGATGCACGGCGCGTTTTTCTTCGCCTGCTCGAACATGTCGCGCACGCGCGAGGCGCCGACGCCGACGAACATTTCAACGAAGTCGGAGCCCGAAATGGTGAAGAACGGGACGTTCGCCTCGCCGGCGACCGCACGCGCGATCAGCGTCTTGCCGGTCCCGGGGGGACCGACGAGCAGCACGCCGCGAGGAATGCGCCCGCCGAGGCGCTGGAATTTACCGGGGTCGCGCAGGAATTCGACGATCTCCTGCAGATCCTGCTTCGCCTCATCGACACCGGCGACGTCCTCAAACGTGACGCGACCATGCGCCTCCGCGAGCAGTTTCGCCCGCGACTTGCCGAAGCCGAGTGCCTTGCCGCCGGCACCCTGCATCTGGCGCGACAGGAAGATCCACACGCCGATCAGCGCAATGAAAGGCAGCCAGGAGACGAGCAGCGAGACGAACCATGGAACGTTGTCAGACGGCGGCCGCGCGGTGATCGCGACGCCCTTCGAATAAAGCTTCTGCACCAGACCGGGATCGTTCGGTGCATAGGTCTGGAAGCTGGTGCCGTTCGAGAAAGTGCCATGGATGTCCGGGCCCTGGATCACGACGTCCCGGACGCGACCCTGGTCGACTTCGGACAGAAGCTGCGAGAACGAGATATCTTGCGCGGTCGTGCGCTGGCCGGGATTCTGGAAAAGCGTGAACAGCGCCAGCAGCAGCAGGACGATGATCACCCACAGCGCGAAATTTCGTAGATTAGCGTTCATCACCCGTCCTGACCCAGCCGCGCGCGTGCCGCGCGGGAATAAGTTCTATGTATCCGGTTCGTGGCGACTTCACGTCGGACTCGCTAGCCAATGTAGGCAGCGCCCGCCCCCATGAAAAGGCCTTAAGCCTTAATAATCTAGCGTCTTTTCGCACTATTCGGCCGGCCGGGTCGGCGCTTGGTTAAGACCTTGCGACGGCGCGGCGGTGCCCGTTCGACGAGAATTTGCCGATCCTTAAGCGTCACGATTGCGCCGGCCAGGCTCCGCCGGAAGCGGTTTTCCCGCCGATTTTGGGCCTCATCGAGCGCGGTTTTAAGTGCTTCGAGCTTCCCGAGCTCCACGGGACCCTCGTCCCCGACCCTGGCCATGGCCCGGCCGAGCAAACGCAATGCGACTTCCGCGGGCAAATCGGTAAAACGTCGCGATTCAATCGCAACCGCAGGCGCGCCAGGCAATTCGACGAACAGTTCCACGACGGCACGATCGACAGCCTGTTCGATCGCGATATCCGCCCGCTTGAGCCGGCGCGCGAGCCGCGCCAACTGCGCGGCATCGAGACCTTCTTCCGCAAGCAAATGCATCAGTCCGCGCAAGCGCACGCGCGTGTAGCGCGGATCGCGATTGGATGGATCGTCGGCATACGAAATTCCCTCAGCGCGCAATGTCGCGATGAGCCGACTCTTTGAAATATCGAGAAGCGGACGAACAAGGAAAAGGCTTTCGTCGTGCGGGACGGCGGAGATCCTTTGCATTGCCCCGAGACCGGAGAGACCGCTGCCGCGGCTCATGCGAATGAGAACGGTCTCGCTTTGGTCGTCGAGCGTGTGCGCCGTGAGAATATGTGTCGCGCCTGCCCTGCGGGCGGCTTTGCCAAGCAATCGGTACCGCGTCAGGCGGGCAGCTTCCTGCAGACCGGTCTTCGGCTTGCGGCCGGTCCAGCGCGATGTGCGATGCGAGATATCGAGCTTGTGTGCGAGACGCGCGACCGCGGCCGCCTCCGCCTTGGATTCCTTCCGCAGACCGTGGTCGACTGTAACGGCCACGAGCTTCGGTTTGGCCTCAAGTGAATCGCGCCACTGCGCGGCCATGACCATGAGCGCGGTGGAATCCGGCCCGCCCGAGACCGCGAGCACGAGGACGGGCAAGGATTGCAGCCCGGAAAAAAGTGATGTGACTTCCGACGCCGAGACGGCTTTCGCCTCAGCAGTGCGCACGCTTCTGTTCCTGCGCGACCCCGCGCTTCACTCCGGAAGAGGCGCGCGGAAATTTACGCTCAACCTCGGCGAGCGTGGCGCACGCCGCCTCTTTCTGGTTCATCGCAGCGAGCGATTGACCAAGCCGCAACAGCGCGTCCGGCGCCTTGCCCGAGCGCTCGTATCTGGTCGAAACGTTCAGGAATGATTCCGCAGCATCCCGATAGCGTTGCTGCTGAAACAGACTCTCGCCCAGCCAATAATTTGCATCGGGCACGAGCTGCTCGTTCGGGTACTTTTTCAGAAAATCGCGAAATGACTGCTCGGCCAGCGAATAGTCTTTATGCAGCACGTAGCCATAGGCCATGTCGTATTCATCCTTCGGCGAAGCTGAAGGCGGCAACGTAGCCAGCTGCTGGCCGGCGGGCGCAACATTGCGGACCTGCGGCGGTGGCGTGGCCGGCACCGGCGCGCCACCGGCCGACGCCACGGCTCCGGGTGGCGGGGATGGAGGCGGTGCGTCATTGTTTCCCGCCACGGTCGCAAGATCGAGCGGAGCGCCAGCCGCGCGGCCGCCAGGAGCACCAACCGGACCGTTATCGCGTCCTTGCTCTGGCGCAGCGATCGCCGCCTGGTTGCCGAGGACGCGCGGCGCGCCGGGCGCACTCGGATGTTGTGACGGATCGAAGACGTCGGAGCGGCGCCCGGGATTGGT
>Ga0070694_100002419_pt1 | contig 11021 bp, 8 predicted proteins | sample KBSK1251metaG_FD_65470 | JGI IMG/M metagenome (GOLD analysis project Ga0070694, IMG submission 65470) | Corn, switchgrass and miscanthus rhizosphere microbial communities from Kellogg Biological Station, Michigan, USA - KBS K1-25-1 metaG | ecosystem: Host-associated > Plants > Roots >... | reverse complement strand
AGACCGGTTACGAACCAACAATCATTTCCGGTTCGTCGCCGGGCGCGAATAGTTTTGGTTATTTGAAGTTGAAAGCGATCTGAGCTGGAGTAGACGTCAAACCTGGGAGTGCGGGCGTCCTCGCCCGCAATGACCGCGAAGCGCGAAACTAACTCCTTTGAGAATTGAAAGTAGCGGACGAATGCGAGGCGGGCGAGGACGCCCGCGCTCCCGGCATTAAACGTGCTCGTCCCTTCACTGCTTTTGCAAAACCGAGATTGGGTAAACGAGGAACCAATGAAACTCAAAATAAATCTCTTACTTACGTTTTTGATCTGCGCCCTGATGCTGCTGCTCATCGTTAACGCCCAGGGCCAGGCCGGCGTGCAAAGGAATGATTTCGGCAAAACTGCGGAAGGTCAAAATGTCGATATCTACACTTTGACCAACAGTCGCGGCGCCGAAGCGAAGATTACCAACTATGGGGGAATCGTCACGTCCCTGAAGGTGCCGGATCGAACCGGGCAACCAGGCGATGTCGTCCTTGGTTTTGACAATCTTGACGCCTACCTAAAAGGCCATCCCTATTTTGGCGCGCTCATCGGCCGGTATGGAAATCGGATCGCCAAAGGCCGCTTCAGTCTTAACGGCGTCGAATACAAACTGGCAGTAAACAATGGCGCCAACCATCTGCACGGCGGCATCAAAGGGTTCGACAAGGTCGTTTGGAATGCGAGGCCTTTGAAAGTTCCGAACGGCGCCGCGCTGGTTCTGACTTATCAAAGTAAGGACGGAGAAGAAGGCTATCCGGGAAATCTCTCAGTCAAAGTCACCTACACCCTGACGAACCGGAACGAGCTGAAGATTGAATATTCAGCGACCACCGACAAAGACACCGTCATTAATCTCACACACCATTCGTATTTCAATCTCGCCGGTCAGGGCGAAGGCGACATTCTCAAACACAGTCTGTTCCTCAATGCGAACCGCTTTACGCCGACCGACGAAGGGTCGATCCCGACGGGTGAATTACGAAGTGTGCACAAAACTCCTTTCGACTTTCTGCAAGCTACCGAGATCGGTGCGCGCATCAACGAACCCGATCAGCAATTGCAATTCGGCAAAGGTTACGATCACAACTTTGTGCTCAATGGAAGAATGGGAACGATGCGTCTGGGCGCCAGAGTCTACGAAGCGGGCACCGGGCGAGTGATGGAAGTGTGGACTACCGAGCCCGGCCTGCAATTCTACACGGGAAATTTTCTCGACGGCACGCTCACGGGCATAGACGGCAAGGCATATCAACAGCGTTACGGCTTTTGTCTCGAGACCCAGCATTATCCCGATTCGCCGAACCAACCAAAATTTCCCAGCACCGTACTCAGAAAGGGCGGGCGCTATCACACAGTCACGGTCTATAGATTTTCAACTCGACCGGCGAAGTAAGTCAGCTGGGAAATGCCGCATAAGCTCCGTAGGAGCAGAACGTTTATAGCTACCATGATGACCAACCAACCCAAGCTCCGTAGGAGCGAAACACGGCCGCAAATACGTTACGTTCCTACGGAGCTTTCAAATGTAGGCATCCTGGTGTCTATAAACATTTCATCCCTACGGGATTGATTTGTTCCCGAGATTCTTCCAAAGACTTATTAGACCCACTGACAATCAGGGACTCGATATGATCTTAGTTACAGGCGGCGCGGGATACATCGGCAGTGTCACGGCAGAACTACTTCTGGAACGCGGTGAGCGCGTGGTCATTCTCGACAATCTGGATCGAGGCCATCGTCGCGCGATTCCGGACGGAGCGATCTTCTACGAAGGCAATGTTGGTGATCGCCAGCTGACGTCGCGAATTGCGTTGGAGAATGAAATTGAGGCGTGCATACACTTCGCGGCGCTCGCCTACGTCGGAGAGTCCGTCTCGGAACCGGCACGCTACTTCCAAAACAATATCGAGCAGGGTTTTGCTTTGCTTGATTCGCTGGTAACGGCCGGTGTTCGTCGCCTGGTTTTTTCGTCAACCTGCGCCACTTACGGCGAACCACAGCGAGTGCCTATTTCGGAAGACCATCCTCAGAACCCGACAAATCCTTATGGCTGGACCAAGCTGATGATGGAAAAAATCATGCAAAGCTTCGATCAGGCCTACGGTCTTCGCTTTATCGCTCTGCGCTACTTCAATGCGGCCGGCGCGACGCGCGATCGCGGCGAGGCACATTTTCCCGAAACCCATCTGGTCCCCAACGTGCTGGCCGCGGCCCTGGGACAGATTCCTGAGCTGTCGGTCTTTGGCGACGACTATGAAACGCCTGACGGCACCGCCATTCGCGATTATGTGCATGTAGCCGATCTGGCCAGGGCTCATATTCTCGCTCTGGATTATCTGCGTTCGGATGGCAAGTCTGATTGTTTCAACCTGGGCACCGGTCATGGCTATTCCGTTAAAGAAGTAATCGAAACTGCGCAAGAAGTCACCGGTCTTAATGTTCCTTTCAGGATCGAAGCGCGCCGCCCCGGCGATCCATCGCGGCTGGTCGCTGATGCGGCAAAGGCCGAAACGGTTTTGGGTTGGCAGCCGGAGCATCAGACTCTGGCTTCGATAATTCGCAGTGATTGGGAATGGCGAGCGAAGCTGGCCGCGCCCACGAAATGAAGTCTCGAAGGCTGTCAAAAACTGCAGGCTTCACGAACCGGCCTGATGGAACGAACCGCGTTGAGACGGATCAACAGTGAAGCCCATTTCGGGCAAGGGCGGTTCAATGGCAAAATCGGTGCGGAAAAATTTAGCGGACGACGATCCTCGCTCGAAGCAGTCGCTCTACTTCATCGCGGCTTAGCAGGCCAGCGGCGATATCAAGGAATAACCGGACAATCTCCTCATCAGTCATCGCTAGTTGACTGCCGTTGCTTTCGAGGAATGTTTCTGTGACTGCCGCTGCAACTCGCTTGTTCCCGTCGATGAAGGCGTGTGCCTGCGTTAAGTGATATGCATACGTAGCGGCGCAAGTGGCAAGATCGGCATCGTCATAACGGTGGCGATTCTCGGCAGCGGCAAGGGCAGACTCAAGCAAGCCCTCATCTCGTAGGCCGGCACCTCCACCTGTTTCCGCAATCAATCGGACATGTACGGTCAACACATCCAACTTGTCGGGGAATTTCATGCAGTTGTTGTCGGCGATTACTCAGGGTCTTCTGCCAACTTCTCATAGGCTTTCTGGCGTCTCTTCAGAACCGACTCGAATGTGCTGGCGAAGTCACGAGAGCGCTGAGCTTCCTCGACGGAGCGAACGACCAGAGCCCGTCCGACAATTTCAATGTCCAGTTCACCGCCTTTGCGGACGCCCAAGGCATCGACCGCTTCCGGCGGTAACGAAACCGAGGCGGCATCGTCTAGTGTTGTGATTCTCTTCGACATTGGGGACCCACTCCTTGGCCTGATTCTACATCTTTGCCCGGCGGAAAAGAACTGAATGATCGCAGTGTTCGTTCTGCCGGATCGCCAGTTGCCAATATCTACCATCGTCATAGCCGAACTCTACTATCTGAATGAGAAGAAAGGCCGACCATTCGACTGCCGAGCTAAATATGCGTGCCTGGCCGGAAGCAAGCAGTTTACTCTTGCTGCTATTCTACCCATCTCACACGGTCGACTTCGACGTATGTAGTGCGGTGACAGAAATCCACGACCGGATGGCGCCGTCGATGCGCGGCGGATCAAGGTACGTACTGACATCAAACCTTCAATTGTCCTAAGCAACGGATAGAGGAGCTCGATGAACTTGTGAAAAGTGGAGAGATGGATCCTGGTATTGCTGAGGCTCGTCGTTTTAGCATCGAGAAGCCTGCTTGGCGCCTCGCCTACAAACGTGTACTGAATAAATGGGACACAAAAGACAAGCTTGCTGATGTGCGCGCGCAGTATCACAGAGCAGTTTCTAGAGCCGAATTACTGCATCGGAGTGTGGAAGAAAACATTCGCAGGAAAGAAGCATTAAGAGAGTTTGACGATGTGTGGTTCGAGATACATACGTGGCATCATGCCTGTTAGGCTGTCCCAAACAGCTCAATCATAGCGGGTGTAGTGTGGCGAAACGGAAATATCCTTGAAATTCCTGAACAGCCTAATCGTTGCGAACTTTACATTCCCGTCTTCCGCTAGTTAGCAGAACTGAAAATTTCGCCTTCATACTTGGCATTTTAATCAGCTCCCACTCCGAGGACTGTGCTTTCGCGCTGTTTCTCAATTGCGACAAGTCGGAAACTAAGAATAAAGCAACGAAGGCGCTGCCTAGCCCGGACGCAGATGTAACTTCATGAACTTGATGAACTGATCCCAGTCGGAGGGAATGGTTCCATGCCCGCCCGCGTGTTCGTAAAACGCAAGCGTATGCATGATTGGTTGTCCGGGCGCCGGCATCTGATCAGTATCCAGTCCCTGCCGGCCCAACAAACGGTACACTGGCCCGGCGGCGGCGGCGGCAACAAACTCGCCCTTTGGATCAGACCAAAAATCAGTATCGCCTGTTTGCAAAAGCAAGGGCCGCGGCGCGATCAAGGCAATCAGCAAATGGGCATCGACGGGAAACTGATCTACACGATCGCCGTACTTCTGATAGTTCGCCGCGAACTGATAGGGATAGCGAGTTGGCGCAACCAGGTGCTTGATTGTCTCGCCGTAGTTGCGCCGGCTGAGCGCCGCGCCGCCTTCGCCTGAGCAACTGGCAATCACCAAAGCGAAGCGCGGATCGCGCGCACCCGCCCAGAGCACCGTCTTGCCGAGGCGTGACACTCCGAAGATCGCCACGCGCTTTGCATCAACCCCTTTGTCTGTTTCGAGATAGTCGAGGGCCCGGCTCAATCCCCACGCCCACGCGGAAATCGCACCCCATTCATCTGGCGCCGGATCTTTCTGGCCGGGCTTGAGATACAACTGTCGCACGCCGGACGGAAGGCCACCTTCAAAGTCCGGGTCAATGTCGCCGTAGTAGACCGTCGCCACGCCGAAGCCGCTGTCCAGTAACGGGCCGACATTCAGCCGCCCAAAATTCGAGGTCCTGGGCGCGGGCACTCTCTTCTTTTCGCGGTTCCAGATCTCGCCCGGTTTGATTCCGGGATCATCAACCATACTGGAGTTTGCCGCAAAACTCAGATTCAAAAGCACCGGCACCGGCTTGCGCGCAGCCGCCGGCAGATAGATCAACAGATCCATCTTCGGCCCGTTTTTGTCCGCCGAGAAATAAACTGTCACTTGTCTTCGCAAGGCCTTACCATCCAACGCGGGTGTGCCCTTGTCGAAAACGTCGAAGTTCATGCTTGCCGGTCGTCCGGGGCTGCGGCCGTACTGGTTCTCCTCGAAGAGGCGCACGAGCTCAGGCCGTCGTTTTTGTGACCACGTCTTTGCGTCGCGCACCGGTTTCCCGTTCGCAAGTACGAGCGCATCAGGCAGCGTGTAACTACCTACCAGCGCTTCGTCATAGTTGACCGGAATGCCGGCCACGATTTTGGGTGGCGCGTTCTGTGTCTGCGCACTGGCAATGCAAATCGATAAAACGAGAGCAGCAGCAAACGACGCACAGAGACAGCAGTATTTGATTGACATGGCTCCTCTTATTTGGGGTGTTAATGATGTCATTATATCCGCAGATTACGCAGATGAAGAAAACGCGTGGCCTGTCTTAGCCATCGTTGCTTTTTATGAATCTGTGAAATCTGCGGATGACTCTGTGATAGATTGTCCGCTCTCGAAAATCAAATTCTGCGGAGCTTGTGCCCATGATAAAAGCGAGACTAGCCGTTGCTTTATTCTCTCTCTGTCTACTCTCTAACTATGTTAGCGAAGTAGACGCACAAACCAAACGCCGTCGAACTTCTAAAGGCGCGTCTCCATCGATTACCACTCGTTCCGGACTAACTTATCTGATCACAAAAAAAGGGACGGGCCCGCGAGCAAAAAAAGGCGACACAGTCATCCTTCATTACACCGGCATGTTGACCAACGGCGTGAAGTTTGACAGTTCGCGGGACGGTAAGCCTTATTCATTCGAACTGGGCGCAGGACGGGTGATTAAGGGATGGGACGAAGGTGTAGCGAAACTGCGAGTAGGCGACCATGCCATCCTGGTGGTTCCCTCGACGCTTGCGTACGGATCCAAAGGAGCTGGCGACGTCATCCCTCCTGATTCGAAGTTGATTTTTCTGATTGAGGTCGTCGACATCAAAGCAGATCGTTGACGGATGATCAATCCGCAGATTACGCAGATTGCACAGATAAAGAAAACGAGCGGCATATCTTAACCCTCATTGCTTTTCTTCAATCTGTGAAATCTGCGTAATCTGCGGATTACTTACTTCTTTTCTGCGGGCGGCGCTCCCGGTAGCGTGTAACGCAAATTCAAAAACAGCATGTTCAGATTTGCACTGCCTGGCTGCCCCGGGGCTACGTACCACGGATGCCGAAGCAGGTAGGAGTATTGCACCATGAACTGCATGGCGCCATAGTTGGGATCGCGCCAGAACGTATGCGTGAAACCGAGAGTTCCCTCTTGAATCGCGCGATTGTGATTCCCGGGGGAACCGGTAAAGCCAAAACCAACTTGTTGGCCATTCGCCGGATCAATTGCCACGTTCCGCTTGAAGTAAGCGCCGCCATAGTAACCGTAAACGAGCGTCTTCGGCGTGGCCTGATATTCAAACCCGTCCACCGTCGAAGCCGAATGAACCAGCGAAGGGCTGCCGTCGCTCCTGATAATCAGATCCGGACCCTGGCCAAAGATCCAACGGCTGCCGCCGTCGCTGTAAAAAGTGTTCGCAATCAAACGGAAGTTTTTGAACAACTCGATGTTGCCGTTGACGGACACGCCTCCGCCGGTGGCGCCGAAGTGTTGGTTGGTAAGTGGATTGAAGAAGGCAAACCGCCTCAGCAGTCCAGCCACTTCGAGATGCACTCTCTTGCTCTTCGAATCAAAAGCAATCTTCACGATATTGTCCTGATGCGGATTCGGCACTGTCAAAGTGCTGCTGCCGGTATTCAACTGGGGTTCGTACGCAGCGGCCAGGTTCGCAGGCAAGGTGATCGCACCGGAACCATTGGCGCCGCCGCCGTATTGCTCTGAAGCTTCAACTGACCATCCCAGGGTGAGCCTTTCGTTTGCGTGATAGACAAGCCGAAACTGTGGATCGCGACTCCAGGTTAATCCCAGAACGTAATTTGTATCTATGCCCTGTCCGAAGAAGACGTCGCCGGGCAAAGGCGAGAGTCCGGTCCGATTCGGAGTCAAAAGGCTCCAGGACTGGCCGGCCAGAACCTCGAACTTTTTCCGGCGCACATCCACCCAGACGAGTCGCAGACGCTGGGTATCGCTGTTGGTGTTTACTGCGACGTTACCGGGCGCCAAACCCAAAAAATCAGTTTCCAGATATCCGAGCAAATCCACCCCGCGCACTTTGGCGTCCACTCGCAACCCCAGCCGTGAGCTTTGCGAGCTGAGGCGGAACTCGCGCAAATTACCATTCACGGTATTGCTGAAAGGGGCGGCGCCGAAGTTTGTCCCGATTCCGCTGCCCAGATTCTTGTCGCGAATCACGGCAGTGAGATCAATAAACCCAAACGGCGTGAGGTGGGCCGTGCCAATCCTGAATGAGAGTGGCGACGGCTTGTCCTCTTCACGGATTGCCTGCGTGCTACGCGGCGAGGGATCGGCCTTAGTCGCGTCGTTGGCCTCCGGCGGTGGCGTCGCCCGCCCGGTTAACTGATTCGCATCGGCAGCAGCCGCCGGCGAATTAACCGCTACCGTGTTTGAGTTGTGGTTCGTCTTAAGCACCAGAGCCAGCAACTTGCCCTGCTCTTCGACCGCCTTGCGCAACGCGTTGAGCTCTTCCTGTTGAACCGCGAGCTGCGCCTTGAGCAGATCAATCTCATTGTCTACACGCGGATCCGCCGGCTTGTTTGCTTTGATGGCCGGGTCGTCATTCTCTGCGGATGCCTGCCGCTCGGGCAGAACTGTCTGAGCCATTGCCGTGGTGGTCGCCGAGAGCAAAAGTCCCGCGACCAGTAGAAGCAAGCGGCATTTGGTTGAATGATCTGGTTTCATTGATCTTTCCTCGCTTTACAAAGCAGTGCAGAACCCGACTTACATCCACAGATTACGCAGATTACACCGATGAGGAAAATGATGCCGCCCGCATTCACCTTCATTGCGTTCTATGAACCTGTGAAATCTGCGTAATCTGGATTATTTGTCCTGAGGAGCTTTGCTTCCCATCGACACCAGTGTCACGGGACCGAGCAATCCCGATTGAGCCAGAGTCGGCGGCGGGCCAAAAGGCGGAGGACTCTCGGCGAGGACCCTTTTGGCGGGAGCCAACCGGTCACCAATCAGCCGGTTCGTCCATTGGTTAGTGACCTTGATTTTTAATTGATTGGCTCCGGGTTTCAATGCGCTTGAGACATCAACCTCGAACGGCGCCTTCCATAAGATTCCGAATGATTGACCGTTGACTGAGACCTCGGCGAGATCATTTACTGCCCCCAGATTGAGCACGACGCGCTCACCCGGGCGAAACAAACGACGATCGACTTGCACAGTCCTGGCGTAAGTCGCCGTCCCGGAAAAATACTTCACACCCTCGTCGGCGTTTGCGGTCCACGATTCAAGTTTTGTTAACGCGATGGTTGGCGGCGCACCCAAGTTCGCAGGAAAGGTCACGCTCCATGGCCCATCCACGGTCGCGATCGTTGTCATAGTTCCGCGCGGTACTGCGCGCGCAGAAGAAGTAGCCGCGCGGCGAAAGACCACGAACACAGACTCGCGCTCGGCGAGATGCAACGGCACAGTCGTGCGACCATCTTCGATGCTGAACCCGGCGGGCTCGACCTCACCGGTGTCAGCGTGCCAGAGTTCGGCCTCCTTGCCGCTCACGCGGAACCGAGCATTGATGTCCTGCTTACGATCGGTGTTGTTGGCGACAAAATAGATCTCTGCATCAGCGGTGCGACGATGAAGCCATGACACTTTCGCGTCCAACGCGCGGCTGTATTCAACGTCTTTAGGAATGCGCAACGACGCAAGTACGTCCGCCGGCGCCAGCCCCCAAACCACTGTCCCCTTGCCGTAAATGCGTCTGGTGCGGCTGACGCCATCGAGATCACCCCAAAGCTCTGCGGCCAGCGCCTGCACTTCACGATCCGCATTCGGATAGCCGGCGAGACTCGGCGATTGCAAAGGCCTCGGGCCAAGAACAGTCGCGCCGTCCTGAACCAGCTCGCGGATCTTGCGCAGCACCGGCAGCGTCATTCGATCGACCTCCGGCAGCACCAGAACGCTGTAACTCATGCCGTCCGGCAGAACGATTCTGCCTTCAGCATTCACAGACATTCGATTAAGCACTACGTCCGTGTTTACGTAGTCATAATCAAAGCCTTCGGGCACCGCCGGTTGCAGCCCCGCGCCCCAGAACGGCATGGTTGAGGGCGCGCCTTCTTTCAAAAGATACGCAAGGTCTGCGACAAACCGGCCCTGCTGGAGCATGAAAGAGTTTCGCGCCAGGTAGGTCATGAACGGCTGGCCCTGTTCCGCCCAGGTGATGTTGCGATTGATGTGTGTGCCCACCATCGTGTTGCCGGGTTTGGTGTCGAGCGGCTGATGTGCTGAGGTATGAAAGATGATTCGATTGACGCCTTGCGCGAACCAGTAATCGACGATCTTTTTCAGCGCGTAAGGGGACTCGTAACCACCGCCGGTGAACGATTCAGTTGCGACCAGGGTCTTCCCGTAGACATGAGACGCAGAAGCGGCGCCGCGCACGTCCTGATAGTACATCGATGATGGATGCAGGTCGCGCGCCCAGAACTCGCCCATCGGAATGTCCAAATGCTTCTTGTTGAGGAGTGTGTCTTCGGGAATCTCGAGCGAAACCCCCGCGGCTTCGCTATAGGTTCCGATTCCCTGCTGACGCAGAAAGTCAGCCGCAACTTTGTAATGGTTATCGGCAAACATGTCGGCCAGCGTGCGACGAAAGTCCCAGAGAAAACGATCGCTCACCTCCGCACTTATCACCACACGGCCAGTGAGGGCTGGTAGATATGGAGTGGGGTCGTAGCCACGCCGCCTCTGGAACTCGCTCAGCATCTCCTCGGTCCAGTTCTGCATGCCCGCTTCCCAACTGTCGAGCAGGACATAACGCAGGCTCTTGCCGTAAAGCGGCCCCAAAGACTGTGCGAGCGGATCGGTGTATCCGCGCAGATAACTTTCGGTGTGTTTCCGGCTGAGTTTGTCGACTTCGTAACCGAGACCGGCCGGCACCGCCGGGCGATTCTTCGAACCTGTCAGCGAATAGCCCATTCGCAAGATCGTCCAGTTCCCCGCCGGCACGTCCCAGTTAAGCGAGCCGTCTTTGTTCATTTTCCCCGTCAGGTCAACGATGTCGGACTGTTGAATGATCGAAGTTGCGGGCGTCGCAGGTGTCGGCACTGACTCGTACTCGAAGAGAAAACTGAAGCCCGCCTTCTCTTCCCAGCGGTGTACCCGCGCGCCTGAATGAAGCACGGCCTCGAGCAGCGTGTATTCCTTCGCCGGCGCAGACGGCGCCTGGCTCATTACGATCGCTGGAGTAAGCGGCGCACCCGTCAACTCAATGCGGTAGAACTTCGCAGACGTCTCCGGGAACGCGAATGTGCGCGCCAGGCCACCGCGATAAAGTTGCGCACCCGGCATCGTCACCAGGGTACGAAAGTCGACACCATTGTCGCTTGCCAGGATGCGTCCGACCGGAATGCCGCCGCGTCCGGCAATCGAGATTGCGCGCGCCCTGAACGGCTGCGCGAATTCGTATTGCACCCATGCTGGGCCGCCATTCGCGGGAGGGGCGATCGTGAGCGCACTGTTCAGATCGTCATCCCACAGCGGAGCACCGTCAACCGCCCCGGCATTCGTGGTGGCCTGCGAGCGTGCCCGGATCATGTCGCTTTCATCTGGCGGTGTGCGAAACGCGATGACCGCGCTGTCGCCATAGTAGGTAGGATCGGGCGGAGTTGTACT
>Ga0070694_100002416_pt1 | contig 11031 bp, 9 predicted proteins | sample KBSK1251metaG_FD_65470 | JGI IMG/M metagenome (GOLD analysis project Ga0070694, IMG submission 65470) | Corn, switchgrass and miscanthus rhizosphere microbial communities from Kellogg Biological Station, Michigan, USA - KBS K1-25-1 metaG | ecosystem: Host-associated > Plants > Roots >... | reverse complement strand
TCCTCTCCGGCGTTCTCTTCGGGATCACGTACTGGTGCCTCTCCATCCCCTGGATCTACTTCGTCGTCACACGCTTCGGCGGCCAACCGGCGCCGATGGGAGTGCTCTCCGTCTTTCTCCTGTCGCTCATCCTCATGGAGTGGCCGGCGGTCGTCGCGTGGGCGGTCGTCGCGGTCGCGCCGCCCCGCTCCGCGTGGAGGCTCGCGGCCTTTCCGGTGCTGTGGCTCGCATCCGAGCACGCGCGGTCGAACGTCTACCGCGGGTTTCCCTGGAACCTGACGGCCCAGGCGCTCTACCGCCACCCGGTCTGGCTGCAGTCGGCCGCTCTCTGGGGCGCCTATGGCGTCGGATTCCTGGTGGTCACCGTCTCCACGCTCCTCGCCGCGGGAATCCTGCGGCGGAGTCGTCGTGCGTTCTTCGCAGCGGCCGCGCTCGTTCTCGCGGCCGGAGTCGTGGGTGCGATCCGCCTCGCCTCCCCGAGCGCGCCCGGCCGGACCGTCTCGGTTGCACTCCTGCAGCCGAACATCCCCCAGGTGGCGCGCCTCGCGGAGGAGCGGCGCGCCGAGAACTACGTAGCGGTCGTGGAACGGATCCGCGAGGCGGCGGCCGCTTCCGAGAAGCCCGACCTGATCGCCGTGCCGGAGTCGGCGTTTCCCGTCTACTGGGAGGCGAGCGCGACACTGCGGCGCGACCTGACCGCGATCGCGAATTCGTGCGGGTGCTCGATCCTCTTCAACGACGTCGAGATCGAGGCCGACGACCGCTACTACAACGCCGCCCGTCTGCTGGGCCCGGACGGGATGGGCCCCCCGTACCGGAAGGTCCACCTGGTTCCCTTCGGCGAATACGTGCCGCTTCCGAAGATCTTCTTCTTCGTGCGCCAGGTCTCGACCGAGATCGGGGCGTTCTCGGCGGCGGAGGAGCCGCGCGTCCTGCGGAGCGCGGGGACCGGTCCGTGGGCGATCGGAACCGGGATCTGCTACGAGATCCTCTACCCGCTCCTCTCGTGGAAGGAGGTCCGGGACGGCGCGACGATTCTCGCCACGATCTCCAACGACTCCTGGTACGGAGCCGGCGGGGCCCAGGCGCAGCACTTCGCCGGCGCGGTCCTGCGGTCCGTGGAGAACGGGCGTTACCTTCTGCGCGCCGCGATCACCGGGATCTCGGGCATCGTGGACGAGAAGGGAAGGATCCGCGCGGAGCTTCCGGCCGACTCGACCGGCACGGTCCGGGGCCGCGCCGTGCTCTTCACCTCGCGCACGCCGTGGACGCGGTACGGCTTCGCGTTCTCGGGCATCGCCGACGCGATCGCGATCGGCGTGCTACTCTTCGGCCTCGTCCGCTGGCGACGCTCCCGTCACCCGCGGATGGCTCATACCTGATACCTTCCTCTCATGACCGAACGCGACGACCTCCTGTCCGCCCTTTCCGCTGCCTCGGATCGCCTCGCGGCGCTCCGGGGCTATCTTTGATCGCGACGCCGCGCGGAGCGCGCTCGCGGAGCTGAGAGAGAAGACCGTCGCCCCCGACTTCTGGTCCCGCCCGGAGGAGGCCCAGGAAGTCCATCGCAGCATCCGGACCCACGAAAAAACCCTGGAGACGGGGGACCGCCTCGACGAGCTCGCGGGCGAGCTCCAGACGCTGGCCGACCTCCTGAAAGAAGGGGAGCCGGCGGAGCCCGACGCGAAGGAGGCGATCCGCGTGGCGCGCGAGTTCTCCGACTCCCTGGAGCTCGCCGTGAAGATGAGCACCCCGGAGGACGCGAAGAACGCGTGGCTCATGATCCACGCGGGCGCCGGCGGCACCGAGTCGCAGGACTGGGCGGAGATGCTCCTTCGCATGTACCTGCGTTTCGCGGAGGAGCGCGGCTGGAAGGCCGAGCTGATCGAGCGGTCGGACGGGGAGGAGGCGGGTTTGAAGGGCGCGACCCTCCACGTCGTCGGCGACCACGCGTACGGGTATCTGAAGAGCGAGATGGGCGTCCACCGCCTGGTCCGGATCTCGCCGTACGACGCGGCCAAGCGCCGCCACACGTCCTTCGCCTCGATCTACGTGTCGCCCGAAATCGACGAGGAGGTCGAGGTCGAGATCTCCGACAAGGACCTGCGGATCGACACGTATCGCTCGAGCGGCGCCGGCGGGCAGCACGTCAACGTCACGGACTCCGCGGTGCGGATCACGCACCTCCCGACTGGCATCGTCGTCACCTGTCAGAACGAGCGGAGCCAGGGGCGCAACCGCGACATGGCCATGCGCGTGCTGCGCGCCCGCCTCTACCAGAAGGCTCTCGACGAACGGCGCGCCGAGGAGGAGAAGCGGGTCGGCGACAAGAAGTCGATCGAGTGGGGGAGCCAGATCCGCTCGTATGTCCTTCACCCCTATCGGATGGTCAAGGACCACCGCACGGGATACGAGACCGGCAACACCGACGCGGTCTTGAACGGATCGCTGACGCCCTTCATCGAGGCCTACCTCATGGGCGCCCCGAAGGAGACGCCGAAGACCGGTCCCGGCTCCCGGTAGCGTTCCGATGGGCTGGATGGAGGAGCTGGAGCGGAGGCTCGCGAGCCGGCCGTTGATCGAGCCCGAGCCGGCCGCCGCGGCCCGGCGCGCGGGCGTGCTGGTCCCGCTCTTCGTGCGGGAAGCGAGGCTCTGGATCGTCTTCACGCGCCGCACCGACACCCTCGAGCACCACCGCGGGCAGATCTCCTTCCCGGGCGGCGCCGAAGAGCCGGAGGACGAGGACCTCCAGGCGACCGCGATCCGTGAGAGTGGGGAGGAACTCGGGATCCGCGCCGAGGACGTCCGCGTGCTGGGCGCGCTCTCGCCGATCGTGACGGTGACCGACTTCTACGTCGCTCCCGTGGTCGGGGCGATTCCGCAGCCGTACGTTTTCTCGCCCGCGGAGAGTGAGATCGCGGAGGTCATCGAAGCGCCGGTCGCCGCGCTCTCTGACCCCGCCATCCGGGAAACGAAATACCTGCCGGGCCGGGACGAGCCCGTTCTCTTCTACCGTTACCGCGACCACGTCATCTGGGGCGCGACCGCGAGAATCCTGGCGGAGCTGCTGGAGGCGATCCACTGAGCCGCGAGAGGCTCAGTGGCTCCCGTATTTCTTCTCGCCCGCCTCGATCGCAACCGGCAGTCGGTTCTGGGGGGGCGGCAGCGGACACGTCGCGAACGGGGTAAAGGCGCACGGCGGGTTATAGGCCTTGTTGAAGTCCACGACCGTGCGGCCGTCGGTGCCGGGGCGCGGCGCGTAGAGAAATCTTCCGGCGCCGTACGTCGTCGCGCCGTTGGTGCGATCGGCGAAGATCACGAAGAGCTCGCTCTCGCCCTCCTCCTCGATCGCGTCCAGCCGGAGCTCCTGCTGGCCGATCCGGAAGACGAACGTGCCGGGAGACGGCTCCTGGGTGAAGCCGCCGAGAACGTTCGGAATCGCGATCGTTTTTCCCGAGTGCGGCTCGAATCGAGCGTCGACGCGCCACGCCGGGGAGATCGGATAGCTCTCGATACCGCGGAACGACTTCCGCGCCGCGCTCTCGCTGTCCTTCGCGCGAACGGCCAGCCGGTCGCCGCGGCGGATGAGGTAGAACCGGAGCGTCCCGTGGTGCAGGACGGTCGGCTCGCCCTTCTCGTCCGAAGCGAGCTCGAGCGACCCGACTTTCTTTCCGTCGTGCGTGACGTCGACTCCCGGCGCGGCTTCGAAGGTCGCCTTTCCGCCCGCGACGCGAATCCGTCCCAGGAGGGCGGGCGACTTCGTCGCCGGAAGAACGACGGCGTTCGAGGGGGCGGCGCCCACGGCGTTGTCCCCCTCGTGAAGCCAGGAGAGGGCGACGAGCGTGAGCCAGCCGTCCTCCGCGGTCAGGTGCGCGATCCGGTCCGCGCGCCACTTCTCGACGCCGGTGCGGTACGACACCTCGCGATCCCGGCCCGGCGTCGTCAGGGAGAGGAGAGCGAGAAGGAGGACCACCCGGACCGAGCCGTCAGCTCGCGGCCCGGTCCAGCAAGAGGAGCTGCTCGGCCCGCTCGAGGTTCGCCTTTGCCGCGTCGGGCGGCGTTTCGAGCGTCAATGCCTTGTGGAGAGCTTCCACCGATCCGGAGAAATCCCCGCGGCGCATGCGAACGACTCCGAGGTCGTTCCAGAGCGCGGCGGACGCAGGGCTCGTCTCGAGCGCCTTCAGAAGCGCGGTCTCCGCCTCCGCGAATTTCCCGCCCTCGGCGAGCGCCGCGGCGAGCCCGCTCGCGGCCTCCTCGTTGCCGGGGTCGGCTTCGAGCGCGGAGCGGAACGCCGCACGCGCTTCGTCCGCGTTCTTCTGTTCGGTCCGCAGGTGTCCCACCGCCGACCAGAGGGGCGCGCTCGGCGGGCCGACGCGGGCCGCCTCCGCGAGCTCCTGCTCGGCTTCCTTCGTCATGCCTTTGCGGCGATAGGCGCGCCCCAGGTTCTCGTGGTACGCCGCCTCGGATGACCTCAGGCGCGCGGCCTCCGAGAACTCCTTGATCGCGGGTTCGAACTCTCCGGCGCGGTAGAGCAGCAGACCGTACTCGTTGTGCGCCTCGGGCGAGGCCGGATCGATCTCGATCGCCCGTCCGTATGCCAGCCGAGCGCCGCTCGCGTCGCCGGCGGCGTCGAGGGATCGCCCGAGACCCACGGCCGTCGCCAGGTTGCGCGAGTCGAGCTCCAGCGCGCGACGGTAGTGGCTCGCAGCCGTGTTCCACTTCTTCTGCCGGTCCGCGATCTGCGCCAGGCCCAGCTCCGACCTTGCGTTGGACGCGTCGAGGACGACCGCCGCCGTGTACTCGCGCTCGGCGTCCTCGTCCTGTCCGCCCGCCGCGGCGATGTCGCCCAACAGGCGATGCGCCTCGGCGCTCCGGGGATCGAGATCCGCGGCGCGCCGGGCATGGGTGGTCGCGCCGGCGAGGTCTCCCGCCTTGATCGCCTGTTCTGAGGCGTCGAGAAGCGGCCGCACGTTGACGGCCGGTTCGATCGGCGCGGTTCCGCCGGCGCCGGAGGAGCCCGGGATGGGACCCGAGGTCACGAGCCCCTTCTGGAGGTCGGTGGCCCGTTGACGCGCCGCGTCGGCTTCGGCGGACCGGCCCAGCTTCTCGTAAACCTCGGCCAGGAGGAGCTGCACCTCCGGATCGCTCGAGCCCGCCGCGGGCTTCAGATCCGCGAGCGCCTCTTCCGCGCGGCCGTCGGTCAGTTTCTTCCGGGCGTTTCTCTTCAGGTCGCGGAGCTCGGCCGGGCCCAGGAGCGGAGCCGTCCCTCCGATCTCGGCGCGGACGGATTGCGCGAGGCGCGCGAAGTCGGGGCTGTAGAGGTCGCCGACCACGACGAGGTCGGGCCGCGCGGAGTAGGCCGCCTTGAGGTTGTCGCGGGCGCTCTTCGAGCTGCCCGCGATGTAGAAGGCCCAGGCGCTGTTCAGGTAGAGGTCGCCCTTCCGGTCGGCGGGGACCTCGGCGGAGTCCGCCGCGCGCGCGTACTTCTCGGCGGCTTCCTTGAATCGTCCGGAGTCGAACGCGCGCTTGGCCTCGGCCTCCAGCTTCTCCGCGGTCTGCGCGAAGGAGAGAGCGGAAGCGAGCAGGAGGCCGGAGAGGACCGCCCCGGCGCGGAGCGCGGCGCGGGTCACTGGTTCATCCCCTGTTCGACCGCAACCGGCGCCGGGGGAGTCCATGGCGTCTCGCCCCGTTCGGCGACCGTGAGCTCCTTCGTAACGGGCTGGAATCCTTCGCGGTGAAGCGTCACGCTGTAGGTTCCTTTCGGAAGTCGCATTCTCGCAGCCTGGGGCAGGCTGCCCTTGTACTTGCCGCCGATGATGACCGCGGCCCCGGCCCACTGCGCGTCCGCATTGATCACGAGATATCCCACCGGGAACTGATAGGCGACGCGGTTCGTTTCCTTCGGTCCCACCCTGAACTCGTGCTGGTAGGCCTCGAGGCCGTCCGCCTCGAAGCGCACCTTGTGCGTCCCCTCCGCCAGCTCGACCGTCTTCGCCGGGATCGACGGGCCGATCGACTTCCCGTCCACGGAGAGCGTAGCGACGGGGATGGAGCTGAACTGGACGCGGAACTTCGCGGCCCCGGCCGCGGGAGGCGGCGCGGCCACTGCGGGAGCGCTCTCCACCGCGGCCTTCGGAGGCGCGGGCGGCGGTTTTGGAACGCCGGGCTTCGCCTCGCCGCCCGGCTCCTTGCCGAGCTGCGGCTCGGGGAACTCGATCGGCGTGGCGGTCTCGCTCGACGGATTCTGTGCCGTCGTCGTCGGCGCGGCCGGTCTCGCCTCCCGGCCGCGGCTCAGGTACATGTACGCGGCGACTCCGGCCACCAGGACCGCGGCGACCGCGATGAAGATCGGGGTGCGGCTCGGTGTCGCGGCCGGCGGCGGAAGGAGAGTGACCTCACCGCTGGCGCTCGCGACCGTCGCCTCGCCCGGCTCGTCGTCGGGGTTGCGGAAGTTGACGAGCTCGAGGCCCGCCTTCCGCTTGGCGGAGGCGGAGGAAGACGATGCGCCCGATGCCGAGGACGGCGTGGCGTCCGCCGCGGGCACGCGCGCGAGCGAACCGGACGGCGGCGTGATCGAAGAGGGAACGATTCCGCCGGAGGGCGTCATCATCGTCGCGTCCATCTCGTCGACCGGCAGAACCGCCGTGGGGAACTGGCTCGAGCTCCCGGCCAGTTCCCGCTGGACGTTCAGGAGGTCCTGCTTCAAGGCCTCCATCGACGCGTAGCGGTTCTCGCGCTGCTTCTCCATCGCGCGGTTGACGATGCCGACGAGCGAGGGCGGCGCGTCCGGAGCGAGCGACTCGATCGGCTCCGGGGTCTCGTTCAGGATCTTGTACAGGACGGTCGAGAGGTGCTCGCCGCGGAACGGCTTTCGGTACGTCAGCAGCTCGTACGCCAGGATCCCCAGGGAGAAGATGTCGGTCCGCCGGTCGACCGGCTCCCCGCGGATCTGTTCCGGCGCCAGGTACGCGGAGGTTCCGAGGGTGATGCCGGTCTGGGTCAGGTTGGACTCGGTCTGGAGGGACTTGGCGATCCCGAAGTCCATGATCTTGACCGAGCCGTCCGCCAGGATCCGGACGTTGGCGGGTTTGATGTCGCGGTGAATGATCCCCGCGCCGTGCGCGTAGGCGAGGCCGTCGGCGATCGCCACGAGGATCTCGACCTTCCGGAGGATCGGCAACGCCTCCGAGCGCTTGACCTTCTTGTCGAGGTCTTCGCCGGAGAGAAACTCCTGGACGATGTACGGAATCCCGTCCTCGACGCCGAAGTCGTAGATGGTCGTGATGTGCCGGTGGTGGAGGTTCCCCGCGAGCTCCGCCTCCCGGAAGAAGCGGCTCTTGATCTCCTCGTCGTTCAGCTGGCACGTCTTGATCGCGACAGTGCGCTTGATATACGGGTCCCGGCCGCTGTAAACGGCGCCGAATCCTCCGGAACCGATCTTTCCGGTGACCTCGTACTTGCCGATCTTTTCCGGCAGCTGTTTTTCTTCGACCATCGTGCTTCGGGTAGCCTGCAAGTTTAATCGAATCAGAGAGTGGCCGATACGCGTGACCCGGAGCTCCCGATAGACTGAATCGGTGACACCGTTCCGCCGTGCGGTCCTCCTGGTCCTGCTGCCCGTGGCCGCGACCTTCGGTGTCTTCGCCTGCCGGCAGGAGAAGCCCCGGCCCGCGGCCGCGGCGGGGCGCACCCGAGGCCTCCTCGCCGCGCACTATCAGCCTCCACCCGACGGTCTTCTGACGGACCGTCACCTCGACCTCTACGGAAAAGTTCGCCGGGCGGCGCGGGACCGGTCCGAGGCCGACGCGGCCCGGGCGCTCGGGGTGGATCCGGACGAATTCGCCTGGGTGCGGGCCCGGATCGTGGAGGCCTTAGTCGCGCTCGACGGGTCACGGGTCCGGGAGGAGTCGGGAGAGACGTACGCCCGCGCGATCGCCTCGCTTCGCGAAACGCTCAAGAGCGTGCGGGACCCCCGGACGTCACGCACCGTGGAATCCCAGATCGCGGCGCTCGAGCGGGAGCGGGCCGGGATGCGCCGGTCCGAGGCGCTCCCCCCCGCGCTGGCCGCGAACGTTCGCAAGGTCGCGGCGCGCCGCGCCGAGCTCGACGCGACCGCGCGGTGACGGAGCTCGCGGACTTTCTCGCCCGGGAGATCGACGCCGGCTCCTTTCCCGGAGCGGTCGCCCTGGTCGGAACGCGCGACTCCGTGGACGAGGTCGTCGCCGGGGGGCGCGCGGTCGTCGATCCGCGGGACGTCCCCGCTTCGCCGGAGACGGTCTACGACCTCGCCAGCCTGACAAAACCGCTCGTCTGCGGGGCGATCCTCGCGGCCTCCTCCGGTGAGGTCGACCGGTCCACTTCCCCCGGCCGCTACCTGCCGGAGTGGAAGGCGACGCGTTACGACGGCATCACGATCGAGTCTCTCCTCCTCCACGTCTCGGGTCTCCCGGCCTGGTACCCGGTCTACTCGCGCGGCGAGGGCGCGGCGGCCTACCGGCGGACGCTCGGGACGATCGAGCCGGAGGCGCGACCGGGCGAGCGCGTCATCTACAGCGACCTGAACTTCCTCGTCCTGGGGGAAGTCCTGGAGGTCCACTTCTCGGCGCCGCTCGACCAGACGTTCGCCGCGATCGTCGCGCGGCCCGCGGGCTCGGGCGCGAGATTCCTCCCGGGCCGATCGGACTCCGTCGCCGCGACGGAGCGGGGCGACGCCACCGAGCGGCGAATGGCCGCGGAGATGGGGATTTCCTATCCGCGCTTCCGCGACGGAGTCGTCTGGGGGGAAGTTCACGACGGGAACGCCTCGCGGCGCGGCGGCGTGGCGGGAAACGCGGGCCTCTTCGGCACCGCGTCGGACGTCTGGGCGCTCGCGCGGACGTGGCTCGATCCGGCGCGCCGCGACTTCGTCCGCGACCGCACTCCCGATCTGCCGGAGGCGCGCGGGTTCGCCTGGCAGGGGAGCCGCGGCGCGGGGTCCGCCGTCGCCGCGATGCCCGCGTCGGCGTTCGGCCATACCGGCTTCACCGGCACTTCCCTCTGGATCGACCCGGAAGCCGGACGGATCGCGATCCTCCTCACCAATCGCGTTCACCCGGAGGTCCGCGCAATCGACTTCAACGCCGTGCGAAAGCGCTTCCACGAGGCCGTGTGGCGCTGACGAATCCATCCGGTCCGTGGTGGTATAGATAAGGACGTGGACTCTGAAAAAGAGGTCGTCATCGTCGACGGCGCCCGGACCCCGATGGCCGAGTACAACGGCCTCTTTTCGGACGTCTCGGCGATCGACCTGGGCGTCGTGGCAGCGAAAGAGGCCCTTGCCCGGTCGGCGACGGACCCCGCCGACGTCGACCACGTCATCTTCGGCAACGCTCTCCAGACCTCCGGCGACGCGATCTACGGCGCCCGGCACGTCGGGCTGAAGGCCGGGGTTCCGAAGGAGGTCCCGGCCCTGACCGTGAACCGGCTCTGCGGTTCGGGCTTCGAGTCCATCGTCCAGGGCGCCCAGCGGATCCTCCTCGGAGAGGCAACGACCGTGCTCGCCGGCGGCATGGAAAACATGTCCCAGGCCCCTCACGTGATCCGCGGCGCGCGGAAGGGCCTGCGCCTCGGCCAGGGCCAGCTCGAGGACTCCCTCATGGTCGCCCTGCTCGACAGCTGGTGCGGCCTGTACATGGCGCAGACGTCGGACCGTGTCGCCGCGAAGTACGGCATCTCGCGCGAGGAACAGGACGAGTACGCGTTGTCCTCCCAGCGGCGCGCCGCGGCCGCCTGGGAAGCGTGCCGGCTCTCGGAGGAAATCGTCGCTGTCGACGTGAAGTCGGGACGGAAGGCGATCCGCGTGGAGCGGGACGACCACCTCCGCCCGGACACCACGCTCGAAGCACTCGCGAAGCTGCCCCCGTCGTTCGGCAAGGACGGCCAGGTCACCGCCGGAAACGCCTCCGGGATCGTGGACGGGGCGGCCGCCGTGGTCGTGACGACCGCCGAGAACGCCCGGCGCCTCGGAAAGAAGCCGCTCGGCCGGCTCGTCTCGTGGGGAGTCGTCGGCTGCGAGCCGGAGCTCATGGGAATCGGTCCCGCTCCGGCCGCCCGGATGGCGCTCCAGCGCGCGAATCTCTCGCTCGCGGACGTCGACCTGTGGGAGATCAACGAGGCGTTCGCCGGACAGATCCTGGGCGTCGTGCGCGAGCTCGGCCTCGACCTCGCGAAGCTGAACGTCAACGGCGGAGCGATCGCTCTCGGCCACCCGCTCGCCGCGACCGGCACGCGGCTCACGCTCACGTTGCTCAAGGAGCTCCGGCGCCGCGGGCTGCGCTACGGCGTCGCCGGCGCGTGCATCGGCGGCGGACAGGGGATCGCGGTCGTCCTCGAGTCGGCGGCGTGATCGAGCGGTAGGCGATAGTTGCTGACCTGGACGGAAAGAATCCTCTCTCTTCCCGTCCGGACGGCCGCGGTCGCGGAGTTCCTCCGCGAGCTCTCCGCGAAAGGATGGGGAGACCTGAACGGAGTGCTCGCGACCTTCAACGACACCGATCTCTGCCGGGATGCGCTCGACTACTGGCTCGAGCGCGAGTGGGTCGTTCGCGCGCCGACCTCTCCGCTCACCGCGCTCGTCGGGCCGGCATTTTCGCGGGAGCTGACGCTGCACGAGTTCTGCGGAGAAGAGCCCGAGGCGTGGAAGGAGGCCGGGGAAGAACCCGCGCCTCTCCCGAAGGAGCCTCCGGCGGAGCATTCGGAGGAAGCATGAAGATCCGGAAGGTCGGGGTCCTCGGCGCCGGGCTCATGGGCTCCGGCATCGCGGAGGTCTGCGCGAAGAGCGGGTACGAGACCGTGGTCCGGGAGGTCTCCGACGAGCTCGCGAAGAAGGGCGTCGGCCGCGTGGAGTCGTCGCTCGCGAAGGCCGTCGAGCGCGGCAAGCTCGGTGCGGCCGACAGCCAGGCCGCGCGGGACCGCCTCTCGGCGACGACGCGCGTGGCGGATCTCGCCGGGTGCGACCTCGTCATCGAGGCAGTCGTCGAGAACCTGGACGCG
>Ga0070694_100002415_pt1 | contig 11032 bp, 7 predicted proteins | sample KBSK1251metaG_FD_65470 | JGI IMG/M metagenome (GOLD analysis project Ga0070694, IMG submission 65470) | Corn, switchgrass and miscanthus rhizosphere microbial communities from Kellogg Biological Station, Michigan, USA - KBS K1-25-1 metaG | ecosystem: Host-associated > Plants > Roots >... | reverse complement strand
CTACACGTTCATGGGCTCGGCCTATCTCTCCGGCTCCAAACACCTCGCCCTGTATACTCTCAGCGATGAGACCACCAATCTCGTCCTGCGCAGCGTGTCGGGTCCGTTCAAGTTCAGCGCCACCACCGGCAGCGGCGAACTCAAAGGAGTCTCCGAAGATCCCGAGAATCAAGACTTGGCCACCACCTTGAACGTCAAGATGAAGCTGCGCCGGCAGTAGAGCAAAGGCGTCGCCAATCCTAAGAATTCACAGCCGCCCGTCTGGGCGGCTTTTTCTTTGGAGGGGCGCGGGCCGCGGGGGTGTTTACTCCACGGCCAGTTCCTGTTTGATGCCGAATTTGACGACGCGCTTGCGCAAGGTGGAGCGGGTGATGCCCAGGATCTTGGCGGCTTGGACCTGGTTGCCTCGGGTTTCGCGCAGGGCCTGAATGATCAGTTCGCGCTCGACCGCCGGCAGGAGCCGCAGTTTTGCATCGCGGCGCGCGTGCTGGAACAGAGCCTGCGCCAGGTTCGCCAGCGTCAAGCCCAGCGGTTCATTGCCGGAGGTAGCGGACATCCCTGACGGCGCGCCCGCTGCGGAAGCCGGGGCGGTCGGTTGCGAACGGCCCGAGATTTCCGGCGGCAGGTCCGTTGGGAGGATGACCGCGGATTTGGCCACCACCAGGGCGCGGCGGATGGCGTTTTCGAGCTCGCGGACGTTGCCGGGCCAGGAATGCTGCTGAAAAAGCGCGAGAGTATCGGCTGCGACGTTCCAGGCGGGACGATCCTGTTCGCGGGCGAACTTCCGCAGGAAATAATCGACGAGCAATCGCACGTCATCGCCGCGCTCGCGCAGGGGTGGCAGGGCGATGCGGACCACATTGAGACGATAGAAGAGGTCTTCCCGAAACTGTTTCTGGGCCACGGCAGTTTCCAGCGGCTTGTTCGTGGCGGCGATGACTCGGACATCGACACGGATGGGCTGGCTGCCGCCGACGCGCTCGAAGGTGCCCGACTGCAGAACGCGGAGAATCTTCGTTTGCGTGGCGAGGGTCATGTCGCCGATTTCGTCCAGGAACAATGTGCCCAGGTTGCATTGCTCGAAGCGCCCGATGCGCTGCGTGGTGGCGCCGGTGAAGGCCCCTTTTTCGTGCCCGAACAGTTCACTTTCGAGCAGGCTTTCGGGGATGGCCGCGCAGTTGATGGCCAGGAACGGCTGCTGGGCCCGGCGGCTGTGGCTGTAAATGGCGCGCGCCACCAGTTCCTTGCCCGTGCCGCTCTCGCCGGTGATCAGGGCCGTGGCGTCCGAGGCCGCCAATTGCCCAATCAGCTTGAAGACGTTCTGCATGGGCTCGCAGCGCCCGACAATGCCTTGGTCGTAATCCTCCGATTCCAGCAAGGGCTGGTAGGAAACGACCTGTTTCATGGCCCGGGCGCTTTTCAGGGCCTCGAAGATGGTCTGTTTCAACTTGGGCACATCGAAGGGCTTGAGCAGGTAATCGTAGGCCCCGAGCTTCATGGCCTCGATGGCGGCTTGGGTGGTGCCATACGCCGTCATCATGATCACTGGCACCCGCGCGTCGCGCTCGCGCAGTTTCCGCAACGTTTCCAGTCCGCTCATGCCTGCCATCCGGATGTCCATGATGACCAAATCGGGCTGCAGATTCGGAATGATTTGCAGCGCTTCCTCCCCGCTGCTGGCCGTGGTGAGGTGGATCCCAGGAGAATCAAATATCCGGCGGAACGAGTATTGCACGTCCGCTTCGTCATCGATGAGCAACAATTTATCCATTTAAAACCCGGCGAAGGTGCCTGGAGCCAAGGCTTCTGACAACTGTCTAATTTGACTATCCAGTTTGGATTTTGGTGTTTGGCGCTTAGCGTTTGGAGTTTGGACAATGACCAATGACCGATGAAAACGCCAAACGCTAAACGCCAAACTTCATACGCCAAACACTAATTATTGGGGAGAGGAGCAGGCTGGACGGGGAGGGAAAGCCTGACCACGCCGGGTTTGCCGGCGGCATTGACGATCGACAGGCGGCCCTGGTGCACCTCGACGATCTTGCGGGTCACGCACAGGCCAAGGCCCAGCCCGATGGTCCGCGTCGTGAAAAAGGGGGTCGGGGCTTTTTGGATGGCTTCGGGGGTGAAGCCGGTCCCGTTGTCGGTGATGTTAATATGGACCCAACCGCGGCCCTCATTGTCATTCTCGGTTTCGGCATGGATGCCGACCTTCGCATCGGCGATGTTGGCCTGGATGGCATTCAACATGACCTCAGCCAGGGCATGGCGCAGGGCGGCCCGGTCGCCGCTGAGGATGATCGGGTGTGTGCCGTTCTCAAACTGGAGCTTGGCAGATTTCGTCGGCTGATGGCGGAAGGCTTCCTTGAAAGCTTCGTCGATGAGTTGGTTTAGTGAAACGGCTTCCTTGCTGACCACCGCGTCGCGGGCCAGATAGCGCATTTGGTTGGTCAGACGGGTGACGCGCTTGACGCTATCGGACAGCGCATGGTCGAGCGAGGCGCGGAATTCCGCGTCGCGGAATTTTTCAGACAGCAGTTGCTGGTGGGTGGAGATGGGAACGAGGGCGTTGCCGACCTCGTGGGCGAGGCGGTCGGCCATGCTGCGGATGAGGCGCAGGTTGGCGGCCTCAATTTCGAGGCGGCGGAAGGCTTCGGCCTGGGTGTGATCTTCGACCATCAATAGGGCGGCATGAGGCTGGGTAGAACCCGGCCGGACGAAGGGGACCACGGTGACATGCAGCACACGCGACTGCTCGGTGGGCTGATATTTGAAGGTGGCGATGCCGGCGCCTGTGCGCAGGACCTGATAAATCTTGCTGCCGAGCGCCTCGGGAAGGTCGCTGAAATCCAAATCGCTGCTGCGATGTCCCGGTTTGGCAAAGAGGTGCCGGGCCGCTTTGTTGGCGTGGAGCAAAGCCAAATCCCGGCTGACCACCACGCAGGCGCTGCTCAGCTCGCGCAGGATGTCGCCCATCATCTCGTGATTGGCGGCTAACTGGTCATGCAGCCAGATGTTTTTCACCCCCATGCCAAGCTCTTCGAGCAGGTGAAACACCAGCTCCAACTCGCCATTGGCAATGGGCTCACCGGTTACCCGCCCGTCGAAAACGGCCACCCCCAGCAGTGTCTCGCGGTCCAGAATGGGCACGGCCACTTGCACCCCCAGCAGCTCGAACTCCTTTTGCATCTCCACGTCGGTGCGAGTTTCGCGGCTGTCCCGGCGCAGAATGCGGCCTTCCCGAAAGAGGTGCCCCCCGATGCCGCGCTCGAAGGAGAGCTCGAAGTGTTCGAGCAATCCGCCCGGAAGCCCAATGGCGCACGCCGAGCGGAGCCGGCGTCCGGTCGGCACGGGCGTGCCTCCTTCCACCAACGAACCTGGCTGCCGCAAAAACACCACCGCCCGGTTCACGCCCAGAATCTCCCGCAGCAACATCAGAAACTGCCGCAGCAAGGCTTCCGCCCGGAGCGAATGGGTCAGGACACTCGAGAAATTGCGCAACGTGGCCAGCGTCTGCGCCGCGGTGGCGCTGGGACGCGTGGTGGCCGGTTCGTCGGCGGCTCCGGACGCCGTGCCGGGTGACACCACCACATTGGCGGAGGATGGAGCGGCCCAGAGCCGGTCCAACAAAACGCTCAGCAGCCGGGGGCGCAACGGCTTGGTCAGGACGTGGGTGACGCCTTTGAGATAGGCCTCCTCTTCCCACTGAGAATCCTTGGTGCCGGCGATAATAAGCAACGGCATTTGCGGGGCCAGACGACGCAGCTTCTCCACCGTCCAGATGCTCTGGGCAGTGGTCAATTCCACGTCCACCAGGCAGGCGTCCATCATCCCGCGAGCGGCGAATGGCTCTGCTTCTTCAAGAGCGGAGCGGTGGATCACACGGAACCGTTCCGGGTCCAGACTGGCGCGAACCGATTCAGCCAAATCCGGATGTGGCGCCAAAACTAAAAGCGTTCTCATACTTCACCCTGCCAATTCTCTGCAGGGTACGAAACAAGGCGTGAGCCCAGTCGACAGCCCGGGCTCGCGGACAGTTGAGACAAGTTTCCCAGAACTAGCAATCTCAAGATTGTTCTGACGCTCCTTAATTCTGCTTCGAGCGTGACTCCCTCAACCCCTATCACCTGCTGGAATTGAATTGTTTGAGTGATTCACAGATAACCTCGAAGACCAAGGCGAGCAACGGCGAGGGTTACGCGGCAATGCTCCCGACAATGCCCCACGACCAAGGGCAGGGAATCCCCGGGAAGTCGCAAAAACCCGCGAAAAGGCGGGCGTGTTGAATGAAGAGCGGCCTGCCACGCCCGACGGGGATATGGGTCATCCGCTGGTTCGGATAGAGCGCCGCTCGAACGTTCTCACCCCTCAATGGGGTTTAGCGCAGCGTCCGGCAGACCGCACCTTTGGTGTGATGGCCCGGTTGGCGGCTAAACGCCTACCAGGACGGAGGGGGAGGGGTGAGAAGGTTCGATTGGCACCGGCTCGCCGGCTGCGCACCAGCGTGGCTCGGCTGAAGCAGGGCGACCCCGCAGGAGGGAACCTGCGAGGTGGGCCTAAAACTAGAACCGGTAATTGGAGTAAAGACCGGCCTGATTGTTGTGATAGTCGAAGTTGGGATCGCTCGAGCTCTTGGTGCGGAATTGATAGAAAATGCCGACCATCCAGCGTTCGTTGATCGTGTAATCGAACCCCGGGCGGATCCAGTAATAATCGTCCGTCCGGTCGATGACGTTGGCGTCGGCTGTCTCCGTGTAGTCGGAGTATTCGTAGCCGGTGGCGAGGGAGGCCGTGTACTTTTCCAATAGGAGCTGTTTTACGCTGGCGCGAAAGCCGGTGACCGTATAGTTGCGACCGTTGTAGATGTAAGAGGGGACATCGTGCCGGAAAGCTTCCAGGGTCGCATAAGTGTTCTCCAAAGGATGCCAGGAGCCCGCGAGATTAAAGACGAAATCGGGCCCCTTGTCGTCACCACCCTGGAATTGGCTGAATTGCAAGCCGACGGAGCCCATCAGATCCACCTTTTCGGACATGTGATACAGGCCGCGCGCCAGGATTTGTTCGAAGACCTGGCTGGGAGAATCGACAAAGTCCGGGATGGGCGTTTCATGGGACTGGGTGTCGCGGAAGCCTAACGTGGCGCCCACGCCGGCGGTGACTTTTTCGGTCACTTTGTAGTTACCCCAGGCCTCGGTCACCCATTCATTGATGGAGACGAGCTCGGGATTGGGTTCGCCGATCCGCTTCTCCTCGGAGTGGATGATCGACTGGCGCCCATTCAACTCCACGGAAGTCTTCTCGCTGAGGTCGTATTTGGAGGTCAGCAGGGTGACAAAGGATTCCTGCTCCACGAATCCTCCTGCCTCAATCTGCTTCCCGTTTTCAATGGTGTAGGACTGGGAAAGGCCGAGGGTCAGTTTGGACAACTTCCAGCCCCCACTGGCAATGACGTGGTGGTCGACGGCGTTGAACTCGTTGTGGTCGGTGTAGATATTGCCGCCCAAAGTGTAGTCCAGCGAGACGTACGTCCCCTTGTCGCCACGAAATTCGCCCACTCCGAAAAGGGCCCCAGGCATGATGCGCCAGACCCAATCGTCGAGCCGCGCGCTTGAGGCCAGCGTGATATTGTCGTCGTAATACGTATCGGCATAGAGATGGGGGCGCACACTGATAGGGCCTGCCTCGAGAAACTTGGCCATGGCATTGTCCCGCTCGGTCTCAAAAAGGTTCTCCGGCGCTTGCTCGATAGTTCGAACGGTTTCCTGGGCTTGGGTGGCAGGCACCAGGCTCACAACCAGAGCGCTGATGCAAGAAAGAGCGAGGTGATTCGGCCGTGACTTATCCATGTCAGTGCATTTCATGCGGCTCCTTTTAAGAGAGTTGCTAACTCGAACGCAAGCACTTCCGCGCAAAACGCGGTCCGCACCTCGTCGGATGCCGCGGGTCCGTTTTAACACGGACCAACCCCCAAACCCGGCAAACTTTTCATCGTGCCGAGCCGCCGCTCGCGCGCGAAAAATGGCTGGCATTTTCGGCCTCGGCGTCGCCAGGATTCCCTCATGCATTCAACGACTCCACTCCCGGACCGCCGTACTTTTGTCAAATCTATGGCGATGGCGACCGCTGCGTTGACCTGCCCCATCGCGGCCCCCGCGCAGTCCACCACCCGGCGCCAAGTCAAACTCGGGCTGGACAATTTTGCCGTGCGCGCGATGGGCTGGAAGGCGCCGCGCTTAATCGAGTACGCCGCCGAGCTAAAGACCGACTCGCTCTTCATTACAGATTTCGATGCGCTGGAGAACTTCGAGGATTCGTATCTCAAGGAGCTTCGCGCCAAGGCGGCGGACAAAGGATTGCAGATCCATCTTGGGACTTGGAGCGTTTGCCCGACCTCCAAGGCATTCAAGAATAAGTGGGGTACCGCAGAGGAGCATTTGGCGCTGGGCTTGCGCATGGCCAAGGCCATCGGCTCGCCTGTCCTGCGCGTCGTCCTGGGAAATGGCGACGACCGCAAATCGGAAGGGGGCATTGAGGCCCGCATCGCGGACACGGTCAAGGTCTGCCGGAGCCAGCGCTCGCGGGCCCTCGACCTGGGAGTCAAAATTGCCGTGGAGAACCACGCCGGCGACATGCAGGCCTGGGAATTGGTCACGTTGCTCGAGGCGGCCGGCAAAGACTACGTCGGCGCCAACATGGATTCCGGCAATGCCGTCTGGACCATGGAAGACCCGCTGGCCAGTCTCGAGACTCTGGCTCCTTATGTAGTGACCACCAGCCTGAGGGATTCGGCGATTTGGGAGTCCGCCCAGGGGGCCACCGTTCAGTGGACGGCCATGGGCGACGGCACTGTCGACCTCAAGGCCTATTTCGCTCGCTTCGTTGAACTCTGTCCCGGGGTGCCGGTGCATATCGAGACCATCTCCGGGTTCAACCGGGAGATACCGTATCTGAAGGAGGAGTTTTGGAAGGTTTGGCCGAAGGCGCGAGCGGGCGATTTGGCGCGATTCATCGCTTTGGCTAAGCGGGGAAAGCCACGGGACACCTGGAAAGCTCCGGAAGGCAAGGACAGGAGAGTGGCGGAACAGGAGTACCAGCGGAGCGAAATCGAACGGAGCCTGCGCTACTGCAAAGAGCATCTGAACCTCGGCCTCCAAGCCTGACCGCTGACCACCGACCAACTGACCACTGACGGGCTGACTGACCACTGACGGACTATCCACCGCCTACCGTATGCCCGAATCTGAGAAGGAGCTGTTCATGCGAGAAGCCATCCGGATTGCCCGGGAGGGGATTCAGAACGGCGGGGGGCCCTTTGGCGCGGTAATCGTGAAAGGAGGCACGATAGTGGGGCGGGGGAACAACCGGGTGACGGCGGAGCTGGATCCGACGGCGCACGCTGAAATCGTTGCCATCCGGGAAGCCTGCCGAAGGTTTGGCAGCTTCCGGTTGGAGGGATGCGAGGTATTTGCCAGCTGCGAGCCGTGTCCGATGTGTTTGGGGGCGCTCTATTGGGCCAGGGTGGAGCGGCTTTTCTTTGCGGCGTGGCGGGCGGATGCGGCGGAGGCGGGGTTTGATGATGATTTCATTTATCGCGAGATCCCTCTTTCGCCCGAGGGACGGCGGTTGGCGACGACGCGATTGCTGCGGGAGGAGGGGTTGATGGCGTTTGCGGATTGGCGGGCCAAGCCGGACAAGGTGCCCTATTGAGGAGGCGCCGACAGATTTTTGAGAATGTTCTCTCCTTTTTTGAACACGACGCGGAGGCGTGGTGTCACAACAACATTCCATCGTTCCCTAGTGGGAAAACGTTGAGTTCATCAGAGCAGTTGGTGACGTTGTAGCTGGCAATCGAGTTGTGCCGTTATTTGGTTTTGGTCGAGTTCTGACTTGGTTCGAGCGGCTGATTCCAGATATGAGTGAAATTTCGGTGCTATTCCCCCGCCTTAGCTGATTCGTCCTTCCGAGTGTTGTATGAAGATGTTTAGACTGGTGCTGTGTTTGGCCGGTCTCGGGATCTACCTGGTGGTGAAGCAATTCTTGCCCGGTCCTGCCCTGCAGACCCCGAAACGTGCCGTGCCGGGTCCTGGCGTGGGCCCGGGCGCCCAACAGCCAATACCCAAAACACCCCGTCCGCAAACCCGGCCGCATATCGAGGTTTTGAAGCCCGAGACCAGCTACGCTGACGTAAAATAGTCTTTCCCTTTCCTCATCCACGGTCCCTGGGGTGCGGGCTGTAGGTCCTGAGTTTCCTGAGAGTGCTGCACCGGGGTTCGGACGGTCTCTCTCGATGAGGTTTAAAGCCACGGATGTCGCGCACGGCTCCTGTTCATTTCCAACTCGAGCCGTCCGTGGTGTCCGTGGCTTAAGCTTTGCCCGGAGCGAGGGGCGAGTGGCGGGGGGCGGGGAGAACTTTGTCGGGCGGTTCGCTCATTACGCAAGCCGTCGCCAAAGTTTCCGACAAAGGCTGAATTGGGAGCCAAAAACACTTCTCCCTTTTTGGCTGCACACCTCCTTGTTCTGAGGGAAAGTGCTCGCCTCATGTCGCACGCGCTTTCCGCCGACGAGGTGGCCAACCAGGTTTGTCTGGCTTGCGGGTTGTGTTGCGACGGCACGCTGTTCAAGGATGTCGAACTGCAGGCCGGCGATGATGCCAGCGCGCTGCGCGGATATGGCCTCGCCCTGACACGACGCGCCAACAAGGTCCGGTTCCCCCAACCCTGCTCCGCGTTGGAGGGATGCGTCTGCCGGGTTTATCACGAGCGTCCGGCCCGCTGCCGGCAGTTTGAATGCCTGCTATTCCGGGCCGTGCAGGCTGGAGAGAAGACGGTATTGCAAGCCTCGCGAACCGTGCGGCGCACACGTGCCCGCGCAGAACGCGTCCGCAAGCTGCTGGCCTCGCTCGGCGATTTGGACGAAGCGGTGGCCTTGAGCGTGCGCTTCAAACGAATACAACGGCGCTTCGAGTGCGAAGGAGGAGATGACGAAAGCCTGGAGCAGTTCGCGGAGTTAACCCTGGCCGTGCACGATTTGAACGTCGCCTTGCGCGCTGACTTTTTCAGCTGATGGAAGAAAAGGGGCATTCGCGTTCGTTCGCGTCCATTCGCAGTTAAAAACAACGGCGTCTTGCATTCGCGGTTCAAAGAGGCCCACTCGCGTGCATTGGTGTCACGGTTTGCCCAACTCCGAGAGGTATCTCACCAAATCCCGCAACTCCGCCCGCGTCAGCGCTTCGGCCAGGCCGGAAGGCATGACGGAACCAATCGCTTTGCGGCTTTGAATGGCCGCGCGGGGCAGGCGGACTTCACGGTTTTGCAGCGTGTCGCGCAACACGAACTCTTCGGGGCTCTCGCGCATAGGGTAGCCTTGGTATTCATCGCCGTCCTTCGTCGTTATTAAAACCGCCATGAACCCTTCCTTGATCTCTTTCTGCGGTTCGAGAATGGCGCCGAGGATGAAGTCGACGGGTTGCGCCGTGCCCAGAGCGCTTAAATCGGGGCCGATGTTCCCGCCCATGCCGTTTACGGAGTGACAGGTGACACAGCCCAATTCCGGGCGCTGGAAGATGGCTCGCCCGCTGGCGCTGTCGCCGCTCTCGCGCACCGCCGCGATGAGTTGCGCCTGTTGGGACGACGAGAGACCCTGTGCGTCCCCTTCGAGACCGGCGTGGCGCATCAGGAGAGAAGCCAGATTGGGCGCTTGACGTCCGCCGGTGTTCAAAGCCCGCAACGCCGCTCGGGCCGCGTCGCGTTTCGGTGAATGTGACGATAAGGCCAGGAATAACGCTTCCCCTGCGCCTTGCCGTTGGAGCAAGGCAGGGAACATCAGGGTGGTCGTGTCGCCTGTGTCATCTGCCGCCATGACGGCTGCAGCCACGAAGGCGCTGCGCTTGAGGTCGATGGCGGCCCAACCGACGGCAGCGGCGGCTTGCACCGCGAGCGGGCGCTTGGCGTCGGCTAAGTCCATGAGGGCTGCTTGAGCGTCCTCTCCCCCCGCCGCCGCCAGCGCCAGGGCGGCCGCGATACGCAAGTTGTCGTGGCCCTTATTGGGCGCGGCGGCAATGGTGCGCAGGGCGTCGTTGGAGAAGGCGGCGCTCTTCCACGCTGCCGCCAGTCTAAGCAGCGACTCCTGCAACGCCGGGTCGCTGCCGGGTGTCCAGACGGCACGAAGCTGGGCTGAGATATCTCCCGAGGGACGCACGTTGCGGCTGGCGCCTCGGGCCAGCGTTGCGAGGATGCGTGCGTGTTGGGCGGCATCGTAGCGGGACGCAGACATAAACGTATTGACGTCCAACAAGTGTGACAGGTCCTCCGGCGCGCCCAATTCCGCCAGTAATTGCAAGGAACTCTCTCGGGCGGCGCCGCTGCCGGCGCGCTCCTTCACCTGGGCGCGCAACGCGCTGAGTGTGTCCGGGGTGCCATCGGCGCGAACCAGTTGGGCCAGGCTCGAAGCGGTGTTGTTTTGCTGCAAGCGCCCGGTTTGGAGTTCTCGCAGCCAGAGCGGTTTCAAAGAAAAGACCGCCTGCCGAAAGGCATAATCAATGAACGGGTCGGACGGCGCGTTGAACGCGGTCAAGACTACGTCGATCGCGCCGGTCTTGGGGACGTAGGTGGCCGCGACGATGGCGTGAAGGCGCACGCGCGGATTAACATCGGCCGCCAACGGCGCGAGCAGCGCCAAAGGGTCGGGCAACGCTTCCGCCCAAGCGCCGATAGTGCTGGCGGCGAAGGCGCGTGCGTTGGGATTTTGGGCATGACAGAGCCGTTCGAGCAGCTTGGGCGCGGGCGTTTCATGCGCGCGGTAGAGTCCGAGCGCCTCGACCAGGGGCAGGTCGCCCAGTTGTTCCATGGCTTGCCCTGAGGCTGTCGGATGGGCCGTCCACCGTTCGAGCGCGGCGACAACTTCCGGTGTCGGCCGGTCACTGAGCACTCGTCGGGCTTGCTGCCGCGTCCAGCGGTCTGATGACTTCAAATATCCCAATAGTTCCATGGCCGACGCCTTCACCAGCGGCGGTCGCGGCGTGAGCGGCCGG
>Ga0070694_100002413_pt1 | contig 11036 bp, 8 predicted proteins | sample KBSK1251metaG_FD_65470 | JGI IMG/M metagenome (GOLD analysis project Ga0070694, IMG submission 65470) | Corn, switchgrass and miscanthus rhizosphere microbial communities from Kellogg Biological Station, Michigan, USA - KBS K1-25-1 metaG | ecosystem: Host-associated > Plants > Roots >... | reverse complement strand
CAGCGCTTTTTTCCAGCACCGGCACACCCGCTGTTTTTCTGCACGGCACCGAATGCGTGCATGGCAGCGCGGGCCAAGTCCTGCCTGGCGATGTCGTCATCGCCATCTCCAACAGCGGCGAGACGGGCGAGATGAAAGCGGCAGTCGCAGCGCTCAAACGCAACGGCGCACTGATCATCGGCGTTTCGGGCAGTCCGCAGTCCTGGCTGGCGCGCGAAAGCGATGAATTTCTGTTTGCGGGCGCGGAGCGCGAAGGCAGCCCGCTCGGCTTTGAGCCGCGCGCCAGCATCCTCGCTGAAATTTATGTGCTAGCCGCGTTGAGCATCGAACTGCAAGCGCGCAAGAGCATCACGCGCGTGCATTACAACGCCTGGCATCCGGGCGGGATGATCGGCAAAGCCACAGAATAAGCCGCTGCCCCATCGCAAGAAATGTTAGTAGCAGCCGCTGATTGATGTCGTAAAATTGCCTGCCACTGCTGTAGCCCCGCAGTAACTGATAATCTCTCCGGCAAGCTAAATTCAGTTTGGCTCAAGCCCTGAAAGGGTTGAGAGAAGAGAATGGATTACGAGAGCGAAAGACGGACTCGCAAGCAGAGAATTGATCCCCAACTCCAGGATCGCGGATGGGCCATCGCGCCTTATGATGAGTCGCGGCCTCTGAGTTGGTATCAGAACTGCGCCATCGAAGAATATCCCACAGCCAATGGGCCAGCCGATTATGCGCTGTGCGTTGATGGCGCGATTCTCGGCGTCATCGAAGCCAAGAAGGTTACGCTCGGGCCGCAGAATGTACTAACTCAAGCGCAGCGCTATTCACGCGGAGTCGTCAATAGCCCGCTGAATTTTGATGGTCATCGCGTGCCCTTTCTTTACTCCACGAATGGCGAGGTGATCTGGTTTCAAGACGCGCGTCATCAACTCAACAGGTCGCGCCGCGTAGTTCAGTTCCACACGCCTGATGCTTTGCGAGAGATAGTCAAACGTGATCTCGCAAGCGACTGCCAGTGGTTTACGCAGAACCCGAACGATCATCCGCGTCTGCGCCCTTATCAAGCCGAAGCCAATCAAGCGATAGAACAAGCTATCGCCAGCCGCAAACGCGAAATGCTGGTCGCGATGGCGACCGGAACCGGCAAAACTTTCACGATGGTCAATCAGGTCTATCGCCTCATGAAATCCGGCACTGCCCGGCGCATCTTGTTTATGGTTGATCGCCGCGCGCTCGCCGCCCAAGCCGTCCGCGCCTTCGCTTCGTTCGAGCCGGAACCAGGATTGAAGTTCGACAAAATCTACGAAGTCTACAGCCAGCGATTTCACCGTGACGATTTGGATGAAGAGGGGAAGTTCGATGTCAACGTCTTGCCTTCCTCATACCTGCTGACTCCGCAACCCGGCCACGCCTTCGTTTACGTCTCTACGATTCAACGGATGACGATTAATCTCTTCGGGCGAAACGCGATCTTTGACACTGGCGACGAGCCGATTGACGATGACGCCGAAAAACTCGACATCCCGATTCATGCCTTCGATGTCATCATCGCTGACGAATGCCATCGCGGTTATACGACCGGCGAGCTATCCATCTGGCGTAAGACGCTCGATCACTTCGACGCGATCAAGATCGGTCTGACGGCCACGCCCGCCGCGCATACCAAAGCCTATTTCAAAGATGTCATCTTCCGTTATGAATATGAACGCGCGGTCAGAGAAGGTTATCTGGTTGATTACGATGTCGTGACTGTCAACTCCGATGTCAGGATGAAAGGCGTCTTTCTCAAAGAAGGCGAGCAGGTCGGCTTGATTGATCCCCATAGCGGCGCCGAACAGCTCGACCAACTGGAAGATGAGCGCCAATTCGATTCAACCGAAGTCGAAAAGAAGATCACCGCTCCCGATTCAAATCGCAAAATTCTGGAAGAGCTTCGCCGCTACACCGATGAGCACGAGCAGCGTGATGGCCGCTTCCCCAAAACGCTCATCTTTGCCGTCAATGATCTGCCACATACGTCGCACGCCGACAACTTGGTAAATATCGCCCGCGATGTCTTTGGGCGCGGTGATTCCTTCGTCCAGAAGATCACGGGCCGCGTTGACCGCCCCCTGCAACGCATCCGCGAATTTCGCAATCGCCCTGAACCCGGCATCGTCGTCTCAGTGGATATGCTCACCACCGGCATAGATATTCCCGACCTCGAATTCATCGTCTTTCTGCGCCCGGTCAGATCGCGCATCCTGTTTGAGCAGATGCTCGGGCGCGGCACGCGTAGGGGCGAGAAGTATCCCGATAAATCGCACTTCACAATCTTCGATTGCTTCGACGGTACGCTGCTCGAATACTTCAAACGAGCCACCGCCATCACCGCCGAACCGCCCGAACGCGAGACGCGCACGATCAAACAGATCATTGACGACATCTGGCAGAACCGCGACCGCGATTACAACATTCGCTGTCTGGTCAAACGCCTCCAACGCATCGAAAAGGAGATGTCCGGCGAAGCCCGCGAAATGTTTGCCGCCTACATTCCAGCGGGCGATATGGGCCGCTACGCCAGTGAATTGCCAATTCAGCTTCGCCGCGATTTCACTGGCGCGATGAGTCTGCTGCGCGATGAAAACTTCCAGAAGCTGCTCGTCAACTATCCCCGCGCGCCGCGCACCTTCCTGGTCGCCTACGAAGCCGAAGACACGGTCAGTTCCGAATGGTTGGTGCGCGGGCTGGACGGCAAGGAATACAAACCCGAAGACTACCTCGTTGCTTTCTCCCGCTTCGTGAAAGACAATCCGGCCCAGATCGCCGCGATTGGCATTCTGCTGGATCGCCCGCAAGATTGGAGCACGCAGGCGCTCGGCGAACTGAGGCTAAAGTTGACTGCCACACCGGAGCGCTTCACGATCCAGAATTTGCAAAAGGCGCATCAGATTCGCTACCACAAAGCCCTTGCGGACATCATCTCGATGGTCAAACGCGCGGCCCACGAAGAAGCGCCGCTCCTGACTGCCGAAGAGCGCGTCAAGCTGGCTTTTGAAAAAGTGACGGCGGACAAAACGTTCACCGACGAGCAGCAGCAATGGCTCGACCGCATCCGCGATCATCTGGTTGAAAACCTTTCGATAGACGAAGAAGATTTTGAAGAGCTGCCCGTCTTCACTCGCTTCGGCGGTTGGGGCAAAGCGAATCGCGTGTTCGACGATCAACTTGCGGAGATGATCAAACAAATCAACGAGGCCATCGCGGCCTGATTTACCTGGGAGCGCACGCTTCTAGCGTGCCTTTCTTCGGCCATAATCCGCCGCGGAAAACATGAACGCTAGAAGCGTGCGCTCCCAGGAATGAATAAACTATGAGCGACGTAGTTCAAAAACTCTGGGGCTTCTGCCACACCCTGCGGCATGACGGCATTGATTACGGCGATTACATCGAGCAGATCACTTACCTGCTCTTTCTGAAAATGGCTGGCGAGCGCGGTGTGCGGTTGCCGACCGGCTGCGACTGGCACACGCTCAAACAGCAGAGCGGCACTGAACTGACCGACCATTACATCGAAGTGCTGCGCGCGCTCGGCAAAGAAAAAGGATTGCTCGGCGACATCTTCGCCGGAGCGCAATCGCGCTTCAATAATCCAGTCAACCTCAAAAAAATGATCGGCCTGATTGACGACACGGAATGGACTTCGCTTGAAGTCAACGTCAAGGCCGAAGCCTTCGAGGGCCTACTCGAAAAAGCCGCGAGCGAGGGCAAGAAAGGCGCGGGGCAATACTTCACGCCGCGTGTGCTCATTCAATCCATCGTCCGCTGCGTCAAACCCGATCCACGCGCGCATCGAGACTTCACCATCTGCGATCCGGCTTGCGGCGTCGGCGGCTTTCTCGTCGCGGCTTATGAGTGGCTGATCGAGCAAACCAAAGGCGGCGCGATTGAGCGCGAGACGGCGAAGCGCGTTCGGCGGTCAACCTACTTCGGTCAGGAACTTGTTCAGCGCCCGCGCCGTTTGGCGCTCATGAATCTCTACCTCCACGAACTCGAACCAGAAATCAAACTCGGCGATTCGATCTACGAAGTTCCAGATGGCCGCCGCTACGATGTTGTCCTGACCAATCCGCCCTTCGGCACCAAGGGCGCCAATCAGGCTCCCGACCGCGAAGACTTCACCATCGAAACCTCCAGCAAGCAACTCAACTTCGTTCAGCACATCCTGACGATTCTCAAACCCGGCGGGCGCGCGGCGGTCGTGCTGCCGGACAACTGCCTCTTTGAAAACAAAGCGGGGGAAGTCTTCGAGATCGTCATGAAGGACGCGAACCTGCACACGATTCTGCGACTGCCGCGCGGCACGTTTTCGCCCTACAGTCAGGGCGTCAAAGCCAACGTCATCTTTTTTCAGAAAGGCTTTTCTACCGAGCGCGTCTGGATTTACGATGCCCGCTCCAACGTGCCCGGCATCACCAAAAAAGAGCGCCCGCTCTCGCCCGAACATTTCGCTGATTTTGAGAAGTGTTATGGCACGGATCCGCATGGCCAGAGCGAGCGCCGCGACACAGGCGCAGAAGGCCGCTTCCGCAAATTCCACATCAGCGAAATCAAGGAGCGCGATTACAAGCTCGACATCACCTGGCTTAAGGACGAATCGCTTGAGGATGCGGACACATTGCCGGAGCCGCAGGATTTGGCGGCTGAAGCGATTACGGAGCTTGAAGCGGTGGTGGATGATTTGAGGGAGATTATTGAACTGATTGAGAAGGAAGAGAGCGTTGCCGCATGAGTGAACTGCCAGAAGGTTGGGAAATTGTTCCTTTGCCTGACTGTGTTTATTTTCAGGAGGGGCCAGGTCTTAGGAAATGGCAGTTCGGAGAAACCGGCATTCCTTTTCTGAATATCCGCACTTTTAATAACGGGACGATAGATAAAACCAAATGCCAGTTCGTAAAAATCGAGGATTTTACTGGGAAGTACGAACATTTTTTGCTCAACGAAGGCGATATCGTAGTTTCTAGCTCTGGTACTCTCGGAAAGCTAGCAGTTGTCAGAGAACAAGACCTACCTCTGATGCTGAACACATCTGTTATCAGATACCGCACTTCATATCCTGAGCACCTGCTTCAATCGTATTTGAAGTCCTATCTACAATCGCAGCATTTCTTTAGGCAGATCGAATCAGCAAAAACAGGGAGCGCCATATTCAACTATGGCCCATCGCATTTGAAACAAATGAAGATCGTCGTTGCCCCGCCTGCCGAACAACGCCGCATCGTGGCGAAGCTGGAAAAGCTGTTGGGCAAAGTGGAAGCCTGCCAGCAGCGACTGGCGAAAGTTCCCGTGATCCTCAAACGATTTCGGCAGGCTGTGCTTGCCGCTGCTTGCTCTGGTCGCCTCACAGAAAGTTGGAGAGCGAAAGATTTTCACAGTGAGAGCAGCGAAGCATCTTCGCTAAACTCTCTGCAAGCAGAAATCCAGCGTAAGGTAATTGAGGCAGAGGGAGATTATAACGAACCCCCTGAATCTTGGCGCTGGATTAGTCTTGATGCTTTGTGTATCAAGATAACTGATGGAGAACACCTGACTCCGCCTCTTTCACAAACAGGCATCCCGCTTCTGTCGGCTAAAGATGTGCGTGAAAACTACCTGGATTTTTCTGACACGAAGTACGTGAACACAGAGGTCGCCGCAAAATCTAGAAGCCGGTGCAATCCTGAAAGAGGCGATATTTTGGTCGTTAGTCGAGGGGCTACAGTCGGCAGAACCTGTAGAGTACAAATTGATGACGTCTTTTGTCTAATGGGAAGCGTGCTTCTATTCAAGCCAAAGGCTGAGCTGGTGCGCCCTCAAATAATTGAATATTGTTTCAAAAGTCCAACGGGCTTGATGAATTTGATTGCTCGCTCAGGCTCAACAGCTCAACAAGCCATCTACATCCGCGATATGAAGAGCTTTCCCCTTCCTCTGCCGCCGAAGCCTGAACAGCAAGAAATCGTCCGCCGCGTCGAGGCCTTCTTCAAACTCGCTGACCAACTCGAAGCCCGCTACCAAACCGCCAAAGCCCAAGTTGACAAGCTAACCGGCTCCATCCTTGCCAAAGCTTTTCGCGGCGAACTCGTCCCGACCGAAGCCGAACTCGCCCGCCGCGAATGCCGCGATTACGAGTCTGCTGCTGCGCTGCTTGAACGCATCAACGCCGCGAAGACAGCCAAGACAGAACGTGCCGGGCGCACGGGGCAAGAACCAAAAGCTTCACGGCCCAAGCGCCAGCCAGCACGGAAACAACCAGCAGAGACGGCACCCGCCAGAAATCGAAAACTATTCGATGAATGAGTCAGGACAGCACCGATGGATTGATGATGACACTTCCGCTGAAGCTTCTGGCACTAGCGGGAGCTGTGGCCAATTCGTTAAGCAGGCTCAATGGGCGCGATTACTTGCCCCAGTTCAAATGCAAACAAGCCGCTGATGAACAGCGTGGCAAATGCCATTCAGCCGAAGCCGCGAATGTTTCATCAAACTGCTTTCGCTCCGCCGAAGTAAACCCGAAATGGCGCGCGAAGAAATCCGCTGCCGTCGTAGTCAGCAAAACGACTTCCCGTACGCCGCTTGCCCGTGCCTCTTCCAGCAGCCGCGCGGTTAATTGCCGTCCCCATCCACGGCCCTGCCGGTCGGGAGCCACCGCCAGTGAGCGCAGGAGCGTCACATCTCCATAACGCTCCAACCCCACGCATCCAACCAAACGCCCGCCATCGCGTGCGACGAGGAACTGTCCGATGTGCTCCTTCACTCCCTCGCTTGGCAAGGCTGCTTCATTAAGCAGCGCCAGCACATCCTCTAGCTCGCTAGCTTGAGCCTGCTCAATGGTCGCGCTCATCGCGTCACACCACTGAGTTGGATGGTGGTCGGAGCCGTCGCGTCAGGCGCGCAGCACATCGTCGCTGTCTGCTGCTGTGTTTCCGGCAGGTGGTCTTTGAGCACGACGAAAACTTCCCAGCGATAACCATTTGGATCCGTGAGCCAGATTTTGTCCTGGATCGCATAGCAGCAGTTAGTTTGCATCTCATCATCAGTGAGCAGCCCGCGCGCTTGCAGCCGCTCCCGCATGGCCAGCACTTCCTCCGAGCTCCCCACTTGAATGCCGAGATGGTTGATTCCGCCAGCTTCTTTCACTGGATGCTGGTTGAGCGTCAAGTTGACGCTCGGCTCAGTGAGGTCGAATTTGGCATAACCAGTCCGCAGCTTGACCGGCTCAGCGCCCCACAGGGCACGATAAAAGGCGAGCGATTCTTCCAGGTTGTTGACATTCAATGCGACGTGCAATTTTGGCGTCATCTCCCTAACTCCTTTATTATGTGTGCTACACGCTGGCAGCGAGTTCTTAGGTTACATACGCTTATCCGTATGTAAGGCACTATACGCTGGCCTGCTGTATGCGTCAAGGCAAATATAGTTTCCTGGCGCGAAATCTTCGGCTATAATGAGCGGGCAATGGCGGAGAGCAAGGAAAAACAACGCGGCCGGAAGTGGCTGCCGCAAATTGCGGCGCTCTTCAAGGCGTGCGCCGATCAGACGCGGCTGCGGCTGCTCAATCTGCTGGCCTGCGAGGGCGAGGTCTGCGTTTGTCATTTGGTGGATGTGCTGGGCACCAATCAGCCTAAGGTCTCGCGCCATCTGGCTTATCTCAAGCGCGCGGGGTTGGTCAGCGACCGGAAAGAAGGATTGTGGGTTTATTACCGTCTGGCTACGCCGTTGGCTGAGCATTCTCGGCGGCTGATCGAGTGTCTCGGCTCATGCTGTGAGGAGACGCCGGAGATGCAGCGCGATGTCGCTAAATTGCGGCAGGTCAGGTCGGCTCAGACTGTGGTCAAGCTCACGCGTCAGTCACGATCAGCCGCGAAAACTGCTGCGGCAGATAACACTCCGCCAGCGCCTGATCCCTTACCAGCCAATCCTCCGGCTGAGTCTTCATCCGTCGCTACTTTATCATCTGGCCTGGAAGTTGAATTACTCTGATGGGTCTGAGAGGGAAGCTGCTGCTACTTTGCGCCAACTGACTTCGCATCTTCCGCTCTTAAAAACCGCGTACTCGCCGATGGTCTCGGTCATGACATCGAATAATCGAATCCTCACTTCGTAAGGATAGCCCGGAACATCGAGGGTTCTTTCGTCAGGATAATACTGATCGCGACTGATCCAGGCCAAGACATCTGAAGGGTGCGGGCCATGCCATCTGGGAAGCAGAAGGTCTTTGCTCTGAGTGTTGGTAGGCTTATTGAAGACACTTACTTTCCACCCGAAGTTCTCAAGCCGTGCGTGTCTCGCCTTGAAGATTTGCAATTCCAATTTCGGAGCCAGATTGATTTTGACCACTTCTCTCGGGTCAATTAAATCGAAGTTGACGCTCTCCCATTTGGTAGGAAGAGTAGCGTTGGCTGCTGAGATCGGTAAAAGAAGAAAACCGAATAAGCCGAATAAAATGTTACGCAGAGGTTGACACATGGAGAGTCATCGCGCCTGACTACTTTTTCAGACGGCGAATTCGTGGGCGAGCAGAAGTTGGGCCTTGCGTAATTCAAAGCGCGCGCGGCCAAGATTGGCGTGCGGATGGAGCGCGATGAGGATGCAATAGTCCGGCGTGAGCAGATTGATAATGAGCGTCGCTTGATCGGTGATGATCAGCAATTCGCGCAGCGCGCCGAGGCCTGTATCGCTCGCCGTCCGCATCGAGTTGCGCAGCAGGCCGCTGTATTCGGCGCCGATCAGATCCAGATCCACCGGGCCGCTCACACCCGCGCGCTCGATGATGATGCCATCGAGACCGAGAATGGCCGCCGCTTCCGCGCCGTCAATCCGCTCGACCATCTTTTGCAATAAACCTGAGAACATGGCTGACTCCTCTCGTCAGCTTCAAGGGCCAAATTCCAGGCTCGAAGTTGAGAGCCATTTTGAAGCCTGGAACTTTGAACTGAAAGCTACTCTGGCGGCCAGGCGCGTCAGGTTCGCCAAACTCGAACGCCCCCGGCCTGGCCGCGATTATACTTCAATTACTGGTTCAATTCTTCACCTCGCCGGTCTGGGTGGGCACACCCAGCGGACGATAGATGCGCGGCGTGATGAAGAAAAGGATCTCATCATTCGACGACGACGTCGTGCGGCGCTTGAACAGCTCACCTAATCCAGGAATGCGTGAGACGCCCGGCGTGCGCTGCTGCGCATTGGTTTCGGTCTCAATGTTGATCCCGCCGATGATCGTCGTGCCGCCATCAGGCACGAGCACGTTGGTTTCAGCGCGCTGCGTGTTGATGCCGGGTGTGCCGCCCGGATTGAGCGCCGCGAGCGAGAGATTGACCGAGTTGTTTTCCGCCACCACGCGCAGCACCACCGTGCCGTCATGGGTGATCTGCGGCGTGATTTCGAGCTTAAGCGCGGCGGTCACGAAGGTCGTGGTCACCGTGTTGTTGCTCTGCGTCTGCACCGGAATCTGCACGCCGTTGACAATATTCGCGGTCATATTGTTTTGAGCGCTCACGCGCGGCGTGGAGATGGTCTTGATGTTGCCCTTGTTTTCAGCGGCCGTGAGAATGGCCGAGAGCTGCACTGTGCCGCTCAAGCCAGTCGTCAGGCCGAGCACCGAAGAAGAGCCGACCGCACGCAGGACGTCGCTGACCGCCCCGAAGACACCGCTCGTGCTGCTTGAACTGCCGCTGCCGCTACTGAGAGCGGGCGGGAGATTGGTGGGAAGAGGTGGATTAGGGATGGTGCTGAAAGCGCCAAGGCCATTGCGCGAAGGATTAGTCGCAACGCCAGCAAGCTGTACGCCGAGGTCACGCGCAAAGCTGCGATTGGCGATCACGATGCGCGCCTCGATTTCAACCTGTGGTTCAGGCACGTCAAGCTTGGCGATCATGTCTTTGATGATCGCCACGTTTTCGGGAATGTCGGTGATGACCAGCGTGTTGGTGCGCGGATCGGCCTGGATTTTCCCGCGCGCGGAAAGCCGTGAGTTAATCACCGAATCGAGACCGCTTTGGGAGCCAGTACCGCCACCGCTGCCGCCGCTGCTGCCGCTCATGCTGCTGCCGCTGGAAATTTGCGCTCCCGCGCCGCTCGAAGCGCTCGACCCGCTGACCGCTCTGGCATAATTCAGACGCACCATCTCGGTGATGAGCGGCGTGGCCAGTTGGCGCGCTTCGAGTTGCTTGCGGCGTTGATCATCTTCTTCCGTGATGGCGGCCTGCGACATCACGCGCAGGATGTCGCCCTCGATCTGAATGCCGAGCCGGTTGGAGCGCAGCAGCGCATCGAGCGCCTGATTCCACGGCACGCCGTCAATCCCGACCGTGACGAGCGTATCGGGCGCGACCGATTTATCAACCACGAAGTTGACTTTGTAGGACTCGCCGATGAAGCGCAGGATGTCGCGGATGTCCACGCCCTTGAGTTCCAGCTTGATCGCTTCGCCGGTGAAGCCTGGCCTGCTGTAATCGCTCGCTTTGAAACTACCCGGCGCTTGATCGTTGCTCGCGCTCGTTGTGTTGCGAGGTTTGGTGTTGCTGGCCGGATCGGTGCTCGTGGCGGCATTAGTTGTCGCACGGTTCGAGGTCACGTTGCTCGGAGTGACGCTCGCTGGCGCAGCGTTCGGTGTGCTGCTTGCTGGCGCGGGTGAAGTTGGCGCAGGCAGCGGGAGCGTGGAGTTCAGGTTGGCCGCCGTGAGATTACGGTTCAGCGGCAACACTTTCGGCGGCATGGCTGGCGGCACGTCCTTGAGCAAAGCCTGAGCGTTCTGCTTTCCAGATACCGGCAACTCGCGCGGCTGAGCCGCAGGCTCGCTCTTCGGCGGAGCGGAGACCGTGGTTGGCGCGGTCGGTTGAGGAGTTGACGCAGCATGGCCTGTTGGGCCTGTTGGGCCTGTTGGGCCTGTTGGCGTCGTCGGCTTATTAGCCGTGGCCGTCTTGCTCGCCGGTGTTTCGCTCGGCACTGAAGTCTTAGTGGCCAGCGGCGACTCGCTCACGGTTGGGCGATTGACTGGTTTCGAGCCGAACCAGACGAGGATGTGA
>Ga0070694_100002412_pt1 | contig 11038 bp, 11 predicted proteins | sample KBSK1251metaG_FD_65470 | JGI IMG/M metagenome (GOLD analysis project Ga0070694, IMG submission 65470) | Corn, switchgrass and miscanthus rhizosphere microbial communities from Kellogg Biological Station, Michigan, USA - KBS K1-25-1 metaG | ecosystem: Host-associated > Plants > Roots >... | reverse complement strand
GGCGAAGGCACGCAGACGTCGCGGATGACGAATCAGTGCCACGACATCACCGTGTTCCCCGAAGCCGGACTCGCCGCCGGCGCGTGCTCGGGCAACGGCATCCTGCTCGACATCCGCGATCCGAAGAATCCCGTCCGTCTCGATCAGGTGACGGACAAGAGCTTCGCCTATTGGCATTCGGCGACGTTCAACAACGACGGCACGAAAGTCATCTTCACCGACGAATGGGGCGGCGGCGGACGTCCGCGCTGCCGTTCGATCGATCCGCCGACGTGGGGCGGGGACGCGATTTTCGACGTCGTCGACACAACGGACGGGAAAAAGCTGAAGTTCGCGAGCTACTACAAGATGCCGGCGCCGCAGACCGAGCAGGAGAACTGCGTCGCGCACAACGGCTCGCTCATCCCGGTGCCGGGGCGCGACATCATGGTCCAGGCGTGGTACCAGGGCGGCCTGTCGATCTTCGATTTCACCGACTCGACGAAGCCGGTCGAGATCGCGTTCTTCGATCGCGGTCCGATCGACGCGAAGAACATGCACAGCGGTGGGTTCTGGTCGACCTACTGGTACAACGGCGCCATTTACGGATCGGAGCTCACGCGCGGCGTGGACGTGTTCAGGCTGAAGCCCAGCGAGTATCTGACGCAGAACGAGATCGACGCGGCGATGCTGATTCGCAACGATGAGCTGAACACGCAGGAGCAGAAGAAAATCATGTGGCCGGCGGCGTCGGCCGTCGCGCTCGCCTATGTCGATCAGCTCACGCGCGGCAGGAGCATTCAGCCGGACCGCGTCCGCGCGCTGAAAACGGCGCTCGAGCGCGCCGACGCGGTGCGAAGCGCCCAGGACCGCAACGCCGGGACCGTCCGCGATCAGCTCGATGCGCTGGCCGGGCAATTCGAGAAGGATGCCGCCGCCGCCAGCGGACGCGACGCGGCGCGTCTGCGCGCGCTGTCGGAGACGATCAAAGCGCGGGCAGCGCGGCTGCGCTCCTGAACGTTGATTCGCAAGGCGTCATGCTGGTTCGGGGAGTGTCAATGAGATCTCGTGTTGCGAGGTGTTTGTGTGTCTCCGCCGTGTTGTTCGCGCTCGCCCTCGAAGGGCGCGCGCAGCAGCGTCCGGCGGCGCCGGCGACGAACGACCCGCGCGTCGGACTGAAGCCGGGGCTCCGCGACGCGGGCGAGGCCGCGAAAAACCTGGAGAAGATCGCGGCGCTGCCGAAGCCGGAAGGGTTCTTCGATCCGAAGCAGCCCGGCGGCGCGCCGACGCCGCCGGAGCGCGATCCGAACGCGCCGGAGCCCGATCCCAACGCGCCGCCCGATCCCCGCTTCGCGAACATGCTCGCCTTCGCGAACTCCGATCTCGCGTTCAGCGGCAACCATCTGTTCATGGGCAGCTTCCACGGGTTCAACACGTACGACATCGAGCGTCCCGGCAAGCCGAAGGTGCTCGCCTCGATCGTCTGTCCGGGCGGACAGGGCGACGTGTCGGTCCACGGCAATCTGCTGTTCATGTCGGTCGAGCAGACGCGCGGCCGGATCGACTGCGGCACGCAGGGAGTCCAGACGCCGGTCAGCAGCGAACGCTTCCGAGGGATCCGCATCTTCGACATCACCGACATCAGCAAGCCGAAACAGATCGCCGCCGTGCAGACCTGTCGCGGCTCGCACACGCACACGCTCGTGCCCGATCTGCACGACAAAGCAAACCTGTACATCTACGGGTCGGGCACCGGCGCGGTGCGCTCGGGTGACGAGCTCGCGGGCTGCTCGGGTCTGAAGCCCGACGAGGATCCGAACACCGCGCTCTTCAGCATCGACGTCATCCAGGTGCCGCTCGCGGCGCCGCAGAACGCGAAGATCGTCAACCGTCCGCGCATCTTCATGGACACCGCCACCGGCAACATCGCGGGCCTCTGGCAGGGCGGCAATCATGGCGAAGGCACGCAGACGTCGCGGATGACGAATCAGTGCCACGACATCACCGTCTATCCCGAGGTTGGTCTCGCCGCCGGCGCGTGCTCGGGGAACGGCATCCTGCTCGACATCCGCGATCCGAAGAATCCCGTGCGGCTCGATCAGGTGACGGACAAGAGCTTTGCCTACTGGCACTCGGCCACGATCAACAACGACGGCACGAAGGTGATTTTCACCGACGAGTGGGGCGGCGGCACGAGGCCGCGCTGCCGCGCGACCGATCCGCCGACGTGGGGCGCCGACGCGATCTTCGACGTGGTCGACGGGAAGCTCCGCTTCGGCGGCTACTTCAAGATGCCGGCGGCGCAGACCGAGACGGAGAACTGCGTCGCGCACAACGGATCGCTCATCCCGGTGCCCGGCCGCGACATCATGGTTCAGGGTTGGTACCAGGGCGGCCTGTCAGTGTTCGATTTCACCGATTCGGCCAGGCCGGTGGAGATCGCGTACTTCGACCGCGGTCCGATCGACGCGAAGACGCTGATCACCGGCGGATACTGGTCGGCCTACTGGTACAACGGCGCGATCTACGGATCGGAGATCGCGCGAGGCGTCGACGTCTTCAGGCTGAAGCCGAGCGAATTCCTCACGCAAAACGAGATCGACGCCGCCGCGCTGGTGCGCGCCGAAGAGCTCAACACGCAGGAGCAGACGAAGGTCGTCTGGCCGCCGAGCACGGTCGTGGCGCTCGCGTACATCGATCAGCTCGCGCGCACGCAGGCGATTCGCCCGGAGCGTGCGCGCGCGGTGAAAGCCGCCCTCGACAAGGCCGATGGACTGCGGACCGGCAAGGAGAAGAATGCCGCCGCCGTGCTCGATCAACTCGATGCGCTCGCCACGCAAGTGGAGACCGACGCCGGCGCGGCCGCCGGCCGCGATGCGATGCGCCTGCGATCGCTCGCGGCGACCATCAGGGGACGGAGCGCAAAACTCCGGTGAGGGCGTGTGCGTCGCACCGCCCTTCAGGGCCGCGACCCACCTGTGACAGCCTCGCCGTCGCCAGCCCGGCCCTCTCCTCCGCTTCCTCCGGAGAAGACCGACGCCAGCCGTGCGCGGTCGGCGTGCGAGAGTTCGATCGTCGATCCGGCAAGCGCCGCGTCGAGATGCGCGCGGCTGCGCGGGCCGGCGATTGCGGCGTCGACGCGAGGGTGATGAAGAACCCACGCGAGCGCTAGCGAGCTCATCTCGACGCCGCGATGGCGGGCCTCGTCAGACAGCGCCGTCAGCCCGCGATAGATCTCCTCGCGCTCGAGATGCCGGTACGGCTCCGGCCGCAGCGTCATCCGCGAGCCGTCCGGATACGCTTCGGCGGACCGATACTTTCCGGTCAGCCACCCGCCCGCCAGCGGGCTGAACGCGGTGAAGCCGACGCCTCGATCGGCGCAGAGCGGGAACAGCTCGCGCTCCGGCGCGCGATCGAGCAGGCTGTACGAGTTCTGCACCCAGTCGAACCGGACCAGGCGGCGCATGTCGCTGATCCACAATCCGCGCGCGAGGCGCCACGCTTCGATGTTGCTGGCTCCCACGTACAGCACTTTCCCCATCCGAACCAGATCGTCGAGCGCGGCGAGCGTTTCCTCGAGCGGCGTCTCCGGATCGGGCTCGTGAATCAGATACATGTCGAGCCGATCGGTCTGAAGCCGCGCGAGGCTCTCGTCCACCTGCCGCAGAATGTGGCGCCGCGACAGACCGCGATCGTTCGGTCCCGGTCCCACCGGATTGAACACCTTCGAGCTGAGGAGCAGTTGCTGCCGCGCGGCCGATCCTTTCGCGTTCAGCCACCGGCCGATCCACGTTTCGCTGCGGCCGCCGCCGTAGGCGTTGGCGGTGTCGAAAAAGTTCATCCCCGCGTCGAACGCGCGATCCATCAACTCGCGCGCCTGCTCTTCGGTCTCGCCCATCCCGAAGAACGCCGGCGCCGATCCGATCCCGCCGAAGTTGCCGCAGCCGAGTCCGAGCCGCGAAATCTTCAGACCGGTCGATCCGAGGCGCCTGTAGTTCATTGCAGATGGCAAATTGCAGATTGCAGATTGATTGTTGATTGCCGATTGTTGATCCGAACCGGCAATCTGCAATGTAATCTGCAATCTGCAATATGCAATCTGCAATCTCAATTCTCACTGCCGCTGTCTTGATCGCGATCCCGGCAGCGACCGTGGTGCTCGATCATCCACGCGTCCGCGTCTTTCGGACGACCGACGCGTCGTTGACCGGTGTGGATCGCGGCCCCGGCGTCGTCATCGCGCTCGACGGTGGAGCCGGTCAGACGACGGGCACTGCGGTCTGGATGGACAACGTCGCGAGTCGGCCGGCGCTCGCGCCCGGCGGCTCGTGGATCATCGTGCAGCCGCGGCGCGTCGCAGCGCCGATGGTCCCCGCGCCGCTGCCGGCTCCGGTGCCGAAGCCGGGCGAGCCGCCATTCACCGGCATCACCTTCAATCCGCTCTTCGAGAACGATCGCGTACGGGTCGTGCGCGCGCGCATGGACGCCGGTGCGCGCGAAGCGGTTCACACGCACGCCGCCGACACCGTCCTCGTTCACCTGTCCGGCGGCGAGATCGAGGACACCGCGAACGGCAAGACGATCGTGAATCGCTGGGCGCGCGGCGACGTCGAGTTCGAAGCACGCGGCTCGAGTCATTCGGCGCGCAATCTCGGAAAAGCCGTCGACGTGTTCCTGGTCGCTCTCAAGCCGTGAGCGCGCCAGCGTCCGCGCGCGCGCCGGCCGCAGCGTCCGGACTCCGACGCATTCTCGGCGTCGGATTCGGCCTCGCGGTCATCGTCGGCAGCACGCTGGGCATCGGCATTCTTCGAGCGCCGGGTCTCGTCGCCGGCCAGATTTCGAATCCGTCGGTCATCCTCGCGCTGTGGCTCGTCGGCGGACTCTACACGCTTCTCGGAGCGGTGTGCCTGGCCGAGCTCGGAACCATGCTGCCCGCGGCGGGCGGCTATTACGTGTACGCGCGCCGCGCGTTCGGCGATTGGGTGGGGTTCGCCGTCGGCTGGACCGACTGGCTCACCTACGGCGCGGTGCTCGGCTACGTGTCGATCGCGATCGGCGAGTTCACGGCGGTGCTCGTGCCGTCGCTCGGCGGCTTGGTCAAGGTCGTCGCGGTCGCGGCGCTCGTCGGCCTCGTGGCGCTGCAGGCGGCCGGCATTCGTGTGAGCGCGCGCTTCCAGGAAGTGACGACGGCGGTGAAGTTCGCCGCGTTTCTGAGTGTCGTGGTTGCCGCGCTCCTGCTGGCGCCCGCGATCTCGTCGGGCACCGCCTCGCCCGCGCTCGCGCCCTCGCTGGTCGGCATCGTCGTCGCGCTGCAGTCGGTCGTCATCACGTACGGCGGATGGCAGAGCGCGCTGTACTTCACCGAAGAAGATCGCGATCCGGACCGCAACCTGCCGCGCTCGATGATTGCCGGCGTCGCGTCGGTCATCGTGGTCTACCTGCTGGTGAACCTCGCGCTCCTGTCGGTGCTGCCGGTCCCCGATCTCGCACGCTCGACGCTGCCCGCCGCCGACGTCGCGCAGATTCTCATGGGCGACCGCGGACGGCAGATCATCACGGTGCTGTCACTCGTCTCGCTGCCGCCGCTGCTGAACGCGATCATGATGATCGGCACGCGCATCCTCTTCGCCCTGGGACGCGACGGGCTCCTGTGGAAGCGAACCGCCGGCGTGACGGCCGGCGGCGCGCCGCTGACGGCGACGGTCGTGACGACGGCCGTCGCAATCGCGCTGATCGCGAGCGGGACGTTTCAAAAGCTCGTCGCGATCGCATCGTTCTTCCTCGTGCTGAACTATTCGATCTGCTGTCTCGCGCTCGTCGTGCTGCGCCGGCGCGAGCCCGATCGCCCACGGCCGTTTCGCGCGTGGGGCTATCCGTGGTCGGCCGCCATCGTGCTGGCAGGAGCCGCGGCATTCCTGCTCGGGACAGCCGTCGGCGACCCGGTGAACGCCGCCGCCGCGCTCGCGCTCATGGCGGCGGGCCTTGCCGGCCGATTCGTCGCGGACAGATGGTCATGATCGATATCGTGAGACAGCGGCTGCGAAACCAGCGCCTGGCCTCGTCAGGATTTCAGAAGCCGGGCGAGCCTGGCGAGGTTATCGCGTGGCTCGGCGCCATGCAGGCGCAGGACTTCGCGGGCGCGAAGTGGGCGTTGGGGATGCGGGCGCCCGGCATCACCGACGCTGACGTCGATCGCGCGTTCGACCGCGGCAGAATCCTTCGCACCCATCTGCTCCGTCCCACGTGGCATTTCGTCGCGGCCGCCGACATTCGATGGGTGCTCGCGCTCACCGCGCCGCGGGTTCATGCGATGAACGCGCTGTACTATCGAAAGTGCGGCCTGGACACGCGGCTCTTCGCGCGCAGCGCCACGATCGTCGAGCGGGCGCTGCAGGGCGGCAGACATTCGACCCGTTCCGAGCTGGCATCGGTGCTTCGGCGCGCGGGCATCCACGCGGACGGGATGCGCCTCGCCTATCTGATGATGCGGGCCGAGCTGGACGGAATCATCTGCAGCGGTCCGAGGAGAGGGAAGCAGTTCACGTACGCGCTCGTCGCCGAACGCGCGCCGCGCGCGCGAATGCTGGAGCGCGACGAAGCGCTCGCCGAGCTGACGCGCCGCTACTTCTCCAGTCATGGACCGGCGACGTTGAGGGACTACTCATGGTGGTCCGGGCTGACGATCCGCGAAGCCCGAGCCGGCGTCGAGATGCTGCAGAAGACCCTCGTCAAGGAAGCGATCGACGGCCGCACCTACTGGCTCCTGCCGCCGGCAACCGGCCGGCGAAGCAAAGCCGCGCCGGTGTACCTGCTGCCGAACTATGACGAGTACCTGATCGCCTACAAGGACCGCGACCGCGTGCTCGAATCGTCGCCCGTGACGAGACGCGGAGCCGTCGAACACCCGCATCATCTGATCATCGACGGTCAGGTTCGCGGGAGCTGGAAGCGCATGCCCGGCACGACGGTGACCACGATCGAGGTGCGTCCGTTCAGACCGCTCCAGAAGAACGAAGGGTTCGCGCTCGCGGCCGCAGCCGCGCGGTACGGCAGGTTTCTCGGAATGCCTGTGACGGTGTCCTGCGGCTGAGCGCAGCATCCGATTGGTTATCGAGTCGCGTCGCGGTCGCGATACGACGCAAGCTTCAGGAAGTGCGTGTGATCCTGCGTGAGCCACAGGTCGACGCCCAATCGCTCGGCGAGATCCCGTCCTTTCGCCACCGCGACGTCGCGGCGCGCGCACAGCACCGGGTGACGCGGCACGACGATGACGTCGTAATCCACGGTCGCGCTCGGATTCGAAACCACGACATCGCCCTGTTCAGGCATCCGTGGCGGCTCGTGTTTCTCGGGGCGGCTCCGCATAAACGCCTCGCGGCCTCGTTCGATGGTACGAGCCGCAGCAACCGCGGTGCCGAGACAATCGCGTGAAAACATCGTGCTCTCGAGTTGGGATTCCGGACACGCGCCTTACATGGCTGCGCGCCGGTACGATAGGCTTCGCCAATTGCCCGAGGAGCGTCGCGATGTTGAGTCGCCGCCAGTTCCTGCATCACGCGTCGGGCGCACTGCTGACGCTGAAAAGCGCCGCGAGCCCGCTTCCACAGCCGGGTGGCGCACAAGTCTTTTACGATCCGGCGGTGCTCCGGCACGAGCCGTCGAGCGATCATCCGGAGAGTCCGAAGCGCCTCGATGCGGTCATGGGAACTGTCCGCTCGCTCGAGCGGCAGGGCCGGCTGTCGGTGACGGCGCCGAAGCCCGCGACAGACGACGACGTTCTGCTGGTTCACACATCCGAGTACGTGAAAAAAGTTCGCGCCGAGATCGCCGCGAGGCGAAGCACGTTGAGCACTGGCGATACGGAGCTCTCGCCGGGATCGCTCGCGGCCGCGCTCGCTGCCGCCGGAACGGTCGTCTCCGCCGTCGACGCCGTGATGAGCGGCCGCATACGAACCGCGTTCTGCGCGGTGCGCCCGCCCGGTCACCATGCCTCGCAGAGCCGCGGCATGGGGTTCTGTGTGTTCAACAACGTCGCCATCGGCGCGCGGCACGCGCAGCGGAAGTACGGCGTCGAACGGATTCTCATCGCCGACTGGGACGTGCATCACGGCAACGGGACGCAGGACATCTTCTGGAGCGACGGCGCGGTGCTGTTCTTCGACATCCATCAGCACCCGTGGTATCCGGGCACCGGCAGCGCAGACGAAAAAGGCGACGGCAAGGGCCGCGGCCTCATCGTGAACAACCCGTTTCCCGCCGGATCCGGCCGCCACGAGATTCTCGGCGTGTTTCGCGAAGCGCTGGTGCCCGCCGCGGAACGTTTCAAGCCGCAGCTGGTGATGATCTCCGCCGGCTTCGACTCACGCGCCGGCGATCCGCTCGGCCGCTTCACGCTGACCGATCAGGATTTCGCCGAGCTCACCGGCGTCGTGCTCGGCATCGCGCGTCAGCACGCGAATGGACGGCTCGTCTCCGTGCTCGAAGGCGGATATTCACTCGAGGGCCTGCCGCTCGCGGTGTCGTCGCATCTCACGCGCCTGGCCTCATAACGGGTTCAGCGATTCCATGTGCTCGATCTCTTCCTTCGCGATTCGCGGCAGGCGGCGGATGAAGTGGACGAGCTGCCACACCTGCTTCGCGCCCGCGGGGTCCTCCTCACCAGTCCCGAACGCCGGCATTCCCGTGAAGCGCACGCCGTTCTCGATGATGTAGAACAGCTCGCCGTCGGTCAGGTCCTGGGTCGCCGCCGCGCGCAGGTCGGGCGGCTTGGGATACAACCCGTTGCCGATCGGCGTTTTCGTCCCGCTGCCGTCGTTCGCGTGACACATCGCGCAGTAGCGCGCGAAATGTTCGAGACCGCTCGCGATCGTGTCCTTCGACGCCTCGAGCGGATTGGATTGCGCCTTCCGATCGCCCGGAATCGCGAATCCGCGCATCGCGCGCGCCACGCGCGTCTCGATTCGTCCCGGCGCCGGCTGCCCGCGAAGCCCGGTGCTGCGCACGTACGCGATGCCGATCACCATGATGGCCGCGACGACGATCAGCACACCGATCAGGATGTGAACGATTGTCCGCATGATGCTATAGCCTATCCCCATGTCCGACTTCGCGATCGAGCCGCCCATCGAACCGATGCTCGCGAAGCTGGCCGAGACGCTGCCGGCGGGACCGTTCCTGTACGAGCCCAAGTGGGACGGGTTCCGCGCCATCGTGTTCCACGGCGGATCCGACGTCTACATCCAGAGCCGCGATCTGCGGCCGCTCGATCGCTACTTTCCCGAGCTGCACGACGCGCTGCTCGCCGGCCTGCCGGGCCGCTCGGTCATCGACGGCGAAATCGTCATCGCCACGCCGCGCGGGCTGGACTTCAATGCGCTCCAGCTCCGCCTGCATCCGGCCGCGTCGCGCGCCGCGAAGCTCGCGCGCGAAACGCCGGCGTCGTTCGTCGCGTTCGATCTGCTCGCGCTCGGCGATCGCGATCTGCGAACGTCGCCGCAGGCCGAGCGCCGCGCGCTGCTCGAGCAGGCGCTCGCGGAGGCGAAGCCGCCGATCCACGTGACGCCGATGACGCGCGACCCCGCGGTCGCGTCCGAGTGGCTCTCGCGCTTCGAGGGCGCCGGCCTCGACGGCGTGATCGCGAAGCCGGAGCACGGTACGTACGAGCCCGGCAAGCGCGCGATGATCAAGATCAAACACGCGCGCACCGCCGACTGCGTCGTCGCCGGCTTCCGCTGGCACAAAGACGGCAGGAACGAGCGCGTCGGGTCGCTCCTGCTCGGCCTGTACGACGGGAAAGGCGATCTGCACCACGTCGGCGTGACCTCGTCGTTCACGATGGCGGTTCGCAGGCAGCTGGTGACGGAGCTCGCACCGCTGCGCGAGCGCGCGCTGGAGGGGCACCCGTGGCGCGAATGGGCGTCCTTCGACGGCGCCGAGATGACGCGCATGCCGGGCGGCCAGAGCCGGTGGAGCGCGGGCAAAGATCTGTCGTGGGAGCCGCTGCGCGTCGAGCGCGTGTGTGAAGTGAAGTACGACCACATGCAGGGACCGCGATTTCGCCACGCGGCGAGTTTTCAGCGATGGCGGCCCGACAAGAAGCCGGAGGACTGCCGGTACGATCAGCTCGAGGTCACGACGCCGTTCGAGCTCGAGCACGTCTTCGGCGCGAGGAGTCGGTGATGCATCTGTTCGGCCACGGCCGTCTCTCGTATGTGCAGATTCCGGCGATCGATGTTCGAGCATCCGCCCGGTTCTACGAACACGTGTTTGGCTGGAAGGTCCGCGGCGGCGGCGCGAGTCATCTCAGCTTCACGGACGCCACCGGCGACATGATTGGCGCCTGGGTGACCGATCGCGCGATCTCGCGAGAGCCCGGCGTCCTGCCGTACATCTACGTGCATGGCATCGACGCCATCCTCGAAAAGGTGAAGGCGAGCGACGGCGAGATCGCCAAGCCGCCGTACCCCGAGGGCGATCTGTGGGTCGCGACGTTCCTCGATCCGGCCGGCAACGTCATCGGCGTCTGGCAGCAGGGACCGCGTTGAGCGCGGTCACTCCTGCGAAGACGCCTTTCAGCGGAGGAATCTATGAGATCAGTGATGAGGCGCGTGGTCTTCGCGGTGCTCGTCGGCTGCACGGTCATGTTCTGGAACGCGCGCACCGAGCGCGATGTCGCGACGGCGCAGAAGCGTACGCCGATCGTCGTCACGCGAATCTTCACCGGGCCGGACGGCCAGACGCATGCCGAGCAGATCGACGTCAAGCTGGCGCCGGGCGGCGGCTCGGGCGAACTGTCGGAGATGGCGAAGGTGACAGGACTGCAGTTCCGGCGCCAGGCGCCCAACTATTTCCAGGACTGGCACCCGGCTCCGCGACGGCAGTACGTGATCACGCTGAGCGGTCGAGGCGAGGTCGAGCTCGCCGGCGGAAAGAAAATTCCGCTGAATCCCGGCCACATCCTCCTGGCAGAGGACGTCACCGGCAAGGGTCACATCTCCCGAGGTGTCGGCAGCGAGGATCGCATCTCGTTGTTCATTCCATTAGCCGAGAAGTAGCTACG
>Ga0070694_100002404_pt1 | contig 11055 bp, 7 predicted proteins | sample KBSK1251metaG_FD_65470 | JGI IMG/M metagenome (GOLD analysis project Ga0070694, IMG submission 65470) | Corn, switchgrass and miscanthus rhizosphere microbial communities from Kellogg Biological Station, Michigan, USA - KBS K1-25-1 metaG | ecosystem: Host-associated > Plants > Roots >... | reverse complement strand
CGCCGGCATCATCGGGAAGACGTTCTGCTCCTCGGCGATCTCGAACCAGATGAGCGCCGGGCCGTCGACGGCCTGGGCGGCCCGGATCGCGTCGTCGACCTCGTCGGGCGACTGGGCGCGGAACGCCGGGATCCCGTACGCGTCGGCGAGCTTCGTGTAGTCGGGGCCCTGGAGGTGGGCCGAGTGGTAGTTCCCGGCGTAGATGATCTCCTGCCACTGGCGGATCATCCCGAGCTTCTTGTTGTCGAAGAGCGCGATCTTGACCGGGATCCGGTCCTGGACGAGCGTCATCAGCTCCTGGAACGTCATCTGGAAGCCACCGTCGCCGGTGATCGCCCAGGTCTCGCGGTCGGGCCGGCCGAGCGCCGCGCCCATCGCAGCCGGGACGCTGAAGCCCATCGTTCCCAGGCCGCCGGAGCTGACGTGCGAGTTCGGCTGGCGGAAGCCGGCGTAGCGGGCGAGCCACATCTGGTTCTGGCCGACGTCGGCGACGTAGGTCGCCTCGTGGTCGGTCAGCGCGCCGATCCGCTCGATGACGTAGTCGGCCGACAGGAGGCCGTCGCGCCACGCGCCCGAGCCGTGCCACGACGACCCCTCGGAGTCCCGCCGCCACTCGGCGAGCTCGGCGAAGTACTCCGCCCGCGTCGCCGGATCGACCGGCTCGATCATCGGTAGGAGGGCCATGAGAACGCGCTTCGCGTCGCCGACGATCGGCACCTCGACCGCCACGTTCTTGCCGATCTCCGCGGGGTCGATGTCGACGTGGACGATCCGGGCATAGGGCGCGTATGTCCGAACGTTGCCGGTCACCCGATCGTCGAACCGCATCCCGATCGCGAACAGCAGGTCGGCCGACTGGATCGCCCGGTTGACATGCTTCCAGCCGTGCATCCCCATGAAGCCGTAGCTCAACGGGTGGGTCTCGTCGATCGCCCCGATCCCGAGCAGGGTGTGCGCGACGGGGATCTGCGCCTTCTCGGCGAACGCGACCAGCTCGTCCCACGCCTCGGCATGGAGGACCCCGTGGCCGGCCAGGATGACCGGCCGCTTGGCCCTCGCCAGCTCCGTGGCGGCCAGCTTCAGCTGGCGGCCGTTGGCATCGAGGTTCGGGCGGAAGCCGGGCAACCCGGCAACGACCTCGTCGTGGGTCGGATGCGGCGCCGACGTCTCCTGCTGGAGTGCGTCCTTCGTGATGTCGACATGGACCGGACCGGGCCGCCCCGTCCGGGCGATGTGGAACGCTTCGGCCAGGACGCGGGGCAGGTCGTTCGCGTCCCGGACGAGGTAGTTGTGCTTCGTCATCGGCAGGGTGATGCCGTTGATGTCGATCTCCTGGAACGCGTCCTTGCCGATCAGGGCCGACGGGACGTTGCCGGTGATCGCGACCATCGGGATCGAGTCGAGGAGAGCGGTCCCGATCCCGGTCACGAGGTTCGTGGCGCCCGGTCCGGAGGTCCCCATGCAGACCCCGACCTCGCCGGTGACCCGGGCATAGCCGTCGGCCGCGTGGGCGCCACCCTGCTCGTGCCGGACCAGGACGTGGCGGAGCTGGGGGTAGTCGCCGAGGACGTCGTAGAGCGGCAGGATCACGCCGCCCGGGTAGCTGAAGAAGATGTCGACGCCCTGGAGGAGGAGCGCCTCGCAGACCACGTCGGCCCCGATCCGGGTCCGATGGCGCGGCCGCGCATCGTCGAGCATCGCCCGGCGGGCGGCTTCGACCGCCGCCGCATGGGCCGTCCCGTCTGCGGGGACGTGGGTCCGCCGTTCCGGTCGTGCCTCGGTCGGACTCGGCGGCCGTGCCGCCTGACCCTTCGTCATCGTCATCGATCCCTGCCCTCGTTGACTGTCGCTGGCCTGGTCGTCGACCGTCGATCACCTGCGCCGATCGGCCGATCGTTCGTGGCAACAAAAAACCCTCGCCACCCGGCGAGGGTCCCTTCGGTTGTCGGTGGTTCGTCCGCGCCTAGCGTCCGTTCCTCCGCGTTCCTCCGTTCTCCCGCCGGGAGCCGGTAATGAGGAGCTCAAGAAGGCTCTCAAGCCCGACCACGAGGGAGCGAAGAAGACCGAGGAGCGAACCGTCCGACAGACCGGCGTCGTTCAAGGGCATCTGGACACGCCGACCATCGGCGCGAATCGCGATCGCGACGTGACGGCGATTCCTGCCATCGAACAGACCCAAGACAGTCTCCCGGACGAACCCGGCCAACCCGGGCGGTTCGCGCAGTCTACGAGGCGTTTGGTGATCATGCAACCACCCAGACTGCACATCGTGCCGATGGCGTCGTGCCGATCGCGTCGCGGACGTTCTCCCCGAGCGCTGACGAACTCTTGGAGCAAATCAAGAGACCGTCGGTCGCCCGACGGTCTCTTCCCCACCAATGTGACCCTCGCGTTGAGGGCGATCTCACCTCCAGCGCTGCCCCGCCTCGAGAACGATGGCGGAGCTGGCCAGCGCGGAAAGCATCAGAACGACCCGGAAGGCCTGAGCCTTCAGCATGCGAGTCATCTGATCAGTCCCAGCGCAGGCCGGCGCCAAGGGTGAGGGCAAGTGACGCGAGAAGCGCCAGTGCCGTGGTGAAGCGCGCCAGGTTCGCCTTCACGATGGACTCCTTCATGAGCCGGTTGTCGAGCATCGGACGATCGGCGGCCGGGCGGTCTTCGGAGAAGATCCCTGGCTTTGCGTCCCCGCCTCACGACGGGTTTGCCCTGGACGATGTGCCCGATGGAGGAGGTTCGTCCTCTGTGAGCACGATCCGTCCACAAGAACCAGATCGGCATGACCCGACAGTCCTGCCCGCCCGATCCGGGAGGGTCAGTGCACGCCCGCACCAGGCGCGACGTGCGGGTCGATCGGTGACGGCGACGAGCCCGATTCCGGTGATGCCGCCGGTCCGCCGAGCCCCCGACCCTGCCGGGCTCCGACCATCGTGATCACGATCAGGGCGATCACTCCGACCCCGATCAGGACGTCGCCGAGGCTGTACACGTTCGCGAGCGGCAGCCAGCGCGGCAGGGCGAACCGGTCCGTCAGGAGCTCGAGCGCCGGTTGGGCGACGACGGCGCTGTTCGAGTAGATCGTCGGGGCCGACTTGCCGAGCGCCGCGAGGGCCTCGGGGGCGGCGGGCATGAAGCCGTCGTTGGCCAGGATGGCGGCCATGTTGCTCGCGGCGCCGAGAACGATCAGGGCCATGCCCGGGATCCGGATGTTGCGCACGACGGCGGCACCGACCATCAGGGTCGAGACGACGTAGAGCACCGGTCCGGCGTCGCCGACCCGTTCGGCCACCGCCTCCGAGAAGAGCACGACCTGGGCGAGGAAGCCGATCAGGATCAGCGGCGCCCAGCGAAAGCGGATCGACCCGAGGGCCGACGCGCGCCCACCGAGCACGGAACCGACGATGAGACCGATGAGGATCGCGTACAGGATGAACATGGGACCTCCGGGATCGACCGTCAGCGGGCGGCTGAGGGGCGGTTGGCGGGCGCGCCGCCGAGGCTCGCGACGACATCGCCGGGCGTGTCGAGCGGCCTCGCGGTCATGGCTGCTCGGGCCGTTCCCGTGCGTCGCGCCCGACCGCCCGCGGTCACCGGCGGCAGGAAGGCCGCCGCGATCGACGGACCGTCGCCGGGCCGGGCGAAGTAGTAGCCCTGGCCGAACTCGCAGCCGAGCTGGCGCAGCTGCTCGAGCTGGCCGGGCTGCTCGATCCCCTCGGCGATGACATGCAGGTCGAGGGTCTGGCCGAGGGCGACCATCGCCCGGGCGAAGGCCCAGTCCTCGGTTCCGCCGTCCGCGCTGCCGATGAACTCCCGGGCGATCTTCAGGATGTCGACCTGGAACCGGCGGAGATAGCCGAGCGACGAGTAGCCGGTGCCGAAGTCGTCGATCGCGATCCGGACGCCGAGGGCGCGCAGGGCCTCGAGGCGGGCGATCGTCGTCTGGGTGTCGTGGAACATCGCCGTCTCGGTGAGCTCGAGGACGAGGTCCCGGGCAGGGAAGCCGGTCTCGGCGAGGATCGCCTCGAGGTCCGTGACGAAGTCCACCTGCTGGAGCTGCGCGGCCGACAGGTTGACCGAGAGGACGAGCCGGTCGATGCCGCGCTCGCGGCGCCAGGCCGCGGCGTCGCGGCACGAGGCGAGCAGCACCCAGCGGCCGAGGGCCAGGATCGTCCCGGACTCCTGGGCCAGCGGGATGAACTCATCGGGCCCGAGGATCCCGCGTGTCGGATGGCGCCAGCGGACGAGCGCCTCGACCCCGTAGAGCGCGCCGTCCTCGAGCCGGACGATCGGCTGGTAGTAGACGAGCAGCTCACCGCGGCCGACGCTCTTCGACAGCTCCGCGCTGAGCTCGTGGCGCTCGACCAGGGCCGCGTGCATCGTCGGCTCGAACACCGCGTACCGGTTCTTGCCGCCGGCCTTGGCGATGTACATCGCGACGTCGGCGTTGCGGAGCATCTCGTCCGCCTCGCCGACACCGCTCCGGGCGGCGGCCATGCCGATGCTCGCCGAGATCGCGATCTCGTGACCGTCGAGCTGGAACGGCGCCTCGAGCGCTTCGAGGAGCCGGCGGCAGGCCGCGACGCTTCCGCCGAGGTCCTCGCTGTCCTCCATGAGCAGGGCGAACTCGTCGCCGCCGAGCCGCGCCGCGAGATCGCCGCTCCGGACGCAGTTCCGGACCCGGTCCGCGACCGCGACCAGGAGACGGTCCCCCGCGGTGTGGCCGAGGGTGTCGTTCACGACCTTGAAGTCGTCGAGATCGATGAACAGGACGACGGGCCCGACGTCCGCCCGGCCGACCGCGATCCGCTCGTTGACCTGGTCGAGGAACAGGCTGCGGTTGGCCAGGCCCGTCAGCGGATCGTGGTAGGCCTGGAATCGGAGCTGCTCCTTGAGCCGCGAGAGCTCCGCGAGCGACTGCTCGAGCTGTCCGTTCTCGAGCGCGATCGCGGCGTGATTGGCGAGGGTCTCGAGGAGGCGCAGGTCGTCGTCGGAGAAGGCCGTGCCCTCGGTCAGGCGGTCGGCGATCAGGAGCGAGCCGATGATCCCGGACTCGCCGCGGAGCGGGGCGACCATCGCCTGGCGATCGCCCGTCCGACCGGCTTCGAGGGGCGACGCGCTGAAGAAGAAGGCGTGGGGCTCGGTCCGGATTCGGCGCTCGATCGGGTTGTCGGGGTTGTACGGGGTCGGGACCATCGCCAGCGGCTTGGCCCGCTCGGCGGTCGTCGTCCGGAGGGCGTCCTCCCCGACGCTGCGCGGATGGAGCAGGACCTCCGCGCGCTCGGCCCGGAACATCATCCGGGCGTGCTCGAGCAGGGCAACGATCGCCGAATCGAGCTCCGGCGAGTGCTGGAGGATCCGGCCCGACTGGTAGAGGAACTCCAGACGCTCGCCCTTCTCCCGTTCCGAGAGGTAGGCCCGGTAGGCGAGGAAGACGACGACGAGCGGGACGACGAGCAGCCACAGCAGCCGCCAGTCGAGCCACAGGATCGAGACCGCCAGCAACGCGAGGCTCGTGTTCGCCACGGCGACGAGCCCGCCGAACTGGATCATCTGGGGCAGCTTCTGGAACTGCGGAGCCCCGCCCGACAGGGAGATCGCGGTGGCAATCGTCAGCGCCGCGAGGACGGTCGTGGTCAGGGTCGCCGCGAACGCGGCGATCCAGTCGGTCAGCGTCGGCGTCGAGGTCGGCGTCGCGAGGACGTGGAAGACGGCCAGCGCGGCGGTCGCCCCGAGCCCGAAGTTCGTCAGGTTGAACGCGAACTTGATCGGCGCCTGGCGGAACCACAGGAGGGCGACGGCCGATCCGGTCAGCACGGCGAGCAGGTACTCGTGCGGAGGCAGCAGGAAGAGGCCGATGACGGCCGGAAACTCGCTCAGCGAGAACGAGTGCTGCTCCCGCCGGAAGTGGACGTCGACGACCTTGAGCTCGGCCAGGCAGAAGCCGGCGGCGATCAGCGGCCACGGAATCCGGATGGGCGCCGCGCCCGCCGGGTGCCGCTCGACGATCAGGACCTCGAGGAGCAGGGCCACGAGCGCCAGACCGAGAGTGAACGCCCAGACGCGGACCGCCGGCGGCGGAATCATCCGCAGCGAGCGACGGCGACGGTCCTCGTTCCCGGTGTGGAATTCGTGATCGGTGCTCGCTCGGACCGCGCTCTCACGGTCCGGCTGCAACATGGACCCTCCAGATGTGGCGCCCCGGTGTCCCTGTTGTACGCGGGCACCGACCATGGAGTCGTAGGTCGGAAGTCCCGCTGCCGGCGGGACCATCGGGACGGCGAGGCCACGGCCGGGCCGCCTGACGGCGGGCTAGGCTCGGGCCGGGCCCCGCATCGCGGCCGCGATCGCCACGGCCACGCCGACGCCGATCAGGACGTCGCCGACGCTGAACACGTTCGCGAGGGGCAACCAGGCGGGCGTCGCGAACACGTCGGTCAGCGGCTCGAGCGCGGGCTGCGCGAGCACGACGCTGTTCGTGTGCGCCCCGACGCCGCGGTCCAGGGCGGCGAGGGCGGACGGGCTTGCCGGCATCGACCCGCCGTTGGCGACGATCGCGGCCAGGTTGCTCGCCGCCCCGGCGACGATGATGGGCAGCCCGGTCAGCCGGAGATTGGCGAGAACGACGGCCAGGACGAGCGCGGTCGATCCGATGTAGATCAGGCGACCCGTGTCCGGCGCCAGGTCGCCGGCGAGCGGCGAGAACAGGACGACCTGGACCAGGAGGGCGAAGACCGCGAGCGGGGTGAGCCGAAATCGGACGCCGGCGAGGCCGTCGACGCGGCCGCCGAGCAGCAAGCCGGCAACCAGCCCGATCGGAATGGCGTACAGGATGAACACGCGGGAAGTATCGGGCCGATGGGCCGGCGATTTGCGGTCCGACGTCGATCTCACCCTGGTCGATCTCGCCCCGGGAGGGCACCTGCTACCCTCAGCGATCCATCAGCCGACCGCACGAGCGTACCGTCACGTCATGAGCGCAACCGAGCCGAAGACCATCGTCGAGAAGATCTGGGACGAGCACGTCGTCAGCCAGGACGAGGGCGCGCCGGCGATCCTCGCGGTCGATCTGCACCTCGTCCACGAGGTCACGTCGCCGCAGGCGTTCAGCGGGCTGCGCGCTCGCGGGCTGACCGTCCGCCATCCGGAGCGGACCGTCGCGACGGCCGACCACTCCGTCCCCACGCACCCGCGGAGCCTGCCGATGGCGGACCCGATGGCCGCGGCGCAGGTCGACCAGCTGACTCGCAACTGCACCGAGTTCGGCATCCCCCTCCACGGGATGGGCGACCCGGGCCAGGGCATCGTCCACGTGATCGGCCCGCAGCTCGGGCTGACCCAGCCGGGGATGACGATCGTCTGCGGCGACTCGCACACTGCGACCCACGGCGCGTTCGGTGCCCTCGCCTTCGGGATCGGGACGAGCGAGGTCGAGATGGTCCTGGCCACCCAGACCCTGCTCCAGCGCAAGCCCAGGACGTACGAGGTCCGGGTCGACGGCCGGCTCGCGCCGGGCGTCAGCAGCAAGGACATCATCCTCGCCCTGATCGCCCGGATCGGCATCGGCGGCGGCACCGGCCACGTCTTCGAGTACAGCGGCGGCGCGATCCGGGCCCTGACGATGGAACAGCGGATGACGATCTGCAACATGTCGATCGAGGGCGGGGCGAAGGCCGGCCTGATCGCGCCCGACGACACCACCTATCAGTTCGTGGCCGGCCGCCGCCACGCTCCGCAGGGCGCGGCGTGGGACGCCGCGCTCGAGCGGTGGCGAACGCTGCCGAGCGACGACGGCGCGGCCTACGACAAGTCGATCACGATCGACGCGTCGGCGCTCGAGCCGATGGTCACCTACGGCACGAACCCCGGGATGGGCATTCCGATCACGTCGCGGGTCCCGTCGCCGGGCGACATGGCCGACGGCTCCGCGCGCCGGGCGCTCGAACGGGCACTCGAGTACATGGACCTCCAGCCCGGCCAGGCGATCCTCGGCCAGAAGGTCGACGTCGTCTTCATCGGCTCGTGCACGAACGGCCGGATCAGCGACCTGCGCCTCGCCGCCGAGGTGCTGCGCGACCGGAAGGTCGCCGAGGGCGTCCGGATGATGATCGTCCCGGGCTCGGACGAGGTGAAGCGCGAGGCAGAGGGCGAGGGTCTCCACGAGATCTTCCGCGCGGCGGGCGCGGAGTGGCGCGAGGCCGGCTGCTCGATGTGCATCGCGATGAACGGCGATCAGCTGTCGCCGGGCCAGTACGCGATCAGCACCTCGAACCGGAACTTCGAGGGCCGTCAGGGCAAGGGCGGCCGGACATTCCTCGCCTCGCCGCTGACCGCCGCGGCGTCGGCGATCCGCGGCGCGGTCAGCGACCCGCGGACCCTGCCCGGGATCGAGTCGCTGGCCGCGGTCGGCGGGCGCTGACGATGGTCGAGAAGTTCCGGACGTTCACCAGCGCGGTGATCCCCCTGCCGGCCGAGAACGTCGACACCGACCAGATCGTGCCCGCCCGCTACCTCAAGGTCACCGACAAGGAGGGGCTGCGCGAGGCGCTCTTCCGCGACTGGCGCTACGACGAGGACGGCGGGCTCAAGGAGCCGCTCTTCGTCATGGATCGGGTGGCGATGCTGGATCGTCAGATCCTGCTCGTCGGCGACAACTTCGGGACCGGCTCGTCGCGGGAGCACGCTCCGTGGGCGCTGACCGCCTGGGGGATCCGGGCGATCCTCTCGACCTCGTTCGCGGACATCTTCCGCAACAACGCCCTGAAGAACGGGCTGTTGCCGATCGTCGTCGAGGCGGAGCGGCACCGCCAGCTGTTCGAGCTCGTCGAGGCCAACCCGGCCGCCCGCCTGACCGTCGACCTCGAGGCGCAGGTCGTCCACCTGCCCGGCGACGAGGACCTGCCGTTCGAGGTCGATCCGTTCGCGCGGCTGATGCTCCTTGCCGGCACCGACGAAATGGGCTACCTCGTCGGCAAGCTGCCGGCCATCGAAGCCTGGGAGGCGCGCCACGCGCCCCGGGTCGACACGCGCAGCGGGGCGGCCTGACCGGGCGAGACCAGCGCAGCTCCGAGTCCTCGGCGCGCTCGGGGCGCCACGCTCGGCGGGCAGCCCCCGATGTCAGCGAGCCGGGAATCCCCCGGTCATGCACAGGACGCAACCGAGGTGCGGCGCGGTCGTGTGCGTCCGATGGATGGCGGCCATCCGGCGCGTGATCCGGTAGTTCGAGCGGCGGGTGGTCGGGCGGGTCATGGTTTGGCGATCCTTTCGATCGAGGGACAGTGGGGTCGAGCCCCGCCTCCGACTCTGGGCCCGGCGCGGACCGCTGGCCATGGCCGGGCGGCGGCGAAGCGGATGGACGGGTGACGATGCCCCACGGTCGTGGTGTGCCCCGCCGACCGCGGATGCGGCCTCGTCGCCGAGGTCCCGGCTCGCCCGGTGCCGGCTCGCCTGCCGCCGGATCTCCCGGCCGGGGACCCTGGGCCATACTTCCCCGTGGTGAACCTCTTCGACGTCGTCGTCCTCATCGTGCTCATAGCCGCGGTCCTGATCGGCGTCACGTCGGGAGCCCTGCCCCAGCTCGGCGGCCTCATCGGCGCGTTCGGCGGAGGGGTGCTCGCGGTGGTCGGCCTGCCCTGGATCGAGCCACCCCTCGACAACGTGCCGGCCGAGGTCCGGGCGATCGTCGTCCTCGCCGGCATCCTGTTCCTGGTCGGGATCTCCGAGGCGATCGGGGCGGCGATCGGTCGGGCGATCGCCGTCCGGCTGCGCGGCGGCGTCCTCGATCGAGCGGATCGCGTGCTCGGCGGCGTCGTCGGGGCGGCCCAGGCCCTGCTCGTCGTGTGGCTGGTCGGCGGCCTGCTCGCCGCCGGCCCGGTGCGGCCTCTCGCGGTCCAGGCCCAGACCTCGTTCGTCGTGCGCGGCCTGACCGGCGTCCTGCCCGCTCCCACCGAGATCGCCGCCGAGCTCTCCCGGCTCCTCAGCGACACCGGCATACCGGATCTCTTCGTCGGTCTCGATCCGCTGCCCGCGCCGGACGTCGAGCGGCCGACGGATCCGGCGGCCCAGGCCATGGCGGCAGCCGCCGTCCGGAGTGTGGTCCGCGTCTCGGCGCTCACGTGCACCTTCCAGTCGTCCGGGACGGGCTTCGCCGTCGGTCGCGGCTACGTCGTCACGAATGCCCACGTGATCGCCGGCGCCTCGACGATCCGCGTCGCGTCGCCGGGTGGCCGCGTCCTCGAGGCCGTGGCGGTCTTCGACGATCCGGAGCTCGACGTCGCGCTGCTCTGGGCCCCCGACCTCGACCTCGCACCGTTGCGCTTCGCTGCGGCGGACCCGGCGCGCGGCGCGGTCGGAGCGACCCTCGGGTTCCCGCACGGCGGCGGCCTGCTCGTCGAGGCGGCGGCGGTCGCCGGCGCATACGACGCCCACGGTCGCGACATCTACGGGGCGCGCGGGGTCAGCCGGCGGATCCTCGAGCTGCGGGCGGTCGTCGACCAGGGCGACAGCGGCGGGCCGCTGATCCTGGCCGACGGGACGGTCGGCGGCGTCGTCTTCGCCGAGGCGCGTACGGACGAGAACGTCGGCTACGCGCTGACCCCGACGTCCGTCGCGACCGCGATCCAGCCGTGGCTCGGGCGGACCGGCGCGGCCGACACCGGCGATTGCATCCACTGACCGACGGCGGACGGTCATGACCGGGTGATCGGCGCGGCGAGCCCGATCGCTGGCAATTACGATCCGGGGATGACAGAACCCACTGCCGCCACGATCGATGCTGCCACCCGGCTGGCCGCCGTCGCCGCCGACGCCTGGGACAGCCAGATGAACGCCCACCCGGTCTACGCCACCGCGATCGGCGACCGGCGCTTCGACGACCGGCTGCGGGCGAACGGACCGGGTGCCGTGGCTGCCGACGCCGCCCGACTCGACGCGCTCCTCGGCCGGGTGGCCGACGTCGATCCCGCCGCGCTATCTCCCGACGAAATGGTCACCCGATCCGCGCTGGTCGACTTCCTCCGGGCCGAGCTGGATCTCACGGCGGCCGGGATGGAGGCCTGGTCG
>Ga0070694_100002400_pt1 | contig 11078 bp, 9 predicted proteins | sample KBSK1251metaG_FD_65470 | JGI IMG/M metagenome (GOLD analysis project Ga0070694, IMG submission 65470) | Corn, switchgrass and miscanthus rhizosphere microbial communities from Kellogg Biological Station, Michigan, USA - KBS K1-25-1 metaG | ecosystem: Host-associated > Plants > Roots >... | reverse complement strand
CGCAAAAGATGCAACGTATCGCGACAGGCGTTTGGGGCGGTCAGCACATAAACATTCAGGTTGGCGAGAAGTCGGCCGCGATTGAATACGACTGTGCGAGCGGCGTGATCGAGGGGCCGCTCGTCGTCGACAGAGAAGGTAATTTCACGCTGCACGGAAAACATCGAATGGAGCGTGGTGGGCCTGTGCGCGCGGACGAACCGGCAAAAGAACAGCCGGCGACTTACACCGGCGCGATCAAGGGCAACACGATGACGCTGACGTTGAAGATTAACGACTCAGACGACGAGACGTTCACTTTGGAGAAGGGCAAACAGGGCGAGCTGTTTAAGTGCAAGTAGGGTTCACATGATGGGTGGAATAGCGAGAAAGTTTTTTATACGAGGCGAAGTTCAAGGGGTCGGGTATCGTTTCTTCGCGCAGCGAGCAGCGGCGCGACATCAGGTGGTCGGCTACGTGCGCAACTGTCCTGATGGAACAGTTGAAGCGTTTGCTGAAGGACCGGCGAACAGTGTTGAGGCTTTCAAACACGATCTCGCGACTGGTCCACAGTGGGCGATAGTTGATCAAGTGGAAGAAATCTGCCTGGAACCGACTGGGAGTTATTCAGCATTTCGAATTGAGAGATGACGACTGACCAATTATGGACCACTTAAAATCTTTGATTCGCGAAGTGCCGGACTTTCCGAAGCCCGGCATCAATTTTTATGACATCACCACGCTGCTCAAGCATCCCGACGGTTTGCGCGATACGGTCGACGCGCTCGCTTCGCAGTTTGAGGGTGAGAAGATCGATTCCGTAATCGGTGTCGAAGCACGCGGCTTCATCTTCGCGCCCGCGCTCGCGTATCACCTCGGCTGCGGGTTCGTGCCGGTGCGCAAGCCGCGCAAGCTGCCGGCGGAGTGTGCGTCGATCTCTTACGAGCTCGAGTATGGTCAGGACACGCTGGAGATCCATCGCGACGCGGTCGGCGATGGTCATCGCGTGCTCATCGCCGACGATCTGTTGGCGACGGGCGGGACGGCGCGTGCGGTTGTGGATCTGGTGGAACAACTCGGCGGCACGGTGGTGGGGCTCGTGTTCGTGGTCGAACTCGAGTTCCTACCTGGGCGTGAGAAGCTTACGGGTTACGACGTGAGGTCGTTGATCAAGTACCAATCGTGAGGCGGCTTTACGTTTCGTTCCTCACGTTTTACGATTCATCTCAATTTGTGCTCGCGTAGCTCAGTTGCATAGAGCGTCCGCCTCCTAAGCGGAAGGTCGCGCGTTGGAATCGCGCCGCGGGCACCACTTTTCCTAAGGAAACTTGGACCTCGCCACCTTTTTGCAGGCGTAAGCTTAAGAATCAATTCTCAGAGCAGCCGATTAACCACCTCGAACACTACTCGTGATTTTTGAATGACCCGAACAAGCTTGCTGCTATAGACTAGCGACGACGATGATGCAGAGACAAACCATCGAATCGGTTGACGAACGGTTGGTTAACGTCACGAGGCTAGTTCTGGCCTTATCGGCTTTGATCATCATTTACCTTGATCCATCCGAACCGAATCGACTGGTCAATATCACTTATACAACGCTGGCCCTTTACACGGTGTATAGCGCACTCGTTTACTTTATCTACCTCAGATACGACTCAATCTTCGGAAGCATTCCGCTTTACTGGATCGACGTCGCATGGTACGTGGTCCTTATTTCCTTAAGCAGCGGAACGAATAGCTTATTTTTCTTTTTCTTCTTCTTCGCCATTCTGGTGGCCTCCTTTCGGTCCGGTTACAAGGCAGGTTTGGAGGTCACTATCGTATCCGCAACTCTCTTTGTCACGATCGGGTACTTCACAACTCCTACCGCAATAGAACCAAACCGGTTTGTTTTGAGAGCCGTCTACCTGGCGAGCATCGGTTACCTGATGGCCTACTGGGGTGGTTCTGAAACGACGCACAAACGCCGGCTTGCGCTGCTGAAGGATGTAAGCAGGTCGTCAAACCCGCGGTTTGGAGTTGATCATACGATCGATTCAATAATGAGAAAGCTTCGTGCCTTTTACGACGCTGATACGTGTCTGCTCATCAACGCGGGTCCTGTCGCCAACGCACATACTCTCAGGCGGATCGACCGACGCCATTCGGAATCGGCCAATCGAGTTGAATCGGTTGGTGCGGAGGCGTCACAACTATTAGCCTGGCAACCAGAATGGGCTGTTACGTGGCACAACGGTTCAAGAATGCGATGGTCCAGGAAAATATCTTGCTCGATTTATAATTTCTCTTCCGGAGAGCGCATCAAAAATGTAGATGAAACGTACACCTGGATCGCGGATTTGCTCGACACGAATTCTTTTATTACTGTACCAGTTTACCAACGTCATACTTTCACGGGTCGACTTTATCTCACTTCAAAAGGCAGATACTTCAACTATTCAGATATAGAGTTTCTGCGACAGGTAATAGACCACGTCAGGCCTATGATCGATAACATACAGCTTGTCGATCGGCTTGCTTCACAGGCCTCGGAGTATGAACGTCAAAGAATTTCTCGCGATATACACGATAGTGCGATTCAGCCGTACATCGGTCTGAAACTCGGCCTCGATGCTTTGCGCAGAAAGGTGTCAACCGATGACCCGGTCGCAGGTGAACTCACTGAGTTGGCGGAACGAACCGACTCAGTCATAAAGGATCTGCGTTCATATGTTGGAGGTCTGCGAGACCCGGGCTCAAGCGAGCGGGTGAACGTTCTCACTTCGTCCGTCGAGAGACATGCGAAGCAATTGGGTGAGCTTTACGGTATTGAAGTAGACGTTCAGATAGCCACTCACGTGAATATGAACGATCGGTTAGCGGCCGAGCTTTTTCAGATAGTTCGGGAGGGATTGAGTAACATCAGAAGGCACACGGCGGCCACGGAGGCGCGAATCAGCATGGCCTCCGTTAACGGGGACATGGTGCTTGACATCGAGAATGACGCTTCGAGCGCTGACAGTCACCAGACCTTTACTCCTCGGTCGATCACAGAGCGTGCGATAGCGTTAGGCGGCCGAGTCTCCATCAATGTGAACAATGTCGGACGCACGATTGTTTCTGTTATCATCCCGATGTAAAGGGATAGAAAATGACCTCGCCCTCACAAAATCCAATACGCATTTTGCTTATCGATGATCACCAAAGCTTTGTTTGGGGGATGGTTAAGCTGATCGAAAGTGACAGCGCAAATATGACGGTGATTGGCACCGCCGCCGACATCGCTGAGGCATTGGTTGTTGCTCAAAAAGAACAGCCGGACATCATTTTGCTCGATATTGATCTTAACGGCGTAAACAGCCTCGACTCCCTGCCGCTTTTGCGCGAAGTAACCAGCGCCGTTGTGCTCATCCTGACCGGAGTGAGAGACCCGGAAACGCACGACCGTGCCGTTCTTTCGGGTGCACGCGGCGTAGTGCAAAAGGAGGCGTCGGCCGAGATGATCCTTAAAGCCATCAGGAAAGTTTACGAGGGTGAGATTTGGCTGGATCGAGCGGCCACAGGCCGAGTTTTTAGTAAGCTTCTGGACCAGTCGAATAGCCCGGTATCACCGGAAGCGACCAGGATTGCGAGCCTAACTTTGCGCGAGCGTGAAATTATCGATGTCATCATCCAACAGGGCCGCTCGACAAACAAGCAAATCGCCGGGCATCTGAATATGAGCGAGCACACGTTGCGCAACCATCTGTCGTCCATCTATGGCAAGCTTGAAGTTGAAAACCGCCTCGAGTTGGCTATGTATGCGGTAAAACACCACATAAGCGAAGCTACTCCCTGAGTCGTTGAGTAGTTGTTTTGTACTACCCTGCCTCCGGAACAAATCTCCCTTAAAAAAGGTAGAACCTTCTCATGCGCAAGATCCAGGATCCTGCTATCTTGCGTGATGATTCCTGCCGCGTCGCGATGGCACCTTAACTGTCGCGGCGCCGACACGCAACTCACTCAGACTCGTTGAGACGAAGCAATGCACAAACTCGAAATTGAAAATCGTAGACGCGATCGTGGTGTCGGCATAGTGGAGCTCGTCATTGTTTTGGCGATCGTTGGTATCGTCTCGACGGTTGCGCTGCTCCAGATTCGATCGTCACGTTCCGCCTTGCGCGTACAGAATTCAGTACGACAACTCGCCTCCTATATGGAAAAAGCCAGAGTCGACGCGGTTCGTCGTCACGGTACTTCTACAGTCAGCTTTACCAATACCAGAACTTATTCGGTCACTATGGACTTCAATAGCAGTGGAAGTACCAGCACTCGAACATTCACTTTTCAGGACGATGTTCGACTAGCCAGCTCAGAGCTACCAAACGTGACCTTCAACTGGCGCGGTCGTACACTCACCGCCGGATCTTCCTGTGTAACGACCTTTGCGGTCAGCGACAATAAGAACCACGGCTTAAGCGTTGATGTATCCGGCTCGGGTGACGTTACCGTGGAAAATCAGCAGCCAACCCTGCCGAATGTCAGTTACAACAACACAGTAACTTCGTCAGATAGTATTGACAGTCGCCTCGTAGTTGCGGGTGCGTCAACATTAGAAAACACTCCTTGTATGGATCTCTCCGGGGGTGGCGTGGGAGTGGATTCGGGGCCACCCTCCTGCACCATTCACGTTAACTCGTCAAGTATCAACATCAAAAAGAATGGCGGCGCCACGGGGAGCGTGCTCGTCACCATGAGTAATCCCAGTCTCGTAGTGGCAACATTCCCTTCTAACTTGACCGTTTCACCAGCTTCGCAATCCGTGTTCACCGGTCAAAGCTTTTCAGTCATGTCTAAAAACACACTGCGTGGTCCATACAACGTTACATTCACTTCACAGTGCGGCTCCTCGGTAACGGTTAAAGTTAACGTCACGAACTGAAACCACATAAAGGCAACCTCAATGGAAAAACATAATCAGAAAGTGGAGGGTGGTTTTACCCTGATTGAAACCTGCCTCGCTATGGTGATGCTGCTGGTCATCGTTTGCGGTGTACTTCCCTTAGGCGTGTACGCTCTCAAGTACAACTCCGCCGCCGCTATCCGCGCCGGCGCGGTTACGGCCGCACAGCGTAAGCTCGAGCAACTGCGTGCTGGTTCTTTCACGTCTTGCATCTCGTCATCGGAAGTCGTGACAGTCGGCCCCACAGAATCGAATTCCTACACTGTCGAGGTGACAGTCACAGATGTCGCGGCCACTCTGAAGAACGTTAAGATCGTCGTGACGCCTCGAGGCAGGAGCACTGATGGAGGTACCTACTCGGAGGATGAGGGCTGGATGCGTGGTCAAGTCATCGTCTATACAAAGCGCACGACTTCAACGACTGGAGGCAATCTCGGGTGAACTACTTGATTGAAAGAGACGACATTATGACCGAACCGAATACATTTAAACTGGAGGCGGGTTTTTCCCTGATTGAATTGATGATTGCAATGTCGATCACAGTCACACTTTTGGGACTGACCACTGGCTTTCTGGCAAGCTCTTTCAATGTGCGCGCTCGTGAGAACCAGAAGACAGACGCATTGGCTGATTCACAACGCGCACTGAACGTCATGACGCGCGAGATCGCCAATGCTGGTTTCGGGCTGGCTAACAACGGCATCGTGGCCGCCGACTCTACTGAAACTACCATTCGTGTTAGAGCTAATCTAAATGCTTTTGATGGCCAAACCACCAGCAACAGCATCAACGACCGCAACGAAGACGTTAAGTACTCTCTTTATACGACGGGAGCCGAGAGCTACATCGTGCGTCTCGACATCGGCACCCAGAATCAAACGACAGTGCTTGCCAACCGCGTAGACGCTCTACGCATTCGCTACTATCCAGCGAAAGTTAGTTATACCCTGGGCAGCAACTGCGACATTTCAACCACTTCATCGGAAGTAACACAAAAGAGCGATACGAAATACATAATCATTAGTGTTTGCGTTGAGCTGACAGCTCGAGGCCGACCTGGTTCGCCCGGTTATCAGCCAGCCTCACGCGTCCAACTCGTGTCAGATGTTTATTTGCGGAATGCCGATATTGTTAATTACTGATCGGCATTCAACCTCAGGAGACCTCATGCAGCCGAAAATAACAGTGCGAACTCACAATAACGCCGATCCGAAGAATGAACGCGGTGCGGCACTAATAATGGTCCTGTTTGCTTCTCTTCTAATCCTTGCAGGTGCGCTGATGTTGGTACTCACTACCACCATCACTGCGACGAATGCCATTAGTGCGACTGACGAGATGCAAGCTTATTATGCGGCTGAGGCCGGTCTTCAGGACGCGCTCAACGTATTACGAGGCAATGTTGCACCTCATCCGAACGACGGCACGAAAATGAACTTCAAGAATGCTATCAATGTGGGCACGTCTAACAATCCGAGTTCTGGCGTACCGCAACTTTCTCGATGGCTTGTCTACAACTATCCCAGTGGTACACCAGATCGCGTAACCTTAAGCCCAAATTACTCGCCGACTGACGGAATCGCCTATGCGATTACGGGCATCAGCGATCCAGATAACTCGAGGGAAGTCATCTACTCGACCGCGGGGGCATTCAACAACAATTCCATAAACACATCTGCCTCCAGCTTGTCGTTAGGCGGTGGCGTCTCAGTTACTTATACCCCGCAAGCGTCAACTAACATCACCACGAATGGAAATCCAACTCTAGGCACCGTTGCCTTTTCGGGTGTAAAGAACAGTACCTCGATCGCATTCGCAACACAGATCACAACCTTTACCTTACAAATTACTGAAACCGGACCACTACCGATGGGGAGCAGTGTGCCAGTCTCAGTTTCTGTTAAAGGCACTTTCTCGGGATCTATCACTTCGACCAGCAGTATTGTATCGCTCAACTTCACGAACCAAACAATTGAGATTCCCAACACGGGCACGTTGTTTACGATGCCCAGCCAAAGTATTCAATTACCTACAAACGGTACGGTTACTACGTTACAAACTGCTGTTAGCTCACCTGAACCGGGACGCCTGATCGTAAAGGTTGTTGGGTATGGCCCACATGGGGCTTCTAAGAATCTGCAAATGATGGTGCGTCGCTTCGGCATTGACTACGATCCACCCGCAACCTTTGTAGTTCGTGGCGCCGGCAATGACTCAACATCCGCGTCGACCATCTCAATCGGTAACAGTGCAAACTACGTGTACTCAGGCATGGATAATGCCGGTGGACAGCCGCTGCCCGCATTCCTGGTTACAACCACGCCCGATTACACCAATCTATCCAATTTGAAGGGCAATAATCCCACCGCCTTGCAGGGTGATCCGACGGGCTTTATCCCGAATTTGCAGCAGGTCACAATGCCGAGCGGAGTAGCGATTCTGCCGAAATGGCTCCAGACCACGTCAGATCCTGTCTATGGTGCGCGAGCATTCGTTAGTCAGCTTAGAACCGCTGCGAAGCAACAGTTTTCTGGATGTAGCAGCGGACCGAGTTCAAGCTGCGATCGTTACTTCAATACCGCGGCGGGCGACGCTGCTCCGACAGATTTTGGAGCCGGCACCGCAGACGGACTCTTTACCTTTGTAGATGGAGATGTGTCTCTTCCCAGTGCTGGAGGCAAAGGGCTGTTAGTCGTTACCGGAACTCTGTCTATGAATGGAAGTCAGACGTTCGATGGATTGGTACTCGTGCTTGGCGGTGGTGTTTTGGACCGCAGTGGTGGTGGTAGTGGGACGTCGCTGGGTGCGTTCGTCGTAGCCAGGTACAACAGTACAGGAGATTTCTTAGCCCCAACTTTTACTTCCTCGGGGAGTGGTACCTCTACGCTTCAGTTGGATCGTATTAAAGTCAAAACCGCATTACGACTCGGCGGAGTTCCGGTGCTTTCTGTCAGCGAGTTCTGAGAACAAACAGCTAGAGGATACGATGATGCTGGGAACAATCTTTACCAGAGTGAGGCGAGGGAATTCACCATCGCTAATTGAATCTCAAATGCATTTTGATGAAGGTCTGCGCCTGGCAGCGGAGGGCCTCTATCCGCAGGCGGTCTCGGAATTGAAACTGGCTATCCGGATAAATCCAAATCATGCGGGGGCTCGCCTGGAATTGGGCCTTACCTACCAGAAGCTGGGCCAACTTCCTAAAGCGATTAAAACCTACCTGTCGGCGCTGGAGATGTACCCGAACTTTGTAGCAGCATACAAGAACCTTGGCGCCGCATACGACGAACTCGGCCAATTTGTTGATGCCTTAAAAATATATACAAAGGCGATAATGCTGGTGCCCAAGGATCCGGAATTGCGTAATGACATTGGGCTTGTCTACTTCAACAAGGGAAGCTACGCCGAGGCAATAAAGGCGTTCAGGCAAGCACTCGACATCGATTCTCACAGTACGCGGGCGCACTATTGTTTAGGTCTTGTCTATCTCGATCTGGGCGACCTTAACCTGGCCTCGGCGGAACACGACCATCTTATAAGCCAGAATGAAAAGCATCTGGCCTTTCAGTTGTTGGAGAAGATTCAGCTTCAACGCCGGCAAGCATCGTGAGCCGATGAAACGCAACATTCAAACCGACCTTCCTATCCTCAGTTAAAGACATCGCAAAAGCTCACGAAGTTTGTGCAAGAATTATTTTGACATGGACCACAGTGTTGCGATACTGTGCGCCCCAATCCCCCGCTGAATTTCCGCTAACTTAAGTTTAAGCCTCGCTCCAATAGGTCACTCGCGTTTCAGCCTCGCTGGCCGGTCGCACCAATGAAGGAGTCCTCCCATGTTTTCACCTCGATCTCACGTCATTCCAGTTCTTTCTTCATTCCTTTCTTACCTGCTCGTCATGCTGCTGTGTGTACCGTTCACGACCACAGCCAGAGCGAATTTGCTTGTACAGCCGGTTAGCCTTTTCCCGGAACCACACAACGTTCCCGAGCGCGAGGATGAGTTACTGGTGCGGTTTCGCGGCGGTGTCTCCCAGCGAGACAAAGACACGATTCTGGCCACGGTCGGAGTGAAGAAAATAAAACAACTTCGCGGCGGGTCAGGCTTCGAAAAAGTCGAACTGTCTGGAGTCCGTGATGCCAACACGGCGGCGCTGGAACTGTTGATGAAACCGCAGGTCGAATTTGCCGAGCCTAACTTTCTGATCTCGAAGAACGATTTAACTCCGAACGACGCACAATTCAACGAACAATGGGCCTTGCGCAACACCGGTCAAAACGGTGGCCAGTATGGAGCAGATATCAATGCGAGTGGCGCGTGGCAGACGACGATCGGCTCGCCCGCCACTGTGATTGCAGTGATCGATAGTGGAATTGATTTTACGCATCCCGATTTGGCGAACAATCAGTGGACCAACCTCAATCCGACTGTTTTCGGCGACTTGCATGGTTGGGATTACATTACCGACGACGGCGTTATCAAGGATGAGCAGGGACATGGTACGGCGATCGCGGGAATTATCGCGGCGGAAGGTAACAACTCTGTCGGCGTGAGTGGAGTGATGTGGCGCGCCAGCCTGATGAGCCTTCGCGTCCTGGACCAGGGCGGCAACGGTGACGTTGCGGATGCTGTCGAAGCAATTGACTACGCCGTAACTAATGGCGCGCAGGTAATCAATTTGTCGTGGGGAACAGCCGCCGAGTCGATGGCGCTGAAAGATGCGATTCAAAGGGCCATCAAGCGCCACGTGGTAATTGTCTGTTCAGCGGGTAATGGTGGCAAAGACCTGAGCGTCGCTCCTTATTATCCCGCTTCCTTCAATCTGAAAGGTCTGATTGCGGTCGCGGCATCCGACAATTTTGATCAGCTCGCATCCTGGTCAAACTGGGGCGCAAAAAGCATTGACGTTGCGGCACCGGGAACAAACATTCTCACCACGCGAATGGGAGGTGGGTACTGGAACGTGACGGGTACCTCAGCGGCAGCGCCACTGGTTAGTGGAATCGCGGGACTGATGAAGACAATTCGTCGTTCGACGAATGCGCAGATCATATCGAAAGTGATCTCGGAAGGAGCGCGTCCGAGCGCTTCGCTTTCCGGAAGAGTTTCGAGCGGTGGAGTTGCAAATGCTGCCAATGCACTGGCAAAGCTCCAGGATGCAGCGAATCAGGCGCCGCCATTTCTTCCTCCGGGTGGCAATGGAACTGGTGGCGGTTTCACGGCGACACCTCCGCCACCAGTTTCTTCTGGTTCAATCACCGGCCTGCCAAACCTGGAGCAGGCGCGCAACGAGCAACCGCAACAACCGGGCGCGCGGATTCCAATTCAATCTAATTTGATGTGTGCTGATTGTGATCCCGGAAGTGGCAACTATCCGGTCGGTGATCCTAACTTTTCTACTGCGCGCACCAGGCCCACTAACGAAACTGGACGACGCGGTGTCAATCTGGGCTCGCGTAACTTTAACTGGAGCCTGCCGCTGCTTAGTTTGCGCGGACGCGCCGGATTGGATCTAAACCTTGCACTCACTTACAACTCTCTGGTATGGACCAAAGATGGTTCTTTAATAAAGTTTAATGCTGACTTCGGAACGCCGGCGCCGGGTTTCCGTCTTGGGCTTCCGGTTTTGCAACAAAAGTTCCTGCATGCTCAAACCAGCATTCAGACGTACATGCTGATCATGCCTTCGGGCAGCCGCATAGAACTGAGACAGACGGGCACAAACACGTATGAGTCGCAGGACAGCAGCTACACACACCTGGACAACAGTAATCTCAACGCGATACTCGTGCGTACGGCTGATGGCACGCAGTTCACGTTCGAGCCTATTAATGTCAACAACGAATTCCGCTGCACTAAGATCAAGGATCGTAACGGCAACTTTATTTCCGCCACTTATAATGCAGCCAACGGACACCTGCTGACCATTAGAGATACGCTCGACCGCGTCATCTATTTCGACTACGACGCGAACAACAACCTCCAGGCAATCCGGCAGACGTGGGCTGGCAACGTGCAACACCTTTGGGCCACGTTTGAATACATGGAAGTCTACGTGGCGCCTGCTTTCGGCGGCAGTCTCCAGATTAATGGCCCAAACAACCAAAATCACACCGTGCTGAGCCGCGTCAATCTGCATGACGGCACCTACTTCACCTTCGAATACAACGCGCC
>Ga0070694_100002399_pt1 | contig 11078 bp, 10 predicted proteins | sample KBSK1251metaG_FD_65470 | JGI IMG/M metagenome (GOLD analysis project Ga0070694, IMG submission 65470) | Corn, switchgrass and miscanthus rhizosphere microbial communities from Kellogg Biological Station, Michigan, USA - KBS K1-25-1 metaG | ecosystem: Host-associated > Plants > Roots >... | reverse complement strand
CGGCAAGCCGGCGCTGGCCCCGCCGCAGGAACGACGGCGCCACCTCGGTGAAATGGTACGACCGGACCGCGGAGACCCGCCCTGTCTCCGTGAGGTGGTCGAAGAGCGCCGCCGTCCCGCTTCCCAGCCCGCCGCCCAGCTCGAGCACCGGCCCGCCGTCGACGTGCAGGGCGCGCCCCGCCGCGAACGCGCCGACCCGGTTGCTGATCGCGTAGATCAGGTTGTCGTTGGAGAAGTACTCGAACCACGCGCCGACCCGGTCCGGAGCGAAGAGCGCCTCTTCGCCGGTCGCGGCGCCGCGCAGCACCGGCGGGTACATCTCGGCCGCGAGGTCCGCCATCCGGTACGATGCCAGGGAGGAGGGGTCCAGGCGTTGCTGCGCGTCCGACACCTCCCGGAGATCGAGGTCCGGCAGCGCGGACGGGATGCTGTAGCGACCGTCGGCGCCGCGCGACGCGCGGCCGCCCAGCGCGAGCATGGCGAGAAGCCAGCCGACCGTCACCGGCGTCCGTTCAGGGTCCATGCCGGCGCGCGCGGCGATCTCGGCCTGGGTCCCGGGCTGGCGCGCCGCGGAGTCGATCCCCGTGCTGCGGACGACCTGGAGGGCGAGCCGGTGGACGTACTCCTCGAATAGAGTACAGGATCCGACGAAGCGATCGTCGAAGAACGGAATCAGCTCGGGTGGGAGCAGCTCGGCCAGAGGGTCGCGGCGCCCGTCGCCTGGGACGACTGGGAGCATGGGACGCACTCCTACGCCGTCATGCCGGCGTCGATGACGAGAGTCTGGCCGGTGATGGAGCCGGCGCGCTCCGACAGCAGGAACGAGACGGCCTCGGCGACGGAGGCCGCGGTCACGCCGCCCGGCAGCGCTTCGGCGGCGCGCAGCGCCTTGACCATTTCGGGCGGCACGTCCGTGACCATGTCGGTCGGCACGAACCCCGGGATCACGGCGTTGACCCGGATCCCGCGCGAGCCCACCTCCCGCGCCAGGCTGCGACTGAGGCCGAGGATGCCCGCCTTGGCCGCGCTGTACGCCGTCTGGCCGCCGAGGCCATGCAGCGCAGTCAGGGACGACACGTTGACGATCGATCCCGCCTTCCGGCGCAGCATGAATGGGATGGCGGCGCGGCAGCAGCGGAAGACCCCGCCGAGGTTGGCGTCGATCATCTGATCCCAGGCGTCGTCGGGGAGAGCCGCGAGAAGGGCGTCGCGCCGCACGCCGGCGTTGTTGACGAGCCCCGCGATCGGCCCGACCCGTTCTTCAATCTCGTCGACGAGGTTCTTCGGCCGGGAGCGATCGAGGAGATCGAGCTGGAAGGGGCGGGCCGCATCGCCGAGCTCTTCCGACAGGCGTCGCGCCTCGTCCTGACGCTCCCGCCAGGTGAAGGCGACCGTCCAGCCCTCCGCGGTCAGCGCGCGCACGATGGCGCGACCGATGCCGCGGCTCCCTCCGGTCACCAGCGCCACCCGCCTGGCCGGGCTCACGACGCCTGCTCGAGGACAAGCCATCCGGCCGCCCCGCCGGAGGCCAGCCCGGTCAACAGGACGCGCGCCGGAGTCTCCAGCGCTCCGCCGCCGTGGGGCGCCACGCCGATCTCGGGATCGGGTTCCGAAAACCCGGAGATGGGTCCGAAGCGCGCCCCCTCGAGGGCCAGCAGCCCCGAGGTCAGGATGCCGCCCCCGTACTCGCCCACGATCGCCTTCGGCACCAGGATGGGAGGAAGCGGCACGTCTCCCCAGGCAGCCCGCAGGACCCGCCCCTCGAGGCGGTCGCCCCGCCGGCTCCCCGAGGCGCCGGAGACGACGGCGGCGATCCCCGCCGGTCCTCCCGGCACCAGGTCGAGCCCGGCGCGCAGGGCTGCGGCGAGCCCGGCGTGGCCATCCCCCCAGTCGGACACGCTGGCGGTGGGGTCGAACGCCGCGCCGCCCCACCGCACCCGGGCGAGCGGCCGCGCGCCGCGCGCCCGCGCCGCGTCCTCGCGCTCGAGGACGAGAAGGGTCGCCCCTTCCCCCGCGAGGAATCCGTTGCGCCGCCGGTCGAAAGGCCGCGGCATTTCGGCCCGCCCGCCTTCCGCACGGGCCAGCGCGCCGAAACGATCGAGCAGCGCGTGCAGCAGGGGAGTGAGCTCTTCGACCGATCCGGCGAGCGCCCGATCGACGCCCCCTTCGCGCACCGCCTCGGCCCCGCGGGCGACGGCGAGGAGCGGCCCCGACTCGCGCTGCATCAGCGTCACGTTGGGACCGCGCGCGCCGACCGAGATGGCGAGCTGCGCGGCGGGGGCGTTGGCGACGCACTCCGAGAAATGGAAGGGCTGCGCCGCCTCGGCCCCCTCGAGGAGGATCTGCCTCAAGAGTGCTTCGGTGGAGCTGCTCGTGCCGTACGCGGTGGCAAGGTAGATGCCGGTGCGCGCGATGCCGGCCGACGCGGCGCCGAGACCCGCTTCCTCCAGGGCCATGCGCGCCGAGGCCACGACGAGCTTCGACGGGAGGCTCATCCGGCGGGCAACCGCGGGGGGGACCCAGCGCGACACGTCGCGGTCCGGGGCCAGGGCGGCGAGCCGCGCCCCGTCCTCCCGGTGCAGCCCGGCTCCGCGATTCACCTCCGTGGCCACGGGCTTCCCGTCGGCGAGGGCCGCCAGCAGCGCCCCCCGCCCGTGTCCGCAGGAGCCGATCGTCCCGAGCCCCGTGATCACCGTCTCAGTGCGCACGGTCCTGGTCTCCGTGGCGGGTGAAGACGAGCGCGGCGTTGGCTCCGCCGAACGCCAGGTTCGTGGAGAGGGCGTGCCGTGCCCGCGCCAGGGGCTGCGGGCGCCCCAGGACCAGCCGCAGCCGGATCGCCGGATCCGGCGTGCCGTCATCCGGCATCGGATGGACCTCGCCTTTCTGCAGGCAGAGGATCGTCGCCACGGCCTCCAGCGCCCCGGCCGTCCCCAGCAGGTGGCCGACCAGAGATTTTGTGGAGGTCACCGGAAGGCCCGAAACGCGGTCGCCGAAGACGGCGACGAGGGCGGCGCACTCCGCGGCGTCGTTCAACGGCGTGCCGGTGCCGTGGGCGTTGACGAAGTCGATCTCGGAAGGATCGAGCCGCGCGTCCGCCAGCGCCCCGCGGATCGCCTCCGCGGCGCCCATTCCCTCGGGATGGGGAGCGGTCATGTGGTGGGCGTCGCAGGTCGCCGCCTCCCCGGCGACGATCGCGACAGGCTGCGCGCCGCGCGCCAGGGCCCGATCGAGGGGCTCCAGGACGAGCACCGCCGCCCCCTCTCCGAGCGAGAGGCCCGCGCGTTCACCGCGGAACGGCCGGCACGCCCGCTCGTCCACCGCCCGCAGCGCGTTGAACCCCGCATAGGTCAGCCTGCAGAGCGAGTCGGCGCCACCCGCGATCGCGACGTCCACCTCCCCGCGACGGACGGCGCGAAAGGCGTCGCCGATCGCCATGGCGCCCGAGGCGCACGCCGCGGAGACGGTCTGCACGGGCCCGCCGATCCCGAGGTCGCGGGCCACGGCATCGCCGGGGCCGTTGTTCTGCTGCGAGGCGATGAGCCTCGTCGTGGGGGGCTTCCCCCGGCCGGCCATGGCCGCGAAGAGGGATTCAAGGTAGACCTCCGTCTCGAACATCCCGCCCGTGCTGGTCCCGAAGTAGACACCGGTACGATCGCCGCCAGGGGGGACATCGATCGCGGCGTGTGCCACCGCCTCCCGGGCGGCGGCCACGGCGAACCGGTCGGCGAGAGACAGCCGCCGCCGCTTTCCGTGGGGCCGCTCGATCTCCGCCGCCGTGTCGACCTGGGCCGCGACGTGGGTTCGATGGCCGGAGTGGTCGAAGCGATCGAACGGTCCGATGGCCGCCCGGCCCGAGCGCAGGCCATCCCACAATGCACCCAGGCCCCAGCCGAGAGGACTGACCGCGCCGAGACCCGTGACGACGATGGGATAGGACGGAGTGTACGACATCTCTTGACCCCGCCGGGCGGTTCTCGTTAACCTCGGACTCCGATGCCGGGAAACGTGAAAAATTATAATACGAATGGCCCGCGCGTATGGAGGCCCTCCGCGCTTCTCCGCGTCTCGGTGGGGCTCCATGCGGGCGGGGTGGCGGCTCTGGCGCTCGCTCCGCGGGCCTGGCCGCTCGTGGTCGGGGCGCTCATCGCCGATCACCTGACGGTCGTGTCGGCGGGACTGTGGCCGCGCGGCACGCTTCTGGGGCCGACCATCGTCCGCCTGCCGCCCGCCGCCCGGGTGCGGCGGGAGATCGCGCTCACGTTCGACGACGGGCCGGATCCGGCGACCACCCCTCGGGTTCTCGACCTGCTCGACGCCCGCGGGGCGCGCTCGACGTTTTTCTGCATCGGGCGGCGCGTCGAGGCGCACCAGGACGTTGCCGCGGAGATCGCGCGGCGCGGCCACCTCGTCGAGAACCACTCCCACCGGCATCGCAACGCCTTCTGGTTCCTCCCGCCGGCGATGCTGCGGGACGAGATCGGACGCGCCCAGGAGGCGATTGCCGCCGCAACCGGGCGGGCTCCGCGCCTGTTCCGCGCGCCGGCGGGGATCAGGAGCCCCCTGCTCGAACCGGCGCTGGCGCGGGCGGGACTCGATCTGGCGGCGTGGACCCGGCGGGGCTTCGACACGGTGACCGGCGACGCCGGCCGGATCCTGGCGCGACTCGTCCGCGGGCTCTCCTCCGGCGACATCCTCCTCCTTCACGACGGCTCGAGCGCGCGAGGGGCCTCGGGGGGGCCGGTCATCCTGGAGGTCCTGCCACGACTGCTCGACGCGGTCGAGGCGGCGGGGTTGAAACCGGTGCCCCTGTAAACGGCCGCGTCTTCAGCGAAGGCCCAGGAGGCCCTCCTTCAGAGCAGGGCTCGGCGTTTTCTTGCCCAGCCAGGTGGCGAACAGGGAACGGGCGAAGGCGGCCCCGGGAATCGTGCCCCGGGGCTCGTCCTTGAGGGCGACGAGAACGCCGGTCTCCGGCATGTAGGTGAAGGTGAACGTATCTCCCTTCGCGACCCTGTCCGGCATGAAGCTGTGGAACATGGCGATGGAAGCCGCCATGGCTGCGATGTCCTCCCCCTGGTTCTCCTGGAAGCTTTCGTCCCAGGCTGCGAGCAGGTCATCCCGACCGACGGCGCGGACGAAGACCAGGACGACCCGCTTCGTCCGCTCGGGCCGGAGGATGGCGTCGGCGTCCAGTGACCTCTCCTCGAGGTACAGCCCGGCGACGTAGATCCTGACCCTGAGCCAGGTCGCCCTGCGCAGTCCCATGCCGTTGAGGACGAAAGTCCTTCCGTCGACGGTCGCCTGGTCGGGGAGGGTGACCCCGGCCCGCTCCGCGGCCGGCGCCGGCGTCGCGACGCACGCCGTCAGGCACGCCGCGAGCGCCAGGCCGCCTCGGAGGATCAGCCGGCGTGGCGACGAAGGCGCATCACGGAGTGACGGCATTGGACTGCATCGTCACCGCGCCATCCCGCGCCAGGGCCCGGCCATTCAGCGTGGCGCCGGTATTGAGCGAGATCGAGGCTTGAGCCAGGATGGTGCCGGCGAAGTCTGAAGTCGTTCCAAGCGTCGCGGAGCTGCCGACCTGCCAGAAGACGTTGGCCGCCTGGGCACCGCCGCTCAGGATCACCTGGCGACCGGGGGTCACGGTCAGGGCCGAGGCGATCTGGAAGATGAAGACGCCGTTCGAGTCGCCCAGGGCATCGAGAGTCAGATCGCCCGAAGAGATCTCGAGCGAGGACGTGGACTTGTAGACGCCGGGGGCAAAGGTCTGCCCGCCCAGGTTGCCGGCCACCGTGGCGTCGGCGGGTCGTCCGGCGGCGTCGTTGTAGGCAGCCGTCAGGCTGGACTGGGCCGCATCCGCCGGAGCCACACCGGCTGAGATCGAGCCGGAGACGATTCCCGGACCGAATCCCTTGACCTCGGTTCCAGGCCACAGGCCGATATCGCCGGTCACGACGGTCGAGCCGGTGCTGGTCACGGTCGTGTGACCCAGAACCGCAAAGTCACTGCCGCCGCTGTTGATCGACCCGAGGTCCACAGGCGCCTGGATGCTCGCGGGACCCGTCGGAATGACACCCGGGATCCCGAGGCGGTTGTCATCGTTGCTCTTGTTGCAGCCCGGGATGATGGCCAGCAGAAGCAGGGCAATCAGAGCCGAATAATTTCGGCGTTCGTGCATGAGCGTCTCCTCCCGAGGTATCACTTCGTTCACCGTCCGGACTTTTCGTCGCTGTTGACTTATACCGCGGACTCGAGCGCAGCACATTCGGGCATTCCCTTATCGTGGTGTCCAAAAGATCCTGACGGTCATCCGGCGCCACGTGAGGAGATCGAACGGTGTCAGGAGAGCCCCGACCCACGATTCATGAATTCTCCGAATTGTCGGGGGTTGACGATTTGGCTATAACCCTAGTCAGCACAACTGGCCAGGTCATCATGGCGACGAGGACATGAGTGAAAGAGCAGACCCGGATCAAACCGCGCTCCAGGCACAGGACAGGCAATGGGAGCAGCGATCCGTCGTTCGCTCATGTCCTCGAGGGGGCCAACGAGGTCCACTCGATCCTGGATGATTTCTTCGACGGAGTCGTGGCGACCGACGACCACGGCCGCATCGCATCCTTCAACCGGGGCGCCCAGAGGCTGTTCGGCTACCAGGCAGACGAAGTCCTGGGCCGCGATGCGAAGGTGATCATCGCGGAGCCCTACCGGGAGGAGTTCGCGGGCTACCTCGCCGGCTGGATGCGGCCTGGACGGAACACCGTTGCCACATCGGGAACACGCGAAATGTGGGGCCGGCGCAAGGACGGATCCACGTTCCCGATCGAGTTCCGCGCCACCCGGATGGTCCTGGGCGGCAAGACGCTCTTCGTGGGCATCCTGCGGGACATTTCAGAGCAGAAGGCCCAGACTGAGGCGCTCGAATACCAGACGCTTCACGATGTCCTGACGAGCCTGCCGAACCGGACCCTGCTGAACGATCGGCTGCACCAGGCCATCCTGACGGGGAACCGGCAAAGGAAATCGGCAGCCGTGCTCGTCATGGACGTGGACGGTTTCAAGGAAGTGAACGACACCCACGGACACCACGTCGGCGACCAGCTGTTGCAGCAGATCGCCCTGCGCCTGGAGAGCCTCCTCAGAGGTTCCGACACGGTGGCGCGCCTCGGCGGCGACGAGTTCGCGGTCGTTCCCGCCATCGGCATGGGGGGAGAGGACGGAGCGACGACCGCGAGGAAAATCCTCCAGGGGCTGGAGCAGCCCTTCGTGATCGACGGCCGCGTCATCCGCATCGCCGCCAGCATCGGTATCGCCGTGTACCCCGTGGACGGCCAGGACGCGCCGACCCTGATGCGGCACGCCGATGCCGCCATGTACATCGCCAAGCGTGCCCGGTGCGGCTACGCCGTCTATGGCCCCAGGGAGGACGGCTCGATGGCCGCACATCTGCGGCTGGCGGGCGAACTGGAGCACGCCATCGAAAACGACGAACTGGTGCTTCACTACCAGCCCAAAATCGACCTCCGGATCGGCAAGACGACCGGAGTGGAAGCGCTCGTCAGGTGGCAGCACCCGAAGCAGGGACTGGTGCCTCCGAATCGGTTCATCCCGATGGCGGAGGAGACCGATCTCATCAAGCCCCTCACGCGGTGGGTGCTCAACCGGGCCTTGCAGCAGAGCCGCGTCTGGCTGGAGTCGGGGCTCGACATCGATGTCGCGGTGAACCTCTCTGCGCGGAACCTGCAGGATCCGGATTTGCCGGCCACAGCCAGGGACATGCTGGAGGCATGGAGAATCGATCCCGGCAAGTTGAAGGTCGATGTCCCGGAACGCAGCCTCAGGGCGGCCCCGGGGATCGAAACGGCCACGCACCTGGGCGCCATGGGGATCGGTCTCGCCATCGATGACTTCGGCACCGGCTCCTCGTCGCTCGCGCATCTCTCGCGCCTGCCCGTACGGGAGATCAAGGTCGACAGGTCGTTCATCGCCGCGAAGCTGGGTCAGGAAGGGGGCTCCACCCTCCGCCAGATCGTCGATCGAGGGCACTCCATGGGGCTCAAGGTGGTCGCCGAAGGCGTCGAGGATCAGGGGACCCTGGACCGACTGGTGGATCTCGGCTGCGACTCGGCGCTGGGCTTCCACGTCTGCCCGCCCATCGTCGCGGCAGACCTCCCCCCCTGGCTGCGGCACTCAGCCTGGGGAGTCGCTCCCAGAGTGCCACCCCTCCGCGTGCAATAGGGAGCGCCACCGGAACATGCCCCTTCGCGTCCCTGTCGGGAATCTTCCCCTCCCAATTCAGCCGCAGCCTGATGGTCGCCCCCCGGCCCGATATGAGATTGTGTCTAGGGCGGAGGGCATCGAGCCGAACGCCCCGGATGAGACGGGCCAATGACGTGTTCCGGATCGGAACCAGGTGCGGGAGGCTGGGCATGACGGCGGGAACGGCTGCCCGCCGCATCCGCAAGAGCGTCGCGACGATCGGGACCACCCGTACACTTCACGATCTGGCCCTGAGAGCGGCGAACCGGGCCTTCGTGTTGAAGTTCCTCAAGGGCATGACGGTCGAGCGCGTCCACGCCGAGTTCCTGATCTGTCCCGAGCCCTACCGCCCGATGTTTCTCGACGAGAGGATGCTCCGGGAATTCGGCCGGGATCCGGCCAACGACATGTCGAAGGGCTTCCTCGAGGAGGCCCTGTCCAAGGGTGACGAATGCTATGGCATCCTCGCCGGCGACACCCTGGCAGCCTATGGCTGGTACTCACGCGGGCCGACGCGGATCGATCCACCGGAGCTCGTGCTGCGCCCCGGCGACCGATACATCTACATGTACAAGGGGTTCACCCATCCCGGCCACCGCGGACGGCGTCTGCACGCGATCGGCATGACCATGGCCCTGCATCATTACCTGGTCAAAGGCTTCAGGGGACTCGTCTCCTATGTCGAGTCCAACAACTTCAGCTCGCTCACCTCCGTCGTCCGAATGGGCTATGAAATATTCGGCACGGTCTGCGTGCTGAAGATCTTCGGAGCCTATCGCACGCTCGCCACCCCAGGGTGGCGGGATCATGGCGTCCGGGTCGAGCCCGCGGAGCGCCGCTTCGTATCGGGCACCGGGGCGCTCGCCGGAGGGTCACGTCCATGACCAGTCCGTCGCTCCTGGCGGCCATCGCGCTGCTGGCCCTCCTCGTTGGCGCGGCGCTCCCTGTCCTCTATCAGCTGTACAAGACATTGAAGAGCGCCCGCACCTTCATCGATGCCGCCGGCCCGCAGGTCGAGAGGACGCTCGACCAGGTGGGTCAGGCCGCGCACCGGCTGGATCGAATCGGCTCGAGCCTCGAGGCGCCGGTGCAGACCCTCAGTCCGCTGCTCGTGACCGCCTCCAGGGTGGGGATGACCATCGCCCGCTCCGGAGACTGGCTGCGGACCGCCTCGTCGGTCGGCGGCGCCGTCGCGCCCGCCCTGATGGCGGGTGTGCGCGCCTTGTTGGGTAGGACCGCTGTCCGCCGGAGACACGATGCCCCTTCAGACACGTAACAGACACACATCGCACAATAGGGAGGCTTCATGACACCAGAAAGCAATGGAAGCGGGTTAGGATCGTTCCTGGGAGCGTTCGTGCTGGGCGCCGCGGCAGGCGCCACGATTGCGCTGCTCACCGCCCCCCGCACCGGGCGCGAGACGCGGGACATGCTGAAGGGCCAATGGTCCGGCCTGGCCGAGACGATTGAACGCGTCCCCGGCGAGATCGGGAGAGCCGGCTCCAGGGCCGTGAAGGCGGGACAGGCGGCCTTCGAGCAGGCTCGCGGCGAAGTGACTCGAGGTTCCGATCATTCCTGATGGATCGCCCGTCACGAGTCAACGATAATGCCTAGAAAGCGCTTCAAATCCGCCTTCCCGGCGGGTCATCTGCAGAAGTGCCCGACGGGAATCCAGGGGTTGGACGAAATCACCGACGGCGGGCTCCCGCGCGGCCGGCCGAGCCTGGTGTGCGGCGGCGCCGGTTGCGGCAAGACGCTGCTGGCCGCGGAATTCCTCATACGAGGCGCCACGCAGTTCGGCGAGCCGGGCGTCCTGATGTGCTTCGAGGAAACGCAGGCGGAGCTCGAGGCCAACGTTGCCTCGCTCGGATTCGATTTGAAGGGTCTGGTCAGGCGCAAGAAGCTGGTGGTTGACCACGTCCGCGTCGAGCGCAGTGAGATTCAGGAGACCGGCGAGTACGACCTGGAAGGACTGTTCGTCCGGTTGAACTACGCCATCGAATCCATCGGCGCGAAGCGCGTGGTTCTGGACACGATCGAAGGACTGTTTGCCGCCCTGCCCAACGAAGCGATCCTGCGCTCCGAGCTGCGCCGTCTGTTCCGCTGGCTCAAGGACAAAGGCGTGACGGCGATCATCACGGCCGAGCGGGGACGCGAGCAGCTGACTCGCCACGGGCTCGAGGAATACGTGTCGGATTGTGTCATCCTTCTCGACCATCGGGTCCACGAACGGATCGCCACCCGGCACCTGAGAGTGGTGAAGTATCGCGGTTCGCTGCACGGCACGAACGAATTCCCCTTCCTGATCGGCGATGACGGGATCAGCGTTTTGCCGATCACGTCGCTGGGCCTGAATCACGCGGTGTCCAGCGAGCGGGTCTCCAGCGGCATCCCGCGGCTGGACGCGATGCTGAGCGGGCAGGGGTTCTTCCGCGGCGGCAGCATCCTGCTCACGGGGACGCCCGGCACGGGCAAGACCAGCGTCGCCGCCTACTTCGCCCAGGCCTCCGTCAGGCGCGGCGAGCGCGCCCTGTTCTTCGCGTTCGAGGAGTCGCCCAACCAGATCATCCGCAACATGCAGTCCATAGGGCTGCGACTCGGGCTCTGGGTCAAGAGCGGGGCTCTGCGTTTCCATGCGGCGCGGCCCACGCTCTATGGACTGGAAATGCATCTGGCGACGATGTTCAAGGAAATCAACGCGTTTCGACCCTCGGTGGTCATCGTCGACCCGATGACCAGCCTGATGGCCGCGGGCAGCGACTCCGAGACCAGGATGATGGTGACGCGCCTGGTCGACTTCCTGAAGGCCCAGCAGATCACCT